>FTFB01006142.1_pt1 | contig 12211 bp, 13 predicted proteins | sample 1658331 | NCBI WGS metagenome assembly FTFB01 (sample SAMEA3914816, study PRJEB12502) | metagenome | biome: forest; material: soil | place: USA | collected 2011-09-16 | depth 0.3 m | reverse complement strand
GTGCTCGTGTGCGGCCACGACATCGAAACGCAGTCCGTCGCGGCCAAACGCCGCATCGGCTATCTACCCGAGGGCGCACCGAGCTATCCCGAGATGACGCCGCGCTCGTTCCTCGAATTCATCGCGGAGGCGCGCGGTATGCCAGCCGCGAAACGCCGCCAACGGCTCGACGAGGTTTTCGGGCTGCTGCATCTAGAGCGCGTGCTCGAGCAGAGCATCGATACGCTGTCGAAGGGCTATCGGCGCCGCGTGGGTCTCGCGCAGGCGATCCTGCACGATCCGGAAGTGCTGATCCTCGACGAGCCGACCGACGGCCTCGATCCGAACCAGAAGCACGAGGTCCGCGAGCTGATCGGTCGTATGGCGCGCGACAAGATCATCGTGATCTCGACGCACCTGCTCGAAGAAGTCGACGCAGTGTGCAACCGGGCGATCATCATCGCGCACGGCAAGATCCTGGCCGATGACACGCCGCGCGGCCTCGAGACGCGGTCGCGGTTCCACAACGCGGTGTCCGTGAAACTCACGAGCACCGAGCAACTCGCCGCGGTACGCCGCGCGATCAATGCGCTTTCCGAGGTCGCAAGCACGGAGCTCGACGAGAAGAACCAGCGGCTCACGGCCTTCCCGGCGGCCGGCAAGCTGCCGCTCGCCGCGATCAACGCGCTGGCCGAGAAGGAACGCTGGCCGCTGGCCGAGCTGCATCTCGAGTCCGGCCGAATGGACGAAGTATTCCGGTCGATCACCGGCGGAGCCACGGCATGAGCGGCGCACTCGCAGTCTTCAAGCGCGAGCTCAAGAGCTATTTCGCGACGCCGATCGCCTACGTGTTCATCGTGATCTTCCTGATCGCTTCAGGGCTCTGCACGTTCTATTTCCTTGGCTTCTACGAGAGCGGGCAGGCCGATCTCCAGTCGTTCTTCTACATGCACCCGTGGTTATACCTGTTCCTCGTGCCCGCGCTCTCCATGCGCCTCTGGGCCGAGGAGCGTAAGTCGGGATCCATCGAGCTCCTGATGACGTTGCCGCTCGAAATGTGGCAGGTCGTCACCGGAAAATTCCTCGCGGCCTGGGTGTTCACGGGGATAGCGCTCGCGCTGACATTCCCGATCTGGATCACGGTCAATTACCTCGGCAAACCGGACAACGGCGTCATCTTCGCGGCCTACATCGGCAGCTTCCTGATGGCCGGCGCGTTCCTCGCAGTCGGCGCCTGCATCTCCGCCGCAACGAAGAACCAGGTCATCGCATTCATCCTGTCGTTCATCACGTGCTTCATGCTGCTCGCCGTCGGCGTGCAGCTCGTGCAGCAGGTCCTGTCGGCATGGGCGCCGCAGTGGCTCGTGGACGGTCTCGCTTCGTTGAGCTTTCAGACGCACTTCGACTTCATCAGCAAAGGCGTCATCGATCTGCGCGACCTCGTCTACTTCGCCCTCCTGATCGGCGTGTGCCTGTGCGCGAACGCGATCGTGTTGCAACTGAAGAAGGCGGATTGAGTCGATGAGCACGCGCACTCGGCAGAGGATTGGTTACTCGACGCTCGCGGTACTCTTTGTCACGCTGATCGTGGCCGTCATCGCAAGCAACGCGTGGCTGCGCGGGGCGCGCCTCGACCTCACGGCGAACGGCCTGTACACGCTCGGCAAGGGCACACAGGCGGTGCTGAAAGACATCAAAGAGCCGATCGACCTGTACTTCTTCTTCTCGAACGAATCGACCAAGAACCTGCAGCAACTGCGCGCCTACGCGAACCGGGTGCGCGAGACGCTCGAGGAATTCGCGGCCAAGACGCCGGACGGCCGGCTTGTGCTGCACGTCGTCGATCCGGTGCAATTCTCCGAGGACGAGGACCGAGCGGAGCAGTTTGGCCTCCAGGCTGCGAACATCGGCGCCGGGGGCGAATCCGTGTATTTCGGCCTCGCCGGCTCCAACAGCATCGGCAAGACCGACACGATTGCGTTTTTCGACCCGCGCAAGGAGATGTTCCTCGAGTACGACTTGGCAAGGCTCGTCTACAACCTGTCGAACACGAAGAAGACCGTCGTCGGCCTGCTCACGAGCGCGCCGATCGGCGGCGGCTTCGACCCGCTGACGCAGCAGCCGAGCCAGCCGTGGGTCGTCGTCGAGCAGGCCCGCAAGCTGTTCGACGTGCGCACGCTGCCGCCGAACGTGCTCAAGATCGACGACGACGTGAACGTGTTGTGGATCGTGCATCCGACGATGCTCGATGACACGACTCTGTATGCCATCGATCAGTTCGTGATGGGCGGCGGCCGCGCACTGGTCTTCGTCGACCCGCACGCGGAGATTCTCGCGGGCGGCGGACAGGAAGGCCCCGGCTCGGCGCAGGCCACGTCGTCGCTCGACAAGCTGTTCGCAGCGTGGGGCGTCAAGTTCGACACGCGTAGCGTAGTGGCGGACAACCGCTACGCGCTCAGCATCGGTGGCCGGGCCCGACCCGTGCGTCACGTCGGGTTGCTCGGCCTCGATGCCGAGGCGATGAGCACGGAGGACGTCATCACGCAAGGTCTCAACACCGTGAACGTCGGCGTTGCCGGGCACTTCGAGCTGGCCGACGGCGCTACGGCCAAGCTCACGCCGCTGCTGCATTCGAGCCCGGAATCCGAGCTCCTGCCGACAGAACGGTTCCAGCTCCTGGCCGACCCCGGCGAGCTGTTGAACAATTTCACGCCGGGCGGCAAGGAGCAGGTCATTGCCGCACGGTTGTCCGGGTCACTGAAGTCTGCGTTTCCCGCGGGCGCACCGAAGGCCGAAGGCCGCGACGCGCCCGTCGACGCAGCGCTCAGCGCCGCGCACTTGGCGTCGACCGACAACGCGAACCTCGTGCTCGTCGGCGACGTTGACATCCTGAGCGACCGCCTGTGGGTCCAGGCGCAGAACTTCCTCGGTCAACGCGTCGTGAGCGCGTTCGCGAACAACGGCGACTTCGTGTTCAACGCGCTCGACAACCTCTCGGGCAGCGCGGCGCTGATCGGCCTGCGCAGCCGTGCGACGTATACGCGGCCGTTCACGAAGGTCGAGGAGCTGCGGCGCAAGGCCGACGTGCAATTCCGCGCCACCGAGGAGCGGCTTCAGGCCGAGCTGCGTGATACCGAGAAGAAGCTGGGGGATCTGCAGGCCGCGCGCAAGGATTCGAGCTCGATCATGATGAGCCCCGAGCAGCAGGCTGAGGTGCAGAAGTTCCTCGACGAGCAGGTCCGGATCCGCCAGGAGCTGCGCACCGTGCGCCGCAATCTCGACCGCGACATCGACAACCTCGGCACAACGCTCAAGATCGTGAACATCGCGCTCGTTCCGCTGCTGTTGACGGCCCTGGCGCTGGCGGCGGTGTTCGTGAGGCGCCGCAGGAAGCTGAGCGCATGAGCCCGCGCAACGTTCTGATCCTGCTCGCGGCCGTCGTCGTGCTCCTGGCCCTGGTGCTCTATGGCCAGCGTGGTGGAACCGGCCGCGGCGGCGAGCTGTTCGCACCGTCGCTCGAAGCCGTGCTGAACGACATCGAACGCGTCACGATCACGAAGGCCAACAACGAGACCGTCGTGGCTCTCGAGCGCAAGCCCGAAGGCTGGGTGGCCACGAACAAGAACGGCTACGCGGCGGACGTCAGCAAGCTGCGCCTGGGGCTGCGTGCGCTGGCGGAGGCGAAGATCCTGGAGCGGAAGACCGCGAACCCCGACCTTTACAGCCACCTCGGTGTCGAAGACGTCAGCGGCGAAAAAGCCGCGGGCGTTGCAGTCGCGCTGACGGCCAAAGGCAAGGATCTACCGACCCTGATTCTCGGCAACGCCGACGGCTCGAAGCACCGCTATGCGCGGCGCGCCGGTGAAGCGCAGAGCTACCTGATCGACAAGAACCCCGAGTTCGCGCGCGGTGTGGGCCAATGGCTCGACGCGCAGATCTTCGACGTGCGCGGCGACCGCATCGCGCAAGTCACGATCACACCGCCCGACGGGCAAGTCGTCCGAATCTCGAAACCGACCAAGGACGCCGCGAATTACGACGTGGCCGACGTACCGAAAGGCCGCGAGCTGCTGTATCCCGGCGTCGCGAACGTGATCGGCAACTCGCTGCGCGAGCTCAATCTCGAGGACGTGGAGCCCGCGGCCGCGTCACCGCCTGCGAAACCCACGGTCGTCGAGTTCCACACGTTCGACGGGCTCGTCGTGCGCGCGGAAGGCGAGAAGCGTGGCGATACGAGCTGGGTCGGCTTCATGGCCAGCGTCGACGCCGCACAAGCCGCACGCGCGGCGGCGGCAACGACTCCGACGCCGCCCGCAGAAGGTGCCGGGGCACCCGCGGACCAGGCGAAACCGGTCGCGCCCCCGGCGGCGGCGCCCGATCCTGCCGCCGAAGCGGGACGCATCAATGCAAAGGTCGGGCCCTGGCGCTACAAGATCGCGACGTTCCAGTACGACCAGATGACGCGGCGGATCTCGGATCTGCTGAAGCCGCCCGCCGAGGTTCCGAAAGCCCGCTAGCCACGGACCGGCCGGTCCTCACCGCGTCGGCCCGGGCATATACTCGGTTTGCCCCCAATCAACCGCGAATTCGAGGACTTCGACATGAAACACCCCGTGCTGTTCGCCGCCTCGGCCGTGACGCTGCTACTCGGCGCGCGCCTCGCGTGTGCCCAACCACCGGCTCCGCCCTCGTTCGATGCGATGGATAAGAACAAGGACGGCGTACTGACGAAGGACGAAGTGGTCGCCTTCTTCGAGGCCCGCCGCGCCGCAGGCGGCGGAGCCGGCGCTGGCGGCCCGCCGGGCGGCGGTGGCAGCCCGCCCGATCCCGCGCAGATCTTCGCGCGCTGGGACGCCAACGGAGACGGCAAAGTCACAAAGGCGGAGTTCGACGCACGTCCGCGGCCGGCCGGCGCCGGCGGCGGCGGTCAGGGCCCACCGCGCCAGCAGTAGACGGCTACCGATCGCGATCCAGTAGCTGACGCCAGCCGGCGTCCCCCAGCTCACGCAACGTGACCTTATTGCGGTCGGCGATCTCGTGCACTTGCGGGAACGTCTTTACGGCTCGCTGCACGCTCGCTTCGCGCAGCACGTGCAGCATCGGATACGGCGACCGGTTGCTGTAGTTCTCGATGTCGTCCGGCGCAGTTCCGGCGAACTGGTAGGCTGGATGAAAGCTCGCGATCTGCACCTCGCCCGTAAGACCGAGGCAGGCTACGGTCGCGTCCGCTTGATTCAGGAACTGGTTGTAGTCGAGGAAGTCGTGCAACACGTGCGGGTGTATCAGCAGGCTGGTCTCGCAAACCAACGGGTCCGCGGCAGCGAGATACAGCAGCTCCGCGGTGAGATCTTCCTCAAGCCCCGACGTGGTTGCCTGCTCGCTGACCCGATAGCGAATCTGTCCGCGCAGGTAGGGTGTCGCGGCAAACGGGCATAGGCGCAATCCTATGACCGCTTTCTCCACCCAGGTGCGCGTCTCTGCGATCACGTGCTCGGCGGCTTCGCCGATCGCTCGTGGCTCGCACGAGCGGCGGCCGTTCATTGCGGCGGCGGGTCGCCGGGTGCGATCTTCTTGCGCGCCGCTTTCCGCTCCTGCTCTTCCAGGTTGCGCTTCTTCTGTGCATCTTCACGGCGCCGTTTCTCTTGTTTGTAATTCGGCGTCTTGACCATGGGATTCTCCGGGCTTGTGGCGAAGGAATAGCTTGAACTATTTCAAAGCAGGTAGCGAATCATGATCGTGTGGGTCGATGCCGACGCCTGCCCGGCCCAGATCAAGGAAATCCTGTTCCGTGCCGCGGAGCGAGTGCACGTCGAGACGGTGCTCGTCGCCAACCATGCGCTGCGCGTGCCGAAGTCGCGGTTCGTCAAGACCATGCAGGTCGGAGCGGGATTCGACGTTGCCGATGCCCGAATTATCTCTGGCCTAAAGCCAGGCGATCTCGTCGTCACGGCCGACGTGCCGCTGGCTGCCCAGGTCGTCGGCGCGAAGGCATTCGCGCTCAATCCGCGCGGTACGTTCTACACGCCGGATAACGTGCAGGATCACCTGGCGCGCCGCAACTTCATGGAGTCCCTGCGTTCGGCCGGCGGGCTGACCCGCGGACCGCCGACGCTGAACAGGACGGACATCCAGTCCTTCGCCAATGAGCTCGACAAGTTCCTGACACGCCAGGGCGCGTGACCAAGAGCAACGACGCGTCAGCCCGCCGGCAACAGGGCTTCGGGCCCGACTTCGTCGCACCAAACGCTGAAACGTTCCAAACGGCTCGATCCGAATGAGGTCAGGAGCGCGACGTCCGCTGCGTCGCGGCCGCGGGCCATCAATACACGGCCGACGCGCGGGATGTTGTGGCGCGCATCCATCGTGTACCACGTGTCGCCGAGATACACCTCGAACCAAGCGCTGAAGTCCATCGGCGAAGGCACGGCCGGCACGCCGATGTCGCCGAGATAGCCCGTGCAGTACCGCGCCGGAATATTCAGGCATCGGCACAGAGTCACGGCGAGGTGCGCGAAGTCGCGACATACGCCCACACGCTCGTTATGCGCCTCGAACGCCGTGCGTGTATTGCGTGCTTGCAGGTAGTCGAAGCGGAGGTGCCCGTGCACGTAATCGCACACTGCTTGCACGCGCGCCCAACCGGCGGGCACTGCGCCGAAAAGTTGCCACGCGGTGGCCATCATGCGGTCCACTTCGCAGTAGCGGCTCGCCAGCAGAAACACGATGTGCTCAGCCGGCAGCTCGCGAATCTCGTGCTGCGCGGCGGCCGGATTGTGCGTCTCGGGCTGCCCCCCGTCCTCCACGACGGCGTCGTTCCAGAAACGTATGCGCCCCGCCGGCGCAGTGAGCCGGCCGCAGCGATTGCCGAAGCCGTCGCTGTAACCGCTGATGGGCACCTGCGGCTCCACGAGCAAGTACTCGTTGCGCCGGATCGCCGGTAGGCAGAGCGGGTGCAGGTACAGCATCGCCACGATCGGCGTGGGGTGCGGATGCTCGAAAACGATGTCGTAGCCGACTTTTATCAACATCTTGCGTCCCTGCGTGCTCCGGATGCGATGGCCCGTCCGCCACGCTGCCCGCGCACTATGCGCCATAATGCATGGGTCAATGAGCGATATAAGTACGCGCCTCGCCGGGGGCGCGTAGAATCGCAGCTCGATCCCTTCGAGTCGCGCCGAATGAACGATGTCCCAAGTCTCGCGGTGGCCGGGTGGCATAGTTGCCAACTCGTGGTAACGCCCGAGCAGCTTGGAATGCGGAGTGTCGGCGACTGTCGCACGCGGGCGGCGCAACTGGGCTTCACGCCGCTGCCCAAGCTTCCGTACAAGCAGGAGTACTGGCGGCTCGACGCGCTGTTGCACTGGTCGCACGGCAACGGCCTCGAGTTTCTGCCGACGCTCGCACTCGGTATCGTGCCGCGTCGCAAATAGCCGTCACTGCGCCCCGGTCGGGCGCGTCTACTGCGGGTTCGGGCAGTCTCCAAGCTTCTTGCCTTCGAGCTCGATCGTCATCGAGAACCCTTCAGCCGAAATCTTGATCGAGCCTTTGTAGCTGTCGCCGCTCAGCGTGATCTCGCCGTGGCCCTTCATCGTCTGCGGGCCCGTGCACACCATGTCCCAGCTCGCCACGTTCCCCTTCATCGCGAAACCGGACGACGTGCATCCTTCACGCTCGCCGCCCGGCGGCTTCGTCCACGTTTTGGCGGCACACACCTGGCTACTCTGCCCCGGCATGTTCATGCCCGGCATCGACATTTTCGTCGTGACCTGCCACAGATCGCCCGGCGCCTGCGCCTCAAGCGGCAGCAGCACGAACGCGAGAGCTGAAACGGCCGCGAGGCGGCCAATCCATACGCTTGTCATTCTTCGCACCCCTCGAAGTCGGATCAACGGTCGGCCCACATTGCGCCCGGGCGGGCGCCGCCGGCAATGGCGTGCACTTTCCTGCGGGCGCTGAACTGACGACCCCGGGCGCCCCGAGTACACTGGCGTGCCTGCCGGCGGCGCGAGCGTTTCATGAGCACGGTCCGAAAGTCGTACCCGATAGCTGCGAGCTATGCACCGCTGATCGCACGCGCGCGAGTGTACGACTTGGCGATCGAATCGCCCCTCGACCGTGCACCGCGCCTGTCGAAGCGGCTCGGCCACGAGGTGCTACTGAAGCGCGAGGACCTGCAGCCTGTGTTCTCGTTCAAGCTGCGCGGAGCCTACAACAGGATCGCGCATCTGCCGCCTGACGCGCTGGCCAAGGGCGTGATCTGCAGCTCGGCCGGCAACCATGCGCAGGGCGTGGCGCTCGCGGCGCGCAAGCGCGGCGTGCGTGCGGTGATCGTGATGCCGACCAGCACGCCGTCGATCAAGGTCGACGCCGTCGCCGCGCTCGGCGGCGAGATCGTGCTCGAAGGCGGTACCTTCGACGACGCGTACGCGCACGCGATGCAACTCGCGTCCGCGCAGAACCTCACGTTCGTGCACCCGTTCAACGACCCGGACGTCATCGCCGGCCAGGGTACGGTCGCGATCGAGCTCGAGCGTCAGTGGCCGCGGGTACCGGACGCGGTGTTCGCGCCCGTGGGCGGAGGCGGCCTTATCTGCGGCGTCGGCGCGCATCTGAAGAACCGTTTCCCCGGCGTGAAGATCATCGGCGTCGAGCCGCTCGAGTCGGCCAGCATGTACGAGTCGCTGAAGCGCGGAGCGCCGTTCACGCTCGACCGCGTCGGCACATTCGCCGACGGGGTGGCGGTTCGACGTGTCGGTGACGAGACGTTCCGTGTCGCGCGCGAGGTCGTGGACGAGATCATCCTCGTCAGCACCGACGAGATGTGCGCGGCGATCAAGGACATCTTCGAGGACTGCCGTGTGATCGTGGAGCCGGCGGGCGCACTGGCGGTCGCCGGAATGAAACGCTATGTAGAGCGCGAGTCCACGTCGGGCGGCACGCTGATCGCGATCAACAGCGGCGCCAACATGAACTTCGATCGCCTGCGACACGTGGCCGAGCGCGCGGAGATCGGCGAGCACCGTGAAGCCGTGCTCGCGGTCGAGATCCCGGAGCAGCCGGGAGCGTTCCTGCACTTCTGCGAGGCGCTTGGGCTCCGCAACATCACGGAGTTCAACTACCGATACGCGCCCGGCGCGACAGCACGCATCTTCGTCGGCGTGTCGCTGCAGCGCGGCTCCAGCCAGGCCGCCGAGATCGTCGCGCAGCTCAAAGAGCAGGGCTATCCCGTACTCGACTTCAGCGACAACGAGCTCGCGAAGCTGCACGTGCGCCACCTCGTCGGCGGCCAGGCCCCAGGGCTCAAGCACGAGGTTCTGTACCGATTCGAGTTCCCTGAACGGCCGGGCGCGCTGCGCGCGTTTCTGACCGCGGTCGGCAACAACTGGAACATCAGCCTGTTCCACTACCGGAATCACGGGTCGGACTACGGCCGCGTGCTCGCGGGTGTGCAGGTGCCGCCGGAGGACCGCGCGAAGTTCACGCAGCATCTGGCTCAGCTCGGCTACACGTACTGGGACGAGACCGCGAACCCCGCCTACCGGCTGTTCCTGCACGCGGCCGACTGACACTTAGGCGGTCGATCGCTATGATCGGCCGGCCCGCCCGAGGAGCCACGATGCCCGATCAACGCAGAGCGACCGGCCTCGCCGCACTGCTGCTCGCGCTCGCCGCCAGCAGCACCGCCACCGGCCAAAACGCGACGATTCGCCAGTACCAGTTCGCGCCGCGCGCGGACGGTGCTGCGTACGAAGTGGTGCTGAAGCAGGTGGCGCGGCCGAGCCCTACGGCGAACGAGGTCCTCGTGCGGATCCACGCGACCTCGATCAATGGCGGCTACGACGTCGACATGCGCGACAGGAAACCGGGCGGCCCCGGCGATCTGACCGGCGGCATCCCGTTCGCCGACGGCGCCGGCGAGGTCGTGGCGCTCGGCGCCGGCGTCACGCGCTTCAAGGTCGGCGATCGCGTGGTCGGCATCTTCATGCCGCGCTGGATCGATGGCGACCGCACGGCCGAGGGCCTCATGTCGTCGCGCGGCGGCAATGCCGGCGGCATGCTGTCGGAGTTCGTTGCGGCCGACGAGCAGAGTCTCGTGACGTTCCCGAAGCACCTTTCCTACGAAGAAGCCGCCACGTTGCCGACCTCGGGCGTGACGGCGTGGGTGGGCTTGTTCAAGTACGGGCGCGTCAAGGCCGGCGACTACGTGCTGCTCGAAGGCACGGGCGGCGTGTCGACGTTCGGCCTCGTGTTCGCAGCGGCGGCAGGGGCCAAGCCCATCATCACGAGCTCGAGCGACGCGAAGCTCGAGCGCGCCCGCAAGCTCGGGGCGTTCGGCACCGTCAACTACCGCGCAGACCCGGAGTGGCAGAAAACCGTGCGTGCACTGACGGGCGACGTGGGCGTGAAGCAGGTGCTCGAAGTCGGCGGCCGCGGCACGGTCGCGAGAGCGCTCGAAGCTCTCGCGTTCGACGGCCACGTTGCGCTGATTGGCACGCTGTCCGGTTTTGCGGAGCAGTTACCGACCGGACCGTTGTTTCAGGCCGGCGCGCATTTGACCGCGGTTTACGTCGGCTCGCGCGCCGACTTCGAAGCGATGAACGCGTTCATCGCGCAACACGAAATCCACCCCGTGATCGATCGCGTGCTGGAGTTCGAGCAGGCGCCCGCCGCCTTCGAGCTCATGGCTCACGGCGATTACATGGGCAAGATCGTCGTCCGCGTCCGCTAGCCGCTCAGCGCGACGGACCGGCATCCTGTCGGTCGAACACGAACAGGAATCTCTGCGGTTCGCCGCGGCTATTCGTGCAGGCATCCGATCACCGCGCGTAGCGAGCCGGGTCAGGCCGGAAATGGCTTCAGCGGAGCGAGCTGGGCATCGAGCTGGCGCAACGCCGGGCCGTTCAGCAGCTCTTTCGCAGCGGAATTGGCTCGGGACCGCTTACGCCACCAGCCGTAGATCGCGATGCCGACAGCGAACAGGAACGCCAGACTGCCAGAGATGAAGGACAGCACGATGGCGATAGCGAGCGCGACGCCGATGACCGCCCAACTGTATGGCTCCAACATCCACGCCACGACACTCGCCTGCGAGGCGTCGTGCCGCTCGCCGGTGTTGTGGTTGCGCACCGCGAGGAACGGGCCTTCGTTCTTGCCCTCCGCGATGGTCCACATGACCGACATCGTCTGTCCCTCGCGGCAGGGGAAATCGAAGTTCACCGTCTTGAACGCGCGTTCCGTGCCCGCGCTGTCGGCAAGGAAGAACTCATGGTGGTCGACCGTCCGCGACGACACGGTCGCCACGGTCTGATTGGTGCCGGCGTTGTATTGCGAGCCGCTGCTGATCTGCGTCTCTTTCTGCTTCTGGCTCGATAGCACTTTGCCGGTGAAATAATAGAGCTGGCAGCGACGGCCGTCCGGAACGACGACTTTCGGACCCTCTGACATGGCGGTTCTCCTCTGTTCTTGTTTTTCGTTCGGCGTTGGACGCCTTGGGGGTAGCTTTTCACCAACCCCGAGAGCGGTCAATATCGGTGTGCCGCCCCAATGGACGGGCTGTCTTTTGGGGCTGTCGTTTGCTAGCGTGCGCGCTGCCGGCCGTCGACTCGAGGCACCACAAAGAGGCGACCCCTACGCAATCCGTCACCGAAACACTGGTTCTGCCGACGCGCGGCAACGGCCTGTTCCACGTCATCGACCCGCACGTGTTCGACCGTGCGCTGCTCGACGAGCTGTGCGACCTCGCCACGCGCGTACGCACGCTGGCCAAATCCGAAGTCGGTGCACGCGCACTGCGCGACTTGCTGCCGACACGCCGCGCGATGCTTTACTTCACGCAGCCGTCGACCCGGACCTTCCTGTCGTTCAACAACGCCTGCCATATCCTCGGAATGCGCACGAGCGAGATTCGCGATCCGTCCACCTCGTCCGAGGTCAAGGGCGAGAGCTTCGAGGATTCGATTCGCACGTTCAGCTCGTACGTAGACGTAATCATCATGCGGACGAAGGAAGCCGGCCGCGCAGCGCAGGCGTCCAAGCTCATGGACAGCATTCCGCGGCCCGTGCCCGTCATCAACGCCGGCAGCGGCAGCGATCAGCATCCGACGCAGGCGCTGCTCGACATCTACACGCTGGCGCGCAGCTTCGAAGCCCGCGGCGGCATCGACGGCAAGGTCATCGGCATGATGGGCGACTTGAAGCGCGGCCGCACCGTGCGCTCGCTGTGCTACCTGAT
>FTFB01011025.1_pt1 | contig 12212 bp, 10 predicted proteins | sample 1658331 | NCBI WGS metagenome assembly FTFB01 (sample SAMEA3914816, study PRJEB12502) | metagenome | biome: forest; material: soil | place: USA | collected 2011-09-16 | depth 0.3 m | reverse complement strand
CGTCGTGCGCTCGCCCCACTTCGAGACGAACTCGGGACCCGCGAGGATCGCGCTCGGCAGCTGGCGCAACGTAGGGCCGTGGCACTGCGCGCAATTCTGTTCGAAGGTGACCCGACCGGCGGCCGCCTGGTCGACCGTGAACGCAGCGGCCGGCAGTGCAAACCCCGCGAGCAGGGCGATGATCGAAATCTCGCGTGCAGCCTGGTTGGGATTCAAGGGCTCGACCTCTTTGTTGTTGTCGCGAGCGTCGTCAGGGCAGCAGCCAACCCCAGAGCGTGCTGTGGTCCGGCAGCACGCCCTTTTCCGAGTAGATCTGCACGTAGAGCTGCCCGGCTTTCAGCGCCGCCACCTGCTCCGCGCTCAAATGCACATCGCCCGAAACCGTGCCGCTCGCGCCGCCAGTGACCTGCAAGTCGGCCACGACCAGGCCGCGGCCGCGCGCGCCCGTGGCGACACCCGCGTGCAGTTTCGCACCCGTGACTTTGGCCGGCAGTCCTGCGAATGAGCCCGTGATCGTGAGACTGGTGCCGCCGAGCTTCGCGCTGACGGACCCTTCGCCCGCGACGTCGTTGCGCTCCGTGCCGCCAATCGGCACCCAGTCGAGACGCGCAGTGAATGTTTCCGCGCGCTCCGCGAAACCGGGACCGCCGACTGCGACGAGGCACGTAGCCAAAGTAATCACAAGTCTTCGGCGCATCCGGAGTTCCCCTTTGTAGGGCGTTGCACTGAGTTGTAATTGGTTGCAGTTCGTTACAGTCGAAGAGTATAGGCGATTCTGTGCCGCCCTCGCCCATTCGTGCGGCGTGACGACGCGAACGCGTCCCGCATTCCGAAGTCGGCCGAGCCGTGAGCCGAGAAGCACGCACCAAAAACGAACGCACCGCGCGCGTTTGGCGAACCACCCGTGTGTTTTTCTCAACAAATCTTTGCGGAAAAGTCAGCACGTCGTCAGCGAGGATCAGCGACGACGTCCAAGGGAGGGAGACGGGATGAGCATGCGGCGCATCCTCGTCGTGGGGTATCCGAAGAGCGGCAATACCTGGCTGACGAGGGTCACGGCCGAGTTGCTGGCGGCCCCTGTCACGGGATTCTGGAGCGAGCCCAGCGCGGTCGAAATCGCCGTCGAAGGTGCGTGGCGCGACTCGAGCTTCGAGGTCTACAAGGGGCACCAGCGCCTCGACGACATGCGCGCCGACTTCGCGCTCAAGGACATCGTGTATATCGTGCGCGACGTGCGCGATGTCGTCGTGTCCGGCGCTCACTACTTTTCATTTCGGTCGCGCACGTTGTCCGGCCGCATGAGCCGCGCGGCGCGCTGGCTGTGGCCGCCGTCTCCGGAAGCCGAGGCGCGGCGGCGTGTCGATCGCATGCTGCATGCCGTTGCCGCCGGCGACCCATGCGTGAGCCCGTGGTGTGCCACAGCATGGGATTCGCACGTCGCCGACTACTTAGACGCCGGCGTGTTCGTCGTTCGTTACGAGGACATGCTGCACACGCCCGAATCCGAATGCCACCGCTTGTTGCAGCACTTGGGCGTGCACTCCTCCGCGGAACGCGTGCGCGCGGCGATCGCCCGCCAGGCGTTTGCCAACGCCAAGATGCGCTTTGCGACGTCGGGCGACAGCAAGCGCGCCACGTTCCTGCGCCAAGGTTCTTCCGGCGGTTGGATCAAGACACTGACCCCCGAGCAAAGCACCTTCTGCGCCGAGCGTTTCGCCCCGACACTCACACGATTGGGCTACATCGACACCCCAGCGCTCCCGCGCCGCGTTGCACGTACGCGCTGAACGCTCGCTCTTCGCCGGACCTCTTGGACTATACTTGAACCTTACTTGAGGTCGCGAAGGGCCGTCCGCATGCCACGCTCCACCGATACGCTGATTGCGAAAGAGCTCACGGTCGGCGAGGTCGCTACGCGCAGCGGCGTGGCCGTGTCGGCCATTCATTTCTACGAGAGCAAGGGCCTTATAAAAGCCTGGCGTACGAGCGGCAATCAACGCCGGTATCCGCGCGAAGTGCTGCGCCGGGTGGCCGTGATTCGGGTCGCGCAGCGCGTCGGAATGCCGCTCAGTGCCATTCGCGAGGCTCTGCTTTCATTGCCCGCGAACCGAACGCCGACCGCCAGGGACTGGGGACTGCTTTCGAAGCGCTGGCGTTCGGAGATCGACGGCCGGATCGAGCGCCTGATCAAATTGCGCGACCAGCTCTCGAGCTGCATCGGCTGCGGCTGTCTGTCGCTCGATTCCTGCCCGTTGTACAACCCCGGTGACCGTTGCTCGGAGAAGGGCCCGGGACCGCAGCTGCTCGACCCCGAGCTGATGACGGACCCGATCAGCCCGTGACGGCTCCGGTTGCGGGCGCCGTGTCAGCGAGACGATTGCGCCGCCGCAGGGTTTGGAACGCGGCGATGAACGGACCGAAGAAGAAACCGCGCAGCGTGCGGTGCGGATTGTTCTCGCCGAGCTCTTCCATCGTGGAGCCCCACACGATCGGCTCGCCCTGCTTCGGCCGGTACAGCGTGCCGACCAGATAGTCCCACAACGTGAGACCGCCCGTGATGCCGAGATTCACGTTCATGTGCTGCGGTAACGCACCATGATGGAAGTGATGCATATACGGCGCGTAGAAGAAGCGGTCTAGCGTTTTGCCGAACGAGATGCTCACGTGCGAGTGCTCGAACTGCTCCAGCAGGACGAGAAACGCGAGGGCCGTGGCTACGAACGAAGCCGCGGTCAAGCTGTACTCCATTCCCAGCCCGTAGAACAGCGTGCCGCTGATCAGCCCCGCGCCCACTGCGGTGTAGGTGTTGCGGATGAACATGTCGACGGGATGCGTGCGCACCCCGAACGGATGCAGCACCTCGGCCGAATGATGGCCCTTGTGGAACTCCCAGAAGAACGGGACTACGTGCCCCTGGTAGTGCCACGCGAAACGACCGATGTCGCGCGCCACAAGCACGATCACCACTTGGAATGCGACCACGAGCCCGCTGTCGGGAACCGTGAGCGGCGAGTGGCCGAACTGGCGCACGAGCCATCCCTGTACCGCGCCGGCCCCGAGCGTGACCCCCAGCAGCCCGAAAAAGTTCAGCACCCACGAGAACGGCATCCAGAGCATGTCGATCTTGAACGACGGATGCGTGAAGAACGACTTCGGCAGCATGTACTTCAAGCCGCCGAGCAGGGAGGCGTTCGCGCCGGGCGCTTCGATCGGTAGCGCGTACGTGAAGCGTGCGACGCCGCGTTTGCCGAACCACATGACGGTGAGCGCGTAGGCCGCGAGCCCCATCACCGTGTACCAGACGAAGGTCTGCGCCATCCGTTCGACGTTGCCGATGGCGAATATGCCAAACGACGCATCGGGGTCGCGGGTGTGATGCTGCAAGAACGGCGGCATGAGAATGCTATACAGCGCGCTCAAGAGGGCATCCAGCGCGGAAGTCGTTGCTGTCTCGCTCATCGAACCTCGCTCGTTTGCTTACCTTAGGACAACCCGTGCGAGAATGCTAAAACATCAAGCTAACTTCAGGTCAAGCGTCGCGAAGCTCAGGAACGACGCGGGTCCGCGCCCCGCGAACCGACGGAGGAACCCAGTACCATGAACCTCAGCGGCAAAGTCGTCGCAGTCACGGGTGGATTCGGCCAACTAGGCATCGCCGTCGCACAGGCCGCGCTCGCCGCCGGCGCCAGTGTGGCTGCGCTCGATGTTGCTCCCTCGCCCGCCGATCCGAAAGCCCTCGCCAACGCCCTCACGCTCGGCGGCGTGGATCTCGCCGAGCCCGCCGCGGCCGCACGCGCACTCGACACCGTCGCGGCGAAGCTCGGCGGGCTCTACGCGCTCGTCAACGTCGCGGGGACGTTTCGCTGGCAAACGCTCGAGCAAGGCAATGTCGACACGTGGGACCTGCTCTATCGTGTGAACCTGCGCTCGGCCGTCAGCGCGTCATGCGCCGCCCTGCCGCTTTTGCTGCGTGCGGGCAGCGGTCGAATCGTGAACGTGGGCGCCGCGGCGGCGGCGGTAAAGGCAGGCACCGGCATGGCCGCTTACACGGCTTCCAAAGCAGGCGTGCTGAAGCTGACCGAAGCGCTCGCCGACGAGGTCAAGGACCGTGGCATCACGGTCAACGCCGTGCTGCCGAGCGTCATCGATACGCCGGCGAATCGGGCGGACATGCCGAAAGCGGACTTCACGCGCTGGGTAACGCCGCGTGACGTCGCGAATGTGGTCCTGTTCCTACTGTCGGACGAAGCGCGCGCCGTCACCGGCGCGCTGCTTCCCGTCATGGGGCGCGTCTAGGCTAGTGCCGGATCTGCGTGGCGACGTCCTCGGTTTCGTAGGTCTCGCAGTTGCCGCGCTCGGGTAGCAGACCCGCGTCGGGGAAAGGCGCCGGACGGAGTATCCGCGGCGTCATGACCCACGGCTTCACGAGGACCTCGGGATCCTCGATGGTGACCTCGTAGAGGATCTCGTTGCCCTGACGTGTGAACCGCTCGACGACATGCATGTCCTCCGAGTGGAAGAATCCACCGCGCGCGAGCCACGTGAAGTCGTTGAAGCCGACCGAGTCGAGCACGAGCGCGTCGCCTTCCCAACGGCCGACCGTCGAGCCCATGTACGTGGTCTCGCGTTTCTTCGAATCGTGCTGACGCCCGTCGGTCGGCATGATGCGATACTCGCCCTGACCGCCGCCGCCGTCCGCGTACTGCCCGTAGAAGAAGATGATGTCGTCCTTGTTCTGGACGATGCGCCGCGGCGCGCCGTGGCGCGGAATACCGAGCGGCTGGCACGTCATGACGGGGTCGTACTTGTTCGTCCACATGTCGAGTTCCTGGACCTTGTCCCAGACCTCGGGCTTGTACAGCGGGCGATTCGGGCCGAAGCGTGACGGCGCCTCGAACTCGAAATCGAGCGTCTGGTTCCAGGCCTCGCTGCAGCCCGCGAGCTGCTCCGGCGAGCAACGCCGATTGCCATAGCGCCAGTTCATGCCGCCGGCGAACCAGTTGCCGCTGAAATCGGGTTTGCCCGCCGCGTTGCGCGGCGTCGGATCCTTCGACTCGAGCTTGACCTGTCGGTCTAGACCTGTGAGCACGTCCGGCTCTGCGGCTTTTCCGGGTGTTATCGCGTTGCGGACGCTGTCGGGGACGGGCACGACCACGTACACGCTACCGGTCTCGGTCTGGACCGTCGTCAAGTCGCGCACTGTCTGGCCGTTGCGCTTCTCTGTGATCTTGCCGGCGTATTGCGCCTCGATCGGGTTCAGCGGGTTGTTCCAATCCTTGTAGTCGGCATACGTGAACGCCGTGGTCGTCGAACCCTGCGTTACGATCACGCTCTCGGGCCAAAAGTGTTTGCTGTCGAGCGTGGCGACCGCCGTGGCGCCGGCCACGCCCGGTACCGGGAACGTCACGACCGGCTTGCCGCCCTTCCAGGTGACGGACGTCTCGCCGAGCTTCGATGTGCCGCCCGTGAGCACTTGGCCGGGGTTACGGTCCGTGGCGAGAATCGGAACGCCGGCGCCCGCGAGCGCCGCCTTCAAGGCGGCCTGCGGCCCCGCCCACAGGCGGATCAGGCGTTCTTGCAGCGCGTTGGGGCTAGGCGTGGCTTTGCCCTTGCCTTTGACGATCTCCGCGCCGGGGAGGTCCTCGTTCCACGCGAACTGGCCGCTGACGACCTCGATCGTCGAATATGTCTGGCCGTTCGCGCGCGTGCAGGTGTACTGAATGCGTTGGCCCGGCGTCTGGTAGTTGGTGCTCGAGCGGTACTTCGTCAGCGTGCACGCCTCACCGTCAACCTGCAGCGCGCCTTTGCCCTGGTACTCGAGTGACACCGCCAGCTCGTGCTCGTCCACACCGCGCAACTGCACCATGTGCCAGCCCCAGTTGAACAGCACGGACTTCAGATCCTTGGCGTTGGCAGCCGGCGTGTACGGGGGCGGACCGTTCGGGCGAGGCTGCGCGCCGGCGATCAGCGGTAAACCGAGCGCAAAGACGAGTCCAAGCGCCACCCTCGAGGCGTTCCCTCGCACCGTCATCCCATTCCCCCGAGTCTATTAGTCGTTGCTGCCGCCGTTCGAGAGCGTGACTTCACGCTTGTCCGGCAACGTGATCGAACGGATGAAGCCGATCGGCTTCCCGTTGCGAGCGGCGAAATACGAGATCGTGACCGTGTCACCGGCCTTCACCGTGTTCGGGCCATCTTTGCCGAAGCCCAGGTTCTGCAGCGTGTTTGCGGAGCCCGTGGTCATGATCCACTCGGTGTCCGTGCCGTCCGCGTTGTGCACCGAGATCGTCATCGCCCCGTGCGGATTCGTGAACGCGACCTTCACCAGCGTTCCGGTCACTTTCCCTTCGCTCTTGATGTCGTACGTGCCCGCAAGGGAGTGATGAGCCTGTACCGAGCCGCTCGCGATCATCCACGCGGCCACCGCCACGCATCCCAACGTCTTCCTGATCATTCGCCCGCCTCCGATTGGCGACTGCACCGCGTGCCGTCGCATTCCCAACGCACAAAACCAAGAAACTGGCGCCGAGCCTAGCATTGCCGGCGCCTGGGCTCAATTTGTGGCGGCTCTAATTTGCTCAAGCTTGGCGGGATCGAACAATAAGCCCCACGCGATGGTGGCCCACTTCACACTTTGCGCCACCGGCGCCGGGGCTGGTCGGACTAGTGCCGACGTAACATCCCGCGCTCCGCCACGAGCCCCGCGTCGGGGAAGCCGCGACCGTCGCGAGCGCCAGTAACCAACGCGTCCGCATGGGCGACTCAGTCCGGAACGTATGCGATCAGCATGCTGCGATACGCGGCGTCGAGGAATGCCGACGGATCGCCGAGCTCCGCCTCGTAGCGTTTCAGCGGATTCGTGCGCACGGCGTCCTCGGCGCCGAAGCCCTTGTTCATGTAGCCGATCATGATCTCGAACAGCTCGCGGTAGATATCCCGCTGCCGGACGATGTCGCGACCGCTGATCAACTTGCCCTGGGCGGGCACGACGCGCGTATCGGGCTTCACGAGATCCGCGAGCCATTCCACCGCGCGCACGCGACCGCCGAGCCAAGCGCCGTCGCGATACTCGAGCAGCGGCCATCGCTCCCCCGACACCACGCCGCCGGCAGCCAACACGTTCATCTGCGGGAAGTGCACGAACAGATCGCCGTCGGTATGCGCGGCCGGCATGTAACCGTAGTCGATCTTCCTGCCGGCAAACTCGAGCGACCCCTGATCGCGCACGAGCTGCGTGGGTCGCGCCTTCTCGGGAAGAGGCTTCACCGGCACGAGGCGGCGCTCCGCCGTCATGGCGTACACCTTGTGGCTCAGGTACTGGAGCGTCTTCTCGTGCGCCAGAATCGTGCCGCCGGCCGCGCCCACGGCTTCGTTCGCGCCGGTCTGCTCCGGATGCCAGTGCGTGTTGATCAGCAGTCGGATGCGATCGTTGCCGGTGGCCGCGTACACCGCGCGCAGCAGCGCGTCGGCGTTCGCCGCGAGCCCGCCGTCGACCAGCAGCGCGCCGTCGTCGCCGTGCAGCGCGAGCACGTTCGAGCCTGCGCCCTGAAACAACTTCAGGCCGCCGAGATCGGTGGTCGTGATTTGCGTGCCGGCTTGTGCGCGCGCTTCGAGCGCCGGCAACAACGCGAACGAAGCCGCGCCGGCCTCGACGGATGCACGCAGGAAGCGTCGCCGGGAGAAGCGCTCGCTATTCGACGGGCGAGTGCTTGTAAACCGGCTCATGAACTCGCGGCTCACCTACTGGCCAAATGTCGGCCCAGACACCCTGGGGGGGGCCGAGCACCGGCCACACAGGGTCTTTATGCAGAAGCTTGGTGGCCCCGAGCTCGCGCAGCAGCGTCGCCTCTTCTTTGTAGATGGGCGTCTGGTTGGCCATGAACGGCATGAAACCGCGCGACTGCGTGTAGTCGAGCGCGGTGAGGCCGTCCTGGTCTTTAGCATTCAGGTCGATACCGTACGACGCAAGCTGTTTGATGACGTCCTTGTAGCGCTTGCGCACGGCGAAGTGCAGCGCGGAGCCGCCGCGGATTTCTTCCTCGTGGTTGATCAGCGCGACGACGTTGACGTCTGTGCCGGCCTCGTGCAGCACGCGGATGAGCTCGACCGCCCGCTTCTCCGGAGCACGCCCGGCGAGCACGCCGTGAATCGGCGTCTCCCGGTCGGCCATGTAAAGCTTCGCGTCCGCGCCGTGCTGCAGTAGCAGCTTCACGAGCTCGAGGTCGCCATTGACTGCCGCGCGCATCAACGGCGTGGTGCCGCGCATGTTGGTCGAGCCGCGCACGTTGGCCGGGTGGAAATAGAGCTGCTGATTGGTATTCGCGCCGCGCTCGAGCAACAGGTGAATCATGCCTGCCGCGTCGGTCTGGTTGGCGGCGTCGATCGAGGCGTGACTGCCATCGCGCCGTGCGTCGAGCCCGATGGCCGTGAACAGCGGCGCTTCGCCGAACACGTCCCACTGATCGACGTCGGCGCCCGCTTCGACGAGCGCCTTCGCGAGATCCCAATTCGAGTTCATGACGGCGACCAGCAGCGGCGACACGCCGTCGGGATCCGGCAGATCGATGTCCGCGCCGCGCGCGAGCAACGCGCTCACGCAGGCGGTACAGTTCTCGCGCGCGGCATACAGCAGTGGTGTGAAGCCGCCGCTGTCGAGGCTCTTCGGCCGACCTTCGGCCGTGACGTGCCGCTGGTAGTCGCGATCCGTGGACCGGGCGTCGACCGCCGCTCCACGAGCGACCAGGAAATCGATCATCTCCGGATGTCGGCGCGCGGACGCCCACATCAGGGCCGTCTGGCCCCCGAACTTCTCTCTCGCATCGACCGCGGCGCCGTGATCGAGCAGAAGGCGCGCGGCATCGACATTGCCCGTGCGCGCGACGGCCATCAGCGCCGTCTGACCGTCGGCATTCGGCGAGTCGGCGTTCGCGCCGGCGTCGAGCAGCAGCTTCAGGATCGCGGTGTCACCCACCTCGGCGGCCAGGCTCATGGCCGTGGCGCCGTAGTCGTTCGCGAGGGAGACGTCGGCGCCGGCGTCGAGCAGACGGCGGACTTCGCCCGCGTTGCCCTCGTACACGGCCCACTGCAGCGGCGTGCTGCCGTCGGTGTTGCGGTGATTGACGTCGGCCTTGGGCGGCGCGCCGCTGCCGATACTGATCAGCAGCGCCGCGATCAGCGCACCCAGGGCAGCCGTCCGCAAAACCGTCGGCGCCACGCTCACACCTCGGAGAGAGTGCCGGTGCTGTCGCCGAACTTCGCGAACTCTTTCTCCGGCACGCCGGCGCGCTCGAGGATCGTGGCGAGAATGTTCGCGTGCGGCGTGTCCTGAGCGTAGTGCACGTGCTGATTGCCCTTCAGGCCGCCACCGCGACCGATCAGCGTCTGCGGCAACGGATCGTTGTTGTGCGCGTCGCTGTTCGACATGTTGCTGCCGAACAGGATGATGGCGTGATCGAGCAATGTGCCGTTACCGTCCGGCGTGCTGGCAAGCCGCTGCGCGAACTTCGCGAACGTGGCCGTATGGAAATTCTGGATGAGCTTCAAGTTCGCGATGCGCTCGGGGTATCCACCCCAATGCGAAATCGGATGGAAGGCTTCGTGGACGCCCAGGTTCGGATACGTCCGCATCGACGCTTCCTCGACCATCTTCATGGTCACGACGTTCGTGCGGTTCGTCTGAAACGCCAGCGCGAACATCTCGAACTGCACGTCGAGCAATTCGCCGAACTCGTCCGGCGCGCCGACCGGCGCGTCGGGAAGATTCGCGAGAGACTCGTTGCTCGCCATGAGCTTCTGCACGCGAGTCTCGACTTCGCGGACCGAGTCGAGGTAGTCGCCGACCTTCACGCGGTCGCCTGCGTCGAGCTCGCGATTCAGGCTCGCGGTCGCGTCGCGCACGTAGTCGAGCAGGCTCGTCGTCGTGCCGAGAATCGATTGCCGCTCCTGCTTCGTCGCGCCTTGCCCGAACATCGACAGGAACACCTTGCGCGGGTTGCCTTCCATCGGTAACGGCTGGTCCGGCGTGCGGAACGAGATCTTGCCGCCCGGCTCGCCGCAGATCTCCATCGACGGCAGCGTAACGTCCTTCATGAGGTGTCGCGCGGCCACTTGATCGGCCGTGATGCCCACTCCCGTCTGAGCATTGCGCGACCGCGGGTGGACGCCGTTCAGCCACGTCTCTTCGACGAAGCCGTGCGGAACACCACCTTCGCCGGCCTTGTTGCGCAGGCCGCTCACCACGGTCACGTAGTTTCGCAGCGGCGCCAGCGGCTCCAGGATGTACGGAAAATCGAAGTCGCGGCCGATCTTCTTCGGCTGCCACAGGTCCTGCAGGGCCCCGTGCGGGAAGTACACGAATCCGAGCCGCGCGCTTGGCGCTGCGGCCGTCTGGGCCCACGCGGTGCCCGCCGGGATCATCGCGTCGAGCAGCGGCAGCGCGATGGTCGCGCCCGCGCCCTTCAATACCGTGCGTCTCGAGAGATGTTTGCGGGTCAGGAACATGACTGCGCTTCCTCTTAAGAGTAAGTCTACCGCAACGACGCCTGCGTTAGCCCGTCGTGAGTGCCCGAGACCTCGCGCTTGCGGAACGCGTCGCTCGACACGATGCCTAGCACGAGGGCCTCGAAGCGGTAATCGTCCTTCGCTGCCCGGCGCACGATCGCGCGCACCACCGGCATATCGCGGTAGTCGGTCTCCCGGCCGAGCGCGAAGGTCATTAGATTCTCGGTAAATGCCCGCACGAAGAGCTCGGGATCGCTGCTCAGCGCCCGCCGCAGATCAGCGGGACCATTCGCATGCGTTCCGTCCGGCAGGACACCGCTCGCGTCGAGCTTCGTGTGCGTGTCGGGATCGTCGGAACGGTACTGGCCGACCGCGCTGAAGTTCTCGAGCGCGAAGCCGAGGGGATCCATGACGCCGTGACACGCGAAGCACGTGGGGTTCGCACGATGCTGCTCGAGCCGCGCGCGCAGCGTCTTCGGCGCCTCGCCGCGCTTGTTCTCCTGCAGCGTCGGCACCTGCGCCGGCGGGACAGGACGCTTCGCGCCGAGAATCGTCTCGAGGATCCAGGCGCCTCGCAACACAGGCGAAGTGCGGTTCGGATACGCCGTCAGCATCTGCAGCGCGCCCTTGCCGAGCAAGCCGTAGCGCGACTCGTCGGGCAAGGCCACGCGACGGAAGCGCGCGCCCTTCACGTTCTCCATGCCGTACAGCATGGCGAGGCGCTCGTTCAGGAACGTGTAGTCGGCCGTCATCAGCTGCATCACGCTCTGGTCGCTGCGCAGCACGCTGTCGACGAACAGTTGCAGCTCTTCCTTGAAGAGATCGCGAGGATCGAGCAGCCCGCTGGCTTGGGGGAACTGAGCCCGGTCCGGAACGATCGTGTCGAGCTTCGCGAGGCCGAGCCACTGGAACGCGAAGTCCTTGGAGAGCGACTTGGCCCGGTCGTCCGCGAGCATCCGCTTGACCTGCGCGGCCAGCACGCTCGGCTTGCTCAAGCGCGATTCCTGGGCGAGCTTCAGCAACTCCGCGTCGGGCACGCTGCTCCAGAGGAAAAAGGACAGGCGCGACGCGAGCTCGAGGTCATTCAGCGCGACGGCGCCTGTGCCCTGCCCCGCCTCGGCTCTATAGATGAATTGCGGGCTCGCGAGGACCGCGCTCAGCGCATCGCGGATACCCGTGTCGAACCCGCCGTCGCGGAACCCGGCGTCGTAGAACGCCAGCAAGGGATCGATGTCGGCGTTCGTGACAGGCCGACGGAACGCGCGCTCCGCGAGGTTGGTGACGATCTCCGTCGCGCACGGCCGCTCGGGACCTTCGGACGGCCGACACGTGAAAATCTTCTTTCGGCTCGCGGAGTCGCCGATACCGGTCACGACCAACGGCCCCCGGATCTGAAGCGCGTGCGCGGCTTGGATGCGCTCTTGTCCGCCTTCGAGCGCCACCGTTCGAATCCGCTCGTCGCTTTCGGCGAAGCTGCGGTGGACGAACGTGACGGCCAGCTTGTGCTGCCCCGCCGTGGCCATGAACTTGATCTTGCGAAGCCGGCCGTTGATCTCCTCGACGGCCGGATCGAGTGTCTGGTCGATCGCCTTGTGATCGCGTTCGCCGCCGACGCTCGTGCGGTAGAACTCCTCGCCGTCGAGCAGCACGATGACGGTGTTCTCGAACTCCATGCGCGGCACTTCGCGCGCGAGCGCCATGTCGCCGATCGT
>FTFB01010395.1_pt1 | contig 12212 bp, 14 predicted proteins | sample 1658331 | NCBI WGS metagenome assembly FTFB01 (sample SAMEA3914816, study PRJEB12502) | metagenome | biome: forest; material: soil | place: USA | collected 2011-09-16 | depth 0.3 m | reverse complement strand
GCCTCACTCGGCATGGTGTGCGCAACGCCCGAGTAGATGAGCCGCGCCTCTTCCATGCCCGAGATGATCTCGATCGGATGACCCAACGCCTCACGCGCGCGTTCGAGAAAAGCCTGCTTGCGCCGCGCGACGCGCAGTGCATTCGTGCCGACGACGCGGACGCTGCGCGCATGCATGTCGCGCAGCCGTTGCCCGAACTTCTGCAGGCTCGAAATGGCGCGCGCTGCGACCTCTTTGTCGATGCGCCCGTTTTCCTCGACGCCCGAGGCAAGCCGCACCATGTCGCGCAGCCGATCGATGACGACGAGCTGCCCGTGCGAGTAGCGCGCGACGACCATGTGGAAACTGTTGGAGCCCAGATCGACCGCGGCCAGCACGTCCGGGATCGGACGGGAGGCAGGAGCGGAACCGGGATTGACTCGGACTTCGGCGGGAGAGCGGGCTACTGCGGCGGCCGGGCTCACGAGTGCGCGGGGGGCAGCGTTACACCGAGAAGGATGAGCCGCACCCGCATGTCGTGCTGGCTTGGGGGTTACGGATGACGAACTGAGCGCCATCGAGACCTTCGCGGTAGTCGATCTCCGCGCCGGAGAGGTACTGCACGCTCATCGGGTCCACCAGCAGCTTCACGCCCTGGTTCTCGACGCACGTATCGCCGTCCTGCGTCTGCTCGTCGAATTCGAAGCCGTACTGCAGGCCCGAGCACCCACCGCCCTGCACGAACACGCGGAGCATCAACTTGGGGTTGCCCTCGCCACGGATGAGATCGCCGACCTTGCGCGCGGCGGCGTCGGTGAACACGAGCACCGGACTCTCTTCCAGAATGTCAGCCGTTGTACTCATCCGATTCCTCAGTGCTGCGCGGCGCTTGGCAGTCTAGGGGCGCCCGACTTTGCGGTCAAAACGTTACGCGAATGCGACGGTGCGGACTCGTTTGCTTCGCCCGATCCACCCGTCAGGCCGTGGCTTGGCCCTGCTGCATGGGGGCAGCCACCGCGGAAGGCAAGGGCACGAGCTTGCCCTTGATCTCGGCGCCCAGGGTCATTTCGATGATGCCGTAGTGCACGTTGCCGTGGACCCGGGCCTGCGCGCCGAGCACGACGCGTCCGGTGGCGTAGATGTCGCCCCGCACCGAGCCGTTCAGCATGACATTCGGCACCTTCACCGAGCCCTCGATGGCGCCGTGCTCGCTCACGTGGAGCGTGGATTCCGGGTCGCTATCGGAGCGCACACTGCCATTCACCTGGCCATCGAGATGCAGGCCGCCGGCGAACTCGACGTCGCCGTTCACTCGCCCGGCCTTGCCGATGAGGGTGTCGATGCGTGCAGTGCTCTTCGAGTCGCGGAATATCACGGCAGAACCTCTAGGAAACGTTTGAACGGAGGCCTTCGGAGCCTTTAGCCGGCGGCGTCCACGGTCCAGGGGAACGCCTGCGTCAGGGGTGATACGCCCTTGCGGTTCGAGCGCATCTCGATGCTCAGCCGCTCGGGCTGAAACCCCGAAGGTAGCGCGATCTCCTGATCGAAGTTCTGGAAGTAGCGGAAGTTGAAGGGTAGCTCACGAAGCTTGGAGCCGGTCAGCGCCCCGAGGTCCAGATTGGCGGCCTGGCCACCCGATTGGCCTTCTGCCGCGAGGGCGAGCGTGCCCGTCACCACATCTTCCGGGCGCACCGACCGCACGATCGTCAGATGCACGAGGAACCGGCCGGGCTTGGCGCTGGGTGAGATGCGCAGTTGCTGCACTTTCACGCCGAGCGACACGGCGGACTGAGCGACGATGCCCCGGTAAAACGCGAGTTCCTGCGTCTGTTGCGCCACCTGGGCCTGCAATTCGCCGATGGTGCGGGAGACCTCCGCCTGCTCCCGCGCGCGCCCCACGCGAATCGTATCCAGCTCGGCGAGACGCGTGCGCAGCTCGCGATTGGCCTTTTCGAGCCGGTCGGTCGTCACCTCATGTTCGGCCCGCTCCTGAGAGACGGCGAGCCGGTCGTATCCCGCATCGAAGCGTCCGAGCTCGTAGACGACATAAAGCGCGAACGCCCCGAGGAGTGTGACCGCGATCACAGTCAGCACGCGGCGCATGGGCGTGTGCGTGCGGACGATGACGCTCGGTGGAGCCGGGGCCTTGGGCATGCGTTTCATGATGCCGGCCGGCGGCGAAATCTTCCGTGGATCACTCTACGGATGCAGCAGCCTGGCCAGTCGGATCGGGCGCCGTCGTCGAAACCTCGTGCCACCAGGCCGGTGGGCTCGGTGTCTGGCCGGGGAAAGCGAGCGGTGCGAGCTCGGTGAGCGCGTGCATGTAGACGGACCGCTTGAAGTAGATGACCTCGCGCACCGGTTCCCAGTAGTCCGACCAGCGCCACTGGTCGAATTCCGGCTCGTTCGTGCTATCGAACCGGAACTTCGGGTCGGGGCGCAGCACGCGCAGGAGAAACCAGCGCTGCTTCTGCCCGATGCACAGCGGACGCCGGCCGCGCCGCACATATCGCGCCGGGAGCCGATAGCGCACCCAGTCCGCCGTACTGCCGAGCAGCTCCACATCCGCGCGCGTCAGGCCGACTTCCTCGTGCAGCTCACGATACAGCGCCTGCTCGAGCTCTTCACCTCGACGCACGCCTCCCTGCGGAAACTGCCAGCCACGGCCACCCGTGCGGCGGCCGAGAAACACCTCGCCCGCGCCGCGCATCAGGATGATGCCGACGTTCGCGCGGAAGCCTTCGGAGTCGATGACGTCGCTCATGCCGTGTTCCGGGAGTCTGCCACAGGGCACCCGCTGCGAGCAGCAACGCGCGGCGGGCAACCGATTTGGCGACACCCTGAGCGCGCAACGGCGCAGTGCCGCTAAGCTACGCCGATGTCGCGAGGCGTGGCGTTCGGTTCGGGTTCGATGCGGAGGATGGCAGCGCTGCTGGTGCTGGCCCTGCTCGTTTTCGCCGCGGCGCTGCTCATTGGCACGTCTGGCATCGGCGTCCGGAGCGCGCTTGCGGCACTGGCTGGCGCGGGCGATGACGCCGCGCGCGCCGTGCTCCTCGAGGTGCGCTTGCCGCGGCTTCTCGCGGCTTTTGGCGTGGGCGGGCTGCTCGCCGTCGCCGGCGTATTGCTCCAGGCGCTCTTTCGCAATCCGCTCGCGGATCCGTTCGTGCTGGGTGTGTCTGGCGGGGCCGCGATAGGTGCATTGCTCGCTATGCTGGCCGGCGCTGCGGCCGTCGTCGTGCAGTCCGGAGCGGCCATCGGCGCGCTGTTGGCCGTGAGCGCGGTCTACATTCTCGCGCGGGGAGGCGGCACTGCGCGCTTGCTGCTGACCGGTGTTGTGATCGCCAGTGCTTGCGGCGCGCTCATCAGCGTTCTGCTGGCTGTCGCGGATTCCTCGCGCGTGAGAAGCATGGTGTTCTGGCTCGCCGGTGACCTGGGATGGGCGCCGAGCCCGACGGCAAGCGTCGTCGCCGCGCTGGTCGCCGTCGCTCTCGCGATCCTCCTCGCACGGCCGCTCAACGTGCTCGCGTCCGGCGAGATGCGCGCGCGAACGGTGGGATTGGACGTGGAGGTCTGGCGTCCGCTGGTGTTCGCCGCCTGCGCTGCAATCACCGCAGTGGCCGTCGTCAGCGCCGGCACCGTCGGCTTCGTCGGGCTCATCACGCCGCATGCCGTGCGGCTGCTGTTCCGCACGAGTGATCATCGCATCGTCGCGCCCGCTGCCGCGGTGCTCGGTGGAACGTTGCTCGCAGCGGGGGACCTGGTGGCCCGAACGATCGCGAGCCCGCGGCAGCTGCCGGTCGGCGCGATCATGGCGCTGGTGGGAGCGCCGCTATTCATCGTGCTGCTGCGGCAACGCAGCCGCGCCGGTCACTAGCGGCTAGCTGACGATGCTCGGTGATACCGAAATGCGATTGCGTCCCGCCTGTTTCGCACGATAGAGCGCCGCATCGGCCTCCGCCATGAGCCGTTCGGCGATGAGCTTGTAGTCGCGCGCCTCGAAGGCCGGCTCCGCAACCGCCACGCCGATGGACAGACTCACCGTCTCCGCGTGCGTCTCGTCGATCTGGATGGGCGCGCTGCGCACGACTTCGAGCACACGCTGCGCGACACGCTCAGCGTCCTGCAGGCTGGCTTGCGGCAGCAGGATGGAAAATTCATCGCCACCGAAACGCGCGCCGATGTCACTCGCGCGCATTTGAGCATCGATGCGTTTCGCGACCTCGCGCAGCACCGCATCGCCGGCGAGATGTCCGTACTGATCGTTGATGGGCTTGAACCGATCGACGTCGATCATCAGGCAGCCGATCGGCTGCCGGAACCGCTGCGCCCGCCCGAGCTCTTCGCGCAGGCGCGCATTGAGATAGCGGCGGTTGTGAAAGCCGGTGAGGAAATCCGTGAGGCCGCTGCGCAGCAGCTTGGCACGATTCGCCGCGTTCTCGAGGCAGATCGAGGCGACGAGGCCGAGGTGCGCGAGAAAGTCCGTCGCGAGATCCGGGTTGAAGCGGAACGGATCGCTGCTCGCAAACACGAGCAGGCCGTCCACCTGATCGTTCCGCCGCAGCGGGATGAGCGCGACGCTGCCCATCTCGCGTACGCGGCAGACCTGCGTATGCGCGGCGCGATTGAACGGACCGAGCCAAGGCTTCTCGAGCTGCGCGAGATCGTTCGAGAGCGCCGCAAGCGAATCGACGAACTGCACTTCCGGCAGGTTCTCGAGGACGCCGGTGTCGTTCCACAGCAGCTGTCGCAGCTCGTGCTCCGGATCGTTCAGCGTGAGCGTGACGCGGTCGAGCTGATACGACGCGCGCAAGCCGTGGATCAGGCGCTCGAAAAGCTGCGGCAAGGTCGCGGCGCGCAGCAGCTCGAGCTCGCGCTCCTGCGTCTTGCGCAGCAGGGATTCGTTGCGGGTGGCGTGGCCCGTCAGCTCCGCGAGGCGGGCTTCGAGCCGGCGGTTTTCGCTAGCCAGGTCCTGTCCGCGCCCGGAGAGGGTGCGTGGACGCAACTCGATCGGCGTGCGAGACATCGCGTTGACGTGAACCTCGAATGAGACATCCCCGAATCGTGCGGGGTGCGCATCGAAGCCACTTCCCGCACCGTCAGGCGCGACGTTCGGTCACGCTCCGACGGTCGTCGAGATAGTCCCGTCCGCGCTGCATGAGGGCAACGAACGCGTCGTGATCTTGTGACAGGATCGCGGTTCTGATGCGTTCGACGGCCTTCGCAAGCGCTTCCAGCGACTCGGCGCCGTAATCGTTCAGGCTCTGGATCTCGTAGTACAACTCCGGGCTCTCCTGGGCCACCTTCGAGGCCACATCGAGCTGGGAGTCGAACGTCGTGCTCGACAGGCGCGCGAGCCGCGGCGCCGCCTCGCCGCTCTCCGCGAGCGCGGTGAAGAAGGCGATGTTGAGCGCGTGCGACAGGCCGAGCACGTAGGCGATGAGCCGGTCGTGGTCATCGAGACTCATCACTACCTGCTCCGCCATCGTGGGCGCGAACAGTTCCCGCGCCTTCTGCAGCGCTTCGGCCTGCCCGAGATCGACGAAAATCACGTGTCGCCCCGAGAGGAGCTGCGTATCCGGCCCGAACATGGGGTGGATCGACGTCACCTTGCAACCTTGCGACTTCAGGGCGAGCAGCCCCGAACGCAGCGGCGACTTGAGCGAGCCGACGTCGAAGACGACGCCCGACGGCCGCCGCGACGCGAGGTCCCGGAGGATCGCATCGGTCACGCCGAGCGGCGTCGCGAGCAGGATGTAGTCGTGCTTGAGGTCGGTGGCACGCCAGTCGGCCACGGTCGAAGCGCCGGGCGGGCCGCCTGCGGGGTCCGCTACTTCAACGGCAAAGCCCTGAGACATCAGGAATTCCGCGAACCAGCGGCCCATCTTGCCGCCGCCGCCGATGACGAGCGCGCGCTGCCCCGTGCCCGCACCCTGCGCGACGACGCTCGCCTGCTCCTGCGTGGTGAGCGAGGAGCGGATCAGGAGCCGCAGCATCTCCTCGGCGAGATCGGGCGAGACGCCGAGCGATTCCGCTTTCGCGCGCGCGCTCAGGATGACCTCGCGCTCGCGTCCGTAGTCGCGCGTCGCGCGGCCTGTGACGCGCTTCACACGCGCGACTTCGCGGCTCAGATTCTTGCGCTCGGCGACGAGCGTCACGACTTGATCGTCGATCTCGTTGATGCGACGACGCAGCTCGTCGAGGCCTTTGGGCGGGCCGGATTCCACGCTGGACATACACAAGACTCGAGGGTGATGGCGACTGAGCCTGTCTTTGTATCGGCGTGCGCACAGCGCCGCAAGACCCACTACCATGGGCGTCCCGTTCGCCGCGGCGGACGGACGACTTCTCTGCCCCATGACCGAGCACACCGAGCTACTGCCTGAGCCACTGCCCGCCGAGCCGCTGGCCATCGCCGCGGACTGGCTCGCACAGGCGTGGCGCGAACGCCGCCAGCCGAATCCGAACGCGATGGTGCTCGCGACGGCCACGCGGGACGCGTCTCCCTCCGCGCGCGTCGTGCTCTGCAAGCACATCGAGCCGGTGCCGGGGTTCATTGTGTTCTACACCAACTACCAGTCGCGCAAGGGACGGGAACTCGCCGCCAACGGCCGGGCCGCCGTGGTACTGCACTGGGATCACCTGCACCGTCAGGTGCGTGTGGAAGGCCGCATCGTGACGGCGCCTGCCTCCGACAGCGACGCGTACTTCGCCTCGCGAGCGGTGGAGAGCCGCATCGGCGCATGGGCCAGTCAGCAGAGCCAGCCCGTCGCGTCACGGGCCGAACTGTTGAAGGCGGTGGACGCAGTGACAGAGCGCTTTCGCCCGAAGAGCGCGGGGGCCGAGATGTCCGTGCCGCGCCCGCCGCATTGGGGCGGCTACCGGCTGTGGGCCGAATCCGTGGAGCTGTGGTCGGAGGGCGAGGCGCGCATTCACGATCGCGCGCGGTGGACGCGCACGCTCACCCCGCGCGGCGAAGATCAGTTCGACGCGGGCGCGTGGTCCGCGACTCGCTTGCAGCCGTAAGGCGCGCCTCTCGCCGTGTGGAAGGTCATCCGGATCTCCGTGCTGCTGCTGGTGCTCGCCGTGGTGCTCACTTCCACGTACCTCGATCGCGTGCGCACGACGAGCTGGAAGGAGACGCTGTGGGTCGGCATTTTTCCTATGAGTGCCGATGGCAGCGAGGCAGCGGACCGCTACATTGCGAGCCTCACGACTGAGGATTTCGCGAGCGTCGAAGCCTTCTTCGCGAGTGAAGCGGCGCGCTATGGCGTGACGGTGCAGCGGCCGATCCGCATCGAGCTCTATCCCTCGCCGAAGGAGAAGCCGCCCACGCTCGCACCTGGGGCCAATGTGCTGGCGACAGCATGGTGGAGCCTGAAAATTCGTTGGTTCGCGCATCGCGCGGCGGACGTTCCGGGTCGCGCGCCATCGCACATCCGCGTGTTCGTGCTCTATCACGACCCTGCGGTGACCGAGCGCGTGCCGCATTCGCTGGGATTGCAGAAGGGTCTGATCGGAGTCGTGCATGCGTTCGCCGACCCGCAGATGCGCGGCCAGAACAACATCGTCATCGCGCACGAGACGCTGCACACGGTGGGCGCCACCGACAAGTACGACCTCGAGAGCGGCGAGCCCCTCTTCCCCGACGGATACGCCGAGCCCGATCGCAACCCGCGATATCCGCAGGACAAGGCGGAAATCATGGCGGGCCAGCGCGCGCTGACGCCGAGCGAGCACGAAATGCCGAACGGACTGCGCGACGTGCTGGTGGGCGCCGCGACCGCGCGCGAGATCGGATGGACCCGACGTTGAGCTGTGCGCTAGCGATTCGCTCGCTCGGCATCCGCGCGGGCACGCGTCAGCTCGTCTCTGAGATGTCCATCGAGTTCCGCGCAGGCGAGCTCACAGCAGTTCTCGGCCGCAACGGCTGCGGCAAGACGCTCACGCTGCACACACTCGCGGGCCTGCGCCCGCCGGATCAGGGTGTCGTGCGGCTCGAAGGCGCACCGCTCGCCCAGATGCGGCGGCGCGCCGTCGCGCGGCGTCTCGGTCTGCTCATGCAGGATATCGAAGACGCCTTCTCCACCACCGCGCTCGAATCGGTGCTCGTCAGTCGTCATCCGCACCTCGCGACGTGGCAGTGGGAAACCGCGGAGGACGAGCGTCTTGCGCGCGCGGCGTTGGAGCGCGTTCAGATGCAGGATTTCGCCGCGCGCACGACGGACAGTCTCTCGGGCGGTGAGCGCCGGCGCGTCGCGATCGCGGCGCTGCTCGCGCAAGCTCCGCAGGTATTCCTGCTCGATGAGCCGACGAACCATCTCGATCCGCATCATCAGATCGCGGTGCTCGAGCTGTTCCGCGAGCAGGCGACAGCAGGCCGCACCGTCATCGCGTCGTTGCACGACCCGACACTCGCCGCGCGCTTCGCTGACCGGGTGATCCTGCTGCTTGGGGATGGACGCTGGATCGAAGGCCCGACGCGCGAGACGCTGACGAGCGAGGCGTTGAGCGAGCTCTACCTCACGCCGATGATCGAGATCGCCGCGCCGGGCCGGCGCGCATTCATCAACGAATGAGGGTCAATGCGTAAAGGCGAGCGTTTCGCGCACGGCTGCGTGCAGCGCGCCGTTCGACGCCAGCACGGTCGTGGTGTCCAGCCCCACTTCGCCGCCGGACAAATCCGTGAACGTGCCGCCCGCTTCGCGCACGATGACCGTGAGCGCGGCAATGTCGAGGATGTTCACGTCGGATTCGATCACCACCTCCAGCGCGCCGCGCGCGAGCAGGTGGTAATGCACGAAATCGCCGTACCCGCGGATGCGATTCACGCGCGTGACGAGGTCGCCGAAGCGCGCCCACTGCGATGAGCGCGCTAGCGTCTTCAGATTGCCCGTCGAGACGATGGCGGCGCCGAGCTCCGCGATGCGACTCACCCGAATCGGCCGGCCGTTGAGATGCGCACCGCGCCCTTCCTCCGCCCAGGCGAGCTCGCCATACGCCGGCGCGCTCGACACGCCGAGCACGAGCCGGCCCGCACGGCGCAGCGCAATCTGCGTGGAAAAGAACGGGCACTCGCGCACGAACGACTTCGTGCCGTCGATCGGATCGACGAGCCACACATTCTCGGCATCGATCGCGTGCTGCCCCGTTTCCTCGCCGTAGAACCCGTAGCTCGGGAAGCGCTCGCTCAGGATCGCGCGAATCGCCTCTTCGGAGCGCACGTCCGCTTCCGTCACCGGCGTCGCGTCGGCCTTCGTATGCACCGCGAGATTGCGCTGGTACATCGAACGGATGATGACGGCCGCGGCTTCCGCGGCATCGAGTGCGGCCTCAAGTTCTTTCGAAATCACACTGGCGTTCCGGTTGGCGTGCGTGCGAATCTACCGCGAATGGGGAACCGACTCAGCAAGATCTACACGCGCACCGGAGATGATGGCACGACCGGTCTGGGCGATGGCACGCGCGTCCGCAAAGACGACCCGCGCGTCGAAGCGTACGGAACCGCGGACGAGCTGAACAGCGCGATCGGCGTGCTGCTCGCAGTGCCGGGCCTGCCCGAGCCGGTGGTCGCGTGTCTCACCGAAGTGCAGCACGAGTTGTTCGATCTTGGCGGCGAGCTGTGTATCCCAGGTCACCGCGTGATTCAGGCGCAGCACGTCACGCGACTGGAAGAAGCGCTCGATTCCTTCAACGACGCGCTGCCTTCGCTCAAGGAGTTCATTCTTCCGGGCGGAGGACCGGGAGCGGCCGCGTGTCACCTCGCGCGAACCATCGCGCGTCGTGCAGAGCGCCGTGTGTGGACGCTCACTGAGACGCAGACCGTTGCACTGGAAGTCCCTCAGTATCTCAACCGCCTCTCCGACCTGCTGTTCGTGCTCGCGCGCGTCATCGCCCGACATGAGCGCGGCACCGAAGTGCTCTGGCGCCACGATCGCTCGCGCAAGACCTGACCCGAAAAGACTTGAGCTAGAGGCTGGCGCGGAAGCGCGCCCAGTCGAATGCGGCGCCGGGGTCCGTCTTGCGGCCCGGCGCGATGTCGCTGTGCCCGACGATGTGCTCGCGTGAGAGCGAGGGATACGCGGCGAGCAGCACGCGAACGATCTCGACGAGTCGCGTGTACTGCACCTCTTCGAACGGCGAATCGTCGGTGCCTTCGAGCTCGACGCCCACCGAGTAGTCGTTGCATTCGGCGCGGCCGCGATACGCCGAGCGGCCCGAATGCCACGCGCGTTTGGTGAACGGCACGTACTGAACGAAACCGCCATCGCGGCGCAGGAGCAGATGCGTGGACACGCGCCCCGGCGGAATCGTCGCAAAGAACGGGTGCGCATCGCGCGGCAAGTCGCCGGTGAAGAGCCGGTCGATCCACGGTCCGCCGAATTCACCGGGCGGCAGGCTGATGTTGTGGATCACGATGAGATCGAGCCCTGCGCCCGCGGGCCGCTCGTCGAAATGGTCGGTGAGCACCTGACGCGCGCCGAGCAACAGCCCCGTGGCGGCATCGACTCGCAGCGCTTGCGTGGGTTCGGCCATGCGTTGACGGATGAGTGGCGCGATGAGTCGGCGGATCATGCCACAATGACCGCAACATGAATCCGCCGGCCGCCGCAAACGAGCCCTACGTCACGCGCGACCTCGCGCACGTGTGGCACCCGTGCACGCAGATGAAGGATCACGAGCGCGTGCCGCTCATTCCCATCCGGCGCGGGCAGGGCGTGTGGCTCGAGGATTTCGCGGGCAGACGCTATCTCGACGCAGTGAGCTCGTGGTGGGTGAATCTGTTCGGTCACGCGAATCCGCGCATCAGCTCAGCGATTGCCGCGCAGGCCGAGAAGCTCGAGCAGGTGATACTCGCGGGGTTCACGCACGAGCCGGTCATCGAGCTTTCCGAAGCGCTCACCACGATCGCGCCACGTGGGCTCACGCGCTGCTTCTACGCCGACAACGGCTCCTCCGCCGTCGAAGTGGCGCTGAAGATGAGCTTCCACTACTGGCGCAACCTCGGGCAGACGGCGAAGCGCCGCTTCATCACGCTGTCGAACAGCTATCACGGCGAGACGCTCGGCGCGCTCGCCGTGGGCGACGTGCAACTCTACAAGTCGACCTATCAGCCGCTGCTCATGGACGTGATCACGGTGCCGTCGCCCGATTGCTACGAGCGCGAGCCCGGCGAATCATGGGCCGAGCACTCACGCCGCAAATTCACGTTGATGGAGGCGACGCTCGCACGGCATGCACACGAGACCGCGGCGGTGATCGTCGAGCCGCTCGTTCAATGCGCCGGCAGCATGCGCATGTACGACGCGGTGTACCTCGCATTGTTGCGCGAAGCTTGCGATCGCCACCGCGTTCATCTCATCGCGGATGAAATCGCTGTCGGCTTCGGGCGCACCGGCACGATGTTCGCGTGCGAGCAGGCCGGCATCCGGCCGGATTTCCTGTGCCTGTCGAAAGGCCTGACGGGCGGCTATCTGCCGTTGTCAGCCGTCGTGACGACGGAGCCGGTATACGCCGCGTTCTACGACGAGTACGTGAAGCTCAACGCATTCCTGCATTCGCACAGCTTCACGGGCAACCCGCTCGCCTGCGCGGCCGCGCTCGCCAGCCTGCGCATCTTCCGCGAGGACCACATCATCGAGCGCAATCGCGCGCTCGCCGCTCACATGGGCGCGCGTGCGCAGGAACTGGCAGACCATCCGCACGTCGCGGAAGTGCGCCAGACCGGCATGATCGTCGCCATCGAGCTCGTGCGTGATCGCCGCAAACGCGACCCTTACCCGTGGCAGGAGCGCCGTGGCCTGCGCATCTATGAGCACGGGCTGGCGCGCGGCGTGCTGCTGCGGCCGGTGGGCAACGTCCTGTACTTCATGCCGCCCTACGTCATCACGCCCGACGAGATCGATGTCATGGCTCGCGTCGCCCGCGAGGGCATCGAGGTGGCGACGTGCGACTGACGCGCGTCTACGTCGAGGAGGCGCTTGCCGCCGGCCGGCCGTGCACGATCAGCGGCGCCGCGGCGAATCACGTCTCGCGCGTGCTCCGCTTGCGGGATGGCGATGCACTCACGCTATTCGACGGCCGTGGCGGCGAATATGGCGCGCGCATTACCGGCTTCCGCAAAGAGGCTGTGCAGGTGGATGTACAGGAGCATCGTCCGATCGAGCGCGAGTCGGCGCTCGATCTCACGCTGGTGCAAGGCGTCTCGCGCGGCGAGCGCATGGACTGGGTCATGC
>FTFB01008808.1_pt1 | contig 12305 bp, 9 predicted proteins | sample 1658331 | NCBI WGS metagenome assembly FTFB01 (sample SAMEA3914816, study PRJEB12502) | metagenome | biome: forest; material: soil | place: USA | collected 2011-09-16 | depth 0.3 m | reverse complement strand
GGCGACGCGACACCTCGTAACGCTGCTCGCGCTCTTTCGCGATGTCGCAATTCTTCTGCCGTTTTTCGCGCAACTCGGCGGCGGTGGGGCCCGGGGGCAGCGGAGCCGGCGGTGCTACCGCTTCGGGCGCCGACGCGTCGGTCGGTCGGGCAGCGGCGGTTTGCGCGCCGGGGCGCGGCGAGCGCTGCGCGGCGGCGGCTTGCGAAGCTGCGGTGCGTGGGCCTTGCACCGTGGGGACGTATTCGGAAGTGTCGTTCTCCGGCCGGTCGCTATAGGTGACGCTACCGTCCTTCGCTTTCGAGCGATACACCTCGGCGCCTTGCGCCGCCGTGGCGAGCAACGCTAACAACACCAGGCACCGAGCTGTCTGCACGTCAATAATCTCCGGAGCGGACGATGACCTTCTCGCGCGAGTCTAGCAGCGCCTATTCCGGCCCCGCGTGACTCATTTCCCCTTTTTGCACGCCTAAATAGCTACGCCACCGGGGGGCATTAAGTCAAATCTTGGGGGGCGGCAAGACCAGGCGATATGATCGAGTTTCTCGCCCGGTTCGCGAGAATCACAGCTGGCCCAGGGCCTGCGGAGGACGTGCAATGGACGACAACAAATCGACCCGTTTCAGCTTGGACGAGCTCGCTCGCCAGCTGGCGGCGTCGGTGCCGCAGAACCTCAAGGTGCTCGGCCAGGACCTGGAGCGCAACTTCAAGACACTGCTTCAGGCAGGCATAGAGCGCATGGAGCTCGTGAGCCGTGAGGAGTTCGATTTGCAGCGCGCGGTGCTCGAACGCACACGTAGCAAGCTCGAGAGCATGGAAGCGCGCCTCGCCGAGCTCGAGAAGGTCTTCTCGTCCAAGTAATGGCCAACGGCCGTCCCGCGCGCCGGCGCGGGGGGCCTAGTGGCGCTCGCGAGCCTGTTGAGCCGCGGGCAGGCCGGTCTCGAGGCTTATCTCGTCACCGTCGAGGTGCATCTCGCCGGCGGGCTGCCGGGGTTCGCCGTCACGGGCCTGCCGGCGGGCGCCGTGCGCGAGAGCAAGGATCGCGTGCGCGCCGCGCTCGCAAGCTGCGGCTACTCCGTTCCCGTGAGCCGCATTACGGCCCACTTGGGGCCGGCCGACATCCCGAAACAGGGCGGGCGCTTCGACCTGCCGATCGCGCTCGGCGTGATCATGGCCGACCGCCAGGCCCGATGGCGGACCGGCGCGCTCGAGTTCCTGGGTGAGCTCTCACTGAACGGCGATCTGCGGCCCATCATGGGTGCACTGCCCGCGGTGCTCGCGGCGCAGAAGGCCGGCCGCGCGCTCGTGCTGCCGGCGGCGAACGCCGGCGAAGCGGCGCTCGTGACCAGCGCCGAAGTCTATGTCGCGTCGACGCTCACGGAGGTCGTGCAGCATCTCGACGGAGCGCAGCCGCTGCCGCGCGTCACGGCACGAGCCGAGCCGTTCCGATTCGGCTTGGCGCCGGATTTGGGCGACGTGCGCGGGCAGCCGTTCGGCAAGCGCGCGCTGACCGTCGCGGCGGCCGGCGGCCACAACCTGTTGATGATCGGCCCGCCCGGCAGCGGCAAGAGCATGCTGGCCGAGCGGCTCGCGGGCTTGCTGCCGCCGCTGGCGTACGCGGACATGCTGCACGTCGCGAGCATCGCGTCCGTCGCGGGAGAGCTCGCGACCGCGGAGCCGACGCTGACCCCGCCCTTTCGCTCGCCGCACCACACGACGTCGGCACAGGCACTCGTCGGCGGCGGCACGCGACCGCGGCCCGGCGAGATCTCGCTCGCGCATCGCGGCGTGCTGTTTCTCGACGAGCTGGCGGAGTTCTCGCGCACGGCGCTCGAGGCGCTGCGCGAGCCGCTCGAAAGCGGGGTCGCGCGCATCTCACGCGTGCACGAGCAGCTCGCGTTTCCGGCGGAGTTCCAACTCGTCGCCGCGATGAACCCGTGCCCGTGCGGCTTCCGCGGCGACGGCACCGACCGTTGCCATTGCTCGCCCGGCAGGCTCGAGCAGTACAGCGGGCGAATCTCGGGCCCGCTGCTCGACCGGTTCGATCTGCACATCGAGGTGCCGCGGGTCGCGTTCGCCGACATCGCGGAGCCCTCCGCCACCAGTGAGTCCGCGCAAGTCCGCGAAGCGGTCACCGCCGCCCGGGCCGTGCAGCTCGAGCGCGGCGAGCGGTTGAACGCGCGGCTCGATGCGCGTGGGCTATGGCGCGTCGTGAAACTCGGGGCGGAGCAGCGCGAGCTTTTGAAGCGCGCGGCCGATCGCTGGCAGCTCTCTGCGCGCAGCTCGCTGCGGGTGTTGAAGGTGGCGCGCACGATCGCGGATCTCGCCGGCACCGCCCACGTCACGCCTGAGCACGTCGCGGAAGCGTTGCAGCTGCGCTGTCGCGATCGACACTGACGTGCCCGCCGAGCGTCGCAAGTTATTGAGCCGGCGCAACTAAGTCGTTCGAGAGGCTAAATAGGCCGAATCCGACCGGCGAACCGTGAGTCCTTTCACATAAGGGCCCCTACGTTGCGCGTACGCTCGATTCTGGGCGAGATCGTACGAGCTGGCAGGTGCCGCTGCGTACGCCGCACTGCTCGGCATCGCTCCTCATTCGCAGAGGATCGCTCCGCATGATGCGTGTGCTCTTTGTGGACGACGACCCCAACATTCTTCAGGGGTTACAGCGGCTGCTCCGGCCGATGCGCCGGGAGTGGGAGATGTCGTTTGCGTTGGGGCCGCACGAGGCGGTAGTGCTGTTCGATCAGGCGCCGTTCGATGTCGTCGTCAGCGACATGCGCATGCCGGACATGAGCGGAGCCGAGCTGCTCGGCCGCATACGAGACTCGCATCCGTCCGTTGCCAGGATCATCTTGAGCGGCCATTCGCAGATGGAATCAGCAGTTCACTCCGTGGGTATCGCCCACCAATTCCTCGCGAAGCCGTGTGACGCGAACCTTCTGCGCGAGACGATCCTGCGAGTTCTCGCGCTGCGCAATCTCCTGAGCGATCCCACCCTCGCACGTGTCGTCGCGGGAATTGGCAGCCTGCCGAGCCTGCCGGCGAGCTATGCCGCCATCAACGATGAGCTCGCCGGTGAAGATCCGTCGCTGCAACGCGTAGCCGAGATCATCTCCAATGACATTGCGATGTCCGCAAAGGTGCTGCAGCTCGTGAACTCCGCGTTCTTCGGCCTCGCACGACGCGTGGAGACCATCGAGCAAGCCGTCACGCTGCTCGGGACGGAGGTCATCAAATCGCTGGTCCTCTCGAACGCCGCTTTCTCGCAGTTTCGGCCCGTCAGCACGCACTTTTCCGCCGAGCGGCTGTGGAGCCATAGTCTGCTCGTCGGCTCGATTGCCGCGAAGATCGCCAAGGCGGAGGGCGCGGACAAATCAGTGGTCGGTGCGGCGCTTCAGGCCGGGATCCTTCACGATCTCGGCCAGCTCATTCTTGCGACGCATCTGCCGAAGCAGCTCGACGCCGCACTGCAAGCCGCTGCTGCGCGCCGCGTGCCGCTCTTCGAGACGGAGCGCGAGACGATCGGCGCCACGCACGCCCAGGTGGGCGCGTACTTGCTCGGGCTCTGGGGGCTACCGGATAGCACCGTCGAAGCCGTTGCGTTTCACCATGAGCCGGCGGCGTGCACGCTGCGCGCTTTCGCGCCGCTCACGGCCGTTCACGCCGCCGATGCGTTGTTGCACGCGGCCGTCGACGGTGCCGACTCGGTCGAAGCGCACCTCGACACCGAATTCCTGGCCGCGGCGGACTGCTCGGCACGACCGACCGCCTGGCAAGAGATCACCCGTGAAGTCTTGAATGGAACGGAGACATCGTGAACAAGAGAATCCTGTTCGTCGACGACGAGCCGAATGTGCTGTCTGCCGTGCAACGCACGCTGCGGGGTCACTTCGAGGTGGAAACCTGTCAGGAGCCGGCTCGCGCGGTCAGTTTGGTCAGCTCCCCGACGCCGTTTGCGGTCGTCGTCTCCGACATGCGGATGCCGGGAATGAACGGTGTCGAGTTCCTGGCCGAGGCCAAGAAGGCCGCGCCCGACACCGTTCGAGTAATGCTGACGGGCAACGCGGACCAGCAGACGGCCATCGACGCCGTTAACAAAGGAGAGATCTTTCGGTTCCTGAACAAACCGACGGACCCGGCCGTGCTGCGCAACGTGCTCGAGTTGGGCGTGCGGCAGCATCAATTGATCACCGCAGAGAAAGAGCTGCTCGAGAAGACACTCAACGGCAGCCTCAAGGTGCTCGCCGAAATTCTCTCGATCGTCAAACCCGAGGTCTTTGGCAGGACCGATCGGCTCCGGGCGAAAGCCAAGGAGATCGCCGCACACCTCGGCGATGTCCGCGAATGGGAGCTCGACACGGCGGCGTCGCTCGCGCTGCTCGGTTGCGTCGGCCTCTCGGCGGAGCTGCTCGACAAGGTGCTGCAAGGCGCCGCGCTGAACGCGACGCAGAAAATGGAGTACGCGGCTCACCCGTTGCTCGCGGCGGACCTGGTCAAGAACATTCCGCGCATGGAGACCATCGCCGACACGCTGCTCTATCAGCACAAGCATTTCGACGGCACGGGGTTTCCCGCTGACCCACGGCGCGGCGAGGATTTGCCGGTCGGAGCGCGGATCCTGCACGTCGTTCTCGCGTACGACGAGCTCAAGAACCAGGGTTGGTCGGACGCCTCGATCTACGAGGATCTCCGTAACCACAAGAGTCGCTACGACCCACGAGTTCTCGAAGCCCTGGGTGCCTGCATCGGAGATGCCGGTGCGTCGAAGGTGCTCAGAATCCCGATCAAAGAGATCCGGGATGGGATGCGAATCGAGGAGGACGTCAAGACGACGACCGGGATATTGCTCGTGTGTCACGGCCAGGAAGTCACACCGACCGTCCGTCAGCATTTGATGAAGTTCCAAGACGCGGGCCTGCTCGGCAACCTGGTGCTCGTCATGGCCGCGGCAGACCGCGCGGCGTCAGCCGCCTGAAGCACGAACGCTTCGCGGCAGTTGGAAACGGGTCGACAGGAAACTGAGATGAGCAGCGCGAAAATCAAAGTACTGCTCGTCGATGACAGCGCCGTCGATCGCGAGCTCGCCTCGCGCATGCTGGGCCCGCAGTTCAGCGTCGTCGAAGCCCCGGACGTCCCGCAGGGACTCGCGGTGTTCGAGCGGGAGAAGCCCGACTGCGTGCTGCTGGATCACAATCTGCCAGGCGTCGTCGGCCTCGACGGGTTGACGGAGTTCGTGCGGGCCAAAGCCGTGGTCATCATGGTCAGCGGCGCGGATAGCGCAGAGCTCGCCACCGAGGCCTTCAAGCGCGGCGCGCGCGACTTCCTTCGCAAGAGCACTCTCACGGAACCGATCCTGGTCCGGATCATCATGCGCGAGCACGAACGCCGTCGGCTCGAGCTCGCGCTCCAAACGACGCAACAGCGCTTCGACGAGGTCGCCGCGCGGATCGCGGAGGTTCTCTGGGTGCGTTCTCTCGATGGAGAGTTCCTCTACTTGAGCCCGGCTTTCGAGCAAATCTGGGGCAGGTCTCGGGAAGGAATGACGTTGGCGCTGTGGGAAAGTTTCGTGCACCCCGAGGACCGTGCGTTGGGTCGGGAAGCGAGGGAGAAGTGGGGCGCCGCCGCCGAATATGACCTCGAGTATCGGATCGTTCGCCCCGACGGGCAGCCTCGCAGAATCCGCAATCACGCCTATCCGATCTTCGAGGATGGCACGTTGGCGCGGTACGGAGGTATCGCCCGCGACGTGACGGCGGAGAGTCGTATGCAGCAGGAGCTGCGCCTCGCACAGAAGCTCGAAGCCATCGGTCAGCTCGCGGCGGGCGTCGCTCACGAGATCAATACGCCGGCGCAGTATGTCAGCGACAACGTCACCTTCCTGTCGGAGACGTTTGGCAGTCTGCTGCCGCTGTTGAAGTCGTTCGCCGGTCTTCCAAAGACGGGACAGGAGGTCACGCCCGCCCAGATCGAGGGATTCCGCCAGCTCGCCGAGGACGCCGACCTCGCGTATCTCGTCACCGAGCTGCCGAGCGCACTGCAGCAGACGGCTGCAGGCGTCGAGCAGATCAAGAAGATCGTGAAAGCGATGAAGGAGTTCTCGCATCCCGCGGACGACGTGAAGGCAATCGACTTGAACCACGTGATCGAGACGACCATCACCGTGGCCAAGAACGAATGGAAGTATGTGGCCGACGTCGCCTTGGATCTTGCATCCGACCTTCCCGCAGTCGCGTGCAATCCATCGGAGATCAACCAGGTACTATTGAACCTCATCGTCAATGCGGCCCACGCGATCAGTGACGTGACCGGCCGCGACAGCAAGAACAAAGGCGAGATCAAGATCACCACGCGCGCCGATGGCGCCGACGTCGTGATCACCGTGGCGGACACGGGCTGCGGCATACCCGACGCGATCCGCGACAAGATCTTCGATCCTTTCTTCACGACCAAGGCCGTCGGCAAGGGCACCGGACAGGGTCTTGCCATCGCCCATCGGATCATCCGCGAACGACATCGTGGCACGATCGACTGCGAGTCGACCGTCGGCAAAGGCACGCGGTTCGTCATTCGGTTGCCCGTGAGCGGCCCAGCCGAAGCGGGAATGGTCGAGCAGCGCAAGGTCAGCTGATGCGCCGACGGCTGTACATCGCGGCGCTGTGTCTTTGTGGTGTCGCTGCACAAGGCTTGGCGCAAGACACAGCACGCATTTCCGAGCGCAGCGTGAAGGCCGCGTTTCTGTACAAGTTCGCGAGCTATGTCCAGTGGCCGGACACCGACGCGAAGACGGACGCCCCCATTACCATTGGCGTCATCGGCGCGACCGATTTCGCGCGTGAGCTCGCGGAGATCACGGCGAACCGAACCGTCAGCAGCCGCCCGATCAGCGTTCGGCGCCTCACGACCGCCAACTCGCTCGACGGTCTCGAAATTCTCTTCATCGCGAAGGAAGAACGCGACCATTTGTCGCAAGTGCTCGCTGCCGCCCGCGACAGACCGATCCTGACGGTCACCGAGTCGGAAGGCGGATTGTCGAGCGGCAGCATCATCAATTTCACGCTCGATCAGGACCGCGTCCGCTTCGAAGTGTCGTTGTATGCCGCGGAAAAGAGTCAGCTTCGGCTCAATGCGCGCCTGCTCGCCGTCGCGCAGGAAGTTCACCGAGGCCCGGAGCCGGGTCGATGATCAGCTTGAGGACAGTACGCAACAAGTTGTTGCTCGTGGTGCTCGCGACGAACGCGGCTGCCCTCTCGATCACGGCCGTGTTGATGGTCATGTACGACCTGCACACGTTTCGCGAGACTTTGCAGAACGACCTGAGCGCTCAGGCCGACGTGCTGGGGCTTGCGGCCGGGCCCGCCCTTGAATTCGACGATCCGAACGCCGCGAAGGAGTACCTCGGCCTGCTGCGCGCGAAGCCGAATATCAATACGGCCGCTATCTACACGTCCAAAGGGGCACTCTTTGCAACGTATCTGGCAACACCCGAAACGCACTCCGAATTTCCGAAGATCCCGGAGGCCGACGGCTACCATATCCGCGGCGATGAAGTCATCCTCTCGAAGCGCGTGATCGCGAACAACGAGATTCTCGGAACCGTCTACTTCAGCGCTGCCTACGAGCCCAGCCGCCGCCTTCGGGACTACGTCGGGATTTTGGCGTTGGTGCTAGCCGGAAGCCTGACCGTGACGATGCTGACGTTCATGCGCATCCAAAACACCGTCACGGGGCCGATTCTCGACGTTACCGCAGTCGCGCGTCGGGTCATGGAGGAACGAGATTTCTCGTTGCGCGCTCGCAAGACGACGAACGACGAAGTAGGTGTCCTCGTCGACGCATTCAACAGCATGCTTTCCGAAATCGGCAACCGCACGACGACACTCGAAGAGTCGAATCGCGAGCTGCAGCGCGAGATCGTCGAGCGCGAGCGCGCCGTGGAGGCGCGCGACAGGAGCGAGCTACGTACCCGCACTCTGGTCTCGGCAATCACCCACGTGGTCTGGGTGGCTGATCGGCGCGGCTACTTCATCCAGGAAAGCCAATCCTGGGAAAAATACACGGGTCAACGGTTCGAGGAGTACCGGGAGGCCGGCTGGCGGCAGGCTTTCGACGAGGATGGCCGAAAACAACTCGAGCTCGCCTGGGCGCGCGCCGTGAACGCGCCCGAGACGTTCGAGCTCGAGCTGCGCCTGTGGCATGCCGAATCCGATCGTCATCATTTCGTGCGGCTGCGCGCTGTGCCGATGCTCGAGCAAGACGGCAGCGTCGCCGAGTGGATCGGCGCGGTTCAAGACGTCGACGATCGGCGCGGGTTGGAGCAGAGCCTGCGCACTCTGAACGCCGAGCTCGAGCAACGCGTCGCCGATCGCACTTCCCAGCTGCAGGACGCCAACAAGGAGCTCGAGAGCTTCAGCTACTCCGTATCGCACGACCTGCGCGCGCCGATCCGCGCAATCGGTGGGTTCTGCGCCCTGCTGACGCAGGACCACGAGGCGCAGCTCGATACCGAGGCGCGGCGCAAGCTCGGCGTGATCAAGAGCGAAGCCGCCCGGATGGGAGCACTGATCGATGATCTGCTCGCTTTTTCCCGGCTGGGACGCAAGGCTTTGCAGACCACCGCGCTCGACATGCGCGAGTTGGCGACCAAGGCGTATGGCCAGCTGAGCCGTGATCACGGGGATCGCAAGGTGGAGTTTCGGCTCGGCTCGTTGCCGACGGCCGTCGGCGATCGAAGCTTGTTCGAGCAAGTCTGGGTCAACCTGCTTTCGAACGCGGTCAAGTTCTCCTCGAAGAAGGAAACTGCGACCATAGAGGTCGGCGCGATCAGCGAAGAACGCGAGCACGTGTACTTCGTGCGGGACAATGGCGCCGGATTCGATCCTCGTTACAGCAAGAATCTGTTCGGCGTGTTCCAACGTTTGCATGGCAACGATGAATTCCCGGGAACGGGCGTCGGGCTTGCGCTGGTGCATCGAATCGTGACCCGCCACGGCGGCCGGATCTGGGCGGACAGCAAGCTCGGCGAAGGCGCAACGTTTCACTTCACCGTACCCAAGGAGGACTCCGGTGGAACAGTTTGAAGAAGTCGGAATACTACTCGTCGAGGACAATACGTTCGACGCCGAGCTCACGATTCGAAGCTTCAAAGATCAGAAGCTTGCGAACAGCGTGACCTGGGTAAAGGACGGCGAACAAGCGCTCGACTATGTGCTGCGCCGCGGCGCTTACGCAGAGCGGACCAGCAGCGATCCGCGTTTGATTCTGCTGGACTTGAAGATGCCGCGAGTCAGCGGCATCGAAGTCACGCGCGCGCTCAAAGGGGACGACCGCACGAAGCACATCCCGATCGTCGTCATGACTTCATCGAACGAAGAAAGCGACATAGCGGAGTGCTACAAGCTCGGCGCCAACAGCTACATAGTGAAGCCGCTCGACTTCGATTTGCTTGCGGAGGTCGCGCGTCAGGCGGGCTATTACTGGCTCGCCGTCAATCGCGGGCCGTAGTGACGAGCCACGCGCCGGCCGACTAGAAAGACCAGAGAACCCTGAGAAACGCGCTGCGCTCGATCTGGTCGGCGTCAGCCGAGCCGAACTCGATGTGGCGGTCGTCGTTCAAATTCTGCACGGACAACGAGGTCTCGAGCCGCTCGCGCGGTCGCCAGAGCAGGGTCGTATCGACAGCCAGGTAGCTGGGTACGCCCTGGTTCGGGAGCGCGGCCACGTGGCGTGCGCCCACGTACAAGCGCAGTCCGTGCGGCAGGTCGAGGAACGAGTGCACCGACATCTTGCCGTTCGGGCTGTTGCCACCGAGGAGCGGCCGCAGCACGTCGGCGCTGCCGGGTTTCGTGCTCAAATCGAGATTGATACGCGTGTACTGGACCCGGATACGCCAACCGTCGAGCGGTTGCCAGTTCGCGACGAAGGTCCCACCTGACGAGTGTCCCTCCATCAGGTTTTCGAGTGTCTGGTGCAGGACTCCGTAGGGCCGCGGCGGCACGAGCACGAGCGTGACCCCGCCCGGCTCGACGGTTTGCAGGTTGTCGTAGGAGTTGTGGAAGACGCTCACGTCGAACGACAGGCGCGCCATGACCCGGATCCGATAGCCGGCCTCGTACGCGAGCAGTGTCTCGGACGTGAAGTCGGGATTACCGTCCGCCGTGACGTAGACGGGAATCGGAATCATCGGCGCGTTGAGCGGCAGTGTCAGCCGCAGATCCGTGTCGAGCCGCGCGGGAATCCGCACCGCACGCGACGCAGCCGTCCAGAAAGACTGCCGCTCGCTCATGAGCCACGAGAGCCGCACGTTCGGCTGTGTCTCGAAGCCCGTGTAGTCGTTGTGCTCGAACTTCGACCCGAGCGTGAGATAGAGCTTCTCCGGCTTGAGCGCGATCTTGTCCTGGAGGAAGGCACTGACCGTATGATCGTCGCGGTGGTCGGGGTCGAACGTCGCGAGTGCCGTGTTGGCGATCTCGTCCGCACTCGAACGGAAGCCTAGCCCCCAGAGCACGTCGTGGCGCCCGCTAGGCGCAAGGTGGTGCTGAAAGTCCACGTCGAACGTGTCGCGCTTCTCGTGATACGTGTTCGGAATGTCGCGGTTCGTGTGGTCGTAGTACGCCTGCAACGCGAAGGACGCGCGACCGTCGAGTGTGCGCTCCCAGCGTGCCAGCGCGTTCGCGCCCCGAAGCTCCGCTTCGCCGGTCGAGCTGCCCGCCGGCCGAGTGCCGAGCGTGAACGAGTCGAGGAACGTACCGCCTTCCTCCCCGCCGTAGGCGTCGCCCTGCACGGTGAACCGGTCGGCGTCGGCCGATCCCCAATCCATGCGAAAGCCGGCCTGCGCCATGTGCGCAGCGTCGGTGCCTTCGGCGCCTGACATCTGCGTCGTCGGGTCGCGGTCGAAATACTTCACGTAGGCGCGCGCCGCAATGTCGCGGCCGAGCGTGCCGCCGTAACGGAAACCGGCGAAGGCCCGCTCCTCGTTGCCGCCGCCGGCTTCGAGGAACGCTCCGCTCGTGGCTGCCGCGGGTCGCGTGATGATGTTGATGACGCCGTTGACCGCGTTCGCGCCCCACAAAGTGCCGCCCGGACCCGCGATGACCTCGATCCGGTCGATGTCCTCGAGCAGAGTGTCCTGCACGTCCCAAAAGACGCCGGCGTAGAGCGGGGAGTAGACGCTGCGCCCGTCGATGAGCACGAGCAGCTTGTTCGCGAGATCGCTGTTGAATCCGCGGATCGTGATCGACCACGCGGCTGCGTTGCGGCGCGCCACTTCCACGCCCGGTGCGAGCCGCAGAGCTTCCGCGATCGATCTGACGCCCGAACGACGGATCTCGTCGCCCGTGATCACGAACACGGCGGCTGGCGCGTCGGCCAGGCGCTCCTCGGCTCGCGAAACCGAGGTGATTTGCAGGTCCGCCAGTTGCTCGATGCTGAGATCGAGCAGGTCACCCGAATCCGCTAGCGCGGTCTGTGCGCCGCCGAGCAACGCAGCGCTCAGCACCAGACCGGCAGGGTTGGGTAGGACTCTCTTCACCGCGGCAGCACCAGAGATCCAATGGACTCAAACCTTATTCGCTGGCGCCGCGGATGAACCTGATCCGCGTCACGTTTTTAACAGAATGCTTAGACTCGCTAATCAGTACGCCCGGGCCTGTTTCGTCTCTTTGCGAGGAATCGGTTGCCGACCCAGAGTGTGAACAGGAACACCATGGCGAACGACGACGCCATCGCAGCCGCGTTGTCGAGCGGACTCAGGGGCTTCGCAATTTCCGGAACGCCGCCGCGCAGTCTTCATCGTCCACGCCTATGCGTTGACATAACCCTCGGCCGCGGACCGTCCGCGTAGCCGCCGCGCGGGGCATCCGCCAATCGATTGACACGCTCGCGCGGGCGGGACCATCCTCTCGCCGCACTGACAAAGGCACACCTTTCGAAAGAAAGGGCCGCAAAACCACCGGTCTAACGGGAAACCTACGACAGCGGGGTCGCCAGCACGTCCTAGCGGCACGTCCGCCGGTCTGGTCTCCCCTCGCTCGTTCCCGTCCGTCGTGGCTCACGGCCTCTAGGGGAGACACCATGGCGCTCAAAGAACTGCTCGCTGTTACTCCGTATCCGGCGCTATCCGCGTTGGCGCTGCTCGTGATCGCGATGGCCGCGCTCTATCTCGCGCGCAGCCACGCGCACCACGTCATCACCATCGTGTGCGGCGCGTTCACCGAAATGCTGAAGCTCGCGGCGCAAGCCGCGACCGCCGGCGAACAGCGACTGACGGAGCGCAACCGCGAGGTGTTGCTCGCGGCAGGCCGCGAAGC
>FTFB01003988.1_pt1 | contig 12371 bp, 10 predicted proteins | sample 1658331 | NCBI WGS metagenome assembly FTFB01 (sample SAMEA3914816, study PRJEB12502) | metagenome | biome: forest; material: soil | place: USA | collected 2011-09-16 | depth 0.3 m | reverse complement strand
GTGCGCTCGTGGCGGACGTCGGCTGCGGTCATGGCGCGTCGACGATCGTCATGGCGCGCGCTTTTCCCATGTCTGGCTTCGTCGGCATCGACTATCACGCCGACTCCATCGCGACGGCTCGCAAGCGAGCGCTCGAGGCCGGGCTCGACAACGTGCGGTTCGAGGTTGCGACGGCGAAAGACTACGGCACCAAGAATTTCGATCTCGTGTGCTTCATGGATTGCCTGCACGATCTCGGAGATCCCTTGGGTGCGCTCGTGCATGCGCGCGAGGCGCTGAAGCCCGACGGCAAGGTCATGCTCGTGGAGCCTTTCGCAGGGGATGCCGTGGAGGAGAATTTGAATCCGCTCGGCCGGTTGTTCTACGCGGCGTCGGCGATGGCTTGCACGCCGAACTCCTTGTCGCAGGACGTGGGACTAGCGCTTGGGGCGCAGGCGGGGGAAGAGAGGTTGCGGCGCGTGGCTCGGCAGGCTGGGTTTCGGGACTTGAGGCTCGCGACGCGCACGCCGGTGAATCTTGTGCTCGAGGTAATCCGGTAGTTGATCGCGCAGCTTCGTTGAGCCGCTGAAACTTTTGGTCAGCGCCCTGTCGGCGCATGCGCTCGCGATGACCAGCATGCACATCGGCGTGTGTGGCATGACGCTCCAGCGCGCGCAAGATAATGCGTTCGCTCGTGCTGGCGCGCGCGGCCGCCTACCTCCGTGCGTAATTCGTACGTAAACTTAGTTTAGCCAAGGCCGTAAGGACATCCTCGCCACGGGAAGCTAGCAATGACGTGCCGCCTCTGCCTCCAAGCCCGCCCGCTCTGCAAGTCGCATCTCCTCCCCGACTTCGTGTTTGAGGCGCTTTACGACGACAAGCACCGGTTCTACCAGGTCGCTAAGCGGAGCAACCGCCTTCGGCAGAGCGGGGTCTGGGAGCGCTTACTCTGTACCGAGTGCGAAGGTCGCTTTTCCTATTACGAGCGGTATGCAAAGACGGTTCTGCAAGGCGGCGCCGGCGTTGAATATGCAAGACACAGCAACATCGTGGAAGTGTCGGGCCTGGACTATCACCTATTCCGAATGTTCCAACTATCGATTCTCTGGCGAGCTAGCGCGTCAGAGAATCCCTTCTTCGACGAAGTAGAACTCGGCCGGCACGAAGACATTCTCCGGCAGCTACTGCTGAACGACGACCCCGGTGATTTCCGCCGGTATTCCTGTCTGCTGTACGGCCTAAAATCCGATGAACATGCATTCCACACCGTGATGCAGCCGACCGCGAAACGGCTCCCCGATACTGGCCATCGAATTTACCGATTCGTGTTCGGAGCGTTCCTGTGGATTTACGTTGTGGATACACGACCCCTCCCCAAGCCGCTGGTGCCAGTCACGCTACAGCCCAGCGGCACGCTCGCGTTCACCGTAAACAACGTCCGTGAGCTGGACGACATGCAGAACGCCCGGGCCCGGAGCGCAAACGCCAAACGGTGAAGCGCAGTTGAGCACAGCTCTAGTCCGTTCCCTTGGGCTGCCGGCGAGTTCCTCGCCGAAAGCACGGGCGTGCACATAGCGTTCGACCGCATGCGATAGATCAACGTACAGGTCGTGCGCGGAGCTCGCGGCCCGGCAAAACACTTTTTGGCTCCAACAACGCGATTATGTCGGCCTCCATGCGCCGGCCCTACGCTCCCCTTCGACGACTTGGCCGACAACTGTTGCCTGATCCACGCCATAGACCACGCCAGCGTGACGCGTTCGGAAACCGAGAAGCGTGTGCACGGCGACAGAGGCTGCGAGTCGCTTGCCGCTCACGGAGAGGACTGCAGCCTCCACTTCGCAGCGTCCCTTGCGAATTATGGCCTGCGCATCCGAAGCAATCGCAGACCACAACGCTCGGCTATCAGCGTCTCTCCTCCGTCCTTGCAGTAGATCTAACAGTGGTTGAAGAGAGTCGTCTCCTTCGAATGAGCCGGCGAACAGGTAAAGGATTTGCAAACCGCTAAGCCGACAAGTCCGTATGTCTGCAGGATGGCTTTGCTTTTCGCTCCATGCGCAACGTTTGGCCTCGCTCGGCGCGCAATATAGCCCTGTCGCAGATCTAACGCATAAAGCCTCTTGCATTCTCATGCCACTGAGGCTGCTCGATACCACGAGACTTCTCAGAACACGCTTGCCGCTCAGCCCGCAACGCTCTAGTTCCGATGCGATGACCCGCTTCCCTGTCACCGCGCAGTGCTCGAGCGCTGTTGCGACTACGCGCTTGCCTGTGCTTTCGCAGGAGAAAAGCTCAGAGCGCAGAACACGTTGACCTGTTGCGGCACATGTTTCTACCTCGGACCTCAATGCGTGCTTACCAGTTATCGCGCATCGCTCAAGCTGGGCGGGCAGAACGCGCTTCCCTGTTACGGCACAAAGCTCGAGTACACCAGGCTCGACGAACTGTCCTGTGACCTCACATCGCTCTGCCTCGCCCTTCGCCAGAGGGCGCCCGGTCTTCGCCGACGCCACAAATTCATCTCGGTGACCGACACTACCGGAGAGCGAAGACACCAATCCTTGGTCATGACGGTACCGTTTGCCACTAATTCCGCTAACAGCAAGCTCGGCCGTAAGGGCTCGGTCTCCAGTGAAAGCGCAATTGCCGAAATGCTCAGGCTCAGCTCTAGCGCCACTGACGCTCGACGTCAGCAGCAGCGACTTATCAACTGGTTTCCCAGTGATTGCTGACGCGTCTACTTCATCGTTCAACAGTCGTTTTCCCGACAAAGCGCAGGTCACAACAAATCCTGGGAGAGCCAGACGACCGCTCTTTTCCGATTGTTCCAGCAGGTGTCGGAGTACGCGGGCGCCCGAAATATCGCATTCTTTGAGGCACCCGAGCGGCACGTCTTTTCCTGACTTTTGACACCGCCCCAACTGCGGCTCATCGAGAAGCTCGCCGGACGATGGCGCTATCGTCAGGCGACTAACGTAGTCGGCGCCGTCGATTCGATACTTCGCGTATATGGTCAAGTCTCGACTAACGTCGCCCTCCAATCCGACGAGAGTTGTTTCGATGCGTGGTGTGAAGTCGTCCTCCAGCTTTTTCTTCTTCCGCTCGTCGCCCGCCGCGGCTCTAGTCTCAAGCTCTCGTCTTTCCATATAGAAGCGACAGAACTCACCGATCGCGGCATCGGATCGCGCGGTGTTCGTCAGATGTTGCGGATCACACCCAACAGCCCGAGGATCGTCGAGCGCATACGATATCGCGCCGAGAAAAGAGCGATTGGACTCACCACCGCTAGTAGTGCGTGAACACTCAACATTCACAAGACGCTCGTATGCGTCGTGGGCAACGGTAGCCCGGACGCGAACGAGAGCTCGACCGACGAATCGTCGCCGCACTTCACGCACCTCAATGTCGCTCAGAGTAGCGGACGCTCGCGACGCCCAGGCACCAGCAATCCTTTTCGCGTCCTGCGCCGGATCGGTATCTAGATCACGCAGGGCATGTACGCCCGTCGCTGCAATTTCGCTGACAAGTCTTACGAATGGCGGAGACCCTTGACTGTAGAGAACACTTCTCGGGTGACTTGGCACCTCTCCATCGAAATGGATGTATTCAATGCCGCCATTCGCGTCTACGGCAACGCCGGCAGCCGTGTCTCGAACAAGGCCTCCGAGCGCGGGTACGGCATGCAACGTGAATTCGCGCGGCGTCATCGATCGATAGTGTGCGGGAAGACGCGGAGCGCGCGGGCCCACATAGGCACGTCCCGGATCTCCTAGTAGTTCCTCTATGGTTGCTTTCTCTCGTTCGAGTTCCTGTTTGGCACGTTCGACACTATCCATCGCTTTGCGCGTCTCCGACTCGACGTTCTTGCCTGAAAGCGATTCGATTACCAACGCCCGAATTTTGTCTTCGAAGCTTGTCTCGTCCTCATTGATGCCGGACGCTTCGAGTAAGGCGTCAATGTCACCAATGGCGTGCGACGCCATCTGCAACTTTTCCATGAGACGACCGACGATGTATTCCTCAAATGTTCCTCGCAGGATGATGTTGAAGACACCAACCTTCGCATGGGGCGAAGCCAGCCGCTGAACGCGACCGATCCTTTGTTCGACCACCATCGGATTCCAAGGCAGATCGAAGTTCACCAACACGTTCGCTACTTGGAGGTTTACGCCCTCGGATCCCGCCTCAGTTGAAACGATTACATGACAACCCGGCGGTTCCCTCTTAAAGCTCCTGATCGTCTCTTGGTTGCGTGGTCCAGATGTGCCGTTGATTATTCCGACCTTCAATCCATTCGCCTCAAGAAACAACTGGATTGTCGTCTGTGTCTCAAGGCGAGTCGTAAATACAACCATCCGCCACTTCGTCGGCTCTTTTGTCTTCAGTGTGTCTATGAGAGTCTGCAGCCCAACGAGCTTAGCGCTTGGCCGCCTTCCGGCGACGATCGACCGAACCGCTCCGGCAAGTTCTGCGGGTACGGTCCCCTTCATTGCCATATTGCTTAGCTGAGCGAGCAGCGCATCTGGGCTGCTTACCAGGGCTTGCAGGATCGAAATTTGGGCAAGGCGATTCAGTTTCTGAATCGGGCCCGCTATCGTCTTGATGAGATCTAACTCGGCTTGCGACGGCTCGACTCTGTGCAGCTGGACTTCTCGTTTCGGGAAATGCAGCTTCGCGTCTCCTCGCCTCACTCGCGACATATACCCGTAGACAACGGATCGAAACTCTTCTCGCGCCTCCGGTTTTAGTTGCCGCGCCTCATCCCTTTTGTCGGCGATAAACTTTCTTGCGAACGCGCCCTCGCTACCGAAGGGATTTTGATGTCCTCTCGCAACGGTCAATAAGTCAACAAGTGAATAGAGGTCCCAAAGACGATTTTGGATTGGCGTTGCCGTGAGCATGAGAACGTAGCGAAATCTTCTATCCTCCAGTGCTTTACGGAATTTCCGCGCAACGAGAGGAGGACTTTCGACGCCATAGAGGTTCCTAAGCTTGTGCGCTTCGTCGAGGACGAGCATCTGGAAGCGCGCCTCTGGAATTTTATCGAGATACATTCGAGCCGACGCATATGTAGTGATGACTGCGCCTTCCCCATCGGGCTCCGCGTCCACGAGGTCACGTCCTACAACGACTTCGGCTGGAACATCGAACTTCGTTCTCAGCTCCTCTTCCCATTGCGGTCCCAGCAATTTTGGACAGACGATCAGCGTTCTCTGAACCTGCGATCGAGACATCAGCTCGGTAATTACCAAGCCAGCACTAATCGTCTTTCCCAGCCCAACGTCGTCAGCGAGAAGCGTCACTGGCAGGCGACGACAAAACGTAATTAGGTTGGTTACTTGATGATGGAAGGGCTCGAACCGCCCGCGCCACCGATACTCAGACCTAAAGTCCTCGCGTTTCTCGATGACAATTGGATCTAACAATTCCCATTCGAGCGCCGCCTTGTAGAGACGGTATTCGTCTGGAAACTGTTGGGGACGCAGGAGTCTTGTTTGGAGGGTCGTTTCCAATGGATCCGAGAATCTATCGATTCGGCCGATCCGGACGAACGGGCCTTTGCGCGCCTGCCAAGAAGTGCGCAACTTCTACCATCGCCCACGTGTCTTGACGACAATAGTCCCGTAGCCGATTTTCGAGCTCCTTCTTCCGCTCCGGAGTTACGCGAGGATCCATCGTCGCGCGCAGATACGCGACCTGAGCGGCAGTTCCCTCTTGGACTTCATCCAACTGCCCGTAGTCCAAATCGGGAGCAACCATCGGAAGGACTCTCTTAATCGAAAACGATCCTTTCATGCTCGGGTGATAAAAGTGATTTCTAACGATCGGGAGTAGATCAACCAGACGACTCGCGTACTTCTCCATTAGGTCGGCGTGCTCCGGATGTCGCTCTGCCAGTTCGTTCAACCGACCGCGTTCGTACGTCGCGTTGTAGACGATGATCGATCCAACGTCGTAAGGGTTAATCGTTTGACGCATTTCTTCGATGCAGGAGAGAGATGGGTCGTTACCGGTCAAATCGAGAAACTCTGAATGCGTAAATTGCCCAGCCGAAGATTCGATATGACATGACCACTGAAATGGCGCGACCTCGTATGGCCGAAAGCCTGGCCACTGCGGGACTGGAAAGTCGATGCCCTCGAAGTCGAAGTAATACCTTGGATACCCGAGCATCGCGATCTCGGTTGAAGCACCAGACTCTAGGACCTGCTGACGTGTACGATGTGCCGCCTGCACGCGCCGATATAGCGCCGCGTCCTTCCCCACCAGCTCTTCCGGAGTTGGGTCTAGCAACGACTTGTAACCCTTCGTCTGTGCCAATTTTCGCGCAAGTGCTTTACCACCTGACCCCGGGAGCAAATCGAGCGGATCTTCTGGACCAGGCGGGTCGAGTTTCTCGCAATATCCCTGGAACGCACAGGCATGGGGTGCGTTGCACTGTTTGCCCGTCAGAACCGTCGGCATAGGTCCGTTCACTACAGCTCGTGCTTGCGCGACCCACTCTTGTACCTTTGCCTTCCGCACCTGGCTTTCCGGCGTAACGACCAACTGACGAAACAAACCTTTGTAGTCGCCACCCCCCGGATAGCGCCATTCACGGTCGAGTAAGTTCAATTCGACATCCGCGATCGACAGACCCGCCCCTTCGATCACCCAATGTTGGATCGCTACGTCATCCAGATGGTTGGCCTTTGGCGGCTCCGGCGTGACTCCATCGTTTTTTAGGTGGAACGTGGAAGCCTTCGTTTCGCGCAACACATAACTTGGTCCTCGGGCCACGAGGGCATCGGCGCGAGCGTAGACGTTCGAGAAAACGAGCGGCACTTCAGCGGCCGATCGGCCAGGCGTTTCGGCCAATTGCCTAAGAGCATTGCGCGCCGCGGCATCCTTCTCGCCATCGCTCGACGATGGCCACAAGAAATCGGCGCCGAGCAATTCCCGCGCCTTGTTACCCACAATAACGCCGTCCATGGCGCGACGACTTAGCCCGGAGTCGGGACCCGGCAGTAATTCCGGCTTGTGACGCTCCAGCCAGAGTTTTCGCGGGCATTGGAGCATCGATTGCAGGTCGCTCTTCGTTAGCATCTCGTCCCTCCCGAACGTTGGCGATGCATCGAGCGAAAAATGAGTCGCAGCAAGTTGCTCGGGCTGCTCTTGGCCAGCCTAGCCGGATTCGGCGGTGTTTTCTGGCCTGAACAAGCACAACTGTCTAGTTCATGACACTTCCGCCAATTCGGGCTTCCCGCCCTCCGTGAGCGCGGATGGGTTCCTAGTTGCCGTTTTCGCAAATTTCTCCGGCGTCTTGCCCCTGGCCTTCGACCCGTGGCGACCTTCGTGATCATCATTTCCCATCGCTACTTCGGTGTGCATCGATCCCCTAACTACGTCACACCACACGTTTTGTGACCGCAGCCACTGTTTAGATGTATATGCTCATTAACCTTGAGTGGCTGAATTCGCGGAGATAGGCCAGTGTCCTCGAAAGAATTTGTATTAGGCGTTGATCTGGACGGAGTGGTTGCGGACTTCATGCGCGGTATCCGTCCTATTGCCGCGGAGTGGTTAGGCGTCAAGGTCGACGAACTAGCTCAGGAAGTGAGCTACGGCTTCCCCGAGTGGCATCTGGACGAAATGGGTGGATACGATGCCCTTCACCGACACGCCGTGAATGAGCGCGGTCTCTTCAAGAGTCTACGACCACTAGAAGGGGCACCTGCTGCACTAAGGAGATTGGCTGCTAGGGGAATTCGAATACGGATTATTACGCATCGGCTCTACATCGAGTGGTTCCACAAACAGGCGATCTCGCAAACGACCGAGTGGCTCGAACAGTTCGCAATTCCGTACTGGGACATTTGCTTCATGAAGGACAAGGCTGCTGTTGGAGCAAACCTGTATCTCGAAGACAACCCCACCAACATTCAAGCTTTGCGCGACGCTGGCTGCGAGGTAGTCGTGGTCGTCAACTCCACAAACCGCGATTTGGCTGCGCCTCGTGCCGAAAATTGGGAAGAGATAGAGAAGCTAATAATGGCAGCGTACATCGCTTGGCAACGCCAGGCATGAACACCATGCGACACCGAGACAAAGTTAGGTCTTCTAACGTCGCTTCGATCTTTCTGGTGACGTGCAAATAGTGAGAACCGGGATGATCAGGATTCTCACGATGGCCAAGCAACCCACCCATCGCAGGGCCGAACAGAGCACCGGTTCCTCCAAACGGCAGTCCGCATAGCAAGCCAAGACTCGCACCCATCAACGTGTTCTCAAGTCGCGCTTCTGCACGGCGAGCCACCGACAGCGGGGCGCGTGTCTTATCGTTCCACCGCCTAGCGGTGCGCGTTGTGTAATGTCGCTTACGTCGATTGCAGGGAATGCACGCTGCGTAGAGATTGCACAAGCGGTCCGTACCCCCGTTTACTCTGGCGACCGAGTGCTCAATCTCCCAAGCTCCACGCTGTCCGTAGCGGCCGTAATTCGTGAACGCGAGTTTCTTGTGGCAAAGATGGCAATAGCCCGACGTGCGATCGTAAATCGCGTTCAGTCGTTCCGCGCTGATTCTCAGCGGTTCTTGTCCCGGGGCGGATTCGGGTCGCGGCCATAACTGTTCTTCTCGCCGATCTTGCCATCCCGGCGATGGATGCTGTGCTCGGAGTGATTCTGACGCGCAATTTCGCGCCCGCGCTCCGCCGCGGCATCTTGAGTCCGGTGGCGACTCGCCACTTCGCCGCCAACCTTATTGACCCAGCCCCTGCCTTCGCGGTTGGGGACCGTGTGCACATCCTTTCTACTCATAGACCCTCCCCCGTGTCGCCTTTGAATCAATTCGCAGCAGTTGCGTCGCGGTCGGGCGACTTTAGAACAATCTGATTCTCAAAGCGCGGAGGTAGGCAGCTGGCATCCATCCCCATCGGAACACTCGAGGGAGAGACAGTGGCCGCGGTTACGACGTACTCAACCTCGTCGCTCTTGTCCACGAGATGGGACGGCAACGCTTTCGACGGCTTCACACCCAAGTCACGAAGCATTTCCGCCTGGCGGATGACGTTGCCTCGATTGCGAGAGAGTTTTGCATGCGCATCCTGGTACGTCTGCTGCGCTTGCGCGAGACGCTCACCGACCTTTTCCAAGTCCGCTACGAAGGCGCACAAGCGATCGTAGAGCTCACCACCTCGCTTGGCGATATCCAGGGCGTTTCGGTTCTGCGCCTCCTGGCGCCACAGGTAGGCCACCATACGAATAACGAACAATAGCGTTGACGGGCTGACCAACAAGACATTCTGACGCCACGCGTCCATGAACAACTCTTTGTCGTTCGTGACCGCCAGCGTGAACGCTGGCTCTATCGGCAGAAACATGAGCACACAGTCCAGGGACTTGAGTTGGTAAAGGGACTGATAGTTCTTGCCAGCCAGCGCATTGATATGGGCGCGGACCGAAACGAGATGGCGACTCAGTGCTTCCGCGCGACCTTCATCGCTATCATTCGAGCAAAATTCCTCATATGCCAATAAGGATACCTTCGAGTCGATGACGAGATTTCGGTCCTGCGGCAGATTGACGATGGCATCGGGCTGCACGCGAGTGCCGTCTTCACGATGGTGGCTTGCCTGCAACACGTATTCCTCGCCTTCGCGCAATCCTGCGGATTCCAAAATGCGCTCGAGAACCAACTCACCCCACGCGCCTTGAGTTCGATTCGAGCCTTTGAGGGCCTGGGTCAAGTTCTTGGCATCCTGACTTAGAGCATTGTTTAGCTCGAACAGCTGCTTCACTTGCTCCCGCAGGGCGGTGCGGTCTTTGATGTCCTTCACGTAGACATCGTCCACCTTGGCGTTAAATTCGACGAGCTTCGTCCTCAAAGGATCTAGCAGCTGACCTAGATTGATCTGGTTCTGCTCCGTGAACTTCTTCGTCTTCTCGTCAAGGATGTCAGTCGCGATGACCTTGAACTGATCGGACATCTCCTGTCTTACCCCGGTCAGGAGGTCCAATTTCTCCTGGAATTGCTGCCGTTCGGTCTCTAGTCGCGTTCTAAGGTCAGTGTTCTCAACCTGGAGACTGGAGACCTGCTCTCGAGTTGTATCCAGGCGGTCCCGGAGAAGCGTTTTCTCGTCGCGAGCGAAAGCTAACGATTCGCGCTCCGCACGCAGTTCGGCCTGCAATCCACCGACCTGCTCTCTTAAGGCTGAAATCTCGGCCGCGGACGCCGCTGTCCCCTCTAGGCCCTTAGTGAGTCTGTCTCGCAGCTCCGGAATGCCGGACACTTCCGTCTCGAGCGCCGCCCTAATTCCGCTTACATCGAGCAGCTGCGCCGACAATTCGGCCAAGCGTGTCTCAGCCTGGGCGTTTTCAGTTATCGATGTTTGCAGTTGAGCACTCGTCAGGTTGAAGGATCGACTACTCTCGGATTCGAGCTTGGATATACGTAGCACCTCAACCCTGCTGGCATCCAACTCGGCACGCACGTCGTGGATTTCGTGTTCCAAGCCGACCACGCGCGAAGCCTTCTCACGGTAGGCGGCAAGCTCAACTTCGAGCGCGCGTACCTGCTGGTGCACCTTCGTCCCGCGTGCCATCCAGGCGACCACGACACCAACGCTAAGTGCAGCCCCGAGAAGTAGAGTCAGGACGAGGACACTCATGGCACCTCCAAAGGAGAAGCAGATTCTTCACCTTATAGCGGCGGCGAGTCTTAAAACGTAGGACTGCGGTAATCGATTCGACGTCGGCGCAGTGCCAGGAATTTCGCGGTAGAGACTCGCGTGTCAACCAGGGCTCGAACTGTACGCAGCAAGCGCCTGTGCAAGCTTGGTTTTTACCTGCTCCCTTAGCGCTGCAGGTGCAATCACGGTCACATGTGGGCCGTAGCGCGTGATGTCCATCACCAGCTCCGTGGATTCGCGATAGGGAAACCGAAGCTCGTAGGTACCGTCGGCCAAGTGCTGCGATTCCTGCTGTGGGTGCCACGTTTCGTCGGCAACCCACCGCGCACTCTCTTTTGTGAAATGCAGGACCGCAGTCTTATCAGCCTTCCCACTGAAAATGCCATAGGCACTCGCGAAGTGCTCGTCGAGCTGAGACTCCGGAAAATCTTGCGCGCGATCCTTTAGAACGCGCAGCTCCTCTATTTTGCCGATCGCAAAGGTGCGGAAAGCATTTCGCTTCTCATCCCACGCGTCGAGGTACCAGCACTCGCGATAGTGCGTGACACGCTGGGGAGATATGGTTCGTTCAGTTGTTTGGTCGGTGGTTCGCGCGTAGTACCGGATCCAAAGTTTTCGCCGTTGAAGCGTCGCACCCACGACATCGCCAAACGCAGGTCCCGTGAGTCGCGCTGCCGCAGAGGGCATTCGGATCCGCAGCGCGACCTCACTCAGATTGAGGCGCTTGTGCTGAGTTAATTGGTTTATGCGTTTCGCGAGTGGCGCGAAATGTTCCTCAAGAAGCCCCTCGCCTAGTTCCGCTAGAAACCGTTGAATGACAACCAATGCCTGGAGCTCGTTCGCCGCAAACCACAACCCCGGCAACTCATACGCCTGCCCGGGTTCGAGGTTGTAGTAGACACCGCGCTCATCAGTCTCGATCGGCGCGTCCATACGATCCCGCATCATGCCGATGAGCCGGTAAACGGAGGAACGGGTGCACTCCAATCGATCCCGCAATTGATTGATCGGTATCGGCGTCCTGCGGCTCGCCAGAATGCGATTGAGTTCGTAAATACGGTCGAACTTGTCCATGAGCGATTCTATGCTGGTAAAGCCGATGGGTAGCGAAGAACGCGGCTTTTCGTGCGAACCCCCTGCGCGTCGCGAATGCCTTAGACTTGCTGCACCTCCTCATCCCAGCGGCCAACCCGGAAAGGACTCCGCATGACCGACGTCTCCCCCCTCTTCCGCCCCTTCCGCATCCGCGGCCTCACGCTCAAGAACCGCATCGTGATGGCGCCGATGACGCGCGCACGCTCTCCCGGCGCGTTCCCCAACGACGACAACGTCGCCTACTACGCGCGCCGCGCCGCGGGCGATGTCGGTCTCATTCTTTCCGAGGGCACGCACACACGCCGCAAAGGCGCCGGGAACGACGCCAACGTTCCGCTGTTTTGGGGAGAACAGCCGCTCGCAGGCTGGCAACGCGTGATCGAGGCCGTGCATGCCGCCGGCGGCAAGATGGGGCCGCAGCTCTGGCATCAGGGCATGAGTCGCAAGCCCGGCACCGGACATTTCCCGGACGCACCGTCCGATGGGCCGTCGGGTATCGACTTGAAGGGCGAGAAAGTCGCGGACGAGCCCAGCGAAGCCGAAGTGCTCGACATGGCGCAGGCGTATGCCGATGCCGCGGGCGATGCCAAGCGTCTCGGCTTCGATTGCGTCGAGCTGCACGGCGCGCAC
>FTFB01011876.1_pt1 | contig 12381 bp, 10 predicted proteins | sample 1658331 | NCBI WGS metagenome assembly FTFB01 (sample SAMEA3914816, study PRJEB12502) | metagenome | biome: forest; material: soil | place: USA | collected 2011-09-16 | depth 0.3 m | reverse complement strand
TCGGCATCGCGATCGAGGAGATGGGCCACCTCACCGCCGTATGGAACATCACGTCGGCGCTGGGCGGCTCGCCGCGCTTTGGCCGCGGCAACTTTCCGCTCGATCCTGGCGCGCTGCCGGCCGGCGTGGTCGTGAAGCTCGCCCCGTTCAACGAAACCGTCCTGCAACATTTCATCCACCTCGAACGCCCGGAAGGCGCCGCCGAACCGGACGGCGAGGGTTTCGCGCCGGAGTACCGTTTCAAGCGTCGCGACCAGCAATACCGCCTGATGCCCATGGGCATGGACTACGAGACGGTGGGCGTGTTCTACGCGTCGCTGAGCGCGAGCTTGCGCGCCTTCGTCGAGCGTCACGGCGAAACCGTCGCCTTCTGCGGCGATGCGGGTTTGCAGCTTTCCCCGGCAGAGATCGACCTCGTGGGGGCGCGGCCCGTGATCTGCTCGAAGACGGCGCTGGGCGCATTCACCGCGATCGTGGAGCAAGGCGAAGGCGCGCTTGCGAGCTCGGTCGGCTCCCACTATCAGAAGTTCATCGCAGTCCGCGAGGAGCTCGCGGCGCTGCGTCGCGCGAACCCACGCTTCGTGCCCGCGTTCCCTGCGGCGACGAACCCCGTGCAGCGCACGCCGACTCGGCCCGAGGGCCGCGTGTGGATCGAGAACGAAGAGGCGGCCGTGGCCGTCGACCTCGCCAACAGCGGCTACGCGTTGATGTTGCGGCTGATCGCGTATTCGTACGCGGTGCCACGGCCCTCGCCGGAGAAAGGGCTCGTCGTGGATCTATCGCTGGGCGTCATGCGTGCGGTCCGCTATTTGGGGGAGCGCGCGGCTCGGTTGCCCGCGGGACCCTCCAACCCGCACTGCAATGCCGGCATGTCGTTCGCGATCTTGCGCGATGCCGCGCCGCTGCCGCGCGGCCCGAGTGCGCGCCGCTTTCTCACGGAGTGGCTGCAGGATCTTGCGGCGGCGGCGGAACGAGCGGCCGGAGCTGACCCTCGGATGGTCACTGCGGCGCGGATGCTGGCGGACGTCGCGCGGCGTGGCGAGCGCGGGTTTGCCTCCCTCGCGAATGAGCAGCCTGCGCAGGCCGCGCCGAGGACGACGACGGGCGCCTCACCCGCGGCCGCCGCTGCGCCGACTGCGCCGCCGGCCGGCGCACCGCCTGCGGCCCGAACAGGCCCGCCCGTGCCACGCGTGGTCAACGGCGTGGACGAGATCGAGGCGGAAAAGCTCACGCTGCTGTACGAAGGCAAGAAGTGTATCCACGCTCGGTTCTGCGTGACCGGCGCTCCGCAGGTGTTCATCGCGAACGTGAAAGGGCCGTGGATCGATCCCGACGCGATGGACGTCGAGCTGCTCGCGGGCATCGCCCACGCGTGCCCTTCCGGCGCGATCCGGTACCGGCGCAAGGACGGCAGGCCCGACGAGGCCCCGCCGCCCGTGAATCTCATTGCGATCCGCGAAGCTGGACCCTACGCGGTCCACGCGGCGATGCTGCTCAGCGGCGAACCGATCGGGTTCCGCGCGACGTTGTGCCGCTGTGGCGCGTCGCAAAACAAGCCTTTCTGCGACGGCTCTCATCACAAAGCGGAGTTCGCCGCCACGGGCGAGCCAGCCACCGGGAAGCAAACCGCGATGCTCGCGGTACGCGACGGGCCACTCGCGATCGACCCCCAGCTCGACGGGCCGTTGCAGGTCCGCGGCAACCTGGAAATCACGAGCGGAACCGGCCGCGTGGTCGCACGCGTCGAAAGTTGCCGCCTGTGCCGCTGCGGCGCGAGCAACACCAAGCCGTTCTGCGACGGCAGTCACGCGCGTATTGGTTTTCGAGCCCCGTAGGACACGCAACGCCCCAGCCGTTTCTAGCGCCGCGTTGGACCGGGTTCGGTGACCGCGGCAGGATCCGGCGGCAGATGCCACGACACGATGAACGTCGCGACGAGCACGAGTGCTCCGACCGCGACGATCGTCGCGACCGGCGGCGCCCCGAAAGCCGCTGCGCCGGTATAGGCGCCCACAGCCACCAGCATCGCCAGGTTCTCGAAAAAGCTCTGAAGCGCTACGGCACCGCCGCTGCCGATGCTCTTGTGGCCGATTTCTTGCAGCGCCGCGTTCATCGGCACCATGAAAAGACCGCCACACAGACCGATCGCGACGAGCGCGAATCGCGCGCCCCACTCCGATCCGACGGCCCCGAAGCAGAGAATCGACACGCCCATGGCGTACGCCGCGAGGCGCGCACGCCGGAGCTTTTCGATCGGGATCAGTCGCGGCACCGCGAACGCGCCCACGACGATACCGATCGCAAGAAAGAGCGTGAGGTCGGCGACGTCCGCGGCCGTGCGGGTCGCGAGCACGACCGGTGCCCAGGCGACGAGCACCAGCCGTAGCACGGCCGCCGACGCCCAGAACAGCGAGTTGCCAAGCATCGCGAAGCGCGCGCGTTCCGTGACGAACAGCCCGCGCATCATCGCCAAGAAGCCCCCGAGCCCGGAGCGGCTCGTCGAGCTCGCGGGCCTCCCACGCGGCAGGAGATAGGTGGCTGCGGCCGACGCCACGTAGCAGGCGACGATGACGCCGAGCGCGAAGCCGACCGAGCGGTCGGCGAGCCGCGCCCCGATGACCGTGCCGAGGATGATCGCGACGATCGTCGATCCTTCGATCAGACCGTTGGCACGAACCAACGCGCCGTGCGGCACGATCTCGGGCAGGATTCCGTACTTCGCCGGGCTGTATACCGCGGCACCGACACCTACGACCGCGTAGGCCGCGATCGGCTCCACGCCGGCGAGCATGAGTCCCGTGCCTGCGGCCTTCAGTGCGTTACCGATCAGCAGCACCTGCGGCTTCGAGCGCGTGTCCGCGAACCAACCGACCCACGGTGCCAGGACGACGAACGCGACGAGGAAGCCGCTCTGTAACGCGGGTACGTACCATGCACCGCGCGGCGCACCGATCAGCATCGCGATCGCGGCGAACAGGATGGCGTTGTCCGCGAGCGCGGTCAGAAACTGCGCGCCGAGCAGCACGTAGACGCTGCGGCTCACGGCATGGCGCGCTCGCCTTGCGGCAGCGCCTCCTCGACGAACGCGAGCACTGCCGGGTAGTCGGTTTTGCCGCTGCCGAGCAACGGAATGGCCGCCGCCGGCAGGATGCGCTTCGGCACGTGCAGCTCGCTCATGCCGTCGCCGCGTGCGCGCGCGGAAAGATCCTGTCGCACCGCATCGCCTTTCGTCGTCACGAGAATGAGCTGTTCGCCCTTCTGAGCGTCCGGCAGGCTCACGACCGCATGTTGCGTATCCGGCCAGGTGCGCGCCGCGAGCTCCTCGACGGCGGTCAGCGATATCATCTCGCCGCCGATCTTCGCGAAACGCTTGGCGCGACCCTGAATCGTCACGAACCCATCGGCGTCAATGGAGACGATATCTCCGGTGTCGTACCACCCCGGACCCCGCTCCGTCGATGGGGGTTGGATGACGCCCGGCCGATCGTGTTTCAAATAGCCGAGCATCACGTTTGGTCCGCGCACGGAAAGGCGGCCGCCCTCCACACCGGGGACCGGATCGAGCGCGTACTCGACGCCCGGCAGGAACCGTCCGACGGTGCCCACGCGCGAATCGATCGGCGTATTGGCGGCCAGCACGGGACTTGTCTCGGTTGCTCCGTAGCCTTCGAAAATCTGCACGCCGAATTTGTCCGCCCAGACCCGGCGCGTGTCGTCCTTGAGCTTCTCCGCTCCCGCAAACACGTACCTCACGCTGTAGAAGTCGTAGGCGTGTGCGAAACGGGCGTACCCCGCGAGAAACGTATTGGTCCCGAACATGATCGTCGCATTCACGTCGTAGGCCATCTCCGGCACGACTCGATAGTGCAATGGCGACGGATACAGGAACGTGCGCATGCCGGACAAGAGCGGCAACAGCGTGCCCGCCGTGAGACCGAACGAATGAAACACCGGCAAGGCGTTCAGGATGATGTCCTGCGAGCCGAAGTCGAAACGCGCGGCCACCTGCTCGCGGTTCGCGAGGAGGTTCGCATGCGACAACACGACGCCTTTGGGCAACCCTTCGGATCCCGATGTGAACAACACGACCGCCGGCTCGTCCGGCAGCACACGCGCGCGGCGATGACGCCAGCCGGCCAGCCGGTGCGTGAGCACGGCGCCGATCTTCGCCCCGAGCGTGACCCGCGAACGCAGATCCTCGAGATACACGATCTGCGCGACCGTCTGCAGGTGTTCGACTGCCTTGTCGAGCTTCGCGACCTGAACGAACCGCTTCGAGGTGTAGATGCGCCGGATCTGCGCGCTCTCACACGACGCCACGAGGCTCTTGGCACCGAGCGTGTAGTTCAGCATGGCCGAGACGCGCCCGCGCGCCTGGAGCCCGAAGAATACGACGATGGCCGCAAGCGCATTCGGCAGCATGATCCCGACGTTCTCGCCGCGCGCCGTATCGCGCGCAATCAGGTCACCGAGAATCGAAGCCCGCACGACGAGCTCGTTGAATGTGATCGGCTTGCGCTCGATGTCCTCTGCGATCACGTGGCGGCCACCGTGCATGTGGCGCGCGTCCAGTAGCGCTTCGAACAGCGTTCGCCGATAGCTCGAGGTGGCGAACATCATCTCCGTCATCAGATCGGCCAGCTGCTTGCCCGCCTCGCGCCGCCGCTCACGGCCACGGATGGCGGCCGGAATGTCGAGGCGGCGCGGCGGCAGGATCGTGAGCGTGATCTTCGGAAACAGGCGGAGCCGAACGCGGCCACGCAGCCGCGAAAACGGCGTGTACTGCGCGCCCGCAATGCGCACGGGCAGCACCATTGCACCGGACTTTGCCGCGACGAGCCCGGGACCCGGGTAAATCTTCATCAGGGAGCCGGTTACCGTGATACGCCCCTCGGGAAAGATCACGGCCTTCTTGTCTTGCGAGACGTAGCGGATCAGCGATTTCAGCGAGTACGGGTTCGTCGGGTCGAGCGGAAATGCGTCCACGATCGAGAGCAACGGCCGCATCCACCAGCGCTTGGAGATCGCCGTGTTGATCGCAAACGTGAGCCGATCCGGCAGAAAGACCGCGAGCAGCGCAGCATCGAGAAAAGACGTGTGATTCGCGACGATCAGTACGCGGTCACCCGCGCGCGCGTAGTTCTCGAGGCCCGAGACTTCCACGCGATACGCAACACGCAGCACGGTGCGCAGCAGCCAGCGACCCAACCGGACCATCGGCGCCCCCTCTCGTGCGCTTCCGCGTGAACGGTACGCGTTCGACGGCTCGCGTTCCAGCGCCACGTTGAGAAAACTGTCACGTTTCGGACACACTCGCGCGAGTCCGGCTATCCTATCTGGATGAGCCACCATCGTTCCGCCCGTTTCCGCGAGCTACTGAAGAAACCCCCGTTCGTCTGCATGGGCGCGCACGACGCCGTGACCGCGAAGCTTGCCGAGAACGCGGGCGCCCCCGCGATCTATGTCAGCGGCTTCGTCGCGAGCGCGATCGTCGCCGGACAGCCGGACTTCGGCGTGCTGACACAGACGGAGATGTTCGAGCACATCCGACGCATCTGCCGCGTGACGACGGTGCCGATATTCGCCGACGCCGACACCGGCTACGGCGGCCCGCTCGACGCGCAGCGCACGATCGAGCTCTGGGAGGAAGCCGGCGCGTCCGTGCTGCATCTCGAGGACCAGGCGATGCCGAAGAAGTGCGGGCACTTCGCGGGCAAAGAGCTAATTCCCGCCGAGGAGATGCAGCAGAAGCTGCGTGCGATGCTCGAGGCGCGCCGCGACCGGGATTTCTTCGTCGTCGCGCGCACGGACGCAATGGGCGTTACCGACCTCGACGACGCAATTCGGCGCTTGACGTCGTATGCGGCTGTCGGCGCGGACGGGCTCTACGTCGATGCGCCCCGCAGCGTGGATCAGCTCAAGGAGATCGCGCGGCGCCTGAAGCCGCTTGGGCTACCGCTGCTCTTCAACATGGTTCGCTCCGGCAAGAGCCCCTACCTGTCGCTCAAAGAAGTGTACGAGCTCGGCTTCGACTATGCGCTCTGCCCCGTCGAGCCGATGCTTGCGATGCACAAAGCCGTGAAGGACATGATGGAGACGTTCATGCGCGAGGGCTGCACGACGAACGCGATCGCAGACAAGCTGACTCCGTTCGAGGAGTTCAACGAGTTCATCGGCCTGCCGGACGTCGCCGAGCGCGCCAAGCGCTTCGGCGCCTGAGCCGATGCCCGCGCTCGTCGTCAAACGCCAGGGACGCATCGCAGTACTGACGCTGAGCCGCCCCGAGCACGGCAATCGCCTGACGACCGCGCTCGCGGGCGAGGTCGCCACGGCGCTTCGCACTGCGCGCGACGACGCAGGCGTCGGCGCGTGCGTGTTGACGGGTGCCGGCGACGCGTTCTGTCTCGGCGGCGACTACCGCGGCGCCGGACCGACCGACGAAGGTCGCAACGCGTACGCCGAAGCATTGCTCGAGATGGACGACGCGATGGCGCGCCTCGGCAAACCGCTCGTCGCCGCCGTGAACGGCAATGCGCATGCCGGCGGCTTCGGCATGATGGTCGCGTGCGACCTGGCCATCGCGGCGGATGACGCCACGCTGGGACTCCCCGAAGCGGCGGCCGGCCTGTTCCCGTTCATCGCGCTCGCGACCGTGCGCGACGCGCTGCCGAAGAAAGTGCTGTTCGACCTGATCTACCGCGCGCGCCTGATGGACACCGACGAAGCGCTGTCACTGCACGTCATCAACGAGGCGCTGCCACGACCGCAGGTTCTCGCACGCGCGATCGCGCTCGCGCAGCAAGCCTCCGCCTACGACGCCGAGATCGTCGCGCTCGGCCGCGGCCTCTATTACGAGATGAGAGCGGCGCGCCCACGTGATGCACTCGAGGAGGCGCGCCGGGCACTGCTCGCCGCACTCGCTGCCACCGATCGCGCGCTATGACCCCGAACCGAACCTCACGAGGAGACGCTCGATGACTCTCGGCATGTCGATCCCCGTCTTTCTGACGTTGCACGTGACCCTGAGCCTGGTCGGAATCGTCAGCGGTCTCGCCGTCGCAGCCGCGGTGCTGCGCGGCCGACATCCCGCAGCCGTGACTGCGATCTTCCTCGCGACGACGATGCTGACGAGCGTCACCGGCTTTCCGCTGCCGCCCTACGGCTTCGATCCGCCACGCGTGGTCGGTACCCTGTCGCTGGTGCTGCTGGCCCTCGCCATCATGGGCCTCTCTCTATTCAAGCTCGCCGGGCGCTGGCGTGGAATCTACATCGGCACGGCGTTGGCGGCGCTGTACCTGAACTGCTTCGTAGCGGTCATCCAGTCGTTCCAGAAAATCCCGGCCGTGAACGCTCTCGCGCCCACGCAGACAGAGCTGCCGTTCGTCATCGCGCAGATCGTGGTGTTGGCGGCGTTCGTCGCGCTCGGCGTGGTCGCGATTCGTCGCAAGCGCTAGCCTAAGTTCGCGCTGCCGGGCGAGAGCGAGGGTCGCTCCCGCCCGGCGCCGAAGAAAACGCCCAGCTCAGAACTGCGTGTTGTTGTTCGCGGGCTTCGCTTCGACCGGCTGCACGGCATCCCAATGCTCGACGATGCGCCCGGTCCGGTCGAACCGGAAGATGTCCATCGCCGCGTTGCCGAGATCGTTCGGCCCCGTCGTGACGTGTGCATGCGTCATCACGAGGTCGCACTGCGCGATCGTGCGCTTGATGTCCACGTTCAGATCCGGAAACAGGCCTTTGTAGAACTCCACGAACGCGATGAACGCGTCGGGCCCGTCGGCCGCGAACGGGTTGTGCTGCGTGTACGTCTTCTTGCCGTGCTCGTCGACGCCCACGTACTTCTCGACGGCCAGCCGCGGCTTACCGGCGTTGAAAGCGAGAGTGTAGTAGTTGATGGCGGTACGCACGTGTCGCTCGAGTTGCGCAGGCGTGTGCGCGCACGCTCTCGCATCGTGATGACCGTGTCCGCCGAAAAAGTCCCAGTTCGCCGGCGGTCCGTCCGAGTCTTCGGCAAGGGCCGAAGCGGCTCCGAAGGTCAGCGCAGTGATGACACCCAGGGCAAGGGCACTGAAGCTTCTGGTCTTCATCTTTCCCCCTAGTTTTATCGCGGCGTGAGACGCCGCTTTGACGACTCCGGGTGGATGCTACACCTGTCTGCACGCACGAAAGTGTCAGGCACCTGACACAACTATGAAAATAGGGCTCGCAAGCGCCCGGATCACCTTGACAAACATTGGCAATCAAACGACAAGAGCCGTTTCCTCGACACCACGCACGCTCACGCACTGAAGGGAACCATGGCCACCGCGTTCGATAGCGCGTTCGCGCGCCTGCTGCTCGAGCTATGCCGCTACACCTACGCGGCCGGGTTCGCTGACCGGCGCAACGACGACGACGCGCAGGATGCGCTGGCCACGATGCGGCGGATCGGTGATGCCGCTTTCGGTACGCCGCTGATCATTCGCGGCAGCCCGACGTCTGTCGCCTGTATCGCGTCATTCCCCGACAAGAACATCGTCGCTTACATGGGCACGAAGACGCAGTTCGACACGCGAGACAACGCGATGGCGTCGATCCGCGACTGGTCGCGAAATCTCGACGCCCTGCTCGGCCCCTTCGCGCTCACGCGCGAGCAGTTGGGCGCAGCGCCCGCGGACGCGATCGACAACGCGAATCTCGGCGGCCGCGTACATCGCGGCTTCCTCGAAGAGCTCGCGGCCGTGCAAAGCCTGGTAGTAGCCGAACTATCGCGACGTGGCGGCAAATCCCAGCCTCTGTACATCACGGGTCACAGCCAGGGTGGCGCCGAAGCGGCTCTCGCCACGCGCGCTTTCGTGGCCGGCGGATTCGCGGTCGCTGCGACGTACACGTTCGCCGCACCGCGCCCCGGCAACGCCGACTTCGTGGCATCCGTCCCCGCCGCGTTGCCCGTGCATCGCCTGGAGTTCGGCGACGACATCGTGCCGCACGTGCCACCCATCTTGATCAGCAGGGAAGCGCAGGAAATCGTGCGCAGCCTGTTGACCTTCCCGTTGCTCACCAATGACGCGAGGGAGGTGCTGAACTTCCTTGCGAAAGTGGACACCACCAACAGCTTTCACGGGCTCGGCACGCTGTGCTACGGCAGCAACAAGACCCAGGCGTTACGCGTCGATCTATCGCGCGACGACGAGGCCGCCTTGTTCAACGACCGGCTGTGGAGCCTCGTTCGGCATCCGGAACGTTGGGCGGAGAACCACCATCTCGCCGGAACGACGGACGAAGCAAGCCAGGGAATCAAAGGCAACTACACCGCACTCGTCAGCATGTTCACCATCGTGACCTGAGCGCGTCGGCGCCGGCGCTTCCCCAACACTCACGCCACCAGGCTCCGGCGCGTGCCGCGAGTCACGGCGCGACGCGATGCAGCGCGAAGCCTGGAGACGCAATCAGCGCGCCACGCGCACCCCCAAAACACGGTACTCTTTCCGCCATGAGCAGCAGCACACAGATGGTCTTCCCGTTGTTCTCGACGCCCGTGTACGTCAACAACGTGGGCGACTTCCCGCGGCCGAACCTGGACGCGTTGACGTACACGTCGACGATGCCCGGCGGCGGCGCCTACGACTTCCTGAGCTCCACCGACAAGCACGTGCTCGACAGGCCGGAGTTCAAAGGCGTTCGCGACATCGTGATGCGCGAGGTCAACGTGTATGCCTACGAGATCCTCGCCGTGGATCGCAACATCGAGTTCTACATCACGGATTCATGGGTCAACCACCATCAGCGCGGGCACCAGGCCGGCGCGCACATGCACCACAACTCGCTGGTCTCCGGCGTCCTGTACCTGCGGACGAACGAGAACAGCGGCAACCTGGTGTTTCATCGCGAGGTGTTGAGCCTCGTGCCGTTTCCGCCTGCGCTCGACCTCGACATGACCGCGTTCAACATCTACAACTGCAAGAGCTGGGGTTATTCCCCGAAGACGAACGACATCTGCCTGTTCCCGTCGGTCTTGTCGCACTCGGTCGACCCGAACCGGTCGGATCAGGACCGCTGGTGCCTGGCGTTCAACGTCTTCGTCCGCGGGAACATCGGCTCGCTGCACAAGCTCAGCATCAAATAACGCCGCCAAGTGCCATGCGGGTGCCCCGGGCCGACGCGGTGCGGTAGAACGTGCGCGCCGACCCTTGACGAATCTGGCGCACACCGATGCTATGATCGGCTGCATCCTGCGTAGTCCGTAACGAAAAAGAAAAAAATCAGGATGAACGCCGTGGGAGTCTCGTCCGTCTATTGGTTGCGCCGATCTACCCTGCTTTGGCTCGGGTGGAACGCGCTGGTGCTGGTGGCCCCCGCTGCACATGCGCAGGTGCCGCGTCTCTCGCCAGCCGCACCGCCCCTCGAGGTCGTCGATCCGTCGGAACGCATCAGCGGCAACGCGGCGGTCGGCCTCGGGTTCGTCTTAGGCAGCGACGCCATCGGCAGCGACCGGCTCTGGGCGTACATCTCGCCGCCGGTCGCGAAGAAACTCAAGCTCACGATCAGCAGCATCGACGGTCGCTACTATGCCGAGGTCGACTACGTGACCAGCGCCGGACAACAGCCGGGCTGGGTAGCCCTCGATCTCACGCTGCGGTCGTTCTCATTCGTCGAGAAGAACTACTCGAACCCGATGAACGAGATCGCCGTGCTGCTGGGCGATGCCGACACGTCGCGCGTCTACCCGGTGCGCTGGGGCGAGCCGCACTCCAAGGCCGCCAAGACACCTCCGGTTCCGCAAGACTCGGACGCAATCCGCGTGTACATGAACACCGAGCGCGCGCGGGCGTTCCTCGTCGTCGGTGGCGCACCTGTGTATTGCCGCGACGCTTCGTCCGTGTCCGGCTTCAAATTCAACGCGATCTGCGAGACGACGCTGGGCACACTGAAACAGAAAGACGCCGCTCCGGGTCAGCGCATCGTCAACGGTGTCGAAGTATTCCGCCGTTCCGGCGTGCGCACGCTCGCGCCCGTGACTCTGGACATCGCGATCCAGTACTGAGCCATGGAGCAGGAAACGCCAAGCGCGGCGTCAGCGGCCACCGAACCCGCGATCGCGCAGCCAGCCCTCGACGAGCCGGTCTCGCCCGCACGACGGGTACGCAATCGGGCGGTTCTGAACCTGAAGGGCGTCTTGTTCGCCCTTTCCGGTTGGCCGAAGGGTCACTGGCCGGTGCCGACGGTGACGAGCCTGTTCCTGTTGGCGGTATCGCTCGTCGCGGCCGTGGAGTTCCTGCCGAAGAGCCTGTCCGACGTTACGTTGACGGTGCATTCGCGGACGGAGGTCGTCGAGCTCGAGCTGCAGGCGGAGCGAACGTACGTCTGGTGGTTGCCGGCCGGCAGCTATTCGCTGCTCGCCGCCAAGCCGGAAACGGCGTGCCAGCGGCTCAAAGCGCTCGACCTCGTATGCACGTACGCCGAACCGACCTCCATCACAATCAAGCACGGCGGCACCGTGCGTTTCGAAGTGCTCGCGGGCGATTCCCCGGAACCGCGATTCGGCGTCGCGCTCACCCCGCGCGCCAACAGCGGACGGCGCGACAGCAAGACCGAAGCTTCCACCTTCGAGATCCAGAACCGGGGCGACGGCACGCCCGTCGTGACCGAGGATTTGCTCACGTTTGAATCGCAGCCCGTGAAGCATTGGCGAATCCCGCTGATCGCTACGCGCGTCAAAATCGGCGAGTCGCTCTCGGAAAGTGTCGGCGCCACCGAGGGTCTCGACGGTTTGCCGCACGCGCCCATCATGACCGAGGGCGACGTGCGGATGTTCGCTCGCAGCTTCGGCAGTCGCGAACGCTACCAGGTCAAGGAAGAGCGATTCGATCCCGCCGACGAAGTCCAGATTCCGGCGGAGCCCGGCCGCGACGGACTGTTGCTCGGCCTTCTCTCACTCGACAGCGAAAACCAGAACGCATTCGCGCTCACACTGCACACGGACCTCTCGGAGGTCTTCGTGCACCGGCTGGGCGCGGAGCATAGGATCGGCATTTCCATGTGGTCGATCCTGTCGCAACTGCCGATCTGGCTTGCGCTCTGGGTCGTTCTGGTGTCTTTGATCGTCGTTGCCAACTACCACGCCGCACGTCTGAGCGGCATACAAAAAACACGGCCATGAAACACACACAACGCAGCCACCGGCACATCATCGTTGCATTGGCACTCGTCGGCGCATCGCTCGCCTGCGCGGCGCCGACCGCACTGGCGGGCATCGTGCACATCCAGATCGCGAAACGCAGCGCGACGGAGTACGGCGCGGGCTACACCGTCGGGCGCGGCTCCGACTGCTTCGTCGTGACGCCGTTCCACGTGGTCCAGTTCGCGGCCGCGGACGCAATCACCGTGACGGATGCGAAAGGCGGC
>FTFB01007909.1_pt1 | contig 12428 bp, 11 predicted proteins | sample 1658331 | NCBI WGS metagenome assembly FTFB01 (sample SAMEA3914816, study PRJEB12502) | metagenome | biome: forest; material: soil | place: USA | collected 2011-09-16 | depth 0.3 m | reverse complement strand
CGAACAGGCGCAGGTTCGGTCGCGTCCGCAGTGCCTCCAACGTGAACGCGCTGCCGGGCGCCTGGCTGCCGACAGCGGAGGTGCCTCTCGCGGCTATTCGCCGCCACAGATCGCTCGCCTGGTAGGGAATCCAGCGCCAGCCATTGCGACGCAGATTGCGGAGCTGGTTGCGCAGCAGTCGCCTGGGCGATCTCGGCGAAGACTGCAGGACGACGAGCCAGAAAACGCCCGGCAACGCCGCATCGATCTCGACGATGCCCTTGCGGACGGAATACGACAGATTCTCGGAAAAGACGACGATTCTGACCATACACGTGTCGTTACGACCACCAGCCGCCGGAAACGTCGAGGTCTGTCATTTCACGCGTCGGCTTGAGTGTGCGAGCAGCCACGCGTTGCGGTGCTCAACCGGCACGGAACGCACCATTGCTCTCCAGCAGCTCGCAGATTTGCCGCACGGCGGTCATTGCCTCGAGGTCGTCCGCACTGATTACGATCTTATGCTCTTCTTCGAGCGCCGACAGTAGCAGCAGGGAGCCGAGGGAGTCCCACTCCGCGAGCGAGTCGCGCGTATCGTCGATCGTAACGGTTCTGTTCTTAACCGCGAAAATGTCGGTGAGCCATTTCAAAGCACGTTGCGTATCCATTACCTATTTTCTTACCTACCCTGGGTTTTGTCGTAAACGAAGTGATCGAGGATGCAGCTCCGCGGCACCTGCAGGGACACGCCGCCCCACGACAGTCCCACGCCGAACCCTAGCAGCATCACGTTGTAATTGCCCTCGCCGGTCGCCGGAGCTCCTGCGAGCGCGAGAGTGAGCGGCACGGACGCTGCCCCCGTGTTGCCGAACTCGCCGATGGAGAAGGGGACGCGTGTGAGATCGAGACCGGCCTTCGAGGCGATGAATCTGATCAGATATTGATTGGCCTGGTGAAACACGAAGTATGCGTAGTCTTCCGGGCGAGTCGCGGACAGCTTGAGCAGATCCTCGATGAGTGGTGGGACGCGCGTGCGAGTGAAGTCGAACACCTGCACGCCGTTCATGTGCAGACGGTATTCGCTGTCGTCCGTCGGGAAGCGGTTGCGGAACATTCCGCCCCGAACGATCAGATGCTCGCCGCCCGCGCCGTCCGTCATCATCACGTAGTGGGCGTGCGGCGCCTCGTGCTCGGTGGCGGCCTCGAGCGCCGTCGCGCTACCGGCATCGCCGAACAGCAGCGCCGTGGTTCGGTCTTTGGGGTCGACGAACTTAGAGGGTGTTTCGCCCGTCATTAGCAGGATCCGTCGACAGCCGCCGCTCGCAATTAGGGAGTTAGCGAGCCACATGCCGTACACGTAAGCCGAGCAGCCGAGGTTGACGTCGAAGGCGGCGCACGTGACCGAAATGCCCAAGCGATGCTGAATCAGGCAGCTCGTCGACGGCATCACATAGTCCGGCGTCTGACTGACGAAAATCACGGCGTCGACGCTGTCCGGGTTCCAGTCGAGGCGTTTTAGCAGGGCCGCGCCCGCCGCAGCGCACAGGTCCGAGGTGCACACGTCGGGATCGGCGACGCGCCGCGACTTGATGCCGGCCATCGACGTGATCTTGCGGATCTCGGAAGCGTCGAACCAAGGGTAGTCGCGTTCGTTCCTAACTTCCGTGGCCGGCACGCAAGCGATTACGCCGCGTATCGACATCCCCAGCATCGCTGCGCGCGTCACGTTCTCTGGACCTCTGCTTCGTGTAGGCTAGGTGGCATGCAACGCATGATATCCAATGCGCAACGCCCACGACGCTCGCTCGCTCACGGATTTTTATCGATTGCGACGCACGGCGCGTATTTATGTAAGATTCTTTGTCGATCCAATCACTTGGCGCGAGGAGCGCGTTGATGACCGATCCGGTGCGCGACAAGATTCGCGACTTCATCCTGCAGAATTACCTCTTCACCGCGGACACGACGGCGCTCGGCATGGACGATTCGCTGCTCGAGCGGGGCATCGTCGACTCCAACGGGATGATGGAGATCATTCTGTTCCTCGAGGAACAGCTCGGAGTCGTCATGCGCGAAGAACAAATGGTTCCGGACAATCTCGATTCCGTGAATAAGATTGCAAAATTCGTGCGGAGCAGACCGCAGGGCGGCTAGTGCAGATGGCACTGGTTGACGCGCTCGAAGAGATTGCGCGCCGCCGGCCCGCGTCACCCGCGCTCGCTTGGCGAGGAGTCGAGTGGACCTATGCCGATCTTCGGCAGGCCGTCGCAGCGGTCCACCTTTCGTTGCGGAACAGGAAGCTCACCACCGGAACGCGAGTCGCCTTGTTGCTGAGCAACTCGCCGCACTACGTCGCCGCCTACTACGGCACTCTGGCGAGCGGAGGCGTCGCTGTGCCGCTGAACGTGCATGAGCGTGCGCCCGTGCTCGTACGGCAGATCGAGCACAGTACAGCCGGCGTACTGATCGGCAATCGCGAGCACCCGGAGTGGAAGAGAGTTCGCGACGGGCTTCGCGGAAGTCCCATTGAAGTGATCGAGCTACGGCTCGGTGTGGGTCCCGACTGCTTGCGAGCGTTCGAGGGCGAGTTAGGCCGCGGAGAGCGGGAGTCGGCTGAGCTCGGTGCGCGTCCTCGAACGGAGACCGCTGCGCTCGCATCCCTCATCTACACTTCCGGCACCACGGGGCGTCCGAAAGGCGTGATGCTGAGTCACGAGAATCTGCGCGCCAATGCCCGTGCGATCATTGCATCCCTCGGTTTGACGGAGCGGGACCACTCGTTGTGCACGCTGCCATTTCATTTTTCTTACGGCAACTCGGTCCTCCACAGCCACGTGCTGTGTGGCGCGCGCTTGACCCTCGAAGACAACTTCGCCTTCCCGCACCTGATATTGCGACGGCTGCAGGACGAACGCGTGACAGGCTTCGCTGGCGTGCCCTCGACGTTCGCACTGCTACTGGGGCGCCACCGACTACTCGACTTCGATCTCGGCGCGCTGCGCTATGTGACGATCGCCGGTGGTGCGATGCCGCGTCCGCTGCTCGCGAGGCTCCTGGAGCAAGTGCCCGGTGTGCGTGTCTTCGTGATGTACGGGCAAACCGAAGCGACAGCCAGGCTAACGTGTCTACCGCCGGAAGATCTCGACAGCAAACCGGGGTCGGTCGGGTCGCCAGTGGAGGGCGTCGAAATCGACATTCGCAACGACGATCGGCCCGTACAGCGCGGCCAGGTCGGCGAGATCTTCGTCCGCGGTCCGAACGTGATGCTCGGCTACTGGAGCGATCCCGCTGCGACGGCCGAGGTACTTCAAGATGGCTGGTTGCGCACACGGGATCTCGGTTACCTGGACGAGGACGGCTACCTGTTCCTGGTCGGCAGGGCCACGGACATGATCAAGGTCGGCGCGTTCCGCGTCAGTCCGCAAGAGATCGAGGAAGTCATCGTCGCGCTCGAGGGTGTCGAGGACGTGGGTGTCGTGGGCATACCCGACGAGGTCCTGGGCCAGGCGATCAAGGCGGTCGTGGTGCCCCGATCGGACGCACGGCTCACCGACTTGGCGGTCAAGGCGTATTGCCGCGCCAATCTCGCAGCCTACAAAGTGCCGAAGGTGGTCGAGTTTGCGGCGGCGTTGCCGAGAACTTCGTCCGGCAAGGTGCAGCGGTTCAAACTAGCGGAACAGGGGTCGCTCAGTGACACGTGACAACGGCTCTTTGGATTCGAGCGTGCTCGATATCGACGCGGCGAGAGTCGTCGAAGACATCTGCGGCCGCTTGCGAGAGATTCTGTCGCGGGAATTGTCGCGACGCGGGCTCGTCGTTGCGATATCGGGCGGGATCGACAGCTCCGTTTGCGCCGCGCTGGCGGTGAAGGCGTTGGGACCTGCCAAGGTCTTTGGCCTACTGCTGCCCGAGCGCGACTCTTCCGGATTCAGCACCGAGCGGGGCCGCCAGCTGGCTACCCATCTCGCTATTCAACACGAAATCCAAGACATCGGACCCGCGCTCGAGGCGATCGGCTGCTACCGCTGGCGCGACGATGCGATCCGAAGGGTCTTTCCGGAGTACGGCGATGAATGGAAGAGTAAGATCGCGATCGCGGGTGGCACGGAAGGCCGGATTAATCACTTTCAGCTGATCGTACAGTCGCCGGACGCACGAACGCTGACCGAACGCTTAGGTATTCGGGAGTATCTGCAGATCGTGGCCGCGACCAACTACAAACAGCGGTTTCGGAAGGCCGTCGAGTATTTTCATGCGGACCGATTGAACTATGCCGTCGTCGGCACGCCGAACCGTCTCGAGTACGACCAGGGCTTCTTTGTGAAGAATGGCGATGGTAGTGCTGACTTGAAGCCCATCGCGCATCTCTACAAAACTCAAGTGTACGCGCTGGCGCGGTACTTGAAATTGCCGCCGGAGATCTGCAACGCGATTCCAACCACGGACACCTATAGTCTGTCCCAGGGTCAGGACGAGTTCTACTTCGCATTGCCTTACGCGCAGATGGACTTGGCGCTATGGGCGCACAACCATGGCGCAAGCGCGCGAACGCTGGCGCTCTCGCTCGGCATTACCGAGGAGCGAGCGGCGTATCTGTACCGTGACATCGAAGCGAAACGACGGACCACGCGCTATCTTCACTCGATGCCGGTACTGGTCGAAGACGTTGCCGAGCTGAAATTGTCGACGAACAAGTGATGTAGCAACTGCGACGACGCGACGAGCGCGAGCCCCATCTCGTCGCGCTCCCCCAGCGCCGTGCCACTCGCGGCTTTCCGGAGCAGCCGCTCCACGGCCTCGGCGTCCACGAGAGCCGTTCGTCTGAGTTCGGTGGGTTGCAGCAAAGAGACTGCGAGACTGTTCTGATGCGGCGCGAACGACGCCGCGATCGGCGCGCGATAGGGTTGTTTCGGCCGTCGCACGATGGCGGGCGGCAGCACGTCCGCGAACGCCCGTTTGAGCAGGTATTTCTCGTTCATTCCGCGGATCTTGTACTTCGGCGGAATGCGCGCCGCGAGCTCGATCAGGCGATGATCGAGGAAAGGCACGCGGCCCTCGACCGAGCGCCCCATGGACATTCGGTCTCCTTGCGAGCTCAGGAGGTACCCCGACATGAACAGCGTCATCTCGAGATGCTGTGCGCGGCACAGCGGGTGCCACCGGCGTCGTTCCGGCTCGAGGTACGAATCGAGCTCGTCGCCCAGCTCAGCGTCGCTTTGCATGTCCGCTTGCAGCTCGCGGGCGAATAGTCGCTTGATCACCTGGGTGTTGTTCCATCGAATGCGATGGGAATAGAAGGGGTCGTTCGTGCTCTCGAGCCCCTTGCTGAAGAATAGTCGCCAGAAGGCTTCGGCTTTCGCGTCTCGCTCCACGTACCCATGCAGGCGAGAGACGAGCTGAGCTCGCCAAGCCGACCTCGGGCTCCGCGCCCAGAAGCGTCTCGCCTTGTCTTCCTTGAAAATGTCGTACCCGCCGAACAACTCGTCGGCGCCCTCACCCGTGAGGGCGACTTTGATGCCGGTGTCGTGCACGAGCCCCGCGAGCGCGAGCAACGGCGCCGGCGCCGTGCGTGTGATCGGCCGCTCGGCGAACCAGACGACGTCCGCGAACGCGCGCCCGATGCCACCTGCGTCCACGTTCAAGTGGCGGTGGTCTGTCTGGAGGTACTCGGCCATCTCGCGTTGATAAGCCTGCTCGTCGTATCTCACGTCGGCGAAGCCCACGGAGAACGTCATCAAGTCGTTAATGTGGTTCTGTTTGACGAGCGACGTGAGAATCGAGGAGTCGAGTCCGCCGCTGAGATAGGTCGCCACGGGTACATCGGCGCGGAGTTGCAGGCGGACGGCGTCATGCAGCAGCTCGCGAACGCTCCCGGCCCAGTGCTCTGCGGATTTTTCTTCGTATTCGTGCTCGCGTGGGAACGCTTGCCGCCAATACTGCCGCTCGATTCGACGGCCTTCCTCGAGCACGAGCATCCGTCCGGGGGCGAGTTCGTCCACGCCTTTGAACGAGGTCCGCGGCGGTATCGTTACCCACAGCGTCGCCACCTGGCCGAGGGCGATCGGATCGATCTCGGCGCGTAGACCGCCGTGCGCGAGGAGGGCCTTCATCTCCGAGCCGAACAGGACCGTTCCGTCCGGCAGCGTGGAGTGGAACAGCGGTCGAATGCCGACGCGATCGCGAACGAGGACAAGTCGTCGACGTGGCTGATCCCAGAGCGCGATCGCGAACTGGCCATTCAGCTCATCGGCGAAGTCGAGCCCCCTATCCTCGTAGAGGTGTACGAGAGTCTCCGTGTCGCTGTTCGTCTTGAACGTGTGGCCGTGTTTGACGAGGGACTCGCGCAACTCAACATAGTTGAAGATCTCCCCGTTGAAGGCGACCCAAACGCTGCCGTCTTCATTACAGAGCGGTTGCTGACCGGTGCTGAGATCGATGATCGACAGCCGGCGGTGCCCTAGGCCGATGCCCGGTACTTGGTGGTAGCCCTCTTCATCGGGCCCTCGGTGGGTCAGCGCGCGCGTCATTCGGCGCAACGCGGAGGTGTCCGTGGGGCGCCTATCTCCGTGCCAGATTCCTGCGATTCCACACATAGCTTGCGACTATCGACATGTTCGTGCGCCGAGACGCGGCCGCGCCGTTTCGGTCGATGGTTACTCGACTCAGGATCGCGCTAGCGGGATCCTTGGGCTGCGGTCACGACTCGCTGCTCGAGCACCAGCGAGTCGATCAGAAACTTTGGCGCCCAGTTGGGATATTCAAACGGCGCGTAGTCACCGTCGATCGGGAAGCTGCCCTTAACGCCCCCCCTGATCCCTACGGGTGCATCGAGCCGAACCGTCCTGCGGACATACGCGTTAGCGCGCTTTGCTGCGTCCAAATAGCGGGCGTCACCAGTGTCTTCGTAAATCATCGACCAGCAATGCGCGATTTGCGCAGTGCCTGTGAGACACGCCCAAGATACCATCGACGACCACTTGGCATTGAACCGTCCCGCGAGGAACCCGTCGGCGCCGAGCTTTGCGAGTAATGCGTCTGCAAGGGCTCGCGCCGCGGCCGAAAGCGTCGGATCGGAGCTGAACCGGTAACCTTCCAGCAGACCGCGCAGGGCGTAGCCGAGCGTGTGCGTCAGCGGTGCTGCAGGATCGGTCAGGCAGCAGTCCGCCAGCCAGCCGTTTGTCCGTTGCTTGCTGATTGCCCAGCGCAGGTTCTTGAGCGCGGTCTCGGCGTAGCCGCGGTTCGGCTGCACGCGCGCCGCTTCCAGCAAACCCCAGGCGACATGCGTTTCGTAGACCTTCTCTCCCGGCGCCGCGAACGGCGTCGGAAACTTTCGCCAGCAGCCGTCGGGATCTTGTGTCGAGACGAGCCAGTCGGATGCTCTTTGCAGGGCGTTGCCATACGTTCCGAACGTCAGTTCACCGATAGCGAGACCCAGGACGATCTGGCCGGTGTTGAAGGTTACCGCCCGGATGGGTACGGAATCGATCTTCCCGCCCTGAAACGCTCCCGATGGCAGCTGGATATCCCGCAGCCAGTCGAGCATGCGTTTCGCGCGCCCGCGCACTCCATTGGTGTCGCCGTCGTTTGCGTGCGCGAGGAACGTCGGAATGATATAGCCGGTTGTCTCCGGGTAAGAGGACGCCCAACCCGCGATCAAGCTGTAATCACGGGCCACTCCCCCGTCGTTGCTCTTGGAGTGGTCTTGCGCCGCGCGGAGCCACGCGATTGCGGCGTCGACGACTGCGGGTGTTCCGGGATCGTGCGCGCCGGCGGTGCTGTAGTCGCGCCGCCGTTCCTCCTTGGCGAGGGGCGGCAGCGCGCGGTTGCGGAGGTGACCCCGAACGGCCGCAGCCAAGCGACGGGGTATCGAGCTTAGAGCCGGCATCTCAGCCAGTATTTTGGCGAACGGATAACGGGGATTGCGTCCATTCCGCCAGCCGCAACTGAGCCACGATCAGCGCCCGGTTCCGTCGAAGAGGGCACGGAAGTACTTGATCGTCTCCTTGAGGCCATCCTCGAGCGAGACCTTAGGACTCCAATCGAGAGCTTGCTTCGCGAGCGTGATGTCTGGTTTCCGCTGGCGCGGGTCGTCCGACGGCAACGGCTGGAAGGCGAGCTTGGAGGACGACTTCGTCAGGCGGATCACGAGTTCGGCGAGCTGCAACATCGTGAACTCGCTCGGGTTACCGAGGTTGATGGGGCCTGTGACGCCTGCTGGCGTCTCCATCAGTCGCAACATGGCGTCGATCAGATCATCCACGTAGCAGAAACTGCGAGTCTGCTGCCCGTCTCCGAAGATCGTGATGTCTTCGCCCTTTAGAGCCTGAACGATGAAGTTGCTCACGACGCGCCCGTCGTTTGGGTGCATCCGCGGGCCGTAGGTGTTGAAGATTCGCGCCACTTTGATCTCAACCGCATACTGGCGGCGGTAGTCGAAGAACAGCGTTTCCGCGCAGCGTTTGCCCTCGTCGTAACAAGACCGCGTGCCGATCGGGTTCACCCTCCCCCAGTAGTCCTCCCGCTGCGGGTGAACCTCGGGGTCGCCGTATACCTCGCTGGTCGACGCTTGCAATATGCGGGCGCGCACTCGTTTCGCGAGCCCGAGCATGTTGATTGCCCCATGCACACTGGTCTTCGTGGTCTGGACGGGATCGTGCTGATAGTGTATCGGGCTCGCCGGGCATGCGAGGTTGAAGATACGATCCACCTCGATATAGAGAGGGAATGTGATGTCGTGGCGCAAGAGCTCGAAGCGCGGCGAGCCCAGCAAATGCGCGACATTCGCCTTGGATCCCGTAAAAAAGTTGTCGACGCAGACGACGTGGACACGATTCGCCAGCAGACGATCGCACAAATGACTGCCGAGGAATCCAGCTCCCCCGGTCACCAGCGCTTGCTTATCGACTTCAACGTGCAAGACCGCAACTCCTCGTCCTTGTCCGCGATGCCACGGCCATCTCCCATGCTAACGCCGATGATTATCGCCCAGAACGGTGCCGTTTCTCAGTTTCCGCCTGCGAAAACATGTGAGCTCTACACGGGGTAGGCACCGAACTATCCGTTATCCTGCCCACGAAGCACCGCTGACCTCAAGCGGACGTGGGACCTTCGGGTTGCGCGCCGCGTTCCGAGAGCTTAGACATCTTATCTGAAGGGCTGTCGGCTCGTGGCAAGATGGTTCGGCTCGAAACTAAAGGCAGGTATGGCAGAGCCGCATTCGCTCGGCGTGATCGCACTCGTCCCGGACGCGTGGCAGGACATCGTCATGCCGCGTCACCAAGTGTTGCAACGACTCGCCGGCCATTTTCCAGTGGTCTGGGTCGAGCCGGCGAGCAACTGGCGGGAGTTTCTGCTCCCATCTTCGCCGCGGTTCTTGACGCCCGACCGCTGGCGCACGCCGGTCCGGTCTCTCGACGTGCTGACGCCCGGTTGGACGCATCCGAGATTCGATCGCCACCGGTGGCTCGCCGCACGGAGCATGCGCTCGCAACTGTCGGTGGCTCGCCGTCGCCTCATCGACCGCGGAGCACGGCAAATCGCGCTCTACATCTGGCGAGACGCGTTCGTCGATGCGCTGGACCTCATTCCGCACGACTTCAGCTGCTATCACATCGACGACGAATACACCTTCTCGGATCGAGCGCAGCCCATCTCCGAGAGCGAGCTGAAAATACTCCGGCGCGCGGACCAGGTGATCATCCATTCGCCGGCGTTGATGGAGAAGAAGGGGCACCTCAACGCCCATACGTCGCTGATCACCAACGGCGTGGATTACGAGAGCTTCGCCGCGGACCATCCCGAGCCCGATGACATTGCACCCATACGGCATCCGCGAGTCGGCTATTCCGGCATCATCAAGAAACAGTTGGACATTGGGTTGCTCGCTCGGCTCGCCCGAAGCCGCCCGCAGTATTCGTTCGTCTTGGTTGGACCCGTGATGAACGTCAGCGGCAAGGAGCTGGAGCTCGCGGAGCTGAAGCAACTACCTAACGTGCATCTGCTTGGCGGGAAGCCGGCAGATGCGTTGCCGAGCTATGTGCGGCACTTCGACGTCTGCCTCATGTGCTATGAGGTCAACGACTATACGCGCTACATCTATCCGATGAAGTTGAATGAGTACCTCGCGACGGGTTTGCCGATTGTGTCGTCGCCCATCGAAACGGTTCTCGGGTTCACCGATGTGGTTTCGATCAGCGAAAGTGATTCTGAATGGCTGGCGGCGATCGATGGCGGGCTCACCGAGCCCGCTCGTACGCGGGAGAAGGTGGAAGCGAGGCGCGTGGTGGCACGCGGCAACGATTGGGATTCCTTGGTGGATAGGATTGCCGATCTATTCCGGAGCGGAGTCGAGCGCAAGAGCGAGCTTCGGCATGACTAGGGCGCGCGGCGCGGCAGTACCGCATCGCTGAAAGCCGAGATGGTCGAGCCATGATCACGGTGATATTCGCGACCCTGAACCGAGCGACGCTACTCGCCGACGTACTCGCCTCGTTCGCCGAGCTCCGCCAGCCTCATGGCGGATGGCGACTGGTGGTCGCCGACAACGGCAGCACGGATCGAACGCGTGATGTCGTCAAGTCCTTCCGCACACGGCTCCCGATTGAATACGTCTTTGCGGCGCAACCTGGGAAGAACGCTGCATTGAATGCGGCACTCGAACTCATGCAGGGGGACCTCGCCGTATTCACCGACGACGACGTTTTCCCCCGTCCCGATTGGCTGTTGCGCATGCAAGCCGCGGCGACGGCGCAGCCGGCGTGCAGTGTATTTGGTGGTGCGATCGTCCCACGTTGGGCTGAAATACCGCAGGACTGGCTCCTGCATTGGGTTCCCCGCGGGCCTGTGTTTTCGATAACGGACTCCCGTGCAGCGGAGGGGCCGGTCGGTAGTGACAGGATTTTCGGACCGAACATGGCGGTGAGATCGGCCGTATTTCGAGCCGGACTTCGCTTTGATTCCTCCATTGGGCCGCGTGGTGCCAGCTATCCTATGGGCAGCGAGACCGAGTTTGTCGAGCGGTTGCTCCGCAACGGCCACAAGGCGTGGTTCGTTCCGGACGCCATCGTCGAGCACTTCGTCCGTAGCTCCCAGATGCAGAAGCAGTGGGTCCTCCGCAGGGCGGTGCATTACGGGCGGGGCCAATACCGTTTGACGGTTGCGCCTCAATCCCTTCCGGCAAAAGACTGGGCCGGAGTGCCGCGATATCTCGTGCGGCGGTTGGCTGGTGAGCTAGCGAAGATGGTATTGGCTGCGCTCACGGGCGATGCACGGCGGTTGTTCGACGCGCGCTGGAACTTCAACTATCTTCGCGGGGAAGCCATCGAAGCGCGCGCGTTGCGTCGCGGACTATACGCGGCTGCCAGAGCAGCTTCGCGTCCAGGAATCGACAATTGACTCACATAGGTTCGCGACGTTGCGCTCGATGCCCACTAGAGTCTAGCGTGGCTTGTGCGCGCGGATGTAGAGACCACCGCTGCGATTCTGATTGTCGAGATCGGGATCGAACGCGCGTCGGCTGATGTCGACGTATCCCGCCTTCCCGAGCACGTTCGACAGCGTTTCGTAGTCCCACGCGTACTTGTGCTCGGTGCCCTGATAGAAGTGGTAGTTCAGTTGGTGGAGGGGCAGGTCGATCCACGGCTCCTTGTGCCAGAGCTGGCGCGCGCGGGCCAGTTTTTCAGCGTTGCGTTCTACGTAGTAGTCATAGATCGCACGCTCGGTGTCGGGGACTCCGACGTCGAAGACTCCACCGGGCGTCAGCACGCGAAGAGACTCTGCGAGCAGCCCATTGGCCTCGTGGGGATAAGTCAGGTGCTCGAAGGCGTGCTCGCTGTAGACGTGCTTCACAGAGCCGTCGGCGAACGGCAGGCGCTCGCGCAGATCGAGCGCCAGATCAGCCGTCGAATCCATCAAGTCGATGTTGATCCATCCCGCCTTGTGATTCGGGCCGCAGCCGAGATGGAGCTGCAGATCGTTGCGCGACCGATAGTGCTGAGCAGCGCGAACGCCGCCGCGATGACGGGAGTTCAGTGAGAGCTCGGTGCGTACCGACTTCAACGCATCGTACACGCCACGTGAGAAGCGCTGGCGCATGAAGGTCTTTAGTAGGGAGATCATCGTGCTCCTTGGCGTTAGGCGATTACAGTCCTTTGACTTGATGCGCGTGACAGATCGCCGACGCCGCCAGCGTTCCAGAGTCCTTGAAATCACCAGCGGGTTCGCCCTCGACGACTGTGCGCGTCCATAGCTCGAACTGCACGAAGTCGAACAGCTTCGCCGACGCATCGATTTCGCCTTTGCGGTGACGCGCCAGAGCGCGGCTTATGGTCTCTGTCTGGTACAGACCTCGTTCACGCGTGCGGCGATCGGCGAGAAGGGCTGCAGTGGGCTCATACAAATCGGCCGCGAACCAACGTGCGGTTGGAATCGGGAATCCCCACTTTTCGCGG
>FTFB01005792.1_pt1 | contig 12503 bp, 9 predicted proteins | sample 1658331 | NCBI WGS metagenome assembly FTFB01 (sample SAMEA3914816, study PRJEB12502) | metagenome | biome: forest; material: soil | place: USA | collected 2011-09-16 | depth 0.3 m | reverse complement strand
GCCCGGTGCGCACCGGGCCGTACTTGCGCTCGCCTTCTTTCATCGCCTCGATGTACTGCGACCACTCGAAGCCACGAAGCGCCGCATAGTGCATGAGGAGCTGGCCGTTCACTCCCATGACATAGAGCAGGCCGATATCGGGCTCGCGGATGGCGCGGCTCTCATCGTCCGTGAGCGCGTATTCGGCCAGCAGGCCGTCGAGGTCGCTCTCATGGCGTACGCGGACCACAGGGTCGCGATTGAGCTGGTAAATGAGCTTCTGGACGGAATACAGACTCATGAGGGTCGTCGCAATGAACCGTGGCGCGGGATCAGCGGGCGCGCTTCGCGCCGCCCGACCGGGAACGGGGGCGCGAAGCGGTGGACGCCGCGTCCGCGCCTTCGAGGCATTCTTCGAGCTCGCGCAAGAGCGCGAACAACTGCGCCAGGCGCTCTGCACCGAACGCCTTGGCAATGTCGTCGTAGACCTCTTCGGAATACGGCGCGTGGGTGGCGATGAGCCGCAGGCCCTTGCGCTCGAGGCTCACGACGCTGCGGCGAAGATCCGAATCGGCCTGGCGGCGGCTGATGAGCTGGCGCGACTCCATGTCTGGCAGGATGCGCGACAGGCTGGGCGCGAGCAGGCAGGTGGCTTCGGCGAGCTGGCTCACTTCGAGCGGGCCCGAATGCGCCAGCGCGCGCAGGATGCGCCACTGCTGCTCGGTGACGCCGTGCCCGCGCAGCCCCGGGCGGAATCGGCGCATCACGGATTCGCGGGCGCGCAGCAGTTCCATGGGCAGCGATTTCGAGAATGCGCGCATCGGCAGGGCTCGAATGGCGACGACACTCTCAGACGCCTCGCCGGCACCCGGCGGCGCTTGCTCCGCGGCACCGCCCGGCGAGGCCGGTCGTTTGCGCTTAGAGGGCATCGTCCACCACCTTGTTTCGAAGCAGGCCAATGCGGGAGATCTCCACTTCGACTTCGTCGCCCGCCTTCAGGTAGCGCGGCGGGTCGAAGCGCGCGCCCGCTCCGCTCGGCGTGCCGGTCAGGATGACGTCCCCGGGCTCCAGCGTGCAGAACGTGGAAATGTAGTGAATGAGATAAGGGACCTGGAAAATCATCCGGTCGCTGGTGTCGTCCTGGCGCACCTCGCCATTCACGCGCGTCACCACGCGAATCGGCGCGGCGCCCACTTCGTCGGCCGTGACGAGCCACGGCCCGATGGAACCCGAGCGGTCGAAATTCTTTCCCTGCGTCACGTTGAACTTGGAATGGCGCAGCCAGTCGCGAACCGAGCCCTCATTGGCACAGGTGTAGGCAAACACGTGGCTCATGGCGCTCGCCTGCGGAATGCGCCGTCCGCCCTGCCCAATCACGATGACGATCTCGCCCTCGTAGTCGAGCTGCTCGGACTCGCGCGGGCGCACGATGGGCTCGTCATGCGCGCAGAACGAGCTATGCGAGCGCGTGAAAATACTCGGATATTTCGGCCTTTCGCTGCCGTCCTTGTATTCCTCGTTGCGATCGGGGTAATTCACGCCGATGCAGAAGTAACGCAGCCCGCGACCCGCCGGCTTCAGTATCTGCACGTCGCCGATCGCGAAGTCGAACGGATCGGTGTCCAGGATGGCGCGTGCCTCGCCGACGAGGCCGGCACACAGCATCGAGATGACGTCCGTGACACCGGGAGTTGCGCCTGAGCGCAGGCGCGCGCCGAGATCGACGACTCCTTCGGTGCCCAGCGCACCGAAAGACTCGCGCTTGCCTGCGCGGAAGTTCAGCAGCTTCACGCGGCCTGTTCCTTGAGCAGCCCGGCACGCTTCAGCACGCCATCCAGTCGCTTCTCCAGCTCCGCGGTGGCCGGCACCATGGGCAGGCGATGCTCGTTCGCCGGCAGCATGCCGAGCCGTTTCATCATGTACTTGATGGGAATCGGGTTCGTGTCGAAGAACACCGCCTGGTTGATCTCGAAGAGCTGGTGATGCAGGGCCTGCGCACGCGGCAGGTCGCTTCGCCACACGGCGTCGCAAAGATCGGCAAGGATGCGCGGCTGCAGGTTGCCCACCGCATTCATGAGCCCGCAGGCGCCAACGGCCATCATGGGGAAACTCAGCTCCTCGAGCCCCACGAAAATCCTGAAATCCTTGCCGAGCGCGCTCACGCACTCGGAAACGAACCCGAGGTCGTTCACGGCGTGCTTCATGCCGACGAAGGTTGGGGACTTCGCGCGCAGCTCCTTGAGCGTGTCGATCGTGACGCTGATCGCCGTTCTGCCGGGGATGTGGTAGACCATCCACGGCAGGTTCGAGATGGCCGCCAGCTCCAGGTAATACGCAATGAGCCCCCGCTGCGGCGGGCGAATGTAATACGGCGTGACGATCAGCAGTGAATCGGCACCGGCTTTCGCCGCATGCTCGGTGAGCTGCTTCGTTTCGCGGAGCGACTGCGAGCCCGTCGCCGCACAGACGTGCACGCGCTTCGCCGCAACCTGAATGGCAACGTCGATGAGGCGGTTGCGCTCTTCCACGGTGAGACTCGAAGGCTCTGACGTAGTGCCGTTGACGAGAATGCCGTGCGAGCCGTTCTTGATCTGGTGCTCGACGATGCGCGCATAGGCGTCGTAGTCGACTTCGCCGTTGCGGAACGGCGTGACGAGCGGCGGAATGGAGCCCTTGAGTGAATCGACTGGGGCGGTCATTGCGAGATCCTCTAAACGCCGAGTTTCGGCACACGATGTGTGCCGTGTGCCATGCAGACGTTCTTCGTCTCCATGTAGAAGTCGAAGCTGTAATCGCCGCCGTCGCGGCCGATGCCGCTCGCCTTCACACCACCGAACGGCGTGGGCAGGTGGCGGTTGTTCTCCGAGTTCACCCAGACCATGCCGGCCTCCACCTGGTGCGCCATGCGGAAGGCACGCCCTGAATCGTTGGTCCAGATATATGCCGTCAGGCCGTAAGGCGTGTCGTTGGCAATGGCGAGCGCCTCCGCTTCGTTCTCGAACGGAATGGCAGTGAGCACCGGCCCGAAAATCTCTTCACGCGCGACGCGCATGGAATTGCTGGCGTTCGCAAAGAGCGTGGGCTGCACGTAGTAGCCGCCGGCAACCGCTGCTGCGCGCGCGCCACCCACCCGCACATCCGCGCCCTCTTCGCGCGCGATGCCGAAATAGCTCACCACCTTTTCGAGATGCCGCGCATGAATGAGGGGCCCGATCTCGGTGCTCGGGTCGAGCGGATGCCCTACTTTCAGTTTCTTCACGCGCTCGGCAACCTTACCGACGAACGATTCATAAATGGACTTCTGCACCAGCAGCCGGCTGGACGACGTGCAGCGCTCTCCATTGAGGCTGTAGATCATGAACACTGCGGCATCGAGCGCGCGATCCAGCGACGCGTCGTCGAACACGATGACGGGGTTCTTGCCCCCAAGCTCCAGATGCACCCGCTTCAGCGTCGGCGCGCCCTGGCTCATGATGAGGCTGCCCGTCTTCGACTCGCCGATGAACGCCGTGGCCTTGATGGCGGGATGCTCGGTGAGCATTTTTCCGGCACGCTCGCCGATGCCATTGACGAGGTTCACGACGCCCGGCGGAACGCCGGCTTCGGTCATGATCTCCGCCAGCAGCATGGCGGTGAGCGGGCTCCACTCCGCAGGCTTGTGCACAACCGTGCAGCCCGCCGCGAGCGCCGGCGCAATTTTCCACGTGGAAAGCATGAAGGGCGTATTCCACGGCGTGATGATCGCCACCGGGCCCACAGGCTGCCGCAGCGTGTAATTCATGTGCTCGGCGGCAGGCAGCGAAAGGCCGTCTGACGCGCCCGGCGCGCGATCGGCGAAGAAGCGGAAATTCTCTGCCGCGCGAACGGCCGCGCCACTCATGAAGCGCAGCGCCTGCCCCGTATCCATGCATTCCACGAGCGCGATCTCTTCGCGGCGCGCTTCGATGAGGTCTGCCACCTTGTGAAGGATGGCGCGCCGCTCGTCGCCAGTCCTGGCGCGCCAGACGGGAAACGCCTTCTGTGCCGCCTTGGCGGCGGCATCCACGTCCCGCTCGTCGCCGGCAACGACCTTGCCGAGCACGCTGCCGTCCACCGGCGACAGGTTGTCGAAAACTTCCTGGCTGCCGCCACGCTCAGCCTTGCCCGCTATGAAATGCGCAAGCGGGCCTTCGCGGAAACGCATCAGGTAGCCGCTGGCCTTCGCGACGTTCGCAGCAAGCGCCTCGGCCGGGGTGACATTGGAGGCAGTTGTGGCATGAGCCGCCATTTACGCTGTTCCTTGGAGCTGTATCTTTCGAAAAAGATCAGGACGTCGGCGCGCCAGTGGCGCTGCCCGGACCTGCAATCGCACCGGCGGCTGCGCCGCTAGCCACGCGCTTTTTCACGTACTCGTGAAGGTTATTTTTCTTGCAAGTGAGCACTGCATCCACCTCCTGCATCTCGAGCGAAATGCCGAGCGGAATGCTGTTGTACACCCCTTCTAGCTGCGCGCACGCGGTGGCAAAGATGGCATCACACGCCCGCTTGCGCGTTTCGAGGTCACGGCCGTGGCCCACGCGCAGCATGATGTGGACAAAGGCGTTATCCGGATGCCCGTCCGCCACGACGTAGTGATCGGCGCGATAGGCCCTCACGCGGATGCCGCCGAGCGGAAACACACCGGTGGACAGCGCCGTATCCCGCAACGCCGTGAGAAAGCGCGGGAAATCCACCTGACCGTCGAGATTCGACGAGTACTCGACCAGCACGTGCGGCACGGAAAGCCCCTTCGGAAGATGCGCGCCGGGTGCGTGAACCCAGGCGTGCGAAAAACTATTCCCGGAAGATGCTTAACATCATAATGATCTGCACGATGGCGGGCAACTTCGCGCTCATGCCCGTCGGCGCAGCGAGTAATCGCTGCGCCGACGGGCGAACTTCACGAACCAGTCGAGCGACCCCGGCACCGCGAGCGCCGACACATCCGCCGCTTTCGCCAATGGCATTCCCATCAGGATGTGCCGCACAGGCACTTCGAGTTTCTTGCCCGAGCGCGTGTAGGGAATCACATCGACCTGGTAGATGCGATCGGGCACGTGCCGCGGCGAGCAGTCGTCGCGCAGGTGCGCGCGAATCTTCGCATCCAGTCGCTCATCGAGCCGCGCTCCCTCACGCAGGGAGACGAAAAGCGGCATGAAGAAGCCGCCACCCGGCAGCAGCAAGTTCACGATGAGCCCGTCGTCCACTTCATCCACACGCTCCAGGGCGCGGTAGATTTCAGCCGTGCCGATGCGCACGCCCTGACGGTTGAGCGTCGCGTCCGAGCGGCCAATCACCTGGCACGTGCCGCGCGTCGTCAGGCGAAAGTGATCGCCATGGCACCAGACGCCCGGGAAGGTCTCGAAGTAGGACTCGAGATAACGCTTGTATCCCGGGTCGCGCCAGAAATGCAGCGGCATCGACGGCATCGGCTCCGTGATCACGAGCTCGCCCACTTCGTTCACCACGGGCTCGCCACGACTGTTGAACGCGTACGCGGCGCACCCCAGCGCGCGCGCCTGGATCTCGCCCGCCCGCACCGGCAGTGTGGGCACGGCGCCGACGAAGCCCGTGCACACCTCGGTGCCGCCACTGCCGGGCGACACCCACAGATCCGGCTTGATGTTGTCCATGCACCAGGCCATGCACTCCGCGCTCACCGGCGAACCGGCCAGCGAGAGTGCGTCGAGGTGCGGCAGCTTGAAATGTTCGCGCGGCACGAACCCCGCGCGCCGGATAATGCGGATGTACGCCGGGCTCGCGCCGAACACGGACGCCTGCGATTCCTCGACGAGCTTCCAGAGCACGCCGGCGTCCGGATGCGTGGCGTGCCCGTCGTAGAGCACGGGCACCACATCGGACAGCAGCGCTCCGGCGAGGAAGTTCCACATCATCCAGCCGGTCGTGGTGTAGAAGAAAATGCGCTGGCGCGCGCGCAGGTCGAAGTTGAAGCTCAGGTGCTTCATCTGCTCGAGCAGGATGCCGCCATGCCCCTGCACGATGGGTTTCGGCAGGCCGGTGGTGCCCGAGGTAAAGAGAATCCACAGCGGGTGATCGAATGGCACCTGCTCGAACTCGAAGTCCGCGGGCGGCACGGGCTGCGCGCTCATGATGTCGGACCAGCGCAGCGCGCCGAGCGACGCGGCCGCGTCGGGGCCTTCGTCCGGCCCAGGCACGTGAATCACGTGCTGAAGGGACGCGAGCCCATCCACCACGCCCTTCATGGTGCTGAGCCGGCTGAACACCCTGCCGCCATGGCGGTATCGGGTGGCGCAGAAAAATACCCGCGGCCCGAGCTGCGCGAAGCGATCCAGCACCCCGCGGGAGCCGAAGTCCGGGCCGCAGCTCGCCCAGATTGCCCCGATGCTGGCGGTGGCGAGCATCGCGACCACCGCTTCGGGAACGTTGGGCAGGCACGCGACCACCCGGTCACCGGGTTTCACGCCAAGCTCGCGAAGTCGCGTGGCCAGCAACCGCACCTGGCGGCCCAGCTCCGGCCATGACAGGCGCTGCAGCGACGTGCTTTCGCCCTGATACAGCAACGCGTCGACGCCAGGCCGCTCGTTACGCAACGCGTGCTCGGCGTAGTTGAGGCGCGCGCCGGGAAACCACTGCGCGCCGGGCATCTGCCGCCGGCCCAGCACGCGTGAATAAGGCACCGACGGCTTGACGAGAAAATAGTCCCAGACCGCGGCCCAGAAGCCTTCGAGGTCGGTCACGCTCCACTGCCACAGCTCTTCGTAGCTGCCAAAGCGTCGCCCGCGTTGCAGCTGCAGCCAGCGCATGAAGGCCGTGAGATTCGACCTCGCCACGCGATCGGCATGCGGCTGCCAAAGCAGCTCGCCCGTGCGAACCGGTCCTCGTCGCTGCACGCCCTTTACCCCCTGCTCCCCGCTCGACAAGGCGGATGTCGCCGATGGTACTGCCGCGGTTCTGCAACTGCAGCGCTTTGTGGAGTTCCTGCAAGACGCCGTCCATTGAAACGAGGCGCCTTGCCGCGCGGCCCTGTTACGATGGAGGGCTATGGATAAAGTGTTTATCAGCGCCGAATCGCTATTGCGCGACTCCCTCGAGCTCGGCCTGCAGGTGGTTCGCAGCGGCTATCGGCCCACCTTTCTCGTGGGCGTGTGGCGCGGGGGCGCGCCCATCGGCATCACCGTGCAGGAGGTGCTGGAATACCACGGGCAGGAGTGCGACCACATCGCCATCCGCACCTCGTCGTATACCGGTCTCGACCAGCGTTCCAAGACCGTGCGCGTGCATGCCATCGACTATCTCGTCTCGCGCCTCAGTGCGGAAGACCGCCTCCTGCTGATCGACGACGTGTTCGACTCGGGCCTGTCGCTCGAAGCCGTGATCGAAGAGCTGCGCAAGCGCTGTCGCCGCAACCTGCCGGAAAACATCCGCGTCGCCACGGCCTACTTCAAACCGAGCCGCAACAGGAGCTCGCTGAAACCGGATTACTTCGTGCGCTCCACGGACCAGTGGCTCGTGTTCCCGCACGAGATGCAGGGCCTCTCGCGCGAGGAGATCCTGGCGCACAAGCCGGTCGACGAAAGCTTCTTCCTCGACAAGAAAGACTGAAGGGGCCGCCGCCGCCCCGCGCGCTGCTCCGTCGAAGTGCACCGCGCATCACGCTGGCACCGCACCGTCGCGGACCGCCTGCACAACGCGTGGGCACACCCGGATTGTGTACAAAAACAGAGCACACTGCGTACAGACATGGTGCGGCTCGTCGCCGGTCCTGCGTGCATGAATTCTTCTCGTGTGTCCCGCGTGCCACGCGCCGCGCGCGCCCGTGCCATGCGGGCGCCCAACCAAAAACGGCTTTCACGATAGTCACCTGCGTTTTTCTTCGCGTACGCGAGTGATCTTCGGGCGTCGCGCGGCGCTGCGCGCGATCGGCCTTCCGCGTTCGCGCAGGCGATGCGCGAACGCCACTGAGCACAGAACTTGCACCCGAGACCGGGCATGCGAGCGGCCGCGCACGGCCCTCGCCGAACAGCTCAAATCATTCGGGGAGTCGAACAATGAAACGTCCTGTGCTGGCGCTCGGCATTCGTAGCTACGTGGCGATGATGGTCGGAGCCGGATCGATGGTTCCGCAATTCGCGCTCGCGGCTGACGACGCGGCAGCGGCCGACGGGGATCTCGCGACGGTGCAGGTCACGGCCGACCGCCTGCACGTACTGCCCACCGAGCCCGTCGATTCGGTGTTCGGCTTCGGCAAGACGGCGATCGAAACGCCGCGTGCGGTGACCTCCATCAGCAACGAAATGCTCGACAAGGTGATGATCACCGAGATCGACGATATGGTGGCGCTCACGCCCGGCTCCTTCACCCAGTCCTTCTTCGGCGTCGCGGGCTCCCTCGACGTGCGCGGCACGCCCGGCGAGAACTATTTCCGCGGCGTGAAGCGCATCGACAACCCCGGCAACTACCCCACACCCATCGGCGCGAGCGACCGCATCGACGTGGTGCGCGGGCCCGCCTCGCCCATCTACGGCCCGTCGAAGATCGGCGGCTACCTCAACTTCGTGCCGAAGTCCGCGCGCGCCTCCACCGGCCAGTTCTTTGGCGAGCCGAAGAGCGAGATCGGCATGACGGTGGGCAGCTGGAACAACAAAATCATTCATGGCGAGGTGGGCGGCCCCGCCACCTTGTTCGGCAAGTCGATGGGCTACTACCTGTACGCCGAGAACCAGGACTCCGGCAGCTACTACGACAATACCTCGACGAACAACAGCGTCTACCAGGCGTCGTTCGATATGAATGTCTCCGACACGCTGCGCACCGAGTTCGGCGGCATGTACCAGAACTACAAGGGCAACCAGGTCGCGGGCTGGAACCGTCTCACTCAGGACCTCATCGACCACGGCACCTACATCACGGGCAGCCCGGCATCGCTCGATACGAATGGCGATGGCCTGTTGTCGCCCTCGGAGGCGACCGCTGGCAACATCAGCGCATTCATCTTCGCGCCCTCCACGCAGACACCCGCGCAAGTCACTGCAACTCTGGCTCAGCATCCGAACATGAGGCTGCTGAATCCGGGCACCACGCACATCGATGGCAGCACGGTGCTGGTGCAGGAAGACGACACGCTCAAAGACGACGTCGTGACTCTTTACGGCGACCTCATCTGGGAGCTGCCGAGCGGCCTGAAGGTGACGAACAAGACGTTCTACGAATCGCTCAAGAACGACAACGAAAATGCCTATGGTTTCTCGCAGATGGCGAACACCTGGGTCGTGGAAGACCAGCTCATCTTCAGTCTCTCGATGGGTAGCAAGGAGGGGCCGGTGAAGGCCGACTTCGAGCTGAGCCCGTCGGTGCGCCACCAGGACTTCGAGCACGGCGACGATTTCACCTACGAATATTTCGATCGCCGCGACATCACGAAGATCGGCACGCCGATCGACCGCCGCACCATGGCGACGCGGGGCCAGCAGCTGTACACCGACCACACGAAGGGCGCCTTCACCGACGCGGGACTCTCGGGGATGACCGATCTCACGTTCTTCGGCAAGCTGGATGCGCTGCTCGGCGCGCGCTACGACCACATCAACATGAGATCGACCGGCCAGCCCGACGCGACGTCGAACGCGGGCGTGACCGCCAGCGACAGCAAGGGTGCGACATCCTGGTCGGCCAGCCTTTCGTACGACGCGCCGTTCGACCTGCGGCCGTATGTGACGATCGCCCGGCAGTCCACGCTCATTCTCGGCCAGGGCGGCCAGATCAATGTCGGGCAGCTGCTGAGCGGCACGGCCGTCGGCAAGTCGAAGCTCAATGAGTATGGCCTGAAGGCGAGCCTGCTCGACCACCAGCTCTACGCGGCACTCGACTACTTCAAGCAGGATCGCACCGACTACAACTCGCAGGACATCGTGACCAACGCCGGCACCGAGTCGAAGGGCTGGGAGTTCGAGACTCGCTGGGTGGTGAACCCCGTCGTCACGCTCACGGGTGCCTACACCAGACTCAAGGTCATCAATCTCACGGCGCAGGCCTCCGGCACGCAGTTCAGCTTCGCCGGCGCGCAGGATATTCCGGGTGTGAACCCGGCGCTGTTCCTCGGCGGCGTGATTCCGTCGATCGTGTTGCTGAGCCCCGGAGAAGAATCGGCACGCAAGGCGGGAATTCCTGAGAACCTGTACAGCATGTACGCGCTGCTGAGCCTGCCGGGCACGCTGAAGGGCTTTACCGCGAGCATCGGCGCCACGCATGTGGATGCGGTATGGTCCGGGTTCTCCAAGAGTGTGAAACTGCCCGCCTACACGCTGGTCAACGCCGGCGTGCACTTCGAAAACACGAACTGGTCCGTCGGCCTGCAGGTGAAGAACCTGACGAATGAGCGCTACTTCCGCTCGAACTTCCCGGACCTGTTCGGTTCTTCGGTTGTGCTGCCGGAGCTGCCGCGCAACTACGCGGTGTCGGCGTCGTACAAGTTCTGAGGGCTGGCTGAAGAGAAATGGCGAACGGAAAAGAGGCTTCCGGGGGTGCGCAGGGTGGTGAGCGGCGGCGCGGACTGCTGCGCGCGGCAGCAACTGTCGCCGCAGTTGCGACCCTTGCACTGACGGGTTGCGCTTCGACAAGTGGCGCGGCGGCTATGCCGCCCGCCACTCAGGCGAAGGCAATCGAAGTCAAAGTCGTCGTGGTGACGATGTTCGAAATCGGCGCAGACGCCGGCGATGCCGCGGGTGAGTTCCAGCTCTGGAAGGAGCGGCAGAAACTCACCCAGCGGTTCCCGTTCGCGCACCATCACGATCTCTTCCTCAATCCGCAGACGGGCGTGCTCGGCATGGTCACGGGCATGGGCACCACCAACTCGGCCACCGCCGCGATGGAACTGGGGCTCGACACCCGCTTCGATCTCTCGCATGCCTACTGGCTCGTCGCCGGCATTGCCGGGGTCGATCCCAACGACGCGTCCATCGGCTCGGCGGCGTGGGCGGAATACCTCGTCGACGGCGATCTCGCGCATGAGATCGACGCCCGCGAAATTCCGGCGGACTGGCCCACCGGTTATTTCGCAAGGAACACGAAGAAACCCTACGACCCGAACAAGCCGAAACCCGATGGCGAAGTGTTGCGGCTGAACCCCGCGCTCACGGAATGGGCCTACGAGCTCTCCCGCAACGTGAAGCTCGACGACAGCGCGAACCTCAAGGAAACCCGCGAGAAATTCGTGGGCTACCCGAATGCGCAGAAGCCGCCCTTCGTGCTGAAAGGCGACACCCTCTCTGCCATGACCTTCTGGCACGGCAAGCTGCTGAACGACTGGGCAGACAACTGGGTGAAGTACTGGACCGACGGCAAAGGCAACTTCGTCACTTCAGCGATGGAAGACACCGGCACATTCCAGGCACTCACCTACCTGCACCCCACCGGCAAGGTGAACAAGGATCGCGTCATGGTGCTGCGAACGGCCAGCAACTACACGATGCCGCCGCCCGGCATGACCGCGGCCGAGCACCTGCTGAAAGAAAACGACGGCTACGCCGGGCTCGAAGCCTCGGTGGAAGCCGCGTATCGCGTGGGCTCCGTCGTCGTCGATGAGATCGTGAGCCAGTGGCCGGTCTACAAGAACCGTACGCCCCCGCTGGCGCCGTGACTCCGGAGGAGCCGACGCCCGCCGCGGTGGGCACAGTCACGCCCACTGCGGTGGACTGCGACTCACCCGCCACCGTGGGCACCGTCAAACCCGCTGCCGTGGGGTCCGACACAACTGCCGCGGTGGGCTCCGAGCTCATCTACGGCCTCGACGACGCGCCGCCGCTTCCGAAGACGCTGCTCGTGGCGCTCCAGCACGTGTTCGCGGTGTTCGTCGGCATGATCACGCCGCCGCTGATCATCGCGGGCGCACTCAAGCTCAGCGCCGGGGATACCGCGTATCTCGTGAGCATGTCGCTCTTCGTTTCCGGTGCGGCGACGATCCTGCAGACGAGCCGGCTCGGCCCGATCGGCTCGGGGCTGCTCAGCATCCAGGGCACGAGCTTTACGTTCATTGCGCCCGTGATCTCGACGGCGGGCGCGCTGATGGCGGGCGGCGCCACGGCGACGCAGGCGCTCGGCGTCGTGTTCGGGCTGTGCCTTGCCGGGGCGCTCATCGTTGTCGTGCTCAGCCGGTTCATCCAGCTCGCAAGCGCGGTCATCACGCCCATCGTCACGGGCACGGTGGTCACGTTGATCGGGCTCACGCTCATCCAGGTGGGCATGGTGAACGTGGGCGGCGGGTTTGGCGCACAGGGCGACGGCACATTCGGAAGCGTGCCGAACCTGTTGCTTGCCGGGCTGGTCATGGGGACCATCGTCGGCTTCAATTCCACCCGCTCGCCGAACCTGCGCATGCTGTCGGTGGTGCTGGGCCTTGCGGCGGGGTATCTCGCCGCCGCAGCGCTCGGGCGGCTCGATCTTTCCGCGTTCGCCGGCATGCCGGCGCTCACCGTGCCGCAGCCCTTCCGCTTCGGGCTCGGGTTCTCCTGGACGGCGTTCATTCCCTT
>FTFB01011095.1_pt1 | contig 12709 bp, 5 predicted proteins | sample 1658331 | NCBI WGS metagenome assembly FTFB01 (sample SAMEA3914816, study PRJEB12502) | metagenome | biome: forest; material: soil | place: USA | collected 2011-09-16 | depth 0.3 m | reverse complement strand
CTCGCGGTGGAAGACCCCGGAGCGAACTCGAGCAATTGCGGCGAAGGTTACAGCTGCGTCTACACGAACACGATTTCGTGGCAGACGCCGACCCGGCCGCTGCCCATGGAGATCAATCCGCAGGTGGTGTTCGAGCGCATGTTCGGCGACGGCGCGACTCCTGAAGTCCGCGCCCAGCGGCGCGCGCAGCAGCGCAGCGTGCTCGACTCGCTCGCCGACGATCTCGGCGGGTTGCACAACGCGGTGGCGAGCTACGACCGCACGCGGCTCGAGCAGTATCTCGACGACGTGCGCGAGATCGAGCGCCGGCTCAGCATCGCTGCACAGGCGTCGAAAGAAGCGCCCGGCATGAGCGTGCCCGCGGGCGTGCCGGAGAGCTTCGCCGAGCACATCAAGCTCCAGTTCGACTTGCTCGCGCTCGCGTACCAGGCCGACATCACGCGCGTGGCCACGCTGTTGTACGCGCGCGATCTCACGGGCCGCGTATATCCCGAGGCGGGCACCACGATCAGTTTCCACGGCGGTTCGCACCACGCCGAGGATCCGGCACATATCCTCGAATTCGCGAAGCTGAATCGCTACCACGTGCAGACGCTCGCGTACTTCATCGACAAGCTGCGCAAGATTCCGGAAGGCGACGGAACACTGCTCGACCACTCGCTGACGTTGTACGGCTCGAATATGGGCGACAGCAACCAGCACCTGCACTACGACGTGCCGCACGTGCTGATCGGCGGGGCGGGCGGGCGGCTCAAAGGCGACCGGCATCTCGCGTATCCGTCGAGGACGGTATCGGCGAGCAATCTGCTCCTCTCCGTGCTCGGGCTCTACGACCTGAAGCACGAGAGCTTCGGCGACAGCACGGGGCGCATCAACCTCTAGCGCGCAGCGCTCGCAGCCTGCCGCGCCGGACGTGATCGGACCCATTAGCCGGTAGTAGATGCAGCGCTGATCAGCGTGGCGAGCAAGGAAATGTCTACGGGCTTCGTGAAATGCTCATCGAAGCCGGCCTCTCTGGCTCGCTCTTTGTCGTCTTGCTGTCCTCGCCCTGTGAGGGCGATGAGCGTGATGTTCTTGCCACCACTATTTGACCGTATTTGCCTCGCGACCTCGTATCCGCTCATGTCAGGCAACTCGATGTCCAGCAACACGACCTCTGGCGAGAAACTCTGAACGGCGTTCAGCGCCGCCGACCCGTCGTGCACCGTTTGGACCGTGTGGCCTTTGAGTTCGAGCATCATGGCGAGACTCGTCGCGGCATCGACGTTGTCATCGACGACGAGCACTCTACGGGCCGTGGTATCCGTGGAATACCAGTCCGTCTTTTCCGGTTGCCTTTGCAATGGGCGACCGGTAAGCGGGAGACGGATGATGAACTCACTGCCTTTGCCGAGCCCCTCGCTCTTGGCTCCAATGGTGCCGCGGTGAAGTTCGACCAGGTGTCGTGAAAGCGCGAGCCCAATCCCCAAACCGCCGCCGCCCGTGCGCGCGCGATGCTCGGGGATCTGGCTGAACATCCGGAAGAGCTTGCCGATGCGCTCCGGCGGTATTCCAAATCCATTGTCGCGCACTCTCACGGTAGCGCGACCCTCTTCGACGCCGGCGATCACTTCGATCTTTCCGCCGGGGGCCGTGTACTTCGCGGCATTGCTGACGAGATTGCCGATCACTTGTGTGAGGCGATGGAAATCGCCGTCCACGATGATCGGCGTGGCGGCGAGGTTCAGAGTCAGTTTCTGACGGTTCTCGTCGAGAATGGGTCGCGCCACTTCGATCGCAGTCTCAATGACCGTTCGTAGGTCGATGGCCTCGCGCCTCAGGTCCACTTGGCCGCGACTGATGCGCGACAGATCGAGCAAGTCGTCGACGAGCCGCGCGAGGTGTGCGAGCTGTCGTTCCATCATCGCCTGCACCGGCTGCACGATCTCCGGCTTGTCGGTCGCAGTTCGCAGAAGCTGGATGCCGGTCGTAAGCGGCGCAAGCGGGTTGCGAAGCTCGTGTCCCAACACGGCCAGAAATTCGTCCTTCCGACGATCGGCGTCGCGGAGCGCGTCGTCGGCAGCGCGTAGCTCGCTCACGTCGATATTCATGCCGACCCAGCCACCGACCAGGCCGTCATTTTTCAGAGGCACGGCGCGCACCGCGGTCCAGCGGTAGTCTCCACTTTCCGCGTGATGGACGCGGAACTCGCTGATCAAAACGTTGCTCGTCCGGATCGACTGCTGCCATGCCGTCCGCGCGGCAGCGCGATCTTCCGGGTGGACCGCATCTATCCAACCCCAACCCTTCGACTGCTGGTAGCTCTGGCCGGTGAAGATGCGCCACGACGGGGAATCGTCGAGGATGTTTCCTTGCGGATCGGTCGTCCAGACCATCTGCGCGGATGCCTCGACCAGGGCGCGAAACCTCTGAGCGGTTTCGCGCACGCCTTCCTCGGCAGCCCTGCGCCGCGTGATGTCCACGAAGGTAACGACGACGCCGTCGAGCCGATTTGCAGTGCTGTGATATGGCAGCACGCGGGTCAAGAACCAGCGCGGCTCGGATGCGTGCTTGATCTCGCGCTCGACGGGGGTGAGGCGGTCGAGCACGCGGCGAGCGTCGTGCTGGAGCTCTTCGTAGTCGATTCTCGCTTTCAGCTCCGCGACGGGACGGCCCCGATCGGTCATTCGAACGTGAAAGACGTCGGCGAGCTGCGGTGTAAACCGAAGAATCCGCAGCTCGCGGTCGAGAAACAGAATCGGAATCTGCGTGGCCGCCATCAGGCTCTGGAGATCCCCCGACAGCGTCGCAAGTTCGTCGACCTTGTTGCGATTCTCCTGATTAACCGTTCGCAGCTCCTCATTCATGCTCTGGAGCTCCTCCTTCGAGGTCTCGAGCTCCTCCATTGTCGAGTGCAGCTCCTCATTCGACGACTGCAGCTCCTCGTTGGCGGCCTTCATCTCCTCTTGGTGTGCCTCGTAGTCCTCGATGAGGTTCTGCAGGCGCTGCCGGGTGCGGGCGAGCTCGTCCGTCGTCGAATCGAGGGTGGCGGTTTTGCGAGCCGCGGTCGACGTCTCGCCTGGTAGCCCGGCTTCGTTCTCGTGAAAGATGACGAGAACGAATCCGTCGTGCTCGCGATTGCCGCTGGTTGGGTGCGCGGCTACGGAAACGAGCTTCGTCTCGCCGCTCAGGTCCACCGAGATGGGCTCGGATGTAGTGGCACGGCCCTCGCGCGCTACGTGCAGTGCCTCTCCGAGCACGGCTCGCAGCTCCGGTCTCACCAGCTTCAGCACGCTGGTGGTAGGTTCTCCGCCCGCGTGGATCAAGAAACGCCCGACGTGTGGAGACAGGTGCACCACTCGATGGTCGCGCCCGACGACCAGGCTCGGAGGCGCGTATTCCTCCAACAAATCGACGTGAACCTGGGCGTATGTCTGTAGGCTCGGCGTCTGACCTCCATCCACGCGCGCATAAGGTCGAACGGCGTGGCGGGATGGCGATAGCGGAAAGACCGGAAGCTGAACCTCCGATGGCGGCACGTTGCGTTTCTGATAGATGCCGTGAGACTTGCTCACCGTTCGAAATATGCTCGACTCGTCCCCGCTCTCCGACGTGCCCAAAAGGAGAAACCCGTCGGGCAGCAACGAATAGTGAAACAACTCGAGGATTCGCGGCTGCACGTCGCGACGCAGGTAGATCAGGAGGTTTCGGCAGGAAACGAAGTTCAGTTTGGAGAAGGGCGGGTCGCTCAAGAGATTGTGCGACGTGAAGACAATCGCGTCACGAAGCTCCTGCTTTACCTGATAGCCCCCTTCGTGCTCGACGAAGAATCGCGCGAGTCGATGGGCACCTACGTCGCTCGCGACATCTCCGGTGAAGTAGCCGTCGCGCGCTTTGGCCAGCGACTCCTCGTGCAGATCGCTGGCGAAAACTTGAATCCGCGGCGCACTTCCGGTGCGAGCCGCATGCTCCAGCAGCAGTATTGCGAACGAATACGCCTCCTCGCCGGTCGAGCAGCCCACGATCCAGACCCGGATCTCGTCGTCCGCGGTCTTGCCCGCGAAGAGCGCGGGCAGGACATCGCGCTCGAAAACCGAAAAAACCTCGGGATCCCGGAAAAAGTTCGTCACCGTGATCAGCATGTCGTCGGCGAGGCTCGATGCCTCGGATGGTGTCTGCGCCAGCAGCTTGTCGTAAGCGTCCAGTGTCTCGATCTGATTGATCTGCATACGGCGCTGGATACGTCGCACCACCGTGGAGGACTTATATCGGCTGAAGTCGCGTCCGGTGCGGGCTCGCACGCGCGTCAGAATTTGACTTACCTGCCTCTCCATTTCGACGTTCGCCGGACTCCCGTCCGGAGGCGTGATCAAATTCGGCCGCGTGTTCGCATAGCTGATGATCACCTCCGGCAGTCGGGAAATCGGCAGCACGCGATCCACCAGCCCCGTGGCAATCGCGGTTCGCGGCATGCCGTCGTACTCGGCTTCCTCCGGATCCTGGACGAGCGTGAGTCCGCCGTTTTCCCTGATGGCCTTGAGGCCGAGCGCTCCGTCCGCACCCGTGCCACTCAAGATCACGCCGATGGCTTTGCCGTCATGCGTGGCTCCGAGCGTACGAAAGAAATGGTCTATCGGCGCGCGCTCGCGGCGTTGCGGCTCGAGATCCGAGAGGCGCAGATGGGAGTCGACCGCAGAAAGATTGCAGCCCGGCGGAATGACGTAGACGTGATCCGGCTCCATCTCGACCGTCTGGGTGACCTGCGTCACCGGGATCTTGATGAACGGTTGCAGCAGCTCGGCCAAATGGCTCTGGTGCTCCGTAGAGAGATGCATGATCACCACGAACGACACGCCCGTCCTTTCCGGAACGTGATGGAAGAACGTCTTCAAGGCCGCCAACCCGCCGGCCGACGCGCCCAAGCCGACGACGACGCGGTCCGACGTGAGCCCTGGGTGATTCATGACTATTTCCGCGAAGGTGACGAGGAAATGCGCGAATAATCACGGTACCACCGGCGGTGTTGGGTGGAAACCGGCCCGAGAGGCGTATTCCGCCGCGCAGCGGCGTCCCCGCAGCGGGACCTGCGTGCCCATTTTCGGGACTAAATCCGGCCGTTGTCTTGCGTAAAGGCCGCGCCGCCGCTCGTTCCGTTGACCTCCGACCCTTGGCCTGGTCGTTGCAACGCAGCGGGCATGAGCACCCCCGACCCGGGCCGCCCCCATAGCGGCATACTCGCCTTTGACGGCCTGCTGCGGGACGCGCGCTACGCCCTGCGGACGTTGAGCCGGACGCCGGGATTCTCGATCGTCGTGGTCTTGACCCTGGCGCTTGGCATCGGCGCGAACAGCACGGTGTTCTCCGCGATCGACGCGGTCCTGTTGCAGCCGTTGACGTTCCCGGGCGCCGATCGACTGGTCGTCGTGAACGAGTCGCGCCCCAATGCGCCGATCAGCAACACCGCGCCGGTTCGCCTGGAGGAATGGAACGCGCAAAGCAGCACGTTCGAGGCCCTCACCGGTTACTACCGCGAGGACGTGTCCGAGACCTCCGGCGATCTGCCCGAAAAGTATCGCCTGGCGCACGTGGCGCCACGTTTCCTCGAGGTCTGGGGCACGCGGCCGCAAGTAGGCCGCGGATTTACAGCCGCGGAGAATCAGCCGGGGGCGGCGCCGGCCGTACTGATCAGCCATCGTTATTGGACGACGCGGCTCGAGTCCGACCCGAAGGTGCTCGAGCGCAGCGTGCGCGTCGGCGATCAGGCGATGCCGATCGTGGGAGTCCTGCCAGCGTCGTTCCGCTTTCCGGATCGCGACGTGGATTTCTTCGTACCGACGGTCTACGAGCCGTTCGTGCTCGGCCGTTTCAACCTCTGGTACCGCGGCTACGGTCGGCTCAAGCCCGGCGTGTCGCTGGAGCAGGCGCGCGCGGACCTCAACCTGATTCAACAGCGATCGAATGCGCAGTATCCGGATAGCGATCGCAACCTCGCTGTGTACGTCGAGTTGCTGAAAGAGACGACGATCGGTGGTGCGCGCAGCTCGCTGTTCCTGCTATTCGGCGCGGTGTGCGTGCTGCTGTTGATTGCTTCGACCAACATCGCGGCGCTGCTGCTCTCGCGTGCGGCGCGACGCGAACAGGAAATCTCGGTGCGCCTGTCGCTCGGCGCATCGCGGTCGTCGATCGGCCGCCAGGTGTTGATCGAGACGGCGCTGCTGGCACTCACCGGCTCGGCACTCGGGTTGTTTCTCGCCGTCGGCGCGTCCGACGCGCTTCGCAGGCTCGTTCCGAACTTCCCGCGCGTCGACGAGATCGCGCTGGACGGCCGAATCCTGCTCTACACGCTCGCCTCGATGCTGGTCGTGACCATGCTGTGCGGCCTCGCGCCCGCGATTCGCAGCGCTCGCGCAAGCCTCGCGGGCGCGCTGACGGCCGCGCGCCGGACGCAGGTCTCCGCGCGGCATTCGCTGCAATGGTTGTTCGTGGGTGTGCAGGTCGCACTGTCGGTCGTGCTGCTGGCGGGCGCGGGTCTCCTGATCCGCAGCTTCCAGGAACTCTCGCGCGTCGATCCGGGGTTCGAGCCGAGCCGAGTCCTGAGTTTTCGGATCGGCGGGACGTTCAACGACTTCCCGCAGCTCGCGCAGCGCAACGAGGAGATACTCGGCGAGCTGCGCGCGCTGCCAGGCGTGGAGGCCTCGGCCACCTCGTCGCCCGTGCCCGGCATGGTGGATGACGGCTCGGGCTTTCAGTTCGGGGTCGTCAGGCTGCAGGTCGACGGGCGCGACCCGACACAGGATCCGGCCCTGGCGCAGATTCGATTCGTCTCGCCGAGCTACTTCGGCGCGATGCAGATTCCGTTGCTCGCGGGTACGCTCTGCCGCGATCAACCTGTCGGTCCGGCGGCAGAAGGCGAGACGCTCGACATCATGGTCAACGCGGCGTTTGCCGCGCGCTATCTGACGGGCGAATCGCCGGTCGGCGCCCTCGTGCGGGCCAGCCCGACGGCACCCTTGCGAGTCGTAGGCGTCGTCGGCGACGCGCGGGAGCTCGCCATGAACCAGGCGCCGGTGCCGACGTACTACCAGTGCCGAACCGCCTATGCGACTCCGGCGCTCGCATTCCTCGTGCGCACGCGCGGCGACCCCGACGCCGTCGCAGACGCGGTGCGCGCGAAGATCAAGCAGCTCGAGCCGTTGCGTGCGGTATATGACGTGAAGCCGCTCGTCGAGCGCATCGGCGACCAGTTCGCTCAGGAACGATTGCGCACGGCCGCGCTCGTGCTGTTCGCGGGCACGGCACTCGCGCTCGCGTGCCTCGGCGTCTACGGCACGCTGAGCTACGTCGTGGGCTTGCGGCGTCGCGAAGTCGGCTTGCGTGTCGCGCTTGGCGCGCGCGAAAGCAACATCGTCGCGCAGTTCGTCGTGAAGGCGCTGCGCGTCGTCGGGATCGCATGCGCGGTGGGTCTTGCACTGTCGTTCGCCTCCGCGCGGCTGCTCTCGGGCATGCTGTACGGCGTATCGCCGTGGGATCCGTACACGCTCGCGGGAGTCGTCGGCCTGGTGACGGTCGTCGCCGTGCTCGCGGCGCTGCTGCCTGCGTTGCGCGCGGCGCGCGTCGATCCGATGCAGGTTCTGCGCGAGGAGTGACCGAATGAATACGCTAGGACCCCGCCGCCACGGCGGCCTTTTTTCGTTCGATCGCCTGCTTCAGGACGTCCGCTACGCGTTGCGAACGCTGCGTGGCACGCCCGGATTCACGTTCACCGCGGTCGCGATTCTCGCGCTCGGCATCGGTGCGAACACCGCGATCTTCAGCCTCGTGAGCTCCACGTTGCTGCGGCCGTTGCCCTTCGAAACGCCCGAGCGGCTCGTGATGGTATGGGACGACTTTCGCCCCACGGGCGGCCCGCCGCGTGGTGAGCCGACGCTCGCAGACTTCGTCGATTGGCGTGACAGCAGCGGCTCGTTCGACGAGCTGGCCGGTTACCTACCCGTGAGCTACAACCTCACGGGCGGCGGTGAACCGGAACGCCTGGCCGGCGTGCGGACGACGACGAACCTGTTTGCGACGCTGGGCATGCAGGCCGCGCTCGGTCGCACGTTCGTGCCCGACGACGATGGCCCGGACGCTTTGCCGGTGGCGATCATCAGCACCGATCTCTGGCAACGGCGGTTCGGTACGGATCCCGGTCTCGTCGGTCGCACGATCACGCTCGATGGTTTGCAGAGAACGGTGGTCGGCATCGTGCTGCCCGATTTCCGTTACCCCGTCCCCGAGACCGCCGTCTGGGTACCGGCTGCGTTCTCGCCGGAGGAGCTCGCGAGCCGCGGGAACTACTCCTATGACGTCGTCGGCCGCCTGAAGGCGGGCGTGGCACTCGCGGCCGCACAAGCCGAGCTGACGACCATTGCGAACACCGCGGCGCCACCACCGGCCGGTGCGCCGCGCAAGGCGGTGCTCGTCTCCGACCTCAAGGAGTCACTGACTTACTACGCGAACACGCGACCCACGTTGTACACGCTACTGGCCGCGGTGGTGGCGCTGCTCCTGATCACGTGCGCGAACGTGGCAAACCTGCTCCTCGCGCGCGGCGCGCAGCGCCACCGCGAGCTCGCCGTGCGCAAAGCGCTCGGCGCCGGCACTGGCCGCATGCTGCGACAACTCCTGACCGAGAGTGCGGTGCTCGCGGTCGCGGGTGTCGGTGGCGGTGTCGTGCTGTCCGTGCTGTCGTTCCGCTATCTCAGCAGGCTCGTGCCCGGCCAGTTGCCGGATGCCATGCGGCTCGGGCTCGACTGGCGCGTGCTCGGGTTCACGACCGTGCTCGCGGCGGTGACGGTGCTGCTGTTCGGGGCGGGGCCTGCGCTGCTCGCCGCGCGGCGCGACTTCGGCACGGTCTTGAAGAGCGGCTCCGCGGCCACGTCTAGCGGTAGCGCCCGCCTTCGCAAGGTGCTCGTCGTGGCCGAGATCACGGTCACGGTCGTCCTGCTGGCGGCGGCCGGACTGCTGTTGCGTAGCTACGCGGCGGTGCTCGCGGAGGATCCCGGTTTCCGTCCTGATCACTTGCTCGTCGCGGAAACGGTGCTATCGCCCACGCAGTATGCCGATCGTGCGGCGCGCAGCGGGTTCTATCGCCGCGTGCTCGAGCGCGTGAGGACGCTGCCCGGCGTGACTGCCGCGGGCTATGCGAACAACGCGCCCCTCATGTTCAAGGGTGGGCGTGTATTGATCAGGGTCGAGGGCCAGCCGCCGCCGCGACCCGAGGATTTGCAGAAGCGGATCATCAGCAACAGGATCGTGACACCGGGATATCTCGAGACGCTGGGCGTGCCGCTCAAACGTGGCCGAGCGCTCGATGCGCGTGACGATGCCAATGCGCCACTCACGGCCCAGATCAACGAAGCGATGGCGCGCCAGCTGTTCGCAGGTGAAGACGCCGTAGGCCGGCGTTTTCGGCTCGGACCCGAGGGCTTCGATGCGCCATGGATAACGATCGTCGGTGTCGTCGGCGACATGCGGCAGATGGCCCGCGACGAGCCGGCCGAGGCCGAGCTCTATCTTCCGACCGACCAGATCCCGGTCACGTTCGCATTCTTCTGGCCGAAGCATCTCGTCGTGCGCACACAGGGCGATCCGCTCGCACTCGCCACCGCGGTTCGCCAGGTCGTGTGGGATGTCGACGCAGCGCAGCCCGTCGCGTCGATTCGCACCATGGACGACGTGCTCGAGGCCAATCTCGCCAGTCGCAACACGCAGCTCACGTTGCTCGGCGTATTCGCGGCGTTGGCGTTGGTGCTCTCCGCGGTAGGCTTATACGGCGTATTGGCATACACGGTCACGCAACGAACGGCCGAGATCGCGTTGCGCATGGCGCTCGGCGCGCCCGCCACGAGTGTCGTAGGCGGCGTGGTGCGCAGCGCGCTTCTGTTGGCCCTGCTCGGCATCGCGCTCGGGCTCGTCGGCGCGTTCGCGGGCACGCGTGTGCTCGAGTCGTTCCTGTACGGCGTCAGCGCGACGGATCCCGTGACGCTCGCGGCCGTCGCCGCCGTGTTCCTGTTCGTCACGCTCGCGGCGAGCTGCGTGCCGGCAAGGCGCGCGGCCCTCGTCGATCCAGCGACGGCGCTGCGCGGCGACTGATCGCTCGCCGAGCGCTGCGCGAGCTAGGTAACCCTTCAGCTACGAACGGCAGGCCGCTGCGGGTGCTATTGTGCGAGAGGCATCCGGGGCGGGGCGGCGATGGCGAAGCACAGGATCTCGCGGCGCGAGTGGGTCAAGAGTGCGGGCGCAGTTAGCGCAGGCACGCTGCTCGGCGGGTATGGTGCCGGCGCGGAAGCAGCGCGCGCCCCTCGGCGTTGGGATCGAGAAGCGGACGTCCTCGTGATTGGCGCCGGAGCGACGGGATTTCCGGCTGCCATAGTGGCCAGGGAAACAGGCGCCGACGTTCTGATCCTGGAAGCCGAAAATCACATTGGCGGCCATGCCATTTGCAGCGGCGGCAACCTGCCGCTTGGCGGCGGTACCAGCGCGCAAAAGAAGTACGGTATCGAGGACTCCGCGGAGCTCGTGTTCCGCGATTTGACCGATTGGTCGATCGTCCAGCCGAATGGCTTTCCCGAGTATCGGTACAACGACCGCGAGATCATTCGCGCGTATGCCGATCATTGCACGGCGACGTTCGAGTGGCTGCTCGCGCACGGCGTTACCTTCCTCGACAAGTCTCCCGACAACCTCGGCGGCAGTTCGATCGGCAATTCTGCGCCACGCGAGATGCATCCGGTCAACCTGGATTATCCATTGGTACAAACGGGCAAGCCCGTCGACGCGGCAAGGCGCACGACGTCGAGTTCGGGTAACGGCCTGATGCGGCCGCTCGAGGCAGCGGCCAGTAAAGCCGGCGTGCAGATCCTGCTGCAGCATCGGATGACGGCGCTCTACCGCGACGACGCGGGCTCGAAGCGCGTGGTAGGCATCGCCGCGGAACACGCGGGCAAAGTGCTCAACGTCCGCGCGCGCAAGGCCGTTATCATCGCGACCGGCGGATCGAGCGGCAACGTGAACTTCCGACGAATGTTCGATCCGCGGTTGACGGAAGAGTATTGCGGTCTCGCCGGAATGCCCTGGTCCAACCAGGACGCGAGTGGCGAGCTTGCGGCCATGGCGATCGGCGCATCTTTGTGGGGCGCCTACAACCAGACGGGAGAGTTCGGCGAGACGTTGACCAAGCCGGGAGTGCTCGGCGCGCAATACAGTTACCGCAATTTGCGGTGGATGCCGGGGTCCTCGGTGTTCGATAGGGCTCACGCGAGCGGGCTACCCGTTGGCGACTGGCAGAACGTGGTTCTAGTCAACATGCTGGGCGAACGTTTCTACGACGAGACAGCGGGCCAGTACACGTCGAACAGCTACGGACGAGTCGATCCTTATACGCCGCACAGCTACCTGAACACCAAGCGCAACCGGTACGACCCGAACGCTTGGGTAGCCGCCGCACTCGCCGGAATCGGCGACGGCCACAATGGCGGCGGGCCGATTTGGGCCATCTTCGATGCCGATGCGGTGGCGCGCGAGCATTGGGACCCGGTGCCGCCGAATGTGGATGGCGAGCGAGGTTTCTTTTTCAGCGCCGACACTCTGGCGGCCCTCGCCGGGAAGATCGTGATGCAGCACCAGCGTGTGCCGATGGCGCCCGACCGCCTGGCGGCGACGATCGCGCGCTTCAATTCCTTCGTCGATTCCGGTAGCGATGAGGATTTCGGCAGACCGAAACCACCCTACAAAATAGCCCGGGCGCCGTTCTATGCGGCGTGGGCCACGCCCGTGATCCATGACACGCGCGCAGGGTTGCGCATCAACGCCGCGTGCCAAGTAGTGGATCTCGCGGGGGCCGTGATTCCAGGGCTCTATTGCGGCGGCGAATCGGCCGGCGGCTTTTCCATGCACGGGCTTGCGCGCTGCATGTGCCAGGGGTTCATCGCGGGTAAGCATGCATCGGCAGAGAGGCCTACGCCTTAGAAAGATCTGGTCGTTGCGAAGGAGGCGGTTCTTCGATGAGTGTCACGGTGTTGCTCTGGGTCATGGCGGTGATCAGCGGCGCTCTGATCCCGGTGCAGGCGGCGTCGAACGCCGCGCTCGCTCGCACGATCGGGGGCAATGTGCCGTTCGCGGCGCTGACTCTCTTCATCGTGGCCACTGTCGCGATGACGGTGGTCGTTGCCGTGTCGGGCAAAGGCGTGCCCGATGTCGCGACGCTGAAGGCGGCGCCCTGGTGGAGCTTCAGTGGCGGCTTCATCGTGGCGTTCTACGTGTTCACGATCACGTTCTTGAGCCCGCGACTCGGCGTCGGCACCGCGATCGCGCTGGTCGTCGCGGGCCAGATCCTGGCGGCGCTCACGATCGATCACTTCGGCCTGATGCGCTCATTGGTCTTCACGTTGACGCCGGCGCGCGTGGTCGGTGCTGCGTTGATGATCCTCGGCGCGTTCATCGCGCTGCGCAGGTGAGCGCCGCGCCTCTTGTGACATAACTGGCTACTCATTAAATAGCGGCGGTCATGGCTTGCCACGGCGTGCGGCCGCGCTGCTGCGCAGGCTGACGCGCACGGATGTTGCTGCTAATCTGCGCGACTTTCGTGCGCGACAACAAACAACAAGAATGCGGAACCACGGCGCCATGAGTCGAGCCCACCCACTGCTGTTGCCCCTGCTGATCACGCTCATGCTCGCCGGTTGTGGCG
>FTFB01007925.1_pt1 | contig 12780 bp, 8 predicted proteins | sample 1658331 | NCBI WGS metagenome assembly FTFB01 (sample SAMEA3914816, study PRJEB12502) | metagenome | biome: forest; material: soil | place: USA | collected 2011-09-16 | depth 0.3 m | reverse complement strand
TTGCCGTGGCAGCAGACGTCGAAACTCGCGTGGAAAACAGGCAAAGGACGATCCGGTGAGCGATCCCGCGCTTCATATCCGGCTGCTCGGGCGGCTCGCCGTCCTGCGTGACGGGGTCGAGGTGCCGCTGCCCGCGTCCCGCAAGGTGCGCGCACTGGTCGCATATCTCACAGTCGCGCCCGGCGAAGTGTCCCGAAGCCGGTTGTGCGAGCTGCTGTGGGATGGGCCGGACGATCCTCGCGGCGAGCTGCGCTGGTGCCTGAGCAAACTGCGAGGCGTCATCGACGATGCCGACCAGGCCCGCGTGGCGACGCGCGGCGAGTCCGTCGCGCTGGACCTGTCGGACTGCTTCGTCGACGCGGTCGAAGTCGCCCGTGCCGTGCAGGCGGGCGTCGAAAAACTTTCGATCGAACAGATGCGCGAGCTGCTCGAGTTGTATGCCGGAGAATTTGCCGACGGCCTCGAGACAGACCGGAATCCGGAGTTCGCAAGCTGGCTCAGCGCGCAGCGCCGGCTGTTTCGCACGTGGCACGCGGCCGTGCTGGAGCGGCTTGCGACACGGCTCGGTCGCAACAGCCCGAACGAATCCCTCGCGTATCTCGAGAGATGGCTGCAGCTCATGCCGTTCGAAGAGCGCGCGCATGAGTTGCTGCTGGCCATGTTGATCCGGTGCGGCCGCCTGCAGGAGGGGGAGGAACACCTTGCCGAGACGATCCACCTCTTCGAAGCGGAAGGTCTCGACTGGCTGCCCATTCGCGAGTCATGGAAGGCCGCGAGAAACCAGGCCCAGGCAGACGTGCGGCCCGCCGCCGTGCCGACGCAAGGCATCGACGCCACGGAGTCCGTCATCGCCCTGCCGGGCACCGGGGCGACCGCTGTCCGTCGCGCCTCGATCTGCGTGATGCCGTTCGTCGAACGCACGTCGGAAGGCCTCGCGCGCGGCGGCCTCGCCGACGGCCTCACGGAAGACATCATCACGCGGCTCGCGAAGCTGCGCGTGCTGTTCGTCATCGCGCGCGGCAGTGTCTTCGCGCTCGGCGAGCGCAACTTCTCCCCTGAAGAAGCTGGCCGCCTGTTGAATGTGGATTACGTGGCCAGCGGCTCGGTGAGGCGACAGGGCGACCGCATCATCGTGACGGCGGAGCTCTCCGAGGCGCGCGTCGCGCGAATCGTGTGGGTGGAAGAGTTCTCGGGCCGGCTCGACGACGCGCTCGCGCTGTTCGAACAGATCGGCAGCCGCATCGTGGCCTCGATTGCAGAAGAGATCGAAGCCGCCGAACGCAATCGCGCGATCCTGAAGCTGCCCGACTCGCTGAATGCGTGGGAGGCGTATCACCGCGGCCTCTGGCACATGTATCGCTTCAACGGCGAAGACAACGAGCGCGCCGCGCATTTTTTCCAGGTGGCCCTGCGCCAGGACCGCACGTTCGCGCGCGCGCATGCCTGCCTGTCGTTCACGCATTTCCAGAACGCCTTCCTGCATCGGATCGCAGACCGCGATGCGGAGATCGCCCGCGCTTTCGATACCGCCGGCGAGAGCCTCGTCGCCGACGATCGCGACCCGGCGGCTCACTGGGCGATGGGCCGGGCGCTCTGGCTGCGAGGCCGCCAGGATGAATCGCTCGTCGAAATCGAAAAATCGCTGCAGCTGAGCCCCAACTTCGCGCTCGGTCACTACACGCTCGGTTTCGTCCAGTGCCAGTCGGGCGACGCACGGGCCGCCATCGAGTCCACGGATTACTCGCGCCACCTGAGCCCGTTCGATCCGTTGCAATTCGCAATGCTGGCGACACGCGCGCTCGCGCTGGCGCGGCTCGGCGAGCACGGTGACGCCGCGGAGTGGGCCATCAAGGCGGCGGGCCGGCCCAACGCGCACATTCACATCCTGGGAATCGCGGTGAATTGCCTCGCGGCCGCCGGGCGGTTCGACGAGGCCCGCGCCTTCGTTGCCCGCGCCAGGAAGGCAACCCCGAGCTATGGGTTACCGGAGTTTCTCGCTGCGTTCCGGCTCGCGCCAGAGACCGTAAAACTGTTCCGCGCAAACGCGGCGCGCGTCGGATTCGTCTGACAGCGTCTGTACGGCGCCGCGGGCCGGCGGCAATATGAGTCTTCACATCGCGCGCGTGATGGGCTGCCATGCGCAGCCGTCATCGCCAGGCTCGAATCCGGGGGAAAGATGAAACGATCAATCGCGTTGTTTGGCGCGTTGCTGGCGCTGGTTTTTGCGGCCGGTGCGCACGCTGAAGGGAACTGGAAAGCGGGCCAGCACTACTTCGTAATCAGCCCCGCCCAGCGCACCAGCGTGCCGGCCGGCAAGATCGAAGTGGCGGAAATATTCTCCTACGGCTGTCCCTTCTGCTCGCAGATCGTGCCGGTGGTCAAGAAGTTGAAGGCCGCGCTGCCTGCCAACGCGCAACTCGTGTACGTGCCGGCTTCATACATCCCCAACGAGGACTGGCCGATGTACCAGCGCGCGTTCTTCGCCGCGCAGGCGCTCGGCATCGCGGAGAAAACCCACGAAGCCATGTTCGATGCCGTGTGGAAGAGCGGCGAGCTCGCGTTTTCCGACCCGGTCACCCACAGGATCAAGAGCCCGTTACCGACCATCGAAGACGCGGCAAAGTTCTATGCGAGGGTGGGTGGTGTTCCGGCCGCGGACTTTCTCGCCGCCTCGAAATCGTTCGGCGTCGACGCGAAGATGCGAGCCGCGGATGGCTTCATCCTGGCGGCGCAGGCGTTGAGCACGCCCGCGTTCATCGTCAACGGCAAGTATCGCCTCAACGCGGAGTCTGCCGGGAGCTACGACAACGTCATCGAGCTCGTGAAGTTTCTCGTCGCGCAGGAAAGCGCCGGTTCGACGGGCACGGCCGCAAAGACCGGCAAATAGCGCCTATGGGGAGGCGCGATTCCGCACCGCCGACATTCGTCCGTCGTCCCCCGGCGTCCGCCGATTTTCAGCATCGCAGGTGTTCGCTATCGAACACCGCGCCACGCGCGGCATGCAGCGAAAAGCCCGCAAGCGACTGATCTGCCCGCGGTTTCCGTATTCGATGCGCGCTCATACACTATCCCCATGCTCAGGAACTATCTCGCGGCTGCCCTGCGTAACCTCGCGCGCAACCGGCTGTATGCGGCGATCAACGTGGCCGGCCTTTCCATCGGTTTCGCCGCGGTGCTGCTGATCGGGCTGTTCGTACGGCACGAAACCACCTTCGATCGATTCATTCCGGGGTACGAGCGCATCTACCGAATTTCTTCCGCCGTGAATTTCGCCGGCAACGGCTCGACTGCCCAGGAGGACGTTCGCGACTCGATACCGGTCGAGATGAAAAACGACTTCCCCCAGATCCAGTCGATCGCGCGCATCCGCAGGCCGTTCCAGGGCGTGAGCGTGCGGCACGGTGACGTCGAGGCCATCGAACAGCGGTTCTACTTCGCCGACCCGAATTTCTTCGAAGTGATGCCGCTGCCGGCGCATGCCGGAGACCTGAAGACCGCTCTCGACCGTCCGGAGGGTCTCGTCATCACGCGCAAGATGGCGCGCCTCTATTTTGGCAGCGACAACCCCATCGGTGAGACTCTCGAAGTCGAGCGTCAGCGAACGCTGACGGTAACCGCCGTTCTTGAAGACCTCCCGTCGAATACGCATCTCAACACGGAGATGATCGCTTCCAACAAGCGGAAAGGTGGCGCGGACCCCGGCCCCGGGCCGCGCACCTACGCCTACCTGCGCCTGAAGCCCGGGGTTTCAGCCGACGAGATGCGGCGCTTGCTGGTGGACTTTGTGGACCGCCACTCTCCGCAGCCGCCCACCGGCAAGGCGAGCGATGCATTCAGCATTCCGCTCGTGCCTGTCGGCGAGATTCACCTGAGGCCTCCGGGCACCTTCACGATGACTCCGGCCGGCGAGCCGCGCACCATCCGCGCCATCGCGGTGACCGGCGCGCTGATCCTGCTGCTCGCCATCATCAACTTCGTGAACCTGAAAACCGCGCGGGCGGCGCGCAGGGCCGTCGAGGTGGGTGTGCGCAAGGTCTGCGGCGCGCGCCGCGCCGACCTGATGGTCCAGTTCATGGGCGAGTCCCTGATCTACGCGACGTTCGCCATGCTCGTTGCGATGGCGCTCGTCGAGCTGCTGCTGTTGCCGCGACTGAACGAGTTCCTTGATCGCTCGATCGTATTCGACTATTGGCGATTGCCGATGCTGGCGAGCATCCTCGCGCTAGTCCTGCTCGTGGGCACACTGGCGGGCGTTTATCCGGCGCTGGTGCTTTCGGCATTTCGCCCGGCAGCGGTGCTGAAGGGCAGCGGCGCCCCGGTGCCGGGCTCGGGCAAGGTGCGGCAGATGCTCGTCGTCGTGCAGTTCGCGATCCTGATCGGACTGATGCTGGCAACGGCCATCGTCTATCGGCAGACGGCGTTCGGTCTGCAGCAGGGGCTGCGCTTCGACAAGGATCAGCTGCTCGCCGTCGCGACCGGCCATTGCGAGAAGACGTCGTTCAGGACCGCAGTCGAGAACCTGCCGGGTGTACGTGGAAGCGCGTGCTCGACCGATATCCTGAACAATTTCGGCGCCGGTCAGTTTTTCGGTCCCGACGGGCGGGAGGTGCCTCTTCAATTCAGCCAGGTCGGCGCCGGAATGTTCGAGCTGCTGGGGCTCGAGCCAGTGGCGGGGCGCTTCTTCGTGCGTGACCGGCCGGACGACGTGGCGCCGGGTCGCCGACCCTACCCGCCCGGTGTCGTGTATCGCGCCGTCATCAACCAGGCTGCATCCCGGCTGCTCGGCTTCGCGTCGCCTGCCGAGGCGATAGGCAAGACCTTTTCCGTGCCCGCGGGCGAGCGCCACGAAATCATCGGGGTCGTGCCGGACTTCTCGCGCGATACGGTGCGATCGTCGATCGAGCCCATGTTCTACGAGAACAGCCCGGAGATCTTTTCGCAGCTCAACGTGAAACTGCACGGCGCTTCCGTGCCCGAGACGCTCAGGGCTATCGACGGGTTGTGGAATCGCCAGGCCGGCAGCTCGCGGCCCATCGATCGGCGTTTCTTCGAAGAGTACGTGCAGGATCTTTACAGCGGTCTCATTCGCCAGAGCGCCATTTTCACGGGGTTTTCGACGGTTGCGCTGCTGCTTGCGGGGCTTGGCCTGTTCGGCCTCGCCGGGTTCACCGTGGAGCGGCGCACGAAGGAGATCGGCATCCGCAAGGCCATGGGCGCGGAAGCGGTCGACGTGACTCGCCTGATGCTATGGCAATTCGCGAAGCCGGTGCTCTGGGCAAACCTCATCGCCTGGCCGGTGGGAGGCTACATCATGTACCGGTGGCTGCTGGGGTTCGCCTACCGCATCGATCTCGAGCCATGGCTGTTCGTGCTGGCGTCGGTCGTTGCGTTGCTCATCGCGATGCTCACGGTGAGCACGCACTCGGTGCTCGTTGCTCGCGCCAATCCGGTGGCGGCACTTCGCTACGAATAACAGTCCGGTCGCGAACGCGTTTGGCGCTGGCGGCAAACGACACTAGCCTTCGACTGTCCCCAGAGCCTGGTCGAGGTCCTCGATGATCTCGTCCGTGTCCTCGATTCCCACGGACATGCGAATGAGCCCGTCAGCGATTCCGTTCCGAAGCCGATCCTCGCGCGACATGCCCGCATGGGACGTGATTGCGGGGCGCGTGAGCAGCGTCTGCACGCCGCCCAGGCTCGGCGCCACGATCGGAATCGTGGTGCTCTTCATGAAACGATCCGCGCGCTCGGGCGAGCCGCGCAGCTCGAAGCTCAGCACGCCGCCGAATCCCTCGAACAACTCGCGGGCGCGCGCGTGGCGCGGATGGGTTTCCAGTCCGGCATAGTTCACGCGCGCCACGTCGGCGTGCGCCTGCAGGAACTGCGCGATCCGCAGCGTGCTCTGGTTCTGGTAGCGCACGCGGAGCGCCAGCGTCTTGAGCCCGCGGTTCAGCAGGAAGGCGGCGTGCGGGTCCATGCAGCCGCCCAGGTGATTCAGCTTGTGGCGGATGCGGCCGATCATCTCCGCGCGGCCGGCCACGGCGCCGCCCACGATATCCGCGTGCCCGTTCAGGAATTTTGTCGCGCTGTGCAGCGACAGATCGAAGCCCACGTCGAGGGGCCGGAAATTCACCGGGCTCGCAAAGGTGTTGTCGATGAGCGAAACGATGCCGTTGGCGCGAGCGAAACGCACGACGCCCTTCAGGTCTGCCACTTCCAGCAGCGGGTTCGTCATGGCCTCGACGTAGATGGCCTTCGTATTGGGCCGCAGCTTCGATTGCCATGACGCCGGATCGTCCGCGTCGATGAAGTCGAACGCGAGGCCGAACTTTTCGAAGTCTCGCGCAATGAGGTCGTGGGTGCCGCCATAAAGCGAGCTCTGCGCAAGCAGGTGGTCGCCCGCGGAAAGAACCGTGAAGAGCGTGGTGGAGATGGCAGCCATGCCGCTCGCCGTGATCAGCGCCGCCTCGGAGCCTTCGAGCGCCGCGATCTTGGCATGCAGCGCGGTGTGGTTCGGCGTGTTGCTGAGACGGATGTAGCCGAGGTCGTGATAGCCGGTCCCTTGCTCATACTCGAACATCGCGGACTGGAAGATCGGCATTTCCACCGCGCCGGCAATGCGCGGATGAGGCTCGCCGGCGTGGATGAGGTTGGTTTCGATGCGCTTGAAGACGCGTGTCATGCGGCGTTCTCCTCGGATGCTGCGTGCGCAGGCTACGAGAATGCCGCGCCTGGCAGCAGTTACGCCATCCCGATTTCGAGCGAGCACTGTATCGGCCCGCCGCCAGTACGGCACCGGGATCGAGTAGCCAGCGAGCGACGCGAGCCGCTAGCATCGGCGGCATGAGCAGTCGCAATCTCGAATACCTGCTCGCGCCTCATTCGGTTGCACTCGTGGGTGCATCGGATCGGCCTGACAGCGTGGGCGCCACGGTGATGCGCAACCTGCTGGCAGGTGGATTCGACGGGCCCATCTGGCCGGTCAACGCGCGACACGACCAGGTGGCGGGACGAACCGCCTTCCGGCGTGTCGCCGACCTGCCTTCCGCGCCGGATCTCGCAATCGTCTGCACACCCGCGCCAACCGTTCCCGCCCTGATCTCGCAGCTGGGCGCGGTCGGCACGCGCGCCGCGATCGTCATGACCGCCGGGCTCGATGCGCCTGCCGCCGCCGGCGGCACGCTCACGCAGGCGATGCTGGACGCCGCCCGGCCCCACACGCTGCGCATTCTCGGGACCAACTGCCTCGGCCTGCTACTGCCGCGGGTTGGGCTGAACGCCAGCTTCACGCACACCCAGGCATTGCCGGGCAATCTCGCGTTCATCGCACAGTCCGGCGCTCTCGCCACGCCTTTACTGGATTGGGCGCGCACCGCACAGATTGGATTCTCATGCCTGGTATCGCTCGGCAGCAGCGCAGACGTGGATCTCGGCGACCTGCTCGACTGGTTCACCCACGATCCGCACACTCGCGCGATCCTGCTCTACGTCGAAGCCATTGCCGGCGCGCGCAAATTCATGTCTGCGGCGCGAGCTGCCGCGCGCAACAAGCCGGTCATCGTCGTGAAAGCGGGCCGTCGCGCGGAAGACGTGAAAGCAGCGGCCACTCATATCGGCCCACTCGCGAGCATAGACGACGTTTACGACGCGGCGTTCCGTCGCGCGGGGATGCTTCGCGTGGAAACGACGCGCGAGCTGTTCGACGCGGCCGAAGCGCTCGCGCACCTGCGGCCGCTGGCGGGCGAAGATTTCGCCGTTGTCGGCAGCGGCGATGTCCCTGACGAGATGGCAGCGGCTGCACGCGCGGGCGACCCGGCCTATTCGACACCTGAAGAGGGAATAGGAGCGGTCCTGCACGCGGTTCGCTACAACCGCAATCAGCGACAGTTGCTGGAGGTGCCTTCTTCCATACCGGAGTCGTTCGTTCCGCATCCGGAGACGGTAAAATCCGTCATCGCCGCCGCGCTCGCAGGGGGCCGTTCGAGCCTCACCGGGATCGAAGCGAAAGAAGTGCTGTCCGCATACAGCATTCCCGTCGCAAAGACGCAGGCGGCCGCCGATGAAGCCAGGGCGCGACGTCCGCTCGCGCAGGAGCTCATCGCGGGTATCACGGTGGATCCGACGTTCGGGCCCGTCATCCTGCTCGGAAAAGGTGGCGTCGACGTGGAGGTTGCGCCGGGCAAGGCGATCGGCTTCCCACCGCTCAATACGGTGCTCGCGGCGGAGCTGATTTCACGAGCACGCGTGCGACGCATCCTCGATGTCTTCCGGAACGGTTCGCCCGCTGACCTGCGTGCGCTCGAACATACCCTCGTGCAACTATCACAGCTCGCGGTGGATATTGCAGAGCTCGTCGAGCTCGAAATCAATCCGCTGCTCGTGGACGACCAGGGAGTCATCGCCCTGGATGCGCGGATTCGCGTGGCGCGCTCGAGTGCCCCGGCAGCCGACCGGCTGGCGATTCGGCCTTATCCAAAGGAGCTCGAAGAGACCGTGATGTTCGACGGGCGCCAGGTGCTGCTGCGACCCCTTCGACCGGAAGATGCGCCCCAGCACCGTGAGTTCCTCACTCACATTTCCGAAGAGGACATGCACGCCCGATTCTTTCGCGCGGTGAAGGAATTGCCTGCTGCAGATCTCGCCTATCTCACGCAGCTCGACTACGAGCGAGCCATGGCGTTCATTGCGGTAGCCGCAGGGGATTCGGGGCGCCCGGAGACGCTGGGAGTAGTGCGTGCGCAAGCGGACTCCGACAATGACAGCGCGGAGTTCGCCGTGCTCGTGCGCTCGGATATCAAGGGGCAAGGGCTCGGGTCGGTGCTCATGGAAAAGATCATCCGTTATTGCCGGCAGCGGGGAATTCATTGGCTCAAAGGCGATGTGCTGGCGACCAATACCCGCATGCTCCAGCTCGCGTCCGTGCACGGCTTTGAATCCGAGACGGTTCGCGAAGGGGCCGTGCGAATTGCGCTCGACCTGTCTCTGGCAGAATAGACGCGCACACATCGACAACAGGATCTGCACATGCGCGCTGAAATGCTCGGGGGCCTTTATCGCTGTCTCGCCTTGCTGCTGGTCAGCGTGGCGGCTGTGGCCGATGGTGGATCGAAGGCTCCTGCAGCACCCTGGCAAGACAACTTCACCACGCGGCTCGAAGCCCTCGCACTGCTTCAGTCATTGAATGCAGATCTTCTTTCGCACGACAGCGCGACCCTTACGCTCGACCGGTGGTGTGGGGCACATCGCCTCGCCACGCCCGCGAAAATCGTCGCAGAGCGTGTTCGTGACGTAGAGAAGCAGCCAACGGCGGAACAGCGGGAGCTTCTCGGGGTGAGCGCTACGGAGCCTGTTCGGTATAGAAGAGTGCGCTTGCGTTGCGGTGAGCGCGTTCTTTCCGAAGCCGACAACTGGTATATCCCGGCTCGCCTGACTGCGGAAATGAACCAGGCACTCGATACGTCCGATATTGCGTTCGGCCGGGCCGTGCAGGCGCTTCAGTTCCGTCGCCGCACGCTCTCGGCAACGATGCTCTGGTCGCCACTGCCGGAAGGCTGGGAAATGGCAGCGCCAGCGCGCCTGAAAAACTCGCACGCCCTGGAGGTGCCGCCGCAGGTCCTGCAGCACCAGGCCGTTCTCACCCTGCCGGATGGCACGCCTTTCAGCGAAGTGGTCGAGACCTACACGTCTGAAGTGCTGGGTTTTCCGGAGCCGTCGCGGCCCCGCGGCTGACGATGAGGCCTATGCACCGGTCTTGCCAGCCTCGCACCGCTGCGACGTAAGGAATCTTTCGTTCGACTGCTCGAAAAGCCGCTTTGCCTTCTCGAGGCTCCACGCGCGTTCCGACAGGCGCCAGGCAGGACCGTCATCGAAATCGAGTTCGTGGATGCGCCCGCGAATCAACGGCGATTCTGGCTCGTCCACCGCGACGGCAATGTCGATGTGTGCCTGAAAGACCCGGGATATGTCAGGTCGCTTCGCATGGCGACGAAAGTGCGCACCCTTGCCGAAGTGTGGTGGGGAATACGTTCGATGCGAGACGAGCCTCGCGCAGGCACCGTACGTCTCGAAGGGCCATCGAGTCATCGGCGCGCGTTCCCGCGCTGGTTGCCGGTAGCCGCGCATCGTCGCGGCCACGGATGGCCGCGCGATCCCGCGAAGAGTCCTCGCTCGAATTGCGAAAAGTCCCCGCGCGGGCCGCATTGCCGGCCTGCCCCGGCCACTGCCCCTGAAGCCTCGCTGGCGCCCCGGACGGGCTTTCATTGCCAACAGGGAAACAGCTGAGCAGGCTAATCAAAAATCTCTGGCGTGTGGCGTTCGCCTCGCGCTAATTTCAACCTGCGAGAAGAAGAATCCGGTTTGAGGGGGGGAGGCAGATGCGCGCTTGGTTTGCGACGTTGCCGCTGCTATTCGCTGGCGTGGCGAACGCGCAAGAGGGTTTTCCACTCGACGGAACGTGGCGTGGCGATCTATCCGGCGCGGGCAAACAGCCCGTGACCGTCGTAGTGGTCATGCAATGGGATGGGCAGAAGGTGACTGGCCTCATCAATCCGGGTCCCAGATCCATTCAGATCGGCGACGCAAAGCTCGTCCCCGAAGGCTGGCGTGTCACGATTACGGCACAGTCGCCCACCGGTCAGCCGATTTCCTTCGACGGCACGCTCTCCGAGCTGGGCTCCTACCACCGCGCGATAACCGGTAGGTGGAACGAGGGCGGGCGCAGCTACAGCTTCCGCATGGTCCGTGAGTAACCCCCGCGTCGAGAGGCCCTTCGGGGCAAAGTCGGGCCGCCCGGTTGCTATGGCATCTGGCATGGCTTCACGGTGTCGCGCACTTGCCTTGTTGATGGTGATGGCACTGGCGTTCGGTCACGCCGCGGGTGCGATGGCTGCCAGCGAGGTGGCCGACGCGGCGATGCGCAAGGACACAGCGCGGGTCACGCAACTCATTTCCGCCAGGGCCGACGTCAATGCCGCGCAGCCCGATGGCACAACCGCGCTTCATTGGGCCGCCTATCACGCCGACCTTACGGCTGCCGCCGCACTGCTGCGCGCGCGGGCCAATCCGAACGCCGTAACGGGCACCGGAATGACTCCGCTCTCGCTCGCCTGCGAGGCGGGCAATGCAGACCTGATAAAGCTGCTGCTGAAGGCCCATGCAGACGTCAACCAGACGCTGGCCAACGGCGAGACGCCGCTGATGATGGCGGCGCGAACCGGCCGCGTGCCGGTGATCGAGTTGCTGCTCGAGCACGGCGCGAAGCTCGAGGAGCGCGAGAAGCTTCGCGGCACGACTGCGGTCATGTGGGCGGCGGCCAATTCGAACACCGACGCCGTGCGCGTGCTGATCGCTCGGGGCGCCGACATCAACGCTCATTCCGCGACCACGGCGCCCGGCCGCCGGCCTTACCTCGCCGACTCGGGGCGCGCCCGCATCCAGGAGTTCATCGACGGCAAGGGCCAGGGTGGCACCGTGGTCGACGTGGATGCGCCCGATGCGAAGGTCGGCAACGATCCCAAGGCTGCCGAGGAAGCGCACCACCGCCTCGAAGAGGAACGGGTCGTCGCGAAGCGCACGATCGCGAGCTTTCCCTCACCGGATACCGAGCACCGCAGTGACAGGCAATGGGGCGGGCTGACCCCGCTGCTGTTTGCCGCGCGTGAAGGCAACCTCGACACGGTGAAAGTGCTGCTCGACGCCGGTGTCGACGTGAACCAGAAGAGCGAGTACGGCTGGACCGCGCTGCTGGTCGCCACTCACAACCGCTTCTATCGGCTGGGCACCTACCTGCTGGAGCATGGCGCCGACCCGAATCTTGCGAATGAAGGCGGCTGGACTCCGCTCTACATCGCAACCGACAACCGGAACATCGAAGGCGGCGACTATCCGACGCGCAAGCCGGACATGGATCACCTCGATTACATCAAGCTGCTGCTCGCGAAACACGCGAACCCGAACCTTCGCATGCGCTCCAGCACCGAGACGCGCACGGTGTTCACGCACCAGTGGCTGCTCGAAGAGGGCGCAACCCCGTTCCTGCGTGCCGCGCAGTCCGGTGACATCGTGCTGCTGAAGCTGTTGCTCGAGAGCGGCGCGGATCCTTCGATTTCCACCGACGCCAAGGTCACTCCGCTGATGGTCGCGAGCGGCATCGGCTGGGTGCAGGGTGTTACCTACGAATGGTCGCCCGCAGCCACGCTCGAAACCGTGAAGCTGCTGCTCGATCGCGGCGCCGACGTGAATGCGCAGGACCTGCTCGATGGGCGAACCGCGCTCATGGGTGCGGCACACAAGGGCCGCAACGATGTGATCGAGCTCCTCGTGCAGCATGGAGGGGATCTTTCGATGCGGGACATCGGCAGTCGCGACAGCATCCACGCGCTCGCGGGCGTGCGATGGCAGGCCATCGACTATGCAGACGGCCTGGTGCGCGTGGGCGTGCAGTCCGCCATTGCGCACCCGGAAACCTCCGCGTTGCTTCGAAAGATGATGCAGGAGCGCAAGATGCCCGTGCCGGATGAAGGTCGAACCCTGGCCTCGATTTGCGTCACGGAGCTGTGCAAGTGACCACCCGGCCCATGGCGTTGCCCCGCGCGTCGACCGGTGCTTGGGTCCGCACGCCGCGGCACGAGTTGAGCTCGGGCGCCTGGTTACTGATCGCTGCAGCGAGCATTGGCGCGGCTTCGCTGCTGCTACCTCCAACCGCGGCCGCAGATAGCGCTGCGCCCGCTGCTACGGCAGGCGCGATGCCGCCCGACGCCCAGCGCGATCTCATCGACAAGT
>FTFB01009395.1_pt1 | contig 12802 bp, 12 predicted proteins | sample 1658331 | NCBI WGS metagenome assembly FTFB01 (sample SAMEA3914816, study PRJEB12502) | metagenome | biome: forest; material: soil | place: USA | collected 2011-09-16 | depth 0.3 m | reverse complement strand
ACTCGGCAGGCCGCTCCGGCCTGGCTGGTCGGCGGCGGCGTCGCCATGGGCATCGGCATCTGGTCGATGCATTTCGTCGGGATGCTCGCGCTCACGCTACCGATCGAAATCGGCTACGACCTCGGCGTGACGCTCTTGTCGATGGTCATCGCGATCGTGGTGTCGACCTTCGCGCTGCACATCGCGAGCCGCAAGCAAGTTGGCCGCACTGCGCTCGTCGGCGCGGGCGTCGCGATGGGCATCGGCATCTGCGCGATGCACTACGTCGGCATGGCGGCGATCGAAATCACACCGCCGATCACTTACGACCCGCTCTGGGTAGCCGTGTCGTTCGCGATTGCCATCGCCGCGTCATTTGCCGCACTCGGCGTCGCGTTCTCGTCGCCCCAACCGTCCGGCTGGCGCCGTTATCACCGCGCGTTCGGTGCCGTCGGGATGGGGCTCGCAATCGCCGGCATGCACTATGCCGCGATGGTGGCGGCGCGGTTCCCGGCGAACGCTGCGAGTGTTGCGGAGTTGATGAACAAAGGCTGGCTTGCGGGCTCGGTGGCCACGATCACGTCGTTCGTGCTCGTCGCGACCTTGCTCTTGTCGTTGATCGAGTCGCGCGGCGCGGCGCGCGCCGCGACCATCCAGGCATCTCTCACCGAAGTCGCCAAGACGAGCCGGGCGAAAGACGAGTTCCTCGCGATGCTCGGCCACGAGCTGCGCAATCCGCTCGCGTCGATCTCGAATGCGGTGCAGCTGCTCCAGCATCCGAACTCGGACAACGCGCACCGCCAGTTGGCGCAGGACATGATCGCGCGCCAGTCGCAGCACTTGACGCGGATCGTCGACGACCTGCTCGATGTCGGACGCGCGATCTCGGGCAAGATATCGCTGCGCCGCGAGCCGATCGACCTGCACGTCGCAGTTTCCGAGACGCTTCGTACGCTCGGCGCCGCCGGCATCACTGCGGGTCGGCACGTCGAGTTCGAGGGTGCGAGCGTCTGGGTGAACGCCGACCGGACACGGATCGAGCAGGTCCTGAACAACCTCCTCGCGAACGCCGTGCAGCACACGGCGACCGGAGGCCGCATCGCAGTGCGGATCGAAGCCGTCTCGGATGCGGTGCAGATGACGGTGAGCGACGACGGCGTGGGCATGAGCTCCGACACCGTGGCGCGTGCGTTCGACCTCTTCTTCCAGGCGCAGCAAGGGCCCGAACGCAAACGGGGCGGTCTCGGCATCGGCCTGACGCTCGCGCGGCGCATCGTCGAGCTACACGGGGGCGCGATCAATGTAGCAAGTGACGGCCGGGGCATGGGCACTACCTTCAGGCTTCGCTTGCCCACGATCGCACCACCGCCGCCAGCCGTATCCGTGCAACGGGACGCTGCCGCGCGCAAGGCGCGTCGTGTGGTCCTCGTCGAGGACTCCGACGACGCGCGAGTGAGCCTCAAGATCATCCTCGAGCAGGAGGGGCACATCGTGCACACGGCCATCGATGGCCCGAGCGGTTTCGATGCGATCGTATATCTGGAGCCCGACGTGGCGCTCATCGACATCGGTCTGCCGCGGCTCGACGGCTACCAGCTCGCGCAGCAGCTACGCTCGAGGGGGCTGCGCACCTACTTGATCGCGGTCACGGGCTACGGGCTCGTCCAGGACCGCCAACGCGCGTACGACTCGGGCTTCGACGCGCACTTCACCAAGCCGCCACCGATGGATCGTCTGCTCGAATTGGTCGCGACAGCGTGAGAGCCGTGGGCGGGGCATGATGCGAAAACGACGCGCGCTGGTTTGGATGGCGATCGCTGTCCTGCTCGTGCTCTACCTCGGATCGTTCCTGTTCTCGTACGACGCGCTCTGGCTGCGCGACGATCCGCGTCTCATGGCCGACGTCGCGCGGCTGGCGCCGGCGAACGTGCAGGAGATTCGCCAAGTCCACAGCGTGGAGGACATCGCGGCCGCGCTCGCCGAGGCGCGCGCACACGCCTGGAAGGTTTCGATCTCCGGCAGCCGCCACAGCCAGGGCGGACAGACCTACATCGGCAACGCGCTCGTGCTCGACACGCGCGGCTTCAACAAGGTGCTCGACGTCGACGTCGCGAACCGCACCATCCGCGTGGAGAGCGGCGCGCGGTGGAAAGAGATCCAGGAAGCCATCGCTCCGCGCGGCCTCGCGATCAAAGTCATGCAGTCGTCGTACGTCTTCACGGTCGGCGGCACGATGAGCGCGAACGCTCACGGGCGCGACCTCGACAAGACCTCCGTCGTCGAAGTCGTGCGCTCGTTCCGCCTGATGACGGCCGACGGCCAGATTCATGACGTCAGCCGCGATAACAACCCCGATCTCTTCAAGCTGGTGATCGGCGGCTACGGCATGTTCGGCGTCATCCTCGACGTGGCCCTCGACGTGACCGGCGATGACGTCTACGAGCAGCGTTCGGTGCTGATGAACTACCACGCCTTTCCGGAGCACTTCGCGACCCACGTCAAGAACGATCCGTCGGTACGCATGATGCTGGTGCGGCCTTCGTTCGCGAGCGACACCTTCTTGCGCGAGCTGGCGGTTACGACCTGGAGCGCAACGGACCGCAACCCGGCGGATGTCCACGTGCTCACCAACGAAGAGCACGTGCTGCGCGACAAGTTGGTCTTCAGCATGTCGCGACGCTTCCGCTGGGAGCGAGACCTGCGCTGGTCGCTGCAGAAGGATCGTGAGTTGGGCGTCGGGGCACCGCGTATCGTGTCCCGCAACAACGCGATGCGCCCGCCGCTCGCGCCGCTCGAGCTGCTCGATTACTACTCCAACAAAGACACCGACATCATCCAGGAGTACTACATCCCGATCCGCAACTTCGTGCCGTTCATGGACCGCTTTCGCGACATCCTCCTCGAGCGCGACCTCAACGTAATCAGCTTTACGATCCGCTACGTGAAGGCAAACGACGAGACCTACTTGCCCTACGCGCCGCAAGAAGACTCCTTCGCGATCATCCAGATGTCGAACGTCGGACTCTCGGACTCGGCGCAGGCCGCGACCGAAGCCGCAACGCAGGCGCTCGTGGACGCCGCAGCCGACAACGGCGGCACGTACTACCTGACCTACCAACTCTACCCGACGCGGGCACAGCTCTCGCGCGCCTATCCGAACGTCGACTATGTGTTCGAGCAAAAGCGCAAGCACGACCCGACGGACATGTTCATGAGCAAGTTCTACGAAAAGTACGGCCACGCGCAATGAAGAGAGTCCTCGCCGTCGTGTTCCTCGCGGTTCTCGCCGCCGCCGCCTATGGTTTCGTCTACGAGCCGGAGCATCACGGCCTGATCGCGTCGCAAGCGCACACGCTCGTGTTCTCGCATCGTGGCCTCGGCGACCGCGCACCCGACAACGCGTTGATTGCCGCGCAGATGGCGATGGAACAGCGCATGGACGGCGTCGACATGGACGGCCAGCTCAGCGCGGACGGGACGCTCGTGATTTTCCACGACCTCTCCGTCGACCGCCTGACCAGCGGAACGGGCCGCGTCACGAGCAAGACGCTGGCCGAGCTCAGAGCCCTCGACCTCGGCGACAAATTCCCCGGCGGCGAATTCAAAGGCAGGGCGTTCGTCGCGACGTTCGAGGAGTTCGTGCGTGAGATCACTCCGCGCGCAATCCTGATGGTGGAGCTGAAAGCGCCGGGCCTCGCCGCCAGCGGGATCGAGGAGCAAGCAGCGGCGATCATCAAGAAGTACGACGTCTACGACAAGGTCTACATCAGCTCCTTCAATCCGGTCGTGCTCTACCGCATGAAGAAGCTCGATTCGCAGATTCGCACGGTGTTCATCTTCATGGACACCAACTGGAACGCCGAGCTGCTGAAGGAGATCAAGCCTGGCGATCTCGTCAATCTGCCGTGGCTGGTACGCCAGGAGTTCGTGCGCCGCGCCATCCGCAAGGTGATCGAGCCCGACGCCTTGTCGGTCAACAGCGAGGTCGACGAACAGGTCATCGACGCGCTGCTCAGCAAAGGTTGGCCTGTCTTCCTGTGGACGATCGACGATCAAGCGCGTATCCGGTGGGCGCTCGACAAGAAGCCCTACGGCGTGATCTCCAACGAGCCCGAGCTCGCCAAGCAGCTGCGCGACGCGCAACCGTGACGGTTACCTGGTTCGGCGTCACGCTCCACGAGTTCGACGTCGCCTTCACGGACTTCCTGCTCTTCGTCGAGACGGCGATCTTCTCGACGCTGCTCTTTCGCGAGGCCGCGCCACATCATCCGCGGGTCAGGACACTCGCGGGTGCTCTGTTCGCGCTGCTCAGCACGTCGTCGCTGCTCGGCGTCGTATTCCATGCGTTCTTTCCTTTGAAGGCGAGCACGGCCGGCGGTCATGCGGTCTGGATGCTCACCGGCGTTTCGATCGCGTTGACGACGTCCGCGGTGTGGTACATCAACGCCGTGCTGACTCGTTATCGCAAGCTCGGTCGCCTGGTCGAGTCGCTCGTACCGGTCTATTTCCTGGCGTTCGTCTACGCGCTGTTCTTCGTGGACTACACGTTCAGGACGATGATCGCGTTCTATGCTCCTGCGGTGGTGCTTCTTGCGATCATCGCCGTGCGCACCTACGCGCAGTCGCGCTCACGCGAATGGCTGTATCTCACGCTCGGCACCGGCTTGTCGTTCACCGCTGCGGCAGTACAGGCGATGAAGATCGGCGTGCATCCGGTCTATTTCAACTTCAACGCGCTTTACCACCTGATCCAGGGCATCGCGCTCGGGTTCCTGTTCGTGGCGTTCCGGCTGCTGCTGCGGACGCCCGGCCTCCGCGCGGAAAACCAATGATGACGCGGCGTGGGTGCGCTCGCGATACGGCGTCGGGCTTCTTTACACCCGCCGATCGAGCGAGACGGTAAGACTATGAAAGTATTCAGCGGTACGTTTCATGCAACGACCGCTCAAAAGAGCACGGGAGCCTTGCATGACACGCTTCGTCACTCGGTCCACAGCACGACCAATGCTCTGCGCGCTGCTATTCATGGCCTGCGCAGTGGGATTCTCACGCAAAGCCCAGGCGATCCTCGTCGATCGCGGTCCGGACATGGTGTACGACACCGTGCTCGATATCACTTGGGCACGCAACGCAGCTCTGGGCGGAAACAACCAATTTCTCACTTGGCAGGACGCCAACGCGTGGGTCGACGGCCTGACGCTCGGCGGGTTCGACGACTGGCGGCTACCCCTGATCAGCGCGAGCGGCGGCACTTTCCCGATCGGCGCCAGCGCCAGCATCGCGATCGGCTGCGCCGTCGGCGGCCCGGGCAGCGCCGCGGAGCTCGCGTGCCGGGACGACGAGATGGCGTACATGTACTACTACAACTTCCAAAACTCGGTTGGAGGAGCTCTCGAGCCGGGAGCCTTCGACCCGGGCAATCAGACCGCAAGGGGCGGAGAGCAAATTCTCAACGTCAGATCAGCGGCGTACTGGTCCGGCACGGCATATAGCGACACGTTGGCGTGGCAGTTCAACTTCGCGTTTGGACTTCAATCGGGTTACTACGAAATGCAACCCAAGAACCTTTCTTCCGCTGCGTGGGCCGTTCGCGACGGCGACGTGCTCACGGCCGTAGCCGTGCCCGAGCCGACGACGCTCGCACTGCTAGCCGCTGGCGTGGGCGCGCTCCTTTTCCGGCGCACCAAGTCTGGCTTCAAACCCATGCGGGATGATCTGCGCGGCTAGCGCGCTCCCATCACTTCCACTCGATCGTGGCTGGCGGCTCCCCAGATGTCGTACGTCACGGGCGACGTGCCGGGCACCTCGGTTTCGCTGTCGACCGGCTAACAGTCCACGATGTACGTCGATGCGCCTGATCGACATCTCCCGACGCCTCTCCGCGCGCGTCGGCGCCCTGACATTCGCGCCGCCGGTGACGCACGTCTACAACCCGCTCGAGTATGCGCGGCGACCGCACGAGGTCTACTTGAAGACCTACGGCGCCGGCCGCAAGCGCGTGCTACTGCTCGGCATGAACCCGGGACCGTTCGGCATGGCGCAGACCGGCGTGCCGTTCGGCGACGTCGCGAGCGTGCGCGATTTTCTTGGCATCACTGCGGCCGTCGACTCGCCATCGAATCAGCATCCGAAACGGCTCATCGGAGGCTTCGACTGTCCACGCGCCGAAGTCAGCGGCACGCGGCTCTGGGGCTGGGTGCGCGACCGATTCGGCAGCGCCGACGCATTCTTCCGCGACTGCTTCGTCGCCAACTACTGTCCGCTCGTTTTCATGGAGGAGACCGGACGCAACCGCACTCCCGACAAGCTGCCGCCGAGCGAGCGGCTTCCGCTCTTCGCCGCCTGTGACGACGCGCTGCGCGCCATCGTCGAGACGCTCGGCCCGGACATCGTCATGGGTGTTGGGGGATTCGCTGAACGTCGCGCGCGCGATGCGCTGACCGGATTCAGCGGGACGATCGGCACCATGCTCCACCCGAGCCCTGCGAGTCCGCTCGCGAATCGCAATTGGCCGGAACAGGCCGATCTCGCCATGAGGAAGGTTGGCGTCACAGAGCTCGGGGCAAGCGGCGCCGCGTGAGGCGGGCGGCGGTGACGCCGTCGAGGCCGCGACCTGTGGAAACGGACGTCAGGGTGCGCGCTGACTCAGCGTGCCGAGGTAATCCCGCTTACCGACCTTCATGCCGTTGTGGCGAAGGATCGCGTACGCCGTCGTCAGGTGAAAGTAGAAATTCGGGACCGCATGCTCGACGAAGTAATCCGCTCCGGTCATCCACTTTCCCTCCCACCGAGGCTGAGTGATGACTTTCGCAGCCGCGCCTTCGAAGTCCTTCGCTGAGAATCCGTCGAGGTACGCGATGACGGACCGAACGCGCGCTCGAAGCTCCCCGAGCGTGGTCTCGGTATCGGCATGGGCCTCGGCAGCCTTGCCGGTGAGGCGCGAGGCGGCGAGCTTCGCCGTATCGCAGGTGGTCTGCACCTGTTGCGCGAAGGGGAACTGATCGGGCGCGAGCCGAAGCCCGAGAACGATGCCCGGATCGAAGCCTTTGGCCTTCGCGAACTCCTCCGCGGTACCGAGCCACTTGTCGAGCTGGCCCAGCTGCTTTTTCATCTGCGAAAATATTTCGGTGTACATAGCCGAAGTCTAGGCGCTTCGTGTGCAGCGGTCATCTATACTCCCGCCACTATGCACCGGCCCGGGACTCGGTTCGTCTTGGCGCTTGGGTTCGCCACACTCGCGGCGACGCCTGCGGGCGCGCAGAACAAGATGGCTTGCGAGCTCGTCAGCAAGGTGGATGCCGAAGCCATTCTGGGCGTGAGCTTTCAACCGCCGAGGCCCTACGCTCCCTTCCGGTCGCTCCTCGAGAACAAGGATTTCGCCGACGGACACATGGGCGAAGGCTGCGCCTTCACCAACTACTCTGCGAATCAGAAGCCTGCGAAAGTCGTGGCCTTCAACGTCGAGGTGCGCTATTCGGCTGCACCCAACCCTCGCGCAATGGACGAGGCTCGCAAGCAGATCGACGAACGTACCCGCGACCAGCCAACAAACATTTCCGGTCTCGGCGACGCGGCGTTCTCGATCGGGGATCCAAACAACATAACCCTGTTCGTCTTTCGCGGCGGCACGATGCGTTTGATGATCGGCCCGAGCGAGATTGGCCTGGAAAAAACGAAGGAGCTCGCCCTTCGGGCGCTCGGCGGAACTGGCAGCACGACAGCGAAAGAAAAAGCGACAACAACGTACGCCGGTCCGCGCAGTCTCGCGAAGCCGGCCCTGCCCAACCCGGGATCCGCGGAAAACCAGATCGATCAATTGAAACGCGACCTCACGGCGAAGGCCGATCGAGGCGACGCGAAGGCCGAGCTCGCACTCGGCAAGCTCTACCAATTTGGCACCCTGGGCGCGGATGGAATCCCGAAGCCGGACTACGCAGGCGCCGCGTATTGGTATCAACAGGCATCGGACCGCGGCGAAGCGCAAGCCGCATACGAACTGGCATTGATCTATCGCGACGGCCTCGGAATGCCCGCGACCTCGACGGCCGCGCTCGATCAGCTCCGCAAGGCCGCCGAAGCGGGCTACGTGCCCGCGATGGCACTTCTGTCGTTCGCTTATGCCGAAGCGAAAACCGCGGTGAGTCAGGAGCGCGCTACCTACTGGGCGACGAAGGCCGCGCAAGCGGGCGATCCGCAAGGCTGGTTCATCCTGGGTTACGAATACAACCGTGGATGGCTCGGCGGTGATCGAGTCTTCGCCTATCGCGCAGCGATGGATGCGTACACGCAAGCTGCCAACGGCGGAGTCTGTCTCGCCATGCGGAACATCGGCGGCCTCTATCTCGACGGCGAAGGCGTTCCACAAGATGCGACGCTCGCTCGCGAGTGGTCGGCAAAGGCGGAGTCATGCCACGCCCGGGAAATGGATTCGCTGTGGGACAACTCCGCAGCATTGCGGACAATGGCGGATGGCGGTCGGTTGCCAGCCGTTGGCGAGCTTCGACGCGGACGCCGATTGTCCGACGATGACAAACTTCTCGCAGGCCTGACCGCCTTGATGGCAACCGCGATCGCTGTCGACCTGTTGCACCCCCCTTCGGGCGACGGCGGCGGATTGCCGTCGGCGCCCGAGATCGATATGGAAAAGGTGTGGCGACAGCAGGATATCGATCGTCAGAACCTCCTGAATCTCGCCGCGCCAATGCCGAAGTTTTGACTCTCACGCGCCGGACCCGGTGAAGCTCGCGACGCGTGTGGAGCTCGAGATCTCGGCCTGAGCTAGCCGATCTTCTCGACGATCACGCGCCCGTCCTTGACCGACACTCGATAGCGATTGCCGTCCTGGCACGTGGCGACGTAATCGTCCTCGCCCCGCTTGGTCACGTTGACGACTTTCCCGCAAGGCTTGGCCTGGAGTGCGATCACGGCCGTCAAGTCCGCCGCGGTGCTGATCTGTTCGTCCGCGAGCGCCGCGCCCGAGCACGCGAGCATGGTGCCAGCGACGATGACGAGCGATTGTTCGAGTCTGCTCACACTTAGGCTCCTGCCATCAGATTGGATGCGGTGAATTTCATGGGGTCCGCGAGGATGTCCCAAATTGCGGCGCGCGAGCGGTCGATGTCCGTCGCGAGCGGCGGATCGCCGTCCTGCAGCAGCGCAAGCAGCTTCAGCATCAGCCCATCGTAAGCACTGTGTAGCTCGGCGAGCGACGCGGTTCCCTGCCGCTTGTGGTACGCGCGAAACTTTTCGAGCAAATCGTCCGACTGGTTCTTGACCGAAAGCTTCGTCAGCACGCCGATGGCCTTCGTTGCTCGCAGTCGCGCCACGAGGGATGTGAAATCCAGCGTCGCTGCGGACGGCGCTGCCGCAACCGGCGCGCGCGGCGCATCGGGCACGAGCTGAGTTGGCTCGGAGGCCGGGTGCGCGGGGACGACGGTCGGCGCCTTGGTCTCGGCCGCCTGCGGCGCCGGGGCCGTCGTCGTCTTCGGTGGAGTCGCCGCGGACGGCGTGTTTATCGACTTCGAGGGCGGTGGAGCGGGCGTGGGCGCGGCAGCCCCCGCCGCATTCGCGACAGGCGCGGGAGCTGGCTCAGGCACAGGAGCCGGCGCAATCGTCGGAACGGCCGCCGCGGTCGGCGGGGCCGCGGCGACCGCCGCCGGTTCGTCCGTTCGCGCGGGCTTCACCGCTGCGCAGCCTGCGGCCGCGAGGCAACACAGCGCGACTACGCTACGCCACTTCAGTACGCACCCAATCATCGGGGTTCCCTGCGACCGCGGAAAACAATCATCGACGTTACGCGGTGAAGGTCTTCGATGGTCCGCGCGTTCACTTCAAAGATCAATACGGTCCTAAACGGCCGAATCGTGGAGCACAATCAGCACGATTATGCGACTACGACGCGAAGGCGCTCCAGACTTACTTCTGAAATCGGCGCCACTGCCAAACGGCGCACGATGTATATTTCGTCGCAGCAGCATTCCGGGGGTGCGGATGAAGTGCCCAAGCCTCGTGCGCCGACTCATCGCCATCGCGTTGCTTACCGGGGCCACGGCGGCGGCTGCGCAGACCGATGAAATCCAGGTCTACGACGGATCGCTGGCGGCTCCCGGCGTGTTCAACCTCACGCTGCACAACAACTACGCGTTGCACGGAGTCACGACGCCGGCGTTTCCCGGGGCGCTGGTTTCCAATCACACGCTGAGTGGCGTCTCGGAATGGGCGTGGGGCATCAACGACTGGTTCGAAGCCGGGCTGTATTTGCCGCTGTACAGCATCTCGCACAGCGACGGCCTGACGCTGAACGGCGTCAAGGGCAGAGCGCTGTTCGCCGTTCCTCACGCGGACCAACGCAAGTTCTTCTACGGCGTGAATCTCGAGTTCAGCTACAACGCGAGCCGTTGGGACGAGAAGCACTTCACTTCGGAGATAAGGCCCATCGTCGGTTGGCACCTGGGCCACGTCGACCTGATCTTCAACCCGATTCTCGACAACTCCTTCGATGGTGCGGCGAATCTGGTCTTCGCCCCCGCGACCCGGGTCGCGTACAACTTCTCGCCCAAGTGGGCGGGGGCGCTCGAGGCGTACGACGACTTCGGGCCGCTCAAGCACTTCAACGCCGGCGACGAGCGCTCCCATCAAACGTTCGCCGTATTCGATTACACGGGGAAGTCGGTCTCCATCGAAGGCGGTGTCGGTGTAGGGCGGACTCCCGCCTCCGATGACCTCGTTCTCAAGCTGATCGTGGCGAAGGACCTGAAGACGCGCCGCAACAACCCATAGCGCGCCGCGATGCGCGGAGGCGCACGAATCGCACGCCGTGGCTTTCGGCTAAGCTGACGAGAAAGGCGGCCCCCCATGTGTAAAACCATCAAACACAAAGTTCGCTTCAAAGCTCCACCCGAGACGATCTACGAACTGCTCGCCAACTCGCGCAGGCGCACGGCAATCACCGGCCGCAAAGCCGTCATGAGCGGCAAGGCCGGCGGCAAATTTTCGACGGATGCCGGGCAGGTCACCGGCGTCAACGTGGACCTCATGCCGGGACGCAGGCTGGTACAGGCGTGGCGTCGAAAGGATTTTCCCGAGGGCATCTACTCGATGGCGGCCATTACGCTCGCACCCACTCCCGGCGGCGGAACGGAACTGGTGCTCACACATCGAGGCGTGCCGAAACACCTGCTTGATCAGGTCGAAGACTACTGGCGCCTCGTTTACTGGGCGCCGATGAGAGCGCAGCGGTAGCCACGGCTCAGAGCGACTTCAAGTACTCCACCAGATCGCGTTTCTCGTTCTCCGTGAGTCCGAGGCCGAACGTCGCCTGATAGTGGTCGACGACGGCACCCAAGGTCGCGAATCGGCCGTCGTGATAGAAACCGCCTTTCGTGTGCGTCCAAAGGCCACGCAACGGCGCGGTCCGGTAACGGTCGTCGGGACCGCGGCGAGCTTGAAACGCGTCGATGCCGATCTCCTCGGGCGTGTGCATATTCCAGCCGGGCTCGGTGAACAGCGGCGGAACATGGCACTGGCCGCAACGGGCTTTGCCCTTCGCCGCGAACAGTGCAGCACCGCGCTCGGCCGCGCCCCGATCGAAGCTGCCCTTCGGCGGTGAGGGCGCGGGCAAGGCGAGTTGATAAAACTGCAGCGCGCCGAGCTTAGGCGTGACGAGGTCGGGCTCGCGCCGCACATCCGCGAAGCCGTTCGCCGCGGCGATCGGGAACTTGCTCGCGTCTTTCAGACGCGGATCGTAGAACGTGCCCTTGCCCTGCATCTCGAGCACCGCGACGAACGCGTTCCAGTGCGTCACGGAGCCCCAGCCCGTCCAGGTGTGCAGGTTCACGCCTGAGAGCCCGAACGCGGGCGGGATCAGCGTCGCGGCGCTGCGGTGGTCCGGGGTGAAGGGCTGCCCATCGAGAAGCAACTCCGCATCGAACTTGCCGGGTCCCCAGCTTTGGAAGACGCTCCGCACGGTGGCTTCGTCGACGCCAAGCAGCTGCGCGAACGGCGCAACACTCGGCGACAGCGCGATGATCGCCCCGACGTTCAGGTCGCGATTGGCCCACGCGTCGCGGCGCGTGCCGATGCCGGGCGCGAGCGAGTCGTCGACCGTGCTGTGGCATAGCGCGCAGGTGATTCCCACGGAGCGCAAGTGGTTCGCGCCGTCGAAGAACCCGCGCACACCGACGACTGCGTTCAGCCGCAGCAGTGCAACGGTGACCGCAGGATCCTTCAGGTTCACCTGCCCGGCCTTCAGCGCCTGCACGAGCGGCCTCGGCAGCGCGGCCGCATCCACCTTCAGCCCGAGTTCGAGCGCCGCCGCGGGGCTCAGACCTCCGCCGACACCGCCGTTCGCGGTACCCGCGATCGCCTGGTGCAGCTGCAAGGCGCCGCCCCAAAAGTCCTCGTTGCCGAAATTGTCGAAGCGAAACGTGTTGCGGCCGCGCGCGATCATCAGCGTCGCGTTCTGCCACACGCCGCCGTCGTCCGCTCTGAACCCTTCGTCGGCGGACAAAGCCGTCATCGCCGATACCGCGACGATTGCCGTAGCGCCAATACCGAACGTGCGCCGATTCATGGTGCCTTCCTCCGTTTGAGTCAGAGTTGAGTGATGCGAGAGAGAGCACGCCCGCGGGCGACTGGCGCTTCGCCGAGGCGCTGAGCCCGCGGGTGTCGTTCATGTGCGAAAGATGCGGGCCAGCGCGAAAAGGTTCCCGCTGCCCCGTACGCTCCAGTGCGGCGCGGCGCTGCGAGCGCGACAGCGGACCCGCGCTCTTGCTCGCGGCGCGGCGCAATGGATAGCGCTTTGGGACCCCACCGCTTTCGAGTT
>FTFB01007029.1_pt1 | contig 12806 bp, 13 predicted proteins | sample 1658331 | NCBI WGS metagenome assembly FTFB01 (sample SAMEA3914816, study PRJEB12502) | metagenome | biome: forest; material: soil | place: USA | collected 2011-09-16 | depth 0.3 m | reverse complement strand
GACGCCGCAGGCCGAGTACTGGGCCGCCGGCACCGCGCCGATTCTCGACATCCAGGCCGAGTACGATCCGTTTCGGCCGCGAGCAACCGCCGACGAGCTTGTGGCGGAGTTCGGATCGGTCCGCGTGTCGACTGTTCTCGTGCGCGGCGCGTCTCACGCGCTGCCGATCGAGAATCCAGGCGCCGTCGCGGATGCCATCGTTTCGTACGCGAAGAGTTGTGGAGATCGCTGCTGAAGAGATTGGGACGCCTACATTCGCAGAGAGGCCTTGGCGATGAAGATCAAATCCCTGTCGATGATTGCCGTCGCGACGTTGTCGCTCGCTGGCCTGGGGGCTGGCGTCCTTTACGCTCAGGGCAAGGACAAGTACGCCCTCAAGGTACCGGGCGGACTCGCGTTCTCGGAGTTCAAGGGATACGAGAGCTGGCAGGCCGTGTCCGTTAGCCAGAACGCGACCGCGATGGCATTGATCGTCGGGAATCCCGCGATGATCGAAGCGTACCAGGCAGGCATTCCCGCCAACGGCAAGCCGGTTCCGGACGGCGCCAAGATGGCCAAGATTCACTGGACCCCGAAAAAGAGCGATTACCCCGGCAACCCGCTGGTGCCGGCCACGCAGCATGACGTCGACTTCATGATGAAGGACAGCAAGCGCTTCGCGGACGGCGGCGGCTGGGGATACGCCGCGTTCGAGTACGACGCCGCGACCGACACGTTCCGGCCGGCTACCACAGCGGACTCTCCGCCGCAGGCGAACGATGCCAAGTGCGGTGTCGCGTGCCACACGATCGCGAAGTCCAGAGACTACGTCTTCACCGAATTCCAACACCGCTGAATTATCGCCGGCTCCGCATCCGCGACCACGGGAGCGGCTCGGTGTGGACGGCCGAACGGCTCATGCGATACCTTCGTCCACGACGTCACACGTCGGGTGTGGTCACGCCTAAATGACGCCCATGACCGAGCTACTGCCCGCCGGCGCGAACGCACCGGACTTCTCATTGGCATCTACGCCGCGCGAGACCGTCTCGCTCGGTTCGCTCCGCGGCCGGCCCGTCGTGCTCGCTTTCTATCCCGCGGACTGGAGCCCCGTATGCAGCGACCAGATGGCGCTCTACAACCAGATTCTGCCGACGTTCGGCGAGTACGGAGCGGCGGTCCTCGGTATCTCCGTCGACAGCGTGTGGTGCCACCAGGCGTTCGCCGAATCGCGGCGCCTGCGGTTCCCGTTGCTGGCGGACTTCGAGCCGAAAGGGGAGGTCGCCCGCCGCTACGGCGCTTACGACGTGAAGCAGGGCTTTGCGCAGCGCGCGCTGTTCGTCATCGACGCGAACGGCGCAATCGCGTGGAGTTACCTGTCGCCGATCGAGGTGAGCCCGGGCGCGGACGGCATTCTCGATGCACTCGACGCGCTGAAAGCAAAGGGATAGCCGATGACAACGTTACGCGTTCCTGTCGACGATACCGATCATGCGCAGGGCTCGGCGGATGCACCGGTCACGCTCGTCGAGTACGGCGACTACGAGTGCCCTCACTGCGGCGCCGCCTATCCGGTGGTGCAGCACCTCCAACAGCGTTTTGGAGACCATCTGCGCTTCGTCTTTCGTAATTTTCCGCTCGGAGAGCTTCACCCGAACGCAGTGAGTGCCGCGATGGCGGCCGAGTTCGGGGCCGCGCATGACCATTTCTGGGAGTTTCACGACGCGCTGTTCGAGAACCAGAGCCGGCTCGGCGTGGATCTGTACGCCGCGATTGCGGCGAAACTCGGTCTCGACGTCGCGCAGCTTCGCACTGCGCTCGAGGCGGACGAGTATCTCGAGAACGTGCGTGCCGACTTCAACGGCGGTGTGCGCAGCGGCGTCAACGGGACGCCCACATTCTTCGTGAATGGCGCGCGCTACGAAGGTTCCCCGGCCGTGGAGACGATGGCAGAAGCGCTGGATCGAGCCGTTCGAGCCCGAAAGAAGTCGAAGTAAACCGCGCGGCGGGAAGACCCGCCGCGACGCAAGACGCCATTCAGCGCCCGCGGTCTCCGCGACGACTCGCTTCGAACAAAAACCAGGTCCGCCGTTCGGTTTCGTCTATCCAGACCTCGATCAGACTGGCGGTCGCGATATCACGGTGCTCGTCGCACACGTTGTGCGCTTCGCGCAGGCTACCCGCGAGCGTTTTGTTGTCGTCCCGTAACTCGGCCAGCATGTCGAGCGGCTGCACGTAGTCCGCGTCGTTGTCCAGGATGCGCTGCGTACGGGCAATGTGACCAATCGATCTGAGCGTGGTCCCGCCCACCTTCCTGATTCGCTCGGCAATCGGATCCGCCATTGCGTAGATCTGGTCGGCCTGCTCGTCGAGCAGCAGGTGGTAGTCGCGGAAGTGAGCGCCGCTCATGTGCCAGTGGAAGTTCTTGGTCTTCAGATAAAGCGCGAACACGTCCGCGAGGATGGCGTTCATTGCCGCCGCGATATCCTTGGTCGCCTCGGGCTTCAGATCGGTAGGCGTTATCAGCGGAGCTTGTCGTCTCGTTTTCGCAGACTTTGCGGTCTTCTTAGTGGAAGTGGCCATCGGGGTTCTCCGTTCGGTGGATGTAGGCTCCCTTCGTCGCGAAGGATAACGCGGATGGTGCCAGATGACGATTGCATCATCGTGTCGGGCGACGTCCGCCGTACGCTCGATCCGCACGTGGTTGCGTGCTCACCCCCGCATCGGTGCCACCGCCTTCTCCCAAGACTCGCGCGATTCGAGGCGCTTGATCCACGCCGCGACATTCGCAAACGGCTCGAGATCGATGCCGGCCGCTTTGCGTTGCGTGAGCGTGGTTCCGAGCGCGAAGTCGGCGATGCTAAGGTCGCCCGCGATCCAATTGCGCCCCCTGAGGCCTTGGTCGAACACGCCGAGCAGCTTCGTCGTTTCCTTGGCCTCGGCGGCGATCACGTTCTCGTCTGGTTTGCCGCGACCGAACTTTTCCTTGAACACCTTCTCGAAAGTCAGCTTCTGACTCGAAGGGCCGAAATGAATGGCCTGCCAATACGACCACTGATCGACGACCGCGCGTTTCTTGAGGTCCTGTGGATAGAGCCGTCGACTCGGATCGAGGCTCGCGAGATACGCATTGATCGCGCGCGATTCGAAGAGTTTCAGCTCCCCGTCGACGAACGCCGGCACTTTGCCGTTCGGGTTGATCGCGAGGTACTCGGGTGTCTTCGTGCCTCCGCCGAAGACATCGATCTCGACGATCTCGACGTCCGCGTCGAGCTCGAATATGACGGCGCGCACCCGCAGGCAGTTCGGAGAAAAATTCGCGTTGTAGAGTTTCATCGGGTACCTCCTGAAGTCGAACGATAGCTCAAATTCTTTGCCGGAGTTTTGCCCTCACGGCCAACTCGGGTTTCCGCGTAGATGCTACGCAGACAATCGGTTCAGGGCGCGAGTAACATTGGGAGCGTTACAGGCAAGGTGTCCGTCTCGCCGATGCCGTCGACTGCCAAAGAGGTCACCGAGCGCTTTCGACTGTCCACCGGCAGGACTTGTGCGATGGTCCGTGTCCGGAACGAGTGGATCCCGAAGTACTATCTCCTGACGTTTCCAAAATCAGCAGGCGAGCCGACGCCGGCAGAAATTTCGGAGATGTTGGCGCTCGGCATCGAAAAAGCACGCAGCCTTGCCTTGGAGATGGTCGGGGTACGCCGAAAGTCACCGCCACTATCATACCGGCGAGCACATCAACCACTGCCTGGTCGAGCTCGACGGCGTTCGCCATTTGGCGCGCGAGCCGGATGAAATTGAGCTGGCACTGTGGTTTCACGATGCCGTGTACGTCACCCGCTCCAAGGACAACGAAATCAAAAGTGCCAAGTGGGCAACCGCGTTTCTCGAGAACCACGCTGTCGACCCAGGTCGCGTTCGGCGCGTGCACGACCTCGTCATGGCAACGCTACATGCTGCGCCCGCCCACGACCCGGACGCCGGGCTTCTGATCGACATCGACCTGTCGATTCTCGGTGCCGATCGCGAGGAATTTGCTCGCTTCGAAACGAACGTGCGCAAAGAGTACTGATGGGTACCGGGTACGTTGTTCAGACGCACCAGGGCAACGATTCTGCAGTCCTTCCTCGATCGGCCATCCGTTTACGCTAGTGCGCATTTTCGGGATCGGCTCGAGGGCGCCGCAAGAGGCAACTTGGCCAGGGCGATCACGGCTCTGCAGTGCTAGGGATGGCGCGGCACGCACTCTCGTCGTCAGTCGCCGCGCACATTGCTCTCAGGACGCCTTCGGCCGCGAGTTGATGGCCGACTCCGTTCCAGTGCCAATCCGCGGGCGAATGATCTACCCGGATGCCGGTCGCGCGATAGTGCTGCTCGAAGATGGGTCCTGTATCCACGACGTTGATGCCCGCGCGCCGAGCCTCCGCGGCGAGCATGGCCAACGCCTCCGCGTCGCGGCTCGGACACTTAGGTGCAACACTGCGTGAGTCATACAACGAATGTCGTTGGGTTTCCGAATCCACGACGATGACGACGTGTGGTGCCGAGACGCCGTAGTCGCGCGGCAGTGCCCGGACGTATGACCGAATGCGATTGCCGTCGTCCGCGCTGAGTGTCTCAGGGACGCAGGCCGCGACGTGCGTGCTGGGGCGCGAGTGAAACAATCCCGTTGCCGTGAGCCTCAGGTTGCCGCGCGTGTAGCGCACGAGCGCGAGTCGGCGCACGGCCTTCGTCAGAGTACTACGCTGCGCGTCCGCGACCAGGCGGCTGTCTCCGGTAGGCTGCTCGGACCAGACGAAATGACCGGGCTGTGGCGCAAAGCCTTGAACGTAGTCGCCTTCCGTCACGAGAATGACGACCCATACGGGGTCGAAGGAGCGACGAACGAAACTCGCTATCCCGGTGTAGTCCGGCAAGGACGACCCGGAAACGCCGAAATTCAAGGCCGCGACGTCGGCCCCCAACGCGCGTCCGAGCGCGGCCTGCAGGGTTTCATCGTAGGGGTTCATCATGGACTCGACGTAGCTGTCGCCGAGCACTACGACGGCCTTTTGCCCGCGTTCGTAGTCGAACGGCGCGACATAGCCCAAATTGTTGGTTCTGCCGCGGACCACGTCTTGCAAACTCCATGTCGATGAAAACGTGAGGTCGGAATTCTTGATGAGATGATGCACCGGCCACGCGGCGTCGAAGTCGGCCGAAAAGATTCCGTTCTGCACGGGCAATACCCACAGCGTCAGCTCCAGCAGGAGGGTGGCGCCTGTCACTCCAAGAACAAGACCGAGTACGGCGCGCAAGCTTCCTCACCCTAGAAGTTGAAATAGATGAACTCAGTGACGTCGCGCGATGCGGAGATGAACGCCAACACGGTGATCGAGACGACGGTCGCGCCAATGAACGCTCCCTGGAGCAGATCCCGCGGCCGCCACTTGAGGCGATCCAACGCTCGAGAGAGAGCTCCGTCGATCATCTCCTGCGAGTTGGGCGGCACCAGCACCGCGACAAAACCGAGCGCGAGCCAGATCCACGCGGAGCCCAGGGCTGCGGAGGCTGGAATCGAGTTTGCGGCGCCGTTCAACCCGAACATCGCCGCCAGCACCTGCGTCGCCTTACCGAAGTCCGTCGCCCGAAAGAAGACCCAGGCGATCATCACGCTCCCGAGAGTCAACGTCAGCGACGCGGACTTGCCAAGCGCGTTCGTCAAGGCGCTCTCTTCGCGACGTGGCAGGCGTTGCGCCAGCCGGGATCGGACTTCGTGCCAACCGTGATTGATGACCAGGAACAATCCATGCAGGCCACCCCACACCACGAACGTCCACGATGCGCCATGCCATAGTCCGCCCAGCAGCATGGTGACGGCCAGATTCCAATAACGCCGATACGGTCCCCGGCGACTTCCACCGAGCGAGATGTACAGGTAGTCCCGAAGAAACCGCGAGAGAGTCATGTGCCATCGTCGCCAGAAGTCGATGATGCTTAGCGCCTTGTAGGGCGAATTGAAGTTGTACGGGAGGCGCATGCCGACCAATAGCGAAAGGCCCACCGCCATGTCGGAATACCCGGAGAAGTCGAAGTAGATCTGCAGCGTGTAGGCCAGCACCCCTTGCCATACGGTCGCAGTGCCGAGAGCGGCGATGTCCGCGGCATCGAACACACTGTTCGCAAGGGGGGCCGCACTGTCCGCGACGAGGGTCTTCTTCGCCAGCCCCATGACCAGAAAGGCGAACCCAAGTACGAAATTGCGCAGCTGAGGGACATACGTCTCCACTCGTCGAAACTGCGGCATCATTTCCGCGTGATGCAGCACAGGGCCTGAGATCAGGTGCGGAAAATAGGTCACGAACAAGGCGTAGTGCAGTGGGTTTTGATCGAGGATCTTCCCGTGGTAGGAGTCGGCCAGGTAAGCGATCTGAGTAAACGTAAAAAACGAGATTCCGATCGGGAGCACGATGCCGAGTCGGGGCAACGGTGTCCCGGAAACTGCCTCGGCTGTCCCGATCAGAAAGTCGGCATACTTGAAATAGCCGAGTAGGGCGAGGTTGGCCGCGATGGCAAGCCCCAGCACCCAACGTTTCGGCAGCCGGTCGCCCTGCTTCGAGGGACGTTGGAGCATTCCGCCGCAGACATAGTTGAACGCGATGGAAAACAGCAGCAGCGGCGTATGCTCCGGGCGCCAGAATCCGTAGAACACCAGGGACGCGAGCACGAGCCAGCCTGCTGCGGCGCGGTTGCCGACGAGCGCAGCAATTCCAAAGAAGCCGACGACGACGATCGGCAGGTAGACGAAAAGGAATTCCCCGGAAGTGAAGAGCATCGGCCGCTGGACGTTGTAATCGCTGTCGGGGATCAGAACCCGTCAACCTGGATTCGCCGCCGCGTAGCCCTGCCTGCTCCCGTGGTTCCAACGGCCCATATATCCGATCAGGCTTGTGAGTGAGCGCTCACTCATATAGCATCGGCGCGATGACGAAGAGGGAAGTCCGGTCCAGGCCGATGGCTGCAGCCGACCGGCGCCGCGCCATTCTCGATGTCGTCGTTCCGCTGCTGCTCGAGAGAGGCTCGTCCGTGACCACGGCGGAAATGGCGAAGGCGGCCGACATCGCCGAAGGCACGATCTTCCGCGTCTTTCCGGACAAGTCGGCGCTCATCTTCGAGGCCGTCAAAGCGACCGTGGATCCGGCTCGTGTCGCCGCTGCGATACGAGCCATCAGTCCGTCCGCGCCCATGCGAGCGCGACTCGCCGAAGCGGCAGGTGTGTTGCGCGATCACTTCAATCGCATGACCGCGCTCGGAGAATCGCTGCGTCCCGTCTCGGCGTTGCCAGGCGCGCGACAGCGCGACGTTGGCCAGTTGATCAAGGAGTCGAGCGCGGTGATCTCCGTGGCGCTCGCGGAGTTGTTCGAGCGCCACCGCGCGGCGCTTCGAGTGCCGCCGTCCAGTGCCATAGCGGCCTTCCGCGGCTTAGTCTTTGCGAGCGCGCATCCGCTGCTGCCCCCGCGAGAGCGGCTCTCGCTGGACGAGGCCATCAGCATCCTGCTTTCCGGTATCGCGAAACACGAAGGGACATAGCCCATGTTGCTGCAACTGATCAAGACGTATCTGGCCCCGTACAAGAGACCGATCGCCGCGGTCGTCGCGCTTCAGCTTCTGTCGACGATCGCGTCGCTCTATCTGCCCACCCTCAACGCGGACATCATCGACAAAGGCGTCGTGCTCGGGGACACGGGCTACATCGTCCGTATCGGTGCATTGATGCTGGGGATCTCGTTCGTGCAGATCCTGGGGTCGATCTCGGCCGTGTATCTCGGCGCCGGCACGGCCATGGGATTCGGACGCGATCTACGCAGCGCCGTTTTTCGCCGGGTGGGCGAGTTCTCGAGTCGAGAGGTCGCGTCCTTCGGTGCGCCCTCGCTGATTACACGCAACACCAACGACGTGCAGCAGGTCCAGATGCTGGCCATGATGACCTTCACGCTCATGGTCATGGCGCCGATCATGATGATCGGCGGAATCGTCATGGCCATTCGACAGGACGTCGGTCTGTCGTGGCTCGTCATGGTGGCGGTACCCGCGCTCGCGGTTGCGCTCGGCGTGATCATGTGGCGAATGATCCCGGCGTATCGAACGATGCAAACCCGCATCGATGGGGTCAACCGCGTGCTGCGCGAGCAGGCCACGGGAATTCGCGTGCTGCGTGCGTTCGTCCGAGAGCCGTTCGAAGCGGCGCGCTTCTCCAAAGCGAATACCGAACTGACCGATGTGTCGATCACCGTCGGCCGGTGGATCGCAGCGATGTTCCCCGTCGTCATGCTGGTACTGAACGTCGCCAGCGTGGCGGTGCTGTGGTTCGGGGGACTCCGGGTCGACAGCGGGGAGATGCAGATCGGATCGCTGACGGCGTTCCTGGCTTACCTGATACAGATCCTCATGGCCGTGATGATGGCGACTTTCACGCTGATGATGGTGCCGCGCGCCTCGGTCAGCGCCGATCGCATCGGTGCCGTGCTCAATACGAAGTCTTCCGTGGTCCCGCCGACCGCCGGAGTCACGCGTGTCGAGCAACGCGGGCGCCTCGAGTTGCGCAGCGTCCAGTACACGTATCCGGGAGCGCACGATCCGGTCCTGCGCGATGTCTCGATCGATGCGCACGCGGGAAAGACCACCGCGATCATCGGGTCCACGGGTGCCGGCAAGACGACGTTGATCAGCTTGATCCCGCGGCTGTTCGACGTGACGTCTGGAACCGTGCTCGTGGACGGTGTCGACGTCCGCAAGCTCGATCCCGACACCCTCTGGTCGAAGATCGGTCTCGTGCCGCAGACGCCGTATCTGTTCTCCGGCACCGTCGCGAGCAACCTCCGGTACGGCAGCCCGAACGCGACCGAGGACGAGATGTGGACCGCCCTCGAGATCGCCCAGGCAAAGGACTTCGTGACCGAAATGCCCGGCGGCCTCGAGGCGCCGATCGTGCAGGGAGGCACGAACGTTTCCGGCGGACAGCGCCAGCGTCTCTCGATCGCGAGAGCGCTCGTTCGCAAGCCCGAGCTGTATCTGTTCGACGATTCGTTCTCGGCGCTCGACCTCGCGACCGAAGCGCGATTGCGGCAAGCGTTGAGGCGCGTGACGCGCGACGCCACGGTCTTGATCGTTGCGCAACGCGTATCGACGATCAAAGACGCGGATCAGATCGTGGTTCTCGAAGACGGCGCGGTCGTCGGCCTCGGAACCCACGACTCATTGTTGAAGACGTGCCCGACCTACGTCGAGATCGTCGAGTCGCAGCAGATGTTGCAGGTGGCCTCGTGAACGCAAAGACGATGAAAGCGACCGAACGCATCCAGATGCAGGGTGGGCCCGGTCGTGGAATGGGCCCCAGCACGATCAACCAGAAGCCCATGTCCTTCAAAGCGTCCGGAAAGCGCGTGCTTCGCAGGCTGCGTCCACAACGCATCAAGGTCATTGCCGTGGTGCTTGCGGGTATCGCCAGCGTCGCACTGGCCGCGCTGGGGCCAAGAGTACTCGGCGGCGCCACGGATCTGATCTTCGCCGGCGTCATCGGCAAGACGCTGCCGGCGAATACGACCAAGCAGCAGGCCATCGATTCGGCGGTCGCCCAGGGACAACCTCGGTTCGCCGACTTGTTGAAGGGCATGGATGTCGTGCCGGGGCGGGGCATCGACTTCGCGGCCGTTGGCCGCGTTCTCTCGATCGTGCTGACGCTCTATGGCGCATCCGCGCTGCTGTCGTTTCTGCAGGGGTACCTGCTGAACGAGGCGGTGCAGCGCACCGTGTTCGAGCTGCGCTCCGATGTGGAGAACAAGCTGAATCGGCTGCCGCTGCGCTATTTCGATCGACAGCCGCGCGGCGAGATCCTGAGCCGGGTCACGAACGACATAGACAACGTGTCGCAGAGCCTTCAGCAGACGATGAGTCAGCTGCTGAGCTCGCTGCTGACGATCGTGTTCGTCGTGACCATGATGTTCGTCATCTCCGCGACGCTGGCGCTGATCGCATTGGTGACCATTCCGATCACGATGGTCGTCGCGGGCCTCGTCATGCGCCATTCGCAGAAGGAGTTCGTCGCACAGTGGCGGCGCACGGGCGCCTTGAACGCCAAGATCGAAGAAGCGTTCACCGGCCACTCGCTGATGAAAGTGTTCGGCCGCCACAAAGAGGTTCAGGCATCGTTCGAAACGGATAACGAGGCGCTCTATCAAGCGAGCTTTCGCGCCCAGTTCCTGTCGGGGCTGATCATGCCGATCATGATGTTTGTCGGTAACTTGAACTACGTGGTCATCGCGGTCCTCGGCGGCCTGCGCGTCGCGGCCGGAACGATGAGTCTCGGCGACGTCCAGGCCTTCATCCAGTACTCGCGTCAATTCACGCAGCCCGTCACCCAGGCGGCCTCGATGATCAACCTGCTTCAGTCGGGAGTGGCCTCGGCGGAGCGAGTGTTCGAGTTGCTGGATGCCGACGAGGAGCGGTCGGAAGACTCTCATGCACCACTCGCCGGGGTTTCGCATGGGCGAGTCACGTTCGACCACGTGGCGTTTCGCTACGATCCGGCGCGGCCGCTGATCGACGATCTTTCGATGACGGTCGAGCCGGGACAGACCGTCGCAATCGTCGGGCCCACCGGCGCCGGCAAGACGACGCTCGTGAACCTCATCATGCGGTTCTACGAGCTCGACTCCGGCCGGATAACGCTCGACGGCGTCGATATCGCCGCCATGTCACGGGCCGATCTGCGATCGCGGATCGGCATGGTGCTGCAGGACACGTGGCTGTTCAAGGGTACGATCCGCGACAACATCGCGTACGGCCGTCCCGACGCCTCCGAAGCCGAGATTCTAGAAGCCGCCAAGGCGACGTTCGTCGATCGGTTCGTGCACAGCCTTCCCGCGGGCTACGACACGGTCATCGACGACGAGGGCACCAACATCAGTGCCGGTGAGAAGCAGCTGATCACGATCGCGAGAGCTTTCGTCGCGCAGCCGGCGCTGCTGATCCTCGATGAGGCTACCAGCTCCGTCGATACCCGGACGGAGGTCCTGCTGCAACACGCCATGGCGGCGTTGCGCTCCGATCGAACCAGCTTCGTGATCGCCCACCGCCTGTCGACGATCCGCGACGCGGATCTGATTCTCGTGATGGAGGAGGGGCGGATCGTGGAGCGAGGCACGCACTCGGAGCTCGTCGCGCGATCCGGTGCCTATGCGAAGCTGTACAACTCGCAGTTCGCGGGTCCCGAAACCGCCGCTGCGTGAGTCGAGTCACAATGCCTGGAACAGCTCTCCAATGGTCCGCTTGAGCCACTGGTGCGCCGCCGATTTCTGCACGCGCCGGTGGCTCACCAGACAATAGGCCAGCTTGAATGGCGGCGGAGTGGTCGACTCGAGCGGCTTGAAGTTCAGCTCGCGCGTGGCCAATCGGTTCAGTAGACCTCCCGCCAGCAACAGGCAGTCGGTGCGCGACAGAGTCGCCAGGGCCACCGTCAGGTCGTCGGTCTCGTACGCGGCTGGCCACAGTTGGCTCAACGGCGGCTGACCGGCGCGCGGTTTGAATATCATGAATTTGTCCGCGTCCGGCACCCGCAGCGCGATCCGCGGATAGCGCAGCAGATCGTCGCGGGTCCACGGTTTCTTGCGCAGCGGATGAGCCGCGCGTGCCAGGATCTCCGGCGCATCCGTGTACATCACTTCCGACTCGAACTCGGCAGAGAGCTCGGAAAACTCCAGGGTCATCACGAAGTCGATTTCACCGAGCTCGAGCCCTTGCAGCTGGTGGCTGTACTGACTGTGCACCTTCAGCGTCATGCCGGGCGCGCGTTCATGCAGCAGCGCCAGCAGAGGTGGAACGAGGGTGACGTGCAGGAACTCGTGTGCCACCAGTGTGAGCTCACCCTTCCACGTGGCCGGATCGAAATCCTCTTGCACGAACAATCCGGCGGCTGTCTCGAGCCAGTCGTGCAGCGGCTGTTGCAGGCGCCGTGCGAACGGCGTCGGCACCAACCCTTTCGAGGCGCGCAGGAACAACGGATCGTTGAACTGCACGCGCAACCGGGAGAGCGCCTTGCTGATGGCGGATTGGGTCAAGTGCAGCTGGTGGGCGGCCAATGACACGGAGTGAGTTTCGAGCAGTACCTGCAAGGTCAGCAGCAGGTTGAGGTCCATGCGAGCCAGTGGGCGGGTCGACATTGTGATATGAACCTAGATCATGAATGAAAGGAAAATATATCACTGTGAATCATATCACCGCGGCGCTATCTTGTGCGGCATGGAACCTGAAGGAGGAATGGAAATGACCATCGTCGCAGTCATCTGCTTGGCTCTTTTGACTGGCGTTGCGGCTTCCGAAGTCGTAACCGCCTGAGAAGGATGCGGTGTCGTTGCGCGCGGGAGCACTGATCGCTGCGCGCGCAACCAGCCCGCGTTCGAGCGCCTGGAACTCGCCGGTCCAGGTGAGTTTGACCGAGGGCTGCAACTCGTTGGCAGTGTCGATCGAGTCGCGCAGCATCTTCACGTTCATGCCGAGACGGCCGAAATAGCGCACGACCCAGTTCTGGGTGTAGCGGGTCGGCCTATCGACGCATCGCGACCGTGTACGTCAGCATCGTTCCGCCGTCCATGGGCCGCAGCGAAAACTCGCCGTGCGGTTCCGTGCCGGCGCGCCGTCTCATGACGAACTTGGCCGACACAACTCCGAGAGCCGCGCCGGCAACGGTGTCGGATAGCCAATGCGCATCGTGATCGAGGCGTAGATAGGCAGTACCCACGCCGATGCCATAGCCGAGCACGCGGCGCCACCAGCGGTGCTTGTCGTCG
>FTFB01005535.1_pt1 | contig 12810 bp, 11 predicted proteins | sample 1658331 | NCBI WGS metagenome assembly FTFB01 (sample SAMEA3914816, study PRJEB12502) | metagenome | biome: forest; material: soil | place: USA | collected 2011-09-16 | depth 0.3 m | reverse complement strand
GAGAAGAACACCGCCCCGCCGGGACGCACCGCTCTGGCGCACGCCGCGACGATGCGGCTCGGGTCCGGCACGTGCTCCAGCATCTCGAGGCAGGCCACGATGTCGAAGCCACCCGCAGCTTCGGCAGCGACCTTCTCGACGTCCACGCACCGATACTCCACACGTAAACCGCGATCCGCGGCGTGCGCCAGAGCGGTGCGTCCCGGCGGGGCGGTGTTCTTCTCGACCATCAATCGCAACGCGAAGAGCTTTGCGCTCGCAATCGTCGCCGCCGAATACATCACCGGGCTCCTGCCTCGCGGCACGCACGAGTACCAGAAGCTTTTGCAGCCCGCCGAGCTCGCGCGCTGGTGCCGGAACAGCGGTCTCGAGGTGCGCGATCTCGCGGGGCTGCACCTGAATCCTCTGACGAACACGTATTGGCTCGGCGGCAACGTCGACGTCAACTACTTCGCCTATGCGCGGCGCCCGGTGGCGGCATGAGCGCCGTCGGAGTGCTGTTCGACCTCGACGGCACGCTGGTCGACACCGCCCCGGACCTGGTCGCCGTATTGAACGAGCTGTTGCATCAGAGCGGCCGCGTCCGGATGCCGTTCGCGATCGCCCGCAACGAGGTTTCGAACGGCGCAGTCGGCCTTTTGCGGCTCGGCTTCGGTGAGCTGATGGCGCCTGGCGAACTGGATGGGCTGCGCGCACGCTTCCTTGAGATATACGCGCGCAAGCTCTGCGTGAGATCCAGGCTTTTCATCGACATAGAGACTCTGTTTTGCGAAGACGGTGAATTCGCATGGGGCATCGTGACGAACAAACCCCACGCGTTCACGGAGCCTTTGCTCGCGCAGCTCGGGATCGCCGGCCGTTGGGGAACGGTCGTGAGCGGCGACCGGCTGCCGCAACGCAAACCCGACCCCGCCCCGCTCGTACTCGCCGCGCACGAGCTCGGTCTCGCGCCGGGCAGCTGCGTCTACATCGGCGACGCGCCTCGCGACATGGAGGCCGGCCGCGCGGCCGGCATGAAGACCGTGGCGGCGGCGTTCGGCTACATCCGGCCGCACCAGGATCCGACCGCGTGGGGCGCCGACTTCGTAGTCCGCCAGCCGCACGAGATTCCCGCGGTGCTGCGGCAGTTGCAGCGCAGCGCGGCCGCATGACGATCGACGCCGGCGTCCTGCTGTATGTGGCGTTGGCGGCCGTCGCCGGCTTCGCGATCGGCCTGCTGGTCGGGTTCGGGCGCAGCGCCGCGTTGCGCCGCGAGCTCAGTGACAAGGACGCCGAGCTTCGCATTCGCGCGGCAGCCGACGCCGAGCGCGACAAGACGCTCGAAGTCGCCACCGACCGGTTGCGCCTCGCGCTCGGCGAGCTCACGGACCGGCAGTTCCAGCGGCACTCGGAAACCTTCCTGAAACTCGCGCGTGAAACCCTCGGTGTGCAGACCGAACGCTCGAAAGCCGACCTCGCGGCGCGCGAGCAAGCGATCGATCATCTCGTGCGGCCGGTCCGCGAAGCGCTCGCGCGCGCGGAGCGCCAGCTCCAGGAGCTCGACCAGTCGCGGCGCGAGACGCACGGCAGTATCAAAGCGCAGCTCGAATCGTTGGCCATCAGCCAACAGGCGTTGAGCGCGGAGACTCGCAACCTGGTCAGTGCACTGCGCCGGCCCGAAGTCCGTGGCCAATGGGGCGAAATCACGCTGCATCGGCTCGTAGAGCTCGCCGGCATGGTCGAGCACTGCGACTTCGTGATCCAGAGTCATCAGGCCACGGAGACCGGCGCGATCCGCCCCGACATGGTCATTCACTTGCCGGAGGCCCGCGATCTCATCGTCGACGTGAAGACGCCGCTCGACGCGTATCTCGAGGCTACCGAGGCAGTGACGGATGCGGGGCGCAACGCGGCGCTCGAGCGGCACGCGGCGATCGTCGCCGGCCGTGTGCGCGAGCTGGCAGGCAAAGCGTACTGGAGCCAGTTCGAGCGCAGCCCCGAGTTCGTGATCCTGTTCATTCCGGGGGACCAGTTTCTCAGTGCCGCGCTCACGACGCGCCCCACGCTGCTCGACGAGGCGCTGCGCCAGAACATCATCCTCGCGACGCCGACGAGCCTCGTCGCACTGCTGAAGGCCATTGCATACGGCTGGCAGCAGACGGCGCTTACGGAAAACGCGGCGGAGATTCGAGGGCTGGCCGTCGAGCTGTACGAACGGCTCACGAAATTCGCGGGCCATCTCGGCACGCTTGGAAAGTCGCTGAGCGACAGCGTGCGTGCGTATAACGCGACAGTCGGCTCGCTCGAGCATCGGGTGTTGCCGAGCGCGCGAAGGTTCACGGAACTTGGCGTGCAACCGCGCGAGCCGATGCCGACGCTGAAGACCATCGACGACACGATGCGCGACACAAGCGGTACCGATGATTCGCCCGAACTGGGCGCTGACGAAACACGCAACGACACGAACGCCACGTGAACACCCACGCATTGCTCGAAGCCTGCCGCGGCTATGTGCCCGCACCGGACGCATTCGCCGGGCGCGTGATTCTCGTGACCGGCGCCACGGCCGGCATCGGCCGCGCCGTCGCACGCGATCTCGTGCGGCACGGCGCAACCGTGGTCCTGCACGGCCGAAACGAGCAGGCGCTCGAAGCGCTGTATCAGCAGCTCAAGCTGCTTGGCCCGGAGCCCGCGGTCGCGCTGGTCGATCTCGAGCGCGCGCAGGGGCCGCAATACCAGTCGCTCACGAGCGAGATCGAAGAGCGTTACGGTCGCCTCGACGGTGTGTTGCACAACGCGGCGATTCTCGGCGACCGGAGCCCGATCGAGCACTACGACATCGGCGTGTGGCAGCGTGTGCTGCTCGTGAACCTGACCGCGCCGTTCATCCTGACTCGTTGCTTGCTGCCGCTGCTTCGCAAATCCGCCGACGCGTCGGTGCTGTTCACGACGAGCGGCGTTGGACAGCGCGGTCGCGCGTACTGGGGCGCGTATGCCGTATCGAAAGCCGGCCTCGAGGGGCTGGCTGAAGTTCTGGCGGACGAGCTCGAGAGCACGCAGATTCGAGTGAATGTGATCAATCCAGGCGGCACACGCACGCGCATGCGCGCGCGCGCCTACCCCGCTGAGAATCCCGAGACGCTGCCAAGCGCCGACAGCCACACGCCCGCGTTTCTGTATCTGCTTGGGCCTGCGAGCCGCGACGTACGCGATCAACGCGTCGAGTTACGCGCGCCGCAACCTTAGGCCTATTGGGTCGCCGCGGCCGCAGCGGCGAGCAGATCACCGAGCAGTGCCTGCCGAGTGCCCGGGTCCGCGGCACCATAGATTCGCTCGAGATCCGCGCGCTTCAAATAGTCTGGATGGTGGATCTCGATCAACGCCGCGTATTCGACGGTCTTGCCATCCCTGGCCACATCGAGCACGTACGCGTGCTCGGCCAGCCGTGTGCCGACCGCTACGTGCATGAGACTCGCGAGGCGCGGCGTCGCTTCCAGCTCGCGGAACGCCAAGTGCGTCTTCAGCACGCGCCAGCCGTTGGCCGCAAACACGGCGCCAATCGAACCGCCGTTCTTAATTGTCGCGTGCTCGGCTGCCACCGCCGCATCGATGACGGCCGGGAACCGAACCACCGCGAACGTTCGGCAGACTTTCGAGCCGGCTTCCGTGCTGTACAGGTTTGTAACGCGCGCTCGCGTGTCGTTCACGAGCACCTCGACGCCGTAACTGCCAAAGGCCTGCTGAATGCGCTCGCTGTTCAATAGCTCGCGGGTCGGCGGCTGGCCGGCGGCCGCGAGCGCCGCAAGCACGCACGTTACGGCGAGCGCCGAACGCAGACGTCGGCGCGCGGCGCGGCTCACGCTCGTGGCGTTTCTCGAGTCAGCCGATAGGGTTTGGAGCAACGAACGCGTCCTGTTGAAGCTTGGTATTTCTTGGCATGCCAACGAGAATTGGTTGCGGTATATAGTACGGGGGTCTGCAACCGTTCATCGAGTTCTGGGCCAAACCCCACCCTCTTTAAACGGTTTCGCCATTGCAACAGTTTTGGGAGGTCTCGTGGGCAAGAAACTTTACGTCGGTAATCTGCCGTTCTCTGCGACCGAAGAAGAGCTTACGACCAAGTTCTCCGCAGTGGGTACCGTCGAATCGGCCAAGCTCATCATCGACCGCGACACCGGTCGCAGCAAAGGCTTTGGTTTCGTCGAGATGGGCAGCGACGCGGAAGCTGGCGCCGCTATCTCGAAGTTCAACGGTCAGGACTACGGCGGCCGGCCGATGACAGTCAACGAAGCACGCCCGCAGGAACGCAAGGGTCCGCGCCCGGGTGGCGGTGGCGGTGGTTACGGCGGCCCACACGGCCGGTAGACCGCCGGGCGAAGTTTTCGCGCGACAAACGCGGGCGCGGCTTCCGGGTCGTCCGCGTTTTGCGTTTGGGGCACCCCCGTGCTGTTTCGTTTGCCACGTCGCGGCGCTACGCTGACTGTATCGTCACTGACATTTCCGGGGGAGTCTCATGCGTTCGTTCAAGTCGGCCTTGTTGATAGCCGGAATCCTGGCTGCGTCCATCGTGGCCGCCGCCGATGCGCCGTCCACCGCTTCGGTTCAGGATCGCGCCGCGATCCAGAATCTGATCGCGAAATACGCGTTCGCGCTCGACACGCTGAATGCCGACCTGTACGCGTCGGTGTTCGCACCGGACGCGGAGTTCACGTTCGGCGGCAATACGTACAAGGGCCGTGACCAGATCCGTGGCGTGGTCGCGAGCGTCAAAGAGCGGCGCGCGGCTCAGCCGGCCAGCGACAAGCCGGCGCCGAAGAGCTACCACGCGATCACCAACACGCTGATCGAATTCACGAACGACACTCACGCGCATCACCGCTCGTACTGGCAGAGCTTGAGTGGCCAATCGAGCGGCCCGTTCACCGTTGGCGGCATGGGCGTCTACGAAGACACGATCGTCAAGGTGAACGGCGAATGGCTGATTCAGAAACGCGACATCCTGCAGTAGAGCAGGCGCGCCCGGCCGACCTGGTTGCCGATCTCGCGAAGGCGCACATCGCCGCGCGTTGTCTGCACGTCGTCGCGAACACTGGGGTGGCAGACGCAATCGGCGACTCCGGCGCGACTTCCGAGCGGGCTGCGGCCCAGGTGGGTTTGAACGCCGATGCGCTCGATCGCGTGCTGCGCCTGCTCGCTGCGCATGGCGTATTCGCACATGCGGCGGGCGGCCGATACGTGCACACAGCCGCGTCGCGGTTGCTCCGCAGCGATCACCCGCAGTCGTTGCGCTCGTACGTACGCATGACGAGTTTGCCGGCGTTCTGGAACGGGTTCGGCGACCTCGAGCGTGCCGCGCGCACGGGTCGACCGGCGGCGGATTGGGCGGGCCTCCTGCAGTACTTCGCGAGCCACGCCGAGGAATCGGCGATCTTCAACGCCGCCATGGTGGCCAAGTCACGCGCGGTGCTGCCGGCCGTGGTGGCCGCATACGACTTCAGCGCCTGTGGCGCGATCGCCGATATCGGCGGCGGACGCGGGCATTTGCTCGCCGCGATTCTGGACCGCGTGCCGGCCGCTCGCGGCATTCTGTTCGAGCTGCCGCATGTGATTGCCGATGCGGTGACGGGACCGCGTTTGACGCTCGCACCCGGCAGCTTCTTCGGCGATGCGCTGCCGGCGGTCGACACCTATCTATTGATGGATCTGATCCACGACTGGGATGACGCGGACGCTGCGCGTATCTTGGCGGCCGTGCGACGAGCCGCGCCGCGACACGCGCGGCTGCTAATCATCGAGACGCTGGTCGCCGAGCAGCCGGGTCCGCACTTCGGCAAGACGCTCGACATCATCATGCTGGCCGTGACCGGCGGCAAAGAGCGCACTCGCACGCAGTACGAGCGGCTGCTCGACGCGGCTGGTTTCAGTATCGAACGCGTGATTTCCACGGCGTCGCAATACTCGATCGTCGAAGCGGCCGCGCGCTGAGTCGCACCCTCGTGGGGCTCACGCCCTCTGCGCCCTGCCCCCCGTGGGCAGCATGATCCGCGCGATACAGCCGCTCGCCCCGCCGCGATTTTCTAGCACGAGGCTGCCGCCGTGGTTCTCGACGATCTCGCGCGATAGCACGAGGCCGATGCCGGTGCCCCCAGGTTTGGTCGTGAAGAAGGGCACCCACAGGTTGTCCGTGCGCGAGAGACCGGGCCCGTCGTCCTCGATTTCGATCACGAGCAGCGCGTCCATGGTGCGCCAGCGAATCCGCACGCCGCCGCGACCCGTAGCCGCTTCGACGCCGTTCTTGAGCAGGTTGATCAACACCTGCTCGAGCTGATCGGCGTCGGCGTCGATGATGAGCGCGGGCCCGTCCTCTACGGTTACGCGCGGCGCGTGCAGCGAAGCGGTGCGCCTTACGAGCGCGGTAAGATCGGTCGCGCGCCGCGTGGGCGGCGGCAATCGCGCGAGCCGGGCGTAGCCGCCCATGAACCGGCCGAGGGCTTCGGAGCGGTCGTGGATGATCGTGAGACCTGCGTGCGCGTCGTCGCGCCAGTCTGCCGGTAACGGGTCGCGGTTGATCAACTTGTTCAGCGTGCCGGCCATCGACTGGATCGGTGCGAGCGACCCGTTGATCTCGTGGCCGATCACGCGCACGAGGCGCTGCCAGGTTTGCCGCTCTTCTTCGCGCAGCGCGCGGCTCAAGTCGGAGATCACGAGCAGCTCGTGCGGCCGGCCGCGGTCGCGGAAGCTGCGCCGGCGAATCTCCCAACGCCCCGCGCGCCCCGGAAACGTGTGCGCGGCGATGCGGCCCGAAGGTCCATCGAGCAGGCTCTCGAGGCCGAGCTCGCGGGCGGTGCGACCTTCGAGCTCTTCGGCCGGCGCCGCGAGTAACGACGCAGCCGCCCGATTCACAAGTCGCAACCTCAATCCCGCATCGAACGCGAATACCGCGATGTCTACTTCGGCACCGATCTTGTTCAGCAGCGCGCCGGCCTCGAGTGTTTCAAGGCGTTGATCGTGCAGCGTCCGGCTCAGCGTGTTGACTTCGATCATGACTTCGCCGAATGCGTCGCGGGAGTCCGCGTTGCGGCCGCGCAGCGAATAGTCGCCTTCGCGCAGCGCCTCGAGCATGTTCGCGAGCGCCTGCAGCGGGCGCACGACGCGCTGCCGCATGATCAGGGGCCCGATGATCAAGGCCAGAGTGATCGCGACGAACACAGTCCAGCGCAGTGGCTCGGCGGCATCCCACTCATACAGCGCGATGCTCGCGGTGACCCAGGCAGGGACGGCAGATAGCAACGCCAGCAACAGCAGGCGATTCTGGAAGGCCAGACGCCGGCGTCTCACGACTTTAGCTTTTCCATGCGCCGGTACAGCGCCGACCGGCTCATGCCGAGCTCTTCGGCGGCAGCGATCACGTTGCCGCCGTGACGATCGAGTGCCGCCCGGATCGCGTCGAGCTCGATTTCCTCGAGCGTCGCCGAGGCGCGACGGTCCGCCGCCGTCGGGGCGGGAGCCGGACCTCCGAGCGCGAGGTCCGTCGGGCCGATCGACGTGCCGGCGCACATGAGCACGGCCCGCTCGATCACGTGGCTCAGCTCGCGCACGTTGCCGGGCCAGGCGTAACGCTTGAGGGCCGACAACGCGGCGTCGCTGAACGTGCCGACCTCGCGCCGATACCGGTGCGCGTGCTGCTTCAGGAAGCTTTGCGCCAGCCGAACGATGTCGTCGCCGCGCTCGCGCAGCGGCGGTAGATGGATGTGGATCGTGTTCAGGCGGTACAGCAGATCGGACCGGAACCGGCCCGCGTCGACCTCGCCCTGAATGTTCGCGTTCGTGGCGGCAAGCACCCGCACGTCGACCTGATGCGTGCGCGAAGAGCCGAGCCGCTCGAATTGGCCGTCCTCGAGCACGCGTAGCAGCCGCGCCTGCTGGGCGGGCGGAATGTTCGCGATCTCGTCGAGGAACAGCGTGCCGCCGTCCGCGAGCTCGAAGCGGCCCACGCGGTCGGCTTTAGCGTCCGTGAACGCGCCTTTGACGTGGCCGAACATTTCGCTCTCGAACACCGTCTCCTGAAGGCTGCCGATGTTCACCGTCACGAGGCTGCGTTCTGCGCGCCGCGAGTGCGCGTGGATCAGTTTCGCGATGAGGCCCTTGCCGCAGCCGCTCTCGCCGGTGATCAGCACGTTCGCATCGGATGGCGCGACGCGCTGTAGCGTCTCGAGCGCTGCGCGCATGGTCGGCGATTCGGCGATCAGGTCGTCCTCCGTCGCCGTCAGCGCCTGATTCGCGGCTTCGAGCGTGCGGGCGCGTTGTTGCGATTGACCGAGTGCAATCTGTGTTCGCAGCACCGTCAGCAGGCGCTCGTTGCTCCAGGGCTTCTCGACGAAGTCCTGCGCGCCGCGGCGCATGGCCTCTACCGCAAGCTCGATGCTGCCCCAGGCCGTCATCACGACGATCGGCGTGTAGGCGTCGAACGCGCGAATCTTGGTTACGGCATCGAGCCCCTCCTCGCCGGAGGTCGTGTCACGCGTGTAGTTCAAATCCATCAGCACGGCGTCGGCCTGACGCGCGCGCAACGCCGCGATCAGCGCGTCGGGATGCGCGAAGGTTTCCGTGGTCCAGGCTTCGCCCTTCAGCAACAGGCGCAACGACTCGACGACGTCGCGTTGGTCGTCGGCTACGAAAATGCGGGGGGTTCGGTTAGGCACGGCGTATTGATAGTCATCCAGCGGGGACATGCAAGAGATGCGAGCGACCGATTGGAGATCTACTCCTGACGCAAAGCGACCATGGGATCGACTCGCGCAGCTCGTCGGGCGGGCAGCCAGGCCGCTGCGACCGCGGCGGCGAGCAGGATCGTGGCCGCGGAGGCGTATGCGATCGGATCGTGAGGCGACACTCCGTACAGCAGTGAACCGACCACACGAGACGCGCCAAGCGCGATCAGGAACCCGGCCACCACACCGATTGCTACCCACCAGAGGCTCTGCCTCAACGCCATCGCGACTACACTGCGGGCTCGGGCGCCGAGCGCCACACGTACACCGATTTCGTGCGTTCGCTGCGCTACGTTGAACGCGACGGCACCGTAGATTCCCGCAAGCGCGAGCAGCAATGCAGTCGCACCCAAGATGCCGAGCATCACCAGATTGAACCGGCGTGGCGCAACCGACGTCGATACGAGTTGCGCTACCGTGCGGAATTCCGGCACGAGATCCGGATTCAGGCTGCGAACGATTTCGCGAGCGGCGGGTACGAGCCCCTCCGCATTCGGCGCCCGGATCGCAATCCAGAACGACCACCAGATCGACCGCGTCCGCTGACGATAGGTGCCGTAGAACGTAGGCCGTTGCTCGGCGTCGAGTCCGTATTCGCGGACGTCGCCGACGATTCCGACGATGCGGAACGGCGTAAGGTCGCTGTCCATGTTGCCGAACTGCACGAGCTTGCCGAGCGGATCCTCGCCGGGCCACTTGCTCTCCGCGAACGAACGACTGATGACCGCGACGTGTTCCGAGCCGGGTCCATCGCCGCGCTCGAAAGTCCGACCCCGCAGTAGCGGAATGCCGACGGCGGCGAAGTAGTCGTCGCTGGCGATTCGGAACTCTGCAAAGCCGGTGCGCGCGGCGTCTTTCCGTGCGAGTTTTTCGAAATCGTCGAATGTCTTGACCTCATCCGGGCGCCGCAGCTCGAGGAACAGTCCGTTGCCGGCCCCACCTGTGAGCGGCGGCGCCGTGATGCCGCCGACGGCAGCAACATTGGGGAGCGCGCGAGCTCGATCGATCAATTGCTCATAGAAAAGCGCTTGTGCCGTCGTGTCTTCCCCTTGAGCCGGCATCGGCAGGGCAAGATTCATCAGCAGCACGTCGTCGCTCGTGAAACCGGGCTCGACGGTCACGAGTCGCATGAAGCTGCGGCCGAGCAGCAGGGCTCCGATCACCAAAACGACGGCCAGTGCCGTCTGGACCGCTATCAGTGCGTCGCGCGCTCGAGAGCGTCGCCCGCCGCCCGCTCGGCGGTCGGCTGCGAGTGTGATCCCGGCCCGTGTCGCATTCCGCGCGAGCAGCAGGCTCAGCGCCACTGCCGTGACGAATGCCAGAGTCGTGGCGAACACGACCGATAGCCAATCGATGCGGATCGCTTCGGCGCGCGGTAACGCGCCTGCGTGGAGCGAGCCGATCAGCTCGAGCCCCCACCACGCGAGTGCCATGCCCGCGGCCGCCCCTGCGCCGCAAAGGAGCACCATTTCGACGAAAAACTCCCGCGCAAGTCGCCAGCGTCCGGCGCCAAGCGCTACTCGTACGGCCGTCTCTTGTCGGCGGGCGATCGCTCGCGCGAGCAGCATGCTGACGACATTCGTGCACGCAACGACGAACAAAAGGGCGACGGCCGCGCCGAGTACCAATAGCGCGACTTGCACGCTGCCGGTGACGAAGTCCTGCAGCCGGACAATAGCGACATCGGCCATCCACGTGTCGTCGCCATACTGCTGTTTGAGCCGTAGCGCGACGGAACGCGCGTCGGCTTGTGCCTGTTCGAGCGACGCGCCCGGTGCAAGCCGGCCGACGGCACGGTAGTTGTGGGTCTTGCGATACGGGTTCGGCGGTTCGAGTTCGCGCGGCACCCAAAGATCTGCGCGATCCGGGTAGTCGAACCCCGCCGGCATTACGCCGACGATCGAGAACACAACGCCCCCGACGCGCAGCGATCGCGATGCGAAGTCCGGCGTGCCGCCGAGGTACCGCTGCCAGTACCCGTGGCTGATCAGTGCTGCGCGTGGTCCACCCGGCTGCTGCTCATCCGCGAGAAACGTACGGCCGAGGGCCGGTTGTACGCCGATCACGTCGTGAAACTCGCGGGACACGTGCGCAACCTCGAGCCGCGCGGCTCCGCTCCCGCCGAGCACGGGTTGCGGCAGCGTTGTGAACTGCGCAAACGCCGCGAACGAATGCGTCTGCTCTTTCAGATCGGCGAAGTTGGGGTCCGACGGATTTACACGGTCGAAACCCTCGTCGTTGATCTGGAACACGCGGACGATGCCTTCCGGCTCCCGATACGGAAGCGGCCTCACCAGGACGCCATCGATGACACTGAAGATGATGGTGCCGGCGCCGATTCCGAGCGCCAACGTGAGCACGACGATCGCGCTGAACGATGGGTTCCGCGCCAGGGTTCTCGCCGCCGTCCAGAGAGCCTTCATCGGCGTTCAACTCTTCGTGACGCGGTCAGCTGTGAGCCAGCCATCCGCCAGTTCCACGACGCGCCGTCCGAAATCCGCGACGCGCGTGTCGTGCGTGACCTGAATGATCGTCGTGCCCTCATGGTTCAGAGCGCTCAGCAGCTTCATGACTTCTTCGCCCTGCCGCCAGTGCAAGCTGCCCGTGGGCTCGTCGGCCAGCACGATCCGCGGCCGCGCGATCACGGCACGCGCGACGGCGACCTGCTGTTGCTGGCCGCCCGAGAGTTGCGCCGGGTATAGGTCCTTCTTCGCAACGATCTGGAACCGGTCGAGAATCTCCGCGACGCGCGCTTCACGCTCCTTGCGCGGAACGTCGCGATACGACAAGGGTATGTCGAGGTTCTCGGCTACGGTCAGGTCATCGAGCAGATGGAACTGCTGGAACACGAAGCCGATGTTCTCCTTGCCGAGTTTCGCGCGCTGTTTGGGGCTCGCCTTGTGTGTCTCTACGGCATCGAACACGTACTCGCCATCGAACTCGCTGTCGAGCATGCCCAGGATCGCGAGCAACGTGGACTTGCCGGAGCCGGACGGGCCCATGATCGTGACGAACTCGCCTTCCTGCACCTCGAGCCCGATCTGCCGCAGCACGAACGTGCGGCCGCCTTTGTACGGATACGACTTCTCGAGCCCCTGGACCTTGATCAACGCCATGACAACCGCTTCCTTTCCGTGTTCATCACTCGGACCGCAACGCTTCCATCGGCTCGATGCTGGCGGCGCGACGCGCCGGCAGATACGCGGCCAGCAGTACGACGACGGCGAGTATCACCACGGCCACCCCGAGCACTAGCGGGTCGTAGCCTTTGAGGCCGAACAGCAGTACCTCTGCCACGCGGCCGAGTAGAACGGCGAACACAAGGCCGACGGGGACTCCGATGCCGGCCATGATCGCGACCTGCTTCAGCACCATGCCGCGCAATCTTGCGGCTGTGGCGCCAAGCGCCAGTCGCAGACCGATTTCGCGCGTGCGCTGCGTGACCAAGTATGCCAGTACGCCGTACAGACCGATTGCCGCAAGCACCGTCGCGAGCAACGCGAAGCTTGCCGAGAGCGTCGCCACCATACGCTCGAGGAACACGTTGTCGTCGACGACCTGGCGCATCGTTGTCGGTTTATCCACAGGCAGGTCCGGATCGATGCTCGCGACTACACGCGGCACCAGCGTCAGCAGCGTCGCCGGTGGCACCGCGGCACGTACGTAGAACGTCATGGACTCCAGGAACGCGTTCTGTTGCCGTGGCACGAAGAACTGCGCCGGTACTGTGTCGCGAACCTGCGCGTATTTCGCGTCGCCAACGATGCCGACGATCTCCATGTCCGGTGGCTCGTTCGGATTGCCCGTGCCGATGTGTTTGCCCAGCGCGTCGTCACCGAGCTTGAACTTACGCAGGAAGCTCTCGTTGACGATAGCCACGAGCGGCTTGTCGACGGTGTCGGTCGGCGCGAAGTCGCGACCCGATATCAGGGGGATCGCCAGCGTGCCGAAGAACCCGGGGCTCACCGCGTTCGTCGCGGCGTTATTGTTCGTGCCCGGCGGTCCGGGGTCCGCACCTTCGATTCGCATGCCGGCGCCCCAGGTGCTGCCGGAAAGGAGG
>FTFB01008081.1_pt1 | contig 12816 bp, 11 predicted proteins | sample 1658331 | NCBI WGS metagenome assembly FTFB01 (sample SAMEA3914816, study PRJEB12502) | metagenome | biome: forest; material: soil | place: USA | collected 2011-09-16 | depth 0.3 m | reverse complement strand
GCAGGATTTCCGCAAATGCATCGGCAAACGTGTACGTCATGTTGGGCACGTTCGGATCATCGGGATACTGCGGATCGGCCGACTCGACAAGGTCAGCGCCGAGGCGATCGCGCAGTACCTTCTTGAATTCCGTGTCGGCGAGGTCGCTCACCGCCGCATCGTTCTGCGAGTGTTTCACCATGAACTCACGCACGATGCCAACTCGAAGCCCCTTCAGCGGCTTGACGTCGGGCTTCACGCTGTTGTCGGCGACGATGGACTCCGCATACGGCTCGCGAGCCGAAAGCGCGCGCGGCAGCGCGGTCAGGAAGTCGCGACTGTCGAAGCTACCCTCCTTCGGATCTCTCATCGCATCGGTAACACGCGCCGCATCGCCGAGCGTGCGGCACAGGATGCCGGGACGGTGATTGATGAAGTCAGCGGTCGCACTACCGAATTCGGACGTGAGTCCTTTGGTCGTGACGAAGCTCGCGACGGAGTTAGCGTTCGCCGGTATGCGGCACGAGCCGCCAGTGGTTTCGCAGATCGAACAGGTCGCGAGGTTCGCAGCCACCGACGCGCCTGCGCCGCCGCTGCTTCCGCCCGGTGTGCGTTCCGTATCATAGGCATTGCACGAGGTGCCGCCCCACGTGGCGCGGACAGTGTTGCCACCGACATATGCAGTCTTCGGCTTGACCGGATCGCTCGCGTTGAAAGTCGCTTCGGATGCCACTGTGACGCCAGAGATGATCGCGCCTTTGGCACGTAGCTGGCGGACCACCGTCATGTCCGACGGTGCGAAGTCCTTCGCGTAGTTGACGTCATTGCCGCCGGTCGAGCGCATGTCCGTCACGTCGTACCAGTTCTTTACCGTGATGACGGCGCAGTACATCGGCATCTGCGCGAGATCGGGATTCCTGCCGTACTTTGCGTCGAGCTCAGCGGCACGCTCCAGGGCATCCGGCTGTTGTCGGAATTTCTCGCATTCCGGAGGGGCGCCTGCGGGCAGCGGTGTTCCCGGTGGCGCATCGAACTTGCCTTTGCACGTGACCGAGCGTTCGCCGCGAATGTTCATTGTCTCGAACGCGTTGAGCTGGCCGGCGTTCGGGATGCCGGCGACCATACCGTATTGCTGTTTGACGCTCGGATCCGACGCGGTCGCTTCCATTCTGCCGAACTCAAGCGGTGGGCCCGTGTACTGGTCCAGATTCGGCAGAAGGCTCGACGCAGCGGTCGTTTTCGTCGGGAAACTGAGCGGCGCATCGGCGCGGACGGCACCTCTCGCTGCCGGAATGGGCCCGCCCTTCGCGGTGACCAGCGCCGTGCAGGAGCCGTTGTACTGCCTGACGCGCTCCATATAAGCCTGCACCAGGCCCTTGCACGTGATCTCGCCGCTCTTGATGGCTTCGTGGATGTCCGCGATGGTCGCTTCTTCGAGGTGAAACTTGCCGGCGGCTGAGGCAATACCCGGTGCGATGGCCCCGAAGCAGCCTGACGAGGCGAGCGCCGCAAGGAGCCACGAGCTGCATGGTTCGCGCATGATGCTGATCCAGGGTAGTTGGGGGGCGTCTGATCAGACGCTGCGCTCGCGCGCTCCCCTACCTTCCGGCCGGCAAGCTCGCGTATCCCTTCCCTATTTCAACCCGTGTCCGCGCGGCCCGTTGTGTGATGGCTCATTTGACACGGATGCGGATGGGAACCGCCGGAGACGTCGACCTGATGATCGTCTCTGATGAGCTGACGCTCGAGCAGATCTACGCCGCGATTGCGCCCGCGGAACGGGAGCTCGCCAGAAGAATCAATCCCACGTTGTATACGACCGAAGAGTTCCTACGGCGTCGCAAAACTGGAGATTCGTTCGTCACCAAAGTGCTGACGGGCGAGCACATTGTGCTTGCGGGAGATGAGCATGGGATTGCCGCACCTCGATAGCCTCGCTCGCATCCGCCAGCGCATCGCTGAACTGGGGCAAGTGCAAGGGCGTTGATGACGTCCAGCCTCCGCCTCCGTGCGGAGGGGCGGGCCGTCGGCCCGGCATCGCCGGGCAGTGCGCTCAGCCGGCGCTGGCCGCCGCCGTTGGCCGAGCGTTGTACGCCTCCATCAGCAAACCCGTGCCGCCACGCGAAACGTGCGCGACGACGGCCGTGCGACGATGCAGTTTCGTGACCGCGCCGAGATTGATGGCGAACGACAGCTCAACCTGCTGCCCTTTGCGCAATCCGAGGTTCGAGGTTTCGATGAACACGCCGGTCGCGCTCAGGTTCACCGCGCGGCACAGCTTGCGGCGGCCGCCCGGGATGTTGATGTAGACGGTAGTACGAGCCCGATGCCGGGTATGAAGACGGCGTTCCACTAACGTGGCCTCGATTTATATTTCTGTCGGCTGGAGACACCGATCATTATGCCTTCGCCTTTGTTGCAGCGTAGCCGACTCAACTTAATGGCACGCGCAATGAGCACGAATCGTGCGGCTACCGCGTGACGGCGTCAAGCAGCGGCCACCCGATGCGAAACTCTTCGGAATCAGCGTGCTGGCGCTGCCTTCTGTTCAATCCGCAGCTGTATCGACACTGGGCAGTGATCTGAGAGTTTCGCGTGGCGGGCGTCGGCCGCGCGGTAGGTTACGCGCCAAAAAGAGCCGGGAACCGCCTCGGCCGCGAGGGTCCGGGACAGCACGATGTTGTCGATATAGCCGCGATATCCCTGTCCGGGCACGCAGTTACGAAAGGCCTCGCCGCTCGCGGCATTGTGGAGGTCTGCCTCGGGAGGGTTCGCGTCGTCGATCTCCGCCCACAGGCTGTCGCGTGGCCCGAGCGTGGGGCGGCGGGCTTCCGAGAGCAGGTCACGGTTGAAATCGCCCAGGACGGCGAAGCGGCGACCGGCCTTCGCCTGGCTATGGATCCACGCCTCCAGGGCGGGCGCCTGGCGCGCGAGATCCCGGCACGCCTTATCCGGCGCGTCCAGGGGCTTGCTGCTGCAGCCCGATTTCAGGTGCACGCTCAGCAGCGACATTTCCCGGCGCTCGCCTGGGAACAGGATCAGCTCCTTGCCCCGGCGCAGCGAGTCGCCCAGCGAAAGGTCGCGCACGTCTGGCCCGCAGGCATGAGGAACGCCGCGGCGTACGGCGAATCCCGTGTTCTGCACGTGCCTGCGACCGGTGAAGCAGAACTCGTAGTCGGGAAACACGAGCCGCGCAGCGTCGGCGCCATCGGTTTCCTGAACGGCCACGACGTCGGCGTCCAGCTCGCGCGCGTAGCGGGCAAGAACGGAAAAGTCACGGGAAGAGCGTTCGAAGCGCGCGGCCACGTCACATGGCAAACGCCGCACATCACCGGCACCGGGCGTGCCCTCAGGCGCGCATGACGCTTTCAGCTGCTTGAATGCCGCGGGTGATATGAGCCACTCGAGATTCCATGTGGCGATCTTCAGTGTCGCCTGAGCGCCTGCCGCGCCTACGCACTGCGACGTGACCAGCGCGAAGGCGCATGCGCAAATCCACGTGGATGCGCGAACGGGCCGTGTGCGGGTGCTCGTCAGCGCCAGCACTGGGCGCGGGAATCCGCTCCAGCGGAGTCTTTCGCCTTCTTGACTCCGGTTTCGGAAATGGAGAACTCCACGCACGTTGTGTCGTCGCTCTGCCCGGCGCCACTGACCGGCGTGGCAATCGCCGTATAGCCGGTGGCGGAGGGCTCCACTTTGAGTTGATAGAAACCGCGCTCAGACGTACCGGTCGCGAGCCCGAGGCCCGCCGTAGATGCCGTGGGCAGCTCCGTGAGATTGGTCGTGTACACGCCTTTCTGCAGCAGGAACTTCTCTTCTGCCGTTTGCAGGCGGAGCAGCGCCGTCGTCGCATCTGTGCGCTGCGCTCGCAGCAGGTAGCGACGATAGCTGGGAACCGCGATCGCGGCGAGTACGCCGAGCACGACCATGACGGTCATCAGCTCGATCAGGGTCACACCTTTTTCGGTCTTGCGCATGCACTGCTCCGCGGTTGTGCGTGGTCGGCCAGTCATTTCCCGTGACTGTGCCGGCTAAGGGGCCAGGTCGACGTCGCGTCGCCAGTATGTGCGGACGGAGTCGTTCACCTGCACGCAGCTTCCGAGAATGTGCATGCCCGCGAGACAGGTGGTCGGCGGATTGCCCTTCGGCTTTTCGCCGCTGTTGAGATCGTCCGCGATGGAGCCACGCAGCACGCCGATGTTCACCTTGCCCAGGATACCGTCCATCGGGACTTCCTGGGACAGGTCGTCCTTGGTGATGCCGTCCTTGTTGTTGAGATCGAGCGCCGGATGGCCGTTGTCCACTCTCATGGCATAGGCACGATTCAATGTGCGCGGGCGGCAGGGGTCGGTGGTGCTCGGATCCGCAGGCTCGAAGGTGGTGAACAGAATGACGTCACCCGCAGTCGTGGACTGGGCGAGCACCTTCTGGCCGTTGGCGCCCAGCGTCAGCTTCCAGCCCTCGGCCGATGGCGGCACGGATGCGGTGGTCGCATCGCTCGGGATCGTGATCAGAGTCGTGTCATCGTCGTGGATGCGCTTGAGGTTGTTGTAGTCGGTCGTCGTGTGCTTCGCGAACGGTGCCTTGTCGCGCAGCGAATAGAAGCGATCTTCGGTTTCCTTGTTGAGCGGGTGGCCGCGGTAGCCGGAGCCGATCGCGATGTTGTAGTACGGGTCTTCGCCGCGACGCTGGATGAGCGCGACGTCCGGCGCATTGTAGAAGCGCCGCGTGTCCACCATCTTCGCGTCTTGCACAGGGACGTGTCCCTGGCCCAGCTCCGCGAACACTCCGCCGGTGACGAGCGTCTTCGCGTCGTTCTTGTTGAATATGTCGAAGCGCAAGACGCGGCCGCCCATGTCGCCCACGTACATGCGGTCCGCGAACAGGTCGCCGTTCGTGTCGAGCACGGTAACGCGCGAGGGGATCGAGCTCTTCATGTCGGCGATCGTCAGCCGTTTCGAGTCGGTCGCGCCCACGCCGGTGTTGTCAGGCGCGGCGTACCACAGCAGCTCGCCAGTCTTGGCATCCACCATGAAAATGCGGTTGCCTATCGTGTCGTCGGTCTGCTTGTAGCCTTCCTGGTTGGGGTCGTAACCGCCGCCGAAGATCAGCACGAGTTTCTGGTTGTTCTGAGTCGCGCCGGAGATTTCCGCACGGGTGATCACGGGCGCCGACCAAGTCTCGCCGAGTCCCGGCAGCGTGGTGTATTTCAGGTTGTCCGGGTCGTCATAACCGTCGATCCAGAGCATCTTCGGATCGTCAGGCCTGGTGACGTCGAGCGCGTACAGGTAGCGGCCGCCGCGGCGCATGCCGACAAACAGCCATACGCGGTCGTCGTTTGGATCGATGATGCCGTCGTCGTTCTTGTCGAGACGCAGGACGCGCACGTCTCCGTCGAGACCATAAGTGCGGTTCGGAGTTGCCGGGTTGTTGTAAAGCGTGCGTAGCCGCGTCAGCAGCTCGCGCGGAATGAACGACCACTTCTCCACGCCGCTGCCGTCCGCCGTGTCGATCGCGTGCAGGTAGCCGTCGTTGGTGGCGACGTACGCGACATCGATGGGCGTTCCATCGGTTTTCTTGTCGTAAGTGACCACCGCAGGCTCCGAGTGGAGCGGGTCGCCCATGCGCTTGACGTCTTTCGCGTACGCGAAATCGATCAACTGCTGGTAAGTCGGCGTGCCGGTCGTGGTGCCCAGCATTGCGGAGGTTACCGTCGTGCTGTTCTTGAGCTCGGTCATGCCGCCGTCGGCGGTAACACCCTTGGGATTGTTGCCCAGGAACGTGTAGATCTTGCGGGCCCCGGGCGCCGGCAACTTGTTGGCCGCGCCGCCCGCCGTGACTTCATTGCCGTCGGCGTCGGTCGACCAGAAGCTCCTGGCGCCTTTCACGAACCGGCCCGTGCTCGCGTCAACCGCGGAGGACGCCGTGTCCTGGCCCGTGATGATGAGCTTGGGATTCTTCGTGTCCGACTTGTCGACCGCGAGTTTGTATTTCTTGAGGTTGCCGTCCCAGCGCACCGTGTCTTTCGGCGAGAACAGGGCGAAGTACAGCTCGTTGCGCGTCTGGGTGCGGTTGAATGCGCTGACGCCGACCGACGCCGTGGTGAACGTCGTGCTGACATTCAGAGCGTCGCTGGCGATCGAAGTCAGCACCTCCTCGAGTTTCCCGGAGTTATCGGCCGTGTAGTAGCCGCCGCCGCCAGCGGTGGCGACAGCCGACAACGCGTCCTTCGTCGAATTGTCCGTGCCGAAGCCGATGGTGTAGGTGGTGATGGTCTGCGTATCATCCATCGTCCCCAGCACGTCGTTGTTGTGCAGGTACTTCGCGAAATCGTCGAAGCACAGGCCATCGTTCGTCGCGCCCAGTTTCGGGTCATTGATCTGGGGCCCGGCACAGATGCCGACCTTGCTTTCGATGCGGGACTTGCCCGAGCCCTTCGGCCCCCCGTTGTCTTCGCCGTTCGCTTCCGTATCGGAAGTGGCCAGGCCGTCGGTCAGGTAGACGATGTAGTTGTTCTGGCACTGTCCGATGATCGGCGACTGGTAATTCGAGGTGTTCGTCGACGACCTGGAGTCGGCGACGCTCTTGGTCCCGAAATCGACCGCCCCGCCACTGTAGTACTGGTACGCCTCCCACAAGGTTTCAGAAAGCGGAGTCCAGGAGTCGGCGCTGTACCCATTCACCGCCGTGATGACGTCTGCGCGGCCCACGTCGATATCCTTGACCGCCGCCGCGACGTAGCCGCCGGATGAACCGCCACCGCTTTGCGCGTTGAAGCGCATGAGCCCGAGATTCACGCCGTCGATGGACGACGCAAGGTCCGTCGTGGCCTGCTTCACGGCATCCAGGCGACTCAGCGTCTGGTCCGGGGCATTCACGCGGTACCAGTTCAGCCAGCTCGAGTTGTAGAACGTGTAGGTCTTCTGCTGCGCCCAGTCGATGGTGCGCGACGCGTCGGTCGACCAGCGGTTGGCGCTGTCGCCATTCACCGCGTGCTTGGCGGTCGAAGCGGCGTCCATGCCGTGAATGTTGTCATCCGCGGCGCACTCGATGTCTTCCTTCAATCCCTTCGGCTGCAGGTCGCGCCAGGTCTGGGTCGTTGCATCGTACTGGGCAACCTTGCCCGTCCAGCGACCCGAGAGGCCGGAGCCGGGGATATCCTTGCCGCCGGAGTCCTGCACCACACTGACCGCCTTGATCAGCTTGTCGCAGCGGTTGAAGGCGGTGTCGGCAAGGATCCAGTTGTTCGACGAGCAATCGGGCTGCGGATCGCCGGCGACGCGAAAGAAAATGCGGCCGGCCTTGCAATTGTCCTGGTCGGGGTAGGGGCCCGACTTCGGCCCCTTCGGGAGGTACGGGGTACGCTCGCCGCTCGCGTCCTTCGCGTTCATGCTGATGGAGGTGTCGACAATCAGCAGGATGTTCGGCTGGATGCCAACCGACGCATTGGTGGTTACGTATATCTCGGAGTCGTCGGCGAGCGCGGGGCTCACGCATGCGAGCGCGAACACGCTGCCCAGCACGGCGCTGACGATTCGATTACGAATAGTCGACATGGATGTCTCCTGGGAATTCTGCCTGGTGCGCGCTCAGCGAGCGTTGGCGGGCACGGCCGCCATCTGCACCCGTGCGACATGCTGCTGGTCGGGCTCCAGTATGAGGAGGACGACCGAGTTCGGGTGGAGCGCGAATTGCGCGCGCAGCTCGGCAACGCTTACCCGCTGGTCGCCGACCTCATACGTCGTGGATGCCGTGGTGAGCAGTGAGACAGGGGCGCACCCGTCGCAGTTTCGAATGACCGAAAGCGCTCCGCTTTCCGTCGGCGGCAGGGTGATCCAGCTGGCCTGGAGCTCATGCGTGCTCGCATGGGGGCCACGTGTCTGCGCAACCGAAGCGAGCGGTATTGCCAGCAGCGCGGCGGTGATGATGCAGAGACGTCCGATGCGATTCATACGGGTACTCCGATGGTTCACGGGGCGCCGGCGCCCGGGAGATACGGCACGTATCCGCTGGAGGCGCCGCTGAGCACATAGGCGCCCAACTCATGTACCGAGCGCGCGTTGCGACGGGATTCACCTGTGCTCTGGACACGATAGTGAAGACCGGCAAACCCCTGGCTGTAGCCCGGAATGTCGTCGTCTTCGCCGACATAGACGGATGAAATGCTGTACTTGTCGTCTGTCTGCGAAGTGATCGCAACGTTGGGGACTTTTTTCTCGACTTTGTCCTGCGGCACCGTCGCCAGCTCGCGCACGGCGCGTTCGAGGCCAGCCTCTGCCGCCTGGAACGCACGCTCGCGGAACTGCTCGTTGCCGGCCATGATGAGCTCGGTGCTCGAGGTGTTCATGGCGGTGATCGCCAGCAGCGTCAGGATCGAAAGCATCACGAGGCCCACGACCAGCGCGGCGCCGTTCTGTTTATGAATGTTTGGATTGCGCATGAGGGCTCTCACAGAGTGCGTGCGTTGCGCAGGTAAACCGTGCGCGTTACTAGAGTGCGGCGGTACGTGGCGTCCGTTCCTGTGGGGGTGTACTTCACCCCGGCATAGTTGTACTCGTTGGTGTCGGTGTAGCTCGTCTCGGGATCGTCCGAGCGAATGCGCAGCCAGACGCGAACCGCGACCGCCTGTGCCTTCACCCCGTCCGGGGGCGGGAGAAGGATCTTGTCGTCCGGCTGGACCCAGCGCGATACGATGCCGTTCGGGTCGTCGGGCACGCCGTTGCCGTCTGCGTCGTTGTCGATACCGACGGTGGAATTGTGGTCGCCCGTATCGACGCCGATCTCGATCTGCATGTCTTCGACGCCCGGCAGGATCTCTTCATCGCCGATCGCCGGCGCGCCGCCGACGACCGTCAGGAACTTGCGGCGCAGTGACGGCACTCCGACGCGTCCGTCCGAGGATTGCGATACGTAGTACTTGCGAACGATCAGGTCGCGGATCTCGCGGGTCGCATCTGTCACGCCGGGCGCGGTCGAAGAATTGAAGACGTACTGGTTCGAACGCTTCAGCGCGTTGATGTAGAGCTGGATGCGTCCGGCGGAAGCGACCGTCTTCGCCGTCGAGGCTCGTCGGATGGTCAGCGTGTCAGTGCCGTCCTGGTAGCCGCCCGATGCCGCGCAGTCGCCGGTGTCGACATCGTATTTATTGTTTGTGCCCTGAACTGACGCAAGCAGGTCGATGACGTAGTTGTTTCCACACGCGTGGATCGCATCGGGTTTATCCACCAGCACCGTCGTGTCTGACTGTTCCAGCTGCGAGATCGCATATTCGCTGCCATTGTAGGAATAGCGCAGATCCGATGGATTGTTGGAGAACCCATAGTATCCGGCGAGCTGCAGATCAGGCTCGAGGATGCCGAGAGAGTAGCGACCGTACTCCTGCAGGCGCGCCTGCGTATCGTTGAGCGCATACGTAGTGCGGCTCTGCGAATAGACGAAGATCGTGCCGACGATGATGAACGAGCTGATGGCAAGACCCACCAGCAGCTCCACCATGGTGAGACCCCGTTGCTGCCGGATCATGTGCTGGGGCCTCCGAGCTGAACCACTTCAACCTGCGCGGTGAGAAACGTGGTATCGCCCGGCTCCTGCCATGCAGCCAGCACGACGTAGCGGGCAGGCTCGAGGCTGCTCGCGCCCGGCGTGTAAGCAATTTCGATCTCTGGGTTCTTGCCGTTGAGCGTCTTCGGGAGCCCTGCCTTGACTGCGGTGAACCACTGGTCGAGGTCGTAAGCGGCGAGCTCGGTGGGCGTGCAGTCGTTCTTTGCACAATCTTTGCCCGCTGCGCCGGGCTCATCGCCACGTTTTACTGCGTAGCTGGTCTGCGCGGTGCGGTTGGCCCGTATGCGATCGGCCATGTCGTTGACGAGTTGCACGGCAGTCGTGCGTACAACCGCCGTTCGGCTCGACTGAACGCTCTGCAGGTACATGCCCGCAATCCCGAGCATGCCGACCGACAGCACCAGGAGAGCGACGAGCGCTTCCACGATGCTGACCCCACCCTGGCGGGCGCGTGCTGCGGAAACCTTCTTGATGCCGTTCATGGGCAAACCCCTGCCGTTCCCCACTGTGTGATGTCGTCTGCCATGCCACCCGTCAACGCCCGCGTAATTCGCGCGCGGCCGGTGGACGAAATGATGATCCCGCGTGCGGCCGAGACATCGAGGCCGGCCTGCTTCCCGGTGCCACGCTTGTCGCACATGAGGATGTGGTTCAGCGTGGTCTTGCCTGACACTTCCTGGCGGAAGCCGGTGGGCGCGAACGAGAGACACACGCCGTCGTACTTCACGTTCAGGGGATTGGTCGCGATGCTGTTGTCGAGCGCGCGGCTGCCGATCAACGTCTCGGTTCCGCCGGTAGCGCGGGTGCAATTGCCATCTGTATCCACGAAAACGATCCAGCCGGCGGTGGAATTGGCAGTGCAGGTGGGCTCGTCCGCCGTCGGGTTGGCCGAGGGGCACAACGAGACCTGCAGCTGGCGCTTGATCGCCTCCGTGCGGGCGACCACCGTGGCGCTCAGCATGTCGTTCGCCGCGTTGGTCAATCGACCGTTGTCGCGGAAGTTATTGAAGGCCGGCACGCCGAGAACCAGGATCGCGGCCGCGATGGACAGCACGACCATGAGCTCGATCAGGGTGAAGCCACGAGACCTGTTTTTCATGGACTGGCATATTCGCGGGTTTGCCGGGGGGCGGGGCCGGCATCCGATGAGCGGCCTTTCACCGGCGATCGCCGGTCGCAAAGTGTGATCTGCGTCACGTTTCGCTGTTGACTTGACGGAGCGTCACGCTAGGGTGCCCGCCTGGCCTTGCGATGGAGCCTGCCGGCCCCACCCATGCGGCGCTGCTCAACCCTGCCAGGGCCGGGCCGATACAGCCCCGTTATGGCGCAACTCGTGCGCGGAGGTTCCATGATCCCGTTGCTTGTGATCCTCGCCCTGATCGTCGTGGTGGTGCTGTACTTCGTCGGCGCCTACAACGGGCTTGTCACTGCCCGCAACGCCTTCAAGAACGCGTTTGCGCAGATCGACGTGCAGCTCACGCGCCGCTATGACCTCATCCCGAATCTCGTCGAGACGGTCAAGGGCTACATCAAGCACGAGCGCGAGACGCTCGAAGCCGTCATCAAGGCGCGCAATACCGCGGTGACCGGCCTCAAGGCCGCGGCGGCGAACCCCGCGGACGCCGGCGCGGTGGCGCAGCTGCAGGGCGCCGATGCGCAGCTCGGCAGCGCGCTGGGCCGCCTGTTCGCGCTCTCCGAGGCGTATCCCGATCTCAAGGCCAACCAGAACATGATGCAGCTCTCCGAAGAGCTCACCTCCACGGAAAACAAGGTGGCATTCGCGCGGCAGGCGTACAACGACGCGGTGATGAGCTACAACAACGCGCGCGAAGTGTTCCCCAGCAGCGTGGTTGCGGGCATGTTCAATTTCACCCCCGCGCAGATGCTCGAGGCTGCAAAGCCCGAGGCACGCGAAGCCCCGAAGGTCAGCTTTACCTGACGCGCACGGCCTGCCGCCGCGTGCCTGCGCGGGCGGCGGCAGCCACCCCTCCCATGGATTTCTACGCTCGACAGGCCCAGGCCCGCAGCCAGACGCGGTGGCTCGTCGTCGCGTTCGTGGTGTCGATGCTGCTCGTGGCGGTCGCGCTGGACCTGGTGCTGTTCACCGCGCTCGGGCTCACGAGCCCTGAATATCCGGATTTCGGGCCGCTGCAGTTCGCGGCGCGGCGTCCCGGCGTTGCACTGTTCTGCACGCTCGTCGTGCTGGGGGTCATCGGGCTTTCCAGCCTTTTCAAGGCGATTCAGCTTCGTGAAGGCGGCAGCGTCGTGGCGCGCTCGCTTGGCGGCACGCGCATCGCGCGGGACACCGCGGACTTCAAGCGCAAGCGACTGCACAACGTCGTTGAAGAAATGGCGATTGCCTCGGGCGTGCCGATGCCGGAGATCTACGTGCTGGAGCACGAAGGCTCCATCAACGCGCTTGCAGCCGGGCACACGCCCGCGAACGCGGCTGTGGTCGTCACCCAGGGTGCGCTCGACACGCTGAGTCGCGACGAGCTGCAGGCGATGATCGCGCACGAGTTCAGCCACGTGCTGAACGGCGACATGCGCCTGAACGTGCAGCTCATGGGCTGGCTGTTCGGGCTTCTCGTGGTGGCTCTCATCGGCAGGACGCTGCTGCGTTACGCGCCGCGCGGCAGGCGCGCGGCGGGCGGGCTGCTCGCGGCTGCGGTTGCCGTAATGGTGCTCGGCTATATCGGCCTGTTCTTCGCGCGCGTCCTGCAGGCGGCAGTGGCGCGGCAGCGTGAGCGGCTCGCGGATGCGTCGAGCGTGCAGTTCACTCGCAACCCCGATGGCCTCAAGGGCACGCTGCTGAAGGTCGCCGGCCTGCCCGACGGCTCGGCGATCGTCGAGGCCGATGCGGAGCAGACCGCGCACATGCTGTTCGCGCCGGCCTTTACTCGCCGCTTCCCGCGCACGCATCCGACGATTGCCGAGCGCATTCTCGAGCTCGATCCCCGCTTCGACGTGAAACGCCTGCCGGCCCTCGCCGCGGAAGCGCTGAAAAAAGTCCCCGTATTCAGCACGACGGAGATGGCGAAGATCGATGCCACGGACCTGGCGAAAAACCCGGCGAGCCTCGTTGCGCTTGCAGCGGCTGCTGCATCGGCGGCGGGCGGAAGCGCCGGCACGTCGAGTTCCGCCATGGCCGGCGACGTCGCGAGTGCAACGATTGCAACCACCCAACCCACCGGCATTGCCGTTCCGGCTCAGGCTGCTGCCATTGCGGGAAAGGTCGGGCAGGTTGGGACGCTGCACATCGAACAGGCGCGGGCG
>FTFB01009355.1_pt1 | contig 12870 bp, 5 predicted proteins | sample 1658331 | NCBI WGS metagenome assembly FTFB01 (sample SAMEA3914816, study PRJEB12502) | metagenome | biome: forest; material: soil | place: USA | collected 2011-09-16 | depth 0.3 m | reverse complement strand
AGGTACTTTTTGGCTCTGGTGCATTTGGAGCTGACTTAGGTACCTCGCCGCAGCGCGGCACGGACCTAGGTCCGCAACGGGACCCGGGTCGCGTACCGCGCAGTGCCAGTGCTTCACGCGTTCAGAACGTAAATCGGGCTACCACGCGAATGTCGCGACCCGGCAGCATGACGTCGTCCTTGTTCAGCGCGACGGCGTTGCGCTGCACTGTGTCCGTGAGGTTGTGGCCTACGACCGCGAGCTCGAAGCCCGAGCGTGCGAGCATCGGCCGCCAGCCGAAATGCGCGTCGACGGACGTGAACGCATCGGTCAGCGTCTCGGCCGCCGCAACCTTGTCCTGCTCGGCCGAATAACGAACCACGAAACCGGCGTCGAATGCCGCCTTCTCCCAGTGCACGCCGACGCCCACGTGGTACGGCGGAATGCGCGGCACGTTGCCCGCGCCGTGATCGAGCGTCGCCCGGACGTAGTCGGCGAGCAGATCGAGGTGCAGGCCGCCGTTCGAACCCGAACTGAGCGGGAACGAGGCCTTGCCCTCGGCGCCCGTGAAACTGGCGCCTGCCTGAATGTAGTTCAGCTCCTTGAGCTCGCCGCTATCGTCGTCGACGCAGACGCCGGCGGCGTCGCACGTGCGCCCCGTCAGCGCGCCGTAGATGTAGTGGTCGAAGTGCGCCTGCCACAACGCGCCCTCGAAACCGAAGTGATCGCGTTTGAGACGGAGTGTGGCCTCGAGCGAGTTCGCACGCTCTGCGTCCAACGTCGGATCGCCGGTCTCGAACGTTCCGGGGCCGTCGTGCGGGCCGCGCGCGAACATCTCGGTCTGCGCCGGCGCCCGGGCCGCGCTCGTGAAGGTGAGCCCGAGCTTCGCGTGCTCGTTGACCGTGAACAGCGCGCCGAGCGACCCGCTGACCGGAGTGAACCGCCGCTTCGTCAGCACGTCCGACGCAGGTGTGCCCGTCACGTCGACATTTTCGATGCGCGCTCCCGTCTGCAACCGGACCTTGTCGCCGAGCGGCGCCTCCGCGAACGCGAATACTGCCTGCGTCTCTGTGCTCGTCGGTTGCAGATAGTTCCGGCCGTCGCCGAGTGCGGCGAAGTCGCGGTTCTGAAACTGCGCGCCGACCGCGATGCCGGAGAACGGTCCGGCCGCGTTGAACGTGCTCTCGACGCGCGCGTCCCATTCGCTGTCTTTGAACGTGGAGAGGATCTCGCCGGTTGCCGGATCGATCTCGCTGTGCTCGTAATCGGCACTGCCCGCATCGAGCGTCACACGTTTCAGCACATCGCCGCCGCCCCCGAAAGCGGCGCGCAGCATTTGCTTGGTCTGCTTCATGTCGATGTACGTCGTATCGCTCGGGATGCCGTACTTCGCGGCGTAGTGCACTGTACCGAGACCAAGGAAGTCAGTGCCGAAGAAGTACGAGCCTCCGAGCGCGTAGCCGTCGCCGCTGACGTACGAGTTCGGCTGCGTGCCGCCGGGGATCGAGTAGTTGTCCGCGCGCCGATTGAAGGCGTCCGCGTGCAGCGCGAAGTCGCCAGCGCGTGCCTGGATGTGTGCGGCCCCTTGGCGCGCATCGGCGCCGCTCCCGTACGTGCCCGTGACTTCCGCTTCGATCGGCTGAGCCGGGAGCGCATCGGGAATTCGGCTATTGATGGCGTTGACCACGCCGCCGATGGCCTGACTGCCGTAGCGCAGTGTCGCGGCTCCGCGCACGAGCTCGATCTTCTCGGTCGACAGCGGATCGATCGGCACGCCGTGGTCCGGTCCGACGTCGGACACGTCGAAGCTGCCGATGCCGTTCTCGAGGACTCGCACGCGGTTCGCATCGAAGCCACGGATGATCGGCCGGCTCGCACCACCTGCGAAGCTCGTCCCGATCACGCCGGGCTCGTTCGCGAGCGCGTCGGCGAGACTGGCTCCCCCGCTTTGCAGGATCTGCCTTCTGTCCACGGTGCCGACGATCGTCGCCATCGCGTTGCGGTCCTGCGAGATTGGTGACGCCGTGACGACGATCAGCTCGAGCTGCTGACTGTCCTGCGCGAGGCCAACTGACGTAATACACAGCGCCGCGCACGTTGCAGTGGCGACGCCCAAGATTTTGGGTGACATGGATTCCGACTCCTATTGCGGCCGAACCGAGCGCGGTTCGGCGATTCGACGGGTCGATACAGCCCGCGAGCCGTGCTCGCTATGACCGTATCGGATCTACGCGTGCGATGGAGTCGAGAGGGGTGGACCGCGAGAGGTCCAGAAGTACGAAACCGCGCGGACGGTGAATACCGGCGCACCGGCAAAACAAGGCTCGGGTCCGGCGTCGGGAGCGGGAAGCAGCAAGAAAAGGATCGCGACCGCCAGTGGCGCGGTGCCGGCGCTCAACGATTGGCACAGACCGCAGTCCGGCGAATCTGGAGTGCCCGGAGCGCCTCTGCTGCCGGCGCCTTCATCGGTGTTGGCGATGACCACATCGCCGAAGGTGACGACGCTGACGCCTGCGGAACGTGTGTGCGTGTGCCCCTGAGCGACGATGCCCTGCAGCGCGAACAGCGCAAGCAAGCTGAGCAACAATACGTCGCGCCAACGCAGCCCAGCGCGTTCATGGCGGCGGGTACCGGCGGTCCGAGACGTGTAGTGCTGCTGTGCCAAATTCACTCGGGAGCGAGCAGGTTCTTCAATACTAAGCAAACGAGCACGCCGTGACCAGCGCGGGTATCGCGGGCCGTGATCTGGCTCACTACGGTGCGGTGGGGCTTTCCTTAGCGCGGTGTCAACCGCTGTCCACGCCCGTCGATGTCACCGCCTCGAAGCCATCCGCACCAAGGTTGGCCTTTTCGGATGTCGTCGCCGCAGCGATCGGTGCCTCCTGCATTGCCCGCCAACGGCGAAGCCTCCCTGCCATTGGCCCTTACTCTTGTGCTATATCGGCCGCGCTTGGGTTGGTTCCGCGAACACTCCTGATCTATAGTTCCCCTCGAACCGGGGGATGCTTGAGTCGGCAGAGCGTGTTGGTTTTCCGCGCGGATTTCTTCGGGTCGCTTTGGGCTCTGGTGCATTTGGAGCTGATTTAGGTACCTCGCCGCTCGACCGAGGGCGCCTCAATGACTTGAGCTGTGCGCCGAGACCTGATCTATTGCCACCGACGGTTCTCTTCTGAAATCATCGAAACCTGCGTTCGCTGGTACATCACGTACCGGCTGAGCTATCGAGACCTAGCGGCCATGATGGCCGAGCGCGGCGTCGTCGTGTCGCATACCACGATCATGCGCTGGGTCTTGCGTTATGTGCCGGAGTTCGAAAAACGATGGTCTCGCTACGCGCGTCCCGTGAACTCCTCCTGGCGCATGGATGAGACTGCGGTTTCCGTTCGCGGCGGCCGGCATTATCTGTATCGCGCAGTCGACAAGCGGGGCAAATCCATCGGATCACTGCTGCGTTCGGATCGCGGCGTGGACGCCGCGCAAGAGTTCCTCCGCAAGGCTGTCCGCAAATCGATTTCGATTGCCGACCACCGTGAACCTGGACGGCAATGCCGCGAGCCATCGGGCGTTGCGGTTACAAGGCGACGAAGATCCCCAATGGAAGCAGGTCGTCGTTCGTTGTTGCCGCTATCTCAATAACATCGTCGAGCAAGACCACCGCGCGATCAAACGCCGCTGCGCTTCAATGTTGGGTTTGAAGTCGTTCGAAACTGCGGCCCTTCGCCGGCGTCGAACTCGCGAATCGAACTCGCAAGCGGCAATTCTCATTCGGGCGCGGTGGTCAACGGGGCCACTGGTCGCTGAAACAGCTGTGGGATCGGGCGCTGGCGCAGTCGCCGCCTTTCGATCCACCGCCGGAACGCATTCCTCCCTCTCGACCGCCAATGCACCAGAACTCACGGGTCAACACTCACAGTGAGACTGAGCCTCCTGGCATCGCGTCGTTGCGATACGCGCGGAAGATCTCCGACGGGCGCGGCTTGTATTTGTTAGTGATGCCGAATGGCGGTCAATACTGGCGGTACAACTACCGATTCGACGGCAAAGTAAAGACGCTCGCCTTGGGGATACATCCTGACGTTTCGCGCGACAAGGCGAGGGCGAGGCACCAAGTGGCGCGTACGCTTCTGGCGGACGGAATCGCCCCGTCAGTTTGGAAGCGGGCGCTAGGCAACGTAGCCTTCGCAATGCCTCCGGCTCGAGCGCCTGCGACTGTAGACGCCGGCATCTATTTGGCGGGCCGTTGCGCGTGAGGTTTAACAAAGGTGACGGATATCGTGCGCTTGAGCGAATGATCGCGCTTGGCGGTGCGCGGCGGGTGAGTGACTAGTCGACGAAGCTATCGGTCGCCATTTGTGGTCATCCTGAGAGGTTGCGATGTTCACGAGCCTGGCGAGCGAGCCCGCCTTCATCTTGCGCATCACCTGGCCTCGGTGCGCCTTGACCGTGATCTCGCTGATGCCCAGTTCGGCTCGTCGGTACCGAAAACGGAAGGACGTCGGCAGAGCCTCGATGCTGGTCGCGCGTCTATCGTGGCTCCCCCGCAATTCTTAGCCGGGCTACTTGTCACCAACAGTGATGGTCGCTCCGTCGGGCAGCTGCAGCTCTACGCCATGTACTACGTGTCCGGCCCTTGCCGCTTCGTGCACTTCTGATGGCGCTGACGGGATTGCGTCGACGAGGTTCGTTCCGGGTCTCGCTGCGAAAGTAGTTACCGCTAGGGTCATCCCCGGAGCGATCGTTCGTCTTGTCAGCCCGGCGGCGCCTACTGTTTGCTGGTCGTCGAGTTCGACTACCCAGTGCGCAACGTCACCAGCGCTGTCCCGAACGTCCAACCATAGGTAACAGTGCGGCGAGGCGAAGATAACCTTCGCTGCCACTCCCCGAAGCGTTATGGGGTTGCTGGTGTCGTAACTCGCTCTCTCAAGGAAATTGTCGAACGAACATCATCGGAATGCGGTATAGGACGGGCTTCTTACTCGTAGCGGAGCGCCGACAAAGGATCGATTCTTGCGGCTTGTCTTGCCGGGATGTAGGAAGCGGCAGCGATCACTCCTAAGAACACGGCGCAGACGACCGCGTATGTCGTGATGTCCAGCGCGGTGATGCCGAACAACATGTTCGCAAGGAACTGGGTCAGCACGACCGAGCCCGCGACCCCAAGCACCATGCCGACGATTCCCAAGCCGAGACCCTGACGTAACAACGGAAGCAGCACCTGCGATTGGCGAGCACCAAGCGCAATGCGGATTCCAATCTCCTGTCTACGTTGCGCCACCCAATACGCCTGAACGCCGTAGAGCCCGCTCATTGCCAGCGCAAGAGCGAGGATGGCGAACGTGCTGAGCAGCGCTGCGTAGGTCCGCGGCATGGTAATCGAGTTCGAAACGAGCTGATCCATGCGGGCGACATTGTCTATGACAAGTTCGGCGTCGAGATTGCGAACGATGCTGCGGACATCCTGAACTATCGCCATGGGATCTCCTTGCGTCCGAACCGCAAAGTAGACACCTCCCTCCGCAACTCCGATGACTCCGGGCGTGTGTTCCGGTGCCATGAACACCACCGGTTCGGTTTCGATATCGATGCCGAGCTGGTGAGCGTCGTTGACGACGCCCACGATCTCGCCTGCGGGCATGAATCTCATCAAGGTGTAGGGTCCGAGCGGGCTTCGACCCTGCGCATAGGCTCGGGCGAACGCCTGATTCACCACGTAAGCCGGCTGCGTATTGACACGGTCTTCGTCGGTGAATCCGCGTCCCGTGGCCACGCTCATTCCCATGGCGCGAAAGTAATCGCGCGTAACGGTATACGCGCTGGCTCTGAAGCTCCCCGTCGCAGAATTCTGGGGCTGAACTTGGATCGGCATGGTCAGCTGCACCATGGGCAGCGCATTGGTGTAGCCGACGGCCTCGACGTTGGGAATTGCCTGGATGCGTCGCAAAACCTCTTGCTCGAACTCCGTCCGCTGCCGTTGCTTCGCATCATCGCCAAGGGACAACGGCGGCTGCGGAATATTGAACGTCAGAACGTTGTGCGGGTTGTAACCGAGGTCGGTACTCGTCAGGTTGATAAAGCTTCTGATCAAGAGGCCGGCTCCGACCAGCAGCACGAGGCTGAGGGCGACCTGGGCGATCACCATTGTCGTTCGCAATGAACGGAGTGATATGCCGGTACGCGCCGCCGTCATTCGGCACATTTGAATCGCTGGAATCAGTCCGAACAGAAGACCCGTGGCTATCGTGGCACCGCACGTAAATAGCAGCACGTTGACGTCTACGGAGATTTCGTTCAGCCGTGGAACGGCGTTGCCCACCGTGTCGAACCGGCTCAAAGCACTTCTCGCGAGGCCTTGCCCAAGAGCGACGAAAAGCCGGCCGCCGATAGCGGCCAATCCGACACCTAAGGCGCCGCCGAGCACCGCGAACAGCATGTTTTCCGTAAGCGCCTGTTGCAACACGCGCGCACGACTTGCGCCAAGCGCCATGCGTATCCTCACTTCCCGACCGCGCGTCGCCGCCCGCGCCAAGAATAGATTGGCGACGTTCACGCAGGCGACCAACAGCACTAAGCCGACGGCTACGACGAACACGAGCAGGGGAGCACGGATCGGCGCGACCAACTCGTCCTTCACACTGACGAGCTGAATACGCGGTACTCCTCCAGGCGGCTGAAGCTCGCTTGGCGATTCTCCTCGGAGCACGCGGCTGATGGAGTTCGCTTCTGCTTCCGCAGCCTCGATCGACACACCGTCCCTTAACCGGGCGATGACAGGTAGTCCGAAGATCTGGCTCCCGAGCGGGAACGGAAGGGGCTTCCACAAATCGGTCTGTGCGTTCGGATAAGAGAACCCCCTCGGCATGACACCTACCACGGTATACGTCGCAGCATCGAGCGTAAGGCGCTTGCCGACTACGAATGAGTCGCCTCCGAAGTATCGCTGCCATGCTCCGTAGCTCAGGATGACGACGTTGTCTGAACCGGCGGTTTCTTCCTCGACAAGAAACGCGCGGCCCAGAATCGGCTGTGTCTCGAGCATCGAAAACAGCGCTGGCGACGTTTCGAGACCCGTCAAGCGGGCGGTTTCGGACCCCGACAGCGTCATCGACAAGGACCGTTCCATCGACATGCCCGACAACGTGGTCGAGCGAGTTCTCCACTCGGTGTAGACGCCGGGGTTCATGCGCGTCGTTCGCTCAGGTCCGCCGCTGAAGGATTCCTCTGCGGGGATGTTTTCGATGACCCGAACGAGCCGGTCCGAGTTCCTGTACGGCAGCGGCTTCAAGAGAATCGAATCGACGATGCTGAAGATCGTGGTGTTTGCTCCTATGCCGAGACCAAGCGTGACGATCGCCACGATTGTGAACCCGAGGTTTGCCAGCATTTGGCGCCACGCGTAGCGCACGTCCTGGACCAGCCAAGCTAGCGGAGAGGGGATGTGAGTGTCGATCACTGCACGCCTACCGGGTTGTTTCTTCGTCAGACCTCCCTGACGCTGAGCAATGAGCGTGCCACGGCCGGAGACGCGTCAAGACCATTGTTCGCGCAATGCTGACCACGATCGGTTGTCCCGAACACGGGACGCGTCGTTCACTTTCGCGACACGACTCTCGCAGCCGCCTCCGGTGGGCGAGTGTTGCGGAGGACGTTATCTCGCCATTCTGGAGTGCAAACAGAGCCGAGAGCGTTGGATACGCAAGCTGTCGCTCCAGACAAGAGATCCAGCCGGCGAGTAATGCAACGCGGATGTCGCCCGGACGTTGAGACGTTAAACAGTCCTGCTAGATGGGAGGCTTCCGCACGTGTGTGGCTGTTGGGGCAAACAATCTGCCGAAATGGGGGCACCTGCAGAACACCTGGCCCGCTTTTGCGGCACGCGATCTGGTCGTCTATAGTTTGAGCGGAACCGAGGGATGCTTGAGTCGGCAGAGCGTGTTGATTTGAGCGCGGATTTCTTCGGGTCACTTTGAGGGTACCGAAATTCGCGGCGAATCTGACACGCTCCGGAATCAATCGGTTGCGGCGGCGTTCGAATCCCTCTCTCCGCCAATTTCCGATTCCACTTTTCGAACGGCAACGACTGTCTTGGAGTACCGGCACCTGCAACTCAGTGCACGCACTACAGCGGCGTTGCCGACGAAGTCGTTGGCTTTGCCTTGCGCTCCGTCCCGCGCGCGGACAGCCGGTGTCTTCGCGCCACCAAGTGAGCTCATCCGTCGGTACGCCGCCGGTGCGCCGTTGCGTCATTCGCCGCGCAGCCCGGCAGACGCCGCGCGGACAGGACGAACATGGCCTTAGCGTTAGCTTCGCGCTAGGAAGTCGAAATCCGTGCTGCTGGTTCGAAGCGCCTGCTCACTTCACGGCGAGCTGTGCAGCACGCGCAGCGAGTTGAAGCCGAAGTACGGCTGGTAGGCGACGACCTTGAGAACGTGCGCGCCGGCCGTCAGTGCGATCGTCTTCTTGCCGATCCACTGGTAGTTGTCCCAGCCGCCGGTGTCCGGCAGCGCGACGACGCCGGTGACGTTCGCGCCGTCGATCTGGGCGTAGTAGGAGCGGTTCGGGAAGTCGGAGCTCGTCGAGGCGCGCAGCTCGAGGTCGTAATTGCCGGTCGTCGGCACGCTGATCGTGTACGCGAGCCATTCACCGGCCTCGAAGTTTTTGATGATGTACCAGCTGCCGCTGCCGCCGTCGTTCGAGGAGAAGATGTCGACGTCTTCGCTCGTACGGTACCCCGCGTCGCCCTGATTGCCAGCGGTGTTCTCGTGATAACCGGGGCCTTCACCGCCTGCGTCGAACTGCTCCGCCTCTATCACCCCCGGAATGGCCGTCGGCGTAGCGCCGACCGAGCCCGTCGCCGTGAGCCGAATCGAGTTCAACCCGAAGTAGGGCCGCTCCGAGACGAGCTTCAGCACGTGCGTGCCGGCCGCCAGCGCAATCGTGCGTCTGCCGATCCACTGGTAGTTGTCCCAGCCGCCGGTGTCGGGCAGAACGACGGTGCCGGTCACATTCGTGCCGTCGATCTCCACGTGATAAGCGCTGTCGGGGAATGCGGCGTTCGTCGCGGCCCGCAGCTCGATGTCGTAGTTGCCGCCGTTCGCGACGCTGATCGAGTAGTCGAGCCACTCACCGGCCTCGAAGTTCTTCACGATGTAGGGGCTGCCGCTCCCCGCGTCGTTGGAGATGAAGATGTCGACGTCCTCGCCGGTTCGCAGGCCCGAGTCGCCCTGATTGCCGGGCGCGTTGTCGTGATACGCGGCACCTTCGCCGCCGAAGTCGAATGCCTCGGCTTCGAACTCACCGGGAACGGCGGTCGGCGTGCCGTAGTACGGCGTTAATGCAGCCGCCAACGTGAGTCGGATCGAATTCAGACCGAAGTACGGTGTCACCGATACGATCTTCAACAAGTGCTGCCCGGCGTTCAGCGCAATCGTGGTTTTGCCGATCCACTGATAGTTGTCCCAGCCGCCGGTGTCAGGGAGAACGATGGTGCCGGTCACGTTGACGTCGTCGATCACGACGTAATAGGAGCTGCTCGGGAAGGCGGGGTGGGTCGATGCGCGCAGCTCTACGTCGTAGTTGCCGCTCGTTTGCACGTTGATCGTGTAGGCGAGCCACTCGCCGGATTCGAAGTTCTTGACGATGCGGCCGCCGCCGGCCGCGTCGTTGGAGACGAAGATGTCGACGTCCTCGCCGGTGCGATAACCCGCGTCGCCCTGATTGCCTGGTGTGTTGTCGTGATAAGCCGGGCCTTCGCCGCCTTGATCGAAGTCCTCGGCCTCGAGTGTGCCCGGAACGGAGTTCGCATACGTGGCGATTTTCGCGACGAAAGCATCGCCGTAATAAGATTGTGCGCCCTGCACAAAATGCGGCTGGTAAGCGTTCGGCGTCGTCGGAAAGTTGGCGCCGGCGACGCCCGTGACCCAAACGTTCTTTCCAGCGGCGTCGAGGGCGATTCCCGCAACGCCGCCCGTGCTTCCCCCGCCGATTCCGGAAACGCTCACGGCGGAACCGGACGGGTCGACAGCCGTGACGAAGTAGTCCTCCCCGTGCCCGACGTAGGCGCGCCCACGCGCGTCCACTCCTATGTCAGCGCCGGATCCCCCCAAGTAGGTCGAATAGACGAGCCCCGAACCGCTGGGATTCAGTTTCGTCACGAAACCCGATCCCGGCGTCGTTCGATAGACACCCGGCGTGGTTGGAAAATCGGTCGAACTAGTGTAGCCCGTGACGTAGGCGTTGCCGCCGGTGTCCACCGCGACCCCGCTTGCGCTGTCGTACGCACCGTCCGCCGAGCCACCGAGGTAAGTGGAATAGATCAGCTCGCCCACGGGACCGAGCTTGGTTACGAATACATCCCGATATCCTCGAAGCGCCGTCTGGAACGCGCCGCTCGTGGCCGGAAAGCTGGAAGATGACGTTGTGCCGGTCACGTATGCGTTCTCGCCGCCATCGAGCGCAATCGACACGCGGCTGGACTCCGATGCGGGTCCGAATCCCGACGAATAAACGAGCGCCGAGCCCGTCGCGTTGAGTTTGACGACGAAGAGGCGGGCATCGGGGTACTGGAACGCGTTCGGCGTTGTCTGGAAGGGCCGATAAAATTCCGCTGCGATATACGCATCGCCCGTGGGATCGACTGCGATATCGCTGGCGAAGCGCCCATCGTTGATCAAGGTCGAGTAGGCGAGCGCGGACCCCGTCGGATCGAGCTTCGTCGCGAAGACCATTACGTGGCTGCCCGTCGGCGGAAACGGGTATGACGACTCCAGAAAAGCACCGGGCGTCGTCGGGAAGGTGGAGGGGGAATCGGTATCCCCGACCACGTAGGCGGCGCCCTCGGAATCCACGGCAATTCCGCGCCCAGACTCGTTCCCGCGCGTACCCAAGTACGTCAAGTAGGCGAGCGAGCCGTCCGCATTGAATTTGGTGACGAACGCATCCTCGGGGATGATTTCGCCGAACTCCCCTCCGCCTCCGCCACCGAACGTTGTCTGATAAGCGCCGGCGGTCGTGGGCAGACCATAGCCCGCAGAGCCCGTCACGTAGGCGGCGCCATGCGCGTCGACGGCAATAGCGCTCCCCCAATCGCTGCCGGGCCCCCCGAGGTAGGTCCCATAAGTCAGAACCATCGGATCGATGACGAGAGGCAGGCTGCGATCGTAAGCGGCCACTTCGAACCCGATGCGATTCTTTCCTGTTCGAACGTAACCACCGGTCAGCTCGCGGCGTCCGTTGGCTTCCTGATAGACGACCGGCTTCGGCTGGCGGATCTCGCGGCCGCACGCGTGCAGCACGAGGTCGCCGTTCGCGTCGATCTCGACGCGGTCCGCGCCGTCGAACTGAAGCTCGATCTTTCTTGGGTCTGCGCCGGGAGCGAGCACGAAGTCGTACTCGAGCTGGCGTTCGTTGCCGTAGTAGACGAGATCAATGCCGGGATACACCTCGCTATAGCGAACCCTCGCGTAGGTGGGGATGTTGGTGCGCCACTTCGAAGCGTCCGCGCCGGTGAAGTAGTTAGCCTTGCCGAGCTGCTCTTCAGTGCCGCGAACGGCCGGCGTTTTTTCGCTGTGGCGCAGACTCATCCGCAAGACGCGCCGTGCGACGTCGTTCGCCGCGCAGCTGCCCCTGTCGGCCGATGCGGGCGGCGACAACACGAGCAGGGCCTCGTTCGCTGTCAGATACACACCGTAGCCTTGGCCGCGCGACAGGAACTTCACATCGTCGCGCGCCTGGCCCTGATTGGGCTCGAAGTGCAGCGGCCGCACTGCGTGGGTCCCGTCGACATCGAGCGGCGCCGGGAACGCGCGGCTCGCGAGCAGTGTCAACAACAGCAGTAGGGAGCTAGAGCGCTGGATCGATCGCGTGATCATCGGCAGAGTTTCCTTTCTGATCGAGGGTCGGCAGCGAATGCGGGTACGGCGCCACGCGCGGTCACGCTAAGCGCGGCGTATGACTCCGCTGCGCGAGCGAGTCGGCCCTAGTCCGAGCCGGACGGACGGACGCCGCGCCGCAAGACGGCATTACGCGAAAGCGCCCGGTGTAGTCCGAGCCGGTTGGAGGGTGCGATCGCCTGCAGCGTGAGTGCGTCATTGCTTCACTGCGCACCTTGCAGTAATCGGATCGAGTTGAAGCCGAAGTACGGCTGATCGACGACGACGGTGAGGACGTGAGCACCGGCGAGCGCGATCGTCCGCTCCCTATCCACTGGTAGTTGTCCCAGCCGCCGGTGTCGGGCAGTACGATGCTGCCGGTCGCGTCCACAATTCTGGCGCACCGGCGTGAGTGGGGCGAGGAGGGGACGCCGATGGCCTCGCTCAGGCCGCGAGCGCCGCCGCAGCCGTTGCTGTTTTTGATGCGGCAGATCGTCGACGGGCTCGAGTGCTAAAGCGCGGGCGACGGGCGGTGCTTGCCCGGTGAGGCGAACGGCAGCCCGGCAGCGTCCGCGCGTTCAAACTCTGCGCCGACGACGTGGGCTGTGACGCCACAGATCAGCGTCGCGACCCGCCCTGCGGCTTTGACACAATTAAGCGCACCGCCGCCGGCGCAGGAGGGAGGTTCAAAATACCTATCCGCAAACCTGACGTATCAGGACTCGGCCGGGCTTGGGTCCGCTTCCGCATTCGTTCGCAACATCGAAAACAGCGGAGTCATCATGACCTGGGGGCAAGCATTCGTCGGCAATGCGCACCTGGTTTCGATTTATTCTCCGCGAACCTATGGCGTGTCGTTACGATGGCCTATTAGGTTCCAGAACAGACCAGGGGGATCAATAACATGCGAACGGGTACAACGACCCGCGTCAACGGCGACTCCGTGGCCGCACCGACTGCGACCTCGCACGAGGCGGATGACAAGGCGCTGCGCGATCTGGTCGACCGCACCGTCTCGGCGGCT
>FTFB01011233.1_pt1 | contig 12934 bp, 8 predicted proteins | sample 1658331 | NCBI WGS metagenome assembly FTFB01 (sample SAMEA3914816, study PRJEB12502) | metagenome | biome: forest; material: soil | place: USA | collected 2011-09-16 | depth 0.3 m | reverse complement strand
GTGCGGCCGGACGACCTGCTCGGAGGCCGCCTCCGACTGAACGCCGAGTACGTGCACAGCGAAGGCGGAATTGCGATTGCGCTGCGCGGGCGCCCGCGCGACACACGCTCTCCGGCGCCGCCCTCCCGGCTCCTGCAACACCTGCACGCGCGTTACGCGGAGGTCGGCCCTGCGCTGTTCGAGCAGCTGCGCGGATCGTTTGCACTCGCGATCGTCGACTCGCGCTCGAACAGCGTGCTGCTCGCGATCGATCGAATGGGGATCGAGACGTTGTCCTGGAGCTTCGGGCGGGGGATGTTTCTGTTCGGAACGTCCGCCACCGAAGTCGCGGCCTCCATGGGCGCGCGGCCCACACTCAACCGGCAGGCGCTCTTCGACTTCATGCTGGGCCACATGGTGGCCGCGCCCGACACCGCCTACGTCGGAGTCAATCGTCTGCCGGCAGCGACGTACCTCGAGCTAAAAGCCGGTACAACGCGCCTGCAGCGCTACTGGGCGCCCGACTTTCGCCGTCCGTCGGGGCTCAACGTCGACGCCCTGGCCGACGAGGTGCTGCCCACTCTGAGCCGCGCGGTGCAGCACACCGACTCCACCGAACGCAGCGGCACGTTCTTGAGCGGCGGTCTCGACAGCTCGACCGTGACCGGCTTGTTCGCGAAGAGCCGGGACGGCGGAAGCGACGCGTTTTCCGTGGCGTTCGGTGTCGACGAATACAACGAGTTGTCTTACGCCCGCATCGCCGCATCCAAGTTCGGGTGCCGGCACCACGTTTACGAGGTCGTCCCTGCGGACATCGTTGAGCTTCTGCCGACGATAGCCGCGGCGTACGACTCGCCATTCGGCAACTCGTCGGCCGTACCGACGATGTGTTGCGCGCGCTTCGCCAAAAACAACGGCATGGATCATCTGCTCGCCGGCGATGGTGGCGACGAAATCTTCGGCGGCAATTCCAGATACGTCACTCAGAAGGTCTTCGAGGCGTACGGTCGCGTGCCGCGCTGGCTCAGAAGCGGCCTGATCGAACCGGTCGCGACTTCCCTGCAAGGCCGCTCGCTCCCCTGGCCGATCCGCAAAGGCGTGAGTTACGTGCAACAGGCCAGAGTGCCGCTGCCCGAGCGCTTCGAGACGTGGAATCTGTTCTATCGCGAGGGCATGGCCAGCACGTTCGATCCGGACTTCCTGGCCTCGATAGATCTCGAGCATCCGATGCGCAAGATGCGCGAGGCGTGGGAATCCTGCCCGTCACCCGAGCTCCTCGATCGAATGCTGTGGTACGACTGGAAGTACACGCTCGCCGACAACGATCTGCGAAAAGTCTCGCGCACGTGCGAGCTCGCCGGCGTCCGCGTTTCGTACCCGATGCTCGACGAGGACGTCGTGGATCTGTCGATCCGCGTCCCGTCGAACGTCAAGATCGCCGGCGGCGAGCTCCGCACTTTCTTCAAGCGTTCCGTACGTGACTTCCTGCCGGGCGAGATCATCGCCAAGAAGAAGCACGGATTCGGGCTCCCGTTCGGCCAGTGGCTCAAGACTTACGAGCCGCTCCAGGAGATCGTCTACGACTGCATGGGCGGATTGAAGCAACGAGCGATCTTGAGCCGTGGCTTCATCGATCGCGTGGCCGAGGAGCATCGCACCGGCCACGCTTCCTACTATGGCTATGCGATCTGGGACATGGTCACGCTCGAGCTCTGGCTACGCTCGCACGAGCACGCGTGATCCCGCGCGGCGTCAGCCGAGATAGCTCTTCAGATACAGTTTCAGCAAGCCCTTGGTCAGGGACGAGCGGCCCCTCCACCACGGGCCCACGCGAGGCACGTTGTAGGGGTCGGTGCCCGCGCGCGCGGTGCTCCAGGTCGTACTGACGGCGACCGCGAACCCGGCTTCGGCGACCATCGCCTCGTGACTCGCGTCGAAGTCGGTGCCGGGCCGGCCGTTTGGATAAGCGAACGTTTTCGGCGCACGCCCCGTCACCTGCTCGAGCCACGCCGCGCAGCCGGCGATTTCGGCGCGCGCCCGCTCCGCGGAAAGCTTGCTCAAGATCGGATGCGTCAGCGTGTGACCACCGACGTCGAAACCCCGGGCCGCGAGATCCGCGACCATCGGGCGAGTCATCATCAACCGCGGCGGCGCATCACCCACGTTGTCACGGTAGATGCGCTCTGCCAGCCCGAGCCGCTGTTCGAGAGGTCGGTACTTGAGCTCCGCGAGTACCGCCGCCACGAGCGCGGACCCTTCGCCGGCAGAGCGACGCTTTTCATCGTCCCAGGAAATGTCTTTCAGAACGAGCGCAGCTCCGCGGCGAGCCACGGCTTCGATGACCAGATCGTTCCACATGACGCCGTCGTCGACGGCGCCGCCGGTCACGAAGAACGTCGCGGGCACGCCGTGCGCTTCCAGTAGCGGTGCGGCGAGCGTCTGGTTGTTCGCGTAGCCGTCGTCGAAGGTGATGCACGCGGCTCTGGCCGGAAGGGTCCGCTCGCGGAGTCGACGCACGGCCTCTTCGAGCGGGAGAACGGCAAAAACCGATTTCATGACGCCGAGGTCGCGGTCGAAATCGCGTTGATCCGGTTCCCCGGGGCGAAGCGGGTCTCTCTTCTCGAGAACCTGGTGATACCCGAAAACGGTGAGCCTCGCCCTGCTCCCTCGCGGCGACAGCGTCGACGCGATCGTGCGCGCTGCGAAGTTCTCGCGGGGCGCGACGCCATTCGTGCGACTAGGCATGCGCCGCCTCTCTGCCTGCGTGTGCCGCGCAGACCGTGCGATAGAGCTCGAGCTGCCGGCTGACGATGCGGCCCCAACCGAACTGTTCGGCAAAGGCCCTGGTCTCCGCCGAGGTAACGTGCCGCGCGGTCAGCGCCTCGACGGCTTCGCGCAGAGCGGCGGCAGAGCGCTGCGCCATCAGCTCACCCGCGGCCGGCGACGTGATCACCTCGCCGATACCGCCCACGTTAGTGGCCACCACGGGGGTGCCGCAGGCGAGACTCTCGAGGATCACGTTCGGCATTCCTTCTCTGACCGACGGCAGAGTCAGCACGTCCGCCGCGTTGTACACCTCGGGCATGTCCTTGTGATCGACTAGTCCCAAGAATTTCACTCTCGATGCTACGTCGTACTTGTCCGCGAGCCTCGCGAGCTCGCCGCGTTGCGGGCCATTGCCGACGATCAACAGCATGGTGTCCGCCATGCCGGCCAGTGCTTCGATCGCGATGTGATGGCCCTTGTCCGCGAGCAGATGCCCCACCGATACGACCACGCGTCCGCGGACTCCGTACCGCGCGCGGCACGCGCCTTTGTCGAGTGGGCGGAACTTGCGCAGATCGACGCCGTTCTGCAGCACCTCGACGATCGGCGCCTCGATCCCGTGGTGCGCCAATCGATCCGCGAGCGCCTGCGATACCGTGATGATCGCAGCGCAGCGGCCGCCCGCCCACTTCATCCAGCGACGCATGACCGGATTCTCGCCTTTGACATTGACGTCGGAGCCTCGCGCCGTGACGACGGTTGGAATGCCCAACCGCGCGCCGATCAGCGCGGCCGCGACTCCGTCGGGATAGAGAAAGTGCGCGTCCAGGACGGTGTCTTCGGCGCTCTCCGCGACATGGGCTTTGACGACGCGCTCGGCGGCGCCGGCCCACAGCCAGGGATCGACCCAGTTCGTGACGGCCGGCAAGGTCGGCACGTTCACGTAATGAACCGGAATGCGGAGGTCTTCGGCCATCCCGGAAGACCCGCTCTTCGCCGACGAATCCGTGCCGAAGAATCCCGACGCGCTGGGCCTGAGCGCGATGACTTGCGCCGTGACTCCGCCGCTCGCCACCAGTTGTCGCAAGCGCTCCGCGACGAAAACCCCGTGACGAGGCCGATCCTCGCTGGGGTAAAGAGTCGTGAACGTCAGAAGGCGCATCGCTTGACCGCGCTTCAAGCCGCCAGGAACGGACCGTGCCCCGCCGTCGGACGGTTGGACGATTTCAGAAACCCTTCGAACATCAGCAACGCCCACAGCACCGCGCTGTGGTCGCGGCGGCCGGCGCGGTGGTCAGCGCCTATCTGGCGCAAGCGCTCGGGCTTGAAGAATCCGCACTGTGTCAGCGTAGGCCCCGTGAGCGACGCGGTCATGCGCTCGAGAAGCGAGCCACGGAACCACTGGTCGAGCGGCACGGCAAAGCCCATCTTGTTGCGGTACAGGATTTCGTTCGGTAACACGGGCTCGAGGGCCTTCTTCAGAACCGCTTTACCCTCGCCGCGGCGCAACTTCATATCCGAAGGCAGGCGTGACGCCCATTCCACGAACGTGTAATCGAGGAACGGAACGCGCACCTCGAGACCGTGGGCCATGCTCGCGCGATCGACCTTGGTCAGGATGTCGCCGGGCAGGTACGTCTTGTAGTCGAGGTACTGCACCATGCTGAGCGCATCGGGGAATGTGCGGCCCTCGAGGTGTCCTCGAAAGACCTCCGACGCGCCGTAACCGCCGAGCGTTGCCAACAGGTCCGCGGAGAACAGTCCGCGGCGCCCCTCTTCGGGGAACAGGGAAATGCCGTGCAGGTACGCGCCGGCCGAATCCCGCGCGAGCGCCTCGAACGTCGTCTTGCCGCGCAGGAAGCGCGGCGCCCAATCGAGCTTCGGGAACAGGCGCCCCAGGGGGCCGAAGATCGGCTTGCGGATCGCGGCCGGGATGCGCGAACGCAGAACCTCCTCCGCGGCGAACAGCCGATAGCGACGATAGCCGAGGAAGTCTTCGTCGCCGCCGTCGCCCGAGAGAGCTACGGTCACGTGCCGGCGCGCCAGCTGGCAGACGCGATACGTCGGAATAGCCGAGCTGTCGGCGAACGGCTCGTCGTATAGGGTCACGAGCTCTTCGAGCAGCCCGTAATCCGACGCCTCCACGACCTCACTCTTGTGCTCCGTGTTCTTCGCGCGCGCCACCATATCCGCGTAGCGGGACTCGTCGTAGCGCGGCTCCTTGAAACCGATCGAGCACGTCAGCAGCCGCGGCGTCTGCAGCTCGCGCATCATGGCCACGACGGCGCTCGAGTCGATACCGCCCGACAAGAACGCTCCGAGCGGCACGTCGGACACGAGCCTGAGCTTTACAGCCGCCTTCAGACGCTCGCGCAACTCGCTGTGCACGGCGGCCGCGTCGGCGCTCGCTGCTTCTCGAGCCTGCGGGTCGAGGTCCCAATACTTCCGCAGACGCAGCTTGCGCTCACCGCGCTTCGTCAGCAGGCACCAGCCCGGCGCGAGCTTCTTGACCCGCGTGAAAATCGTCTTCGGATCGGGCACGTAACCGAAACAGAAGTAGTCCTCGATCGCCTCGGGATCGAGATCCCGCTTCAGCAGCGGGTGCAGCAACAGAGTCTTGAGCTCGGAACCGAAAATCAGCTCGCCGTCGTCGAGCTCGGCGTAGTACAGCGGTTTGACGCCGAGCCGGTCGCGCGCGATGAAGAGCGTCTCGCGGTTGCGGTCCCAGAGCGCGAACGCGAACATGCCGTTGAAGCGCGACAGGCAGTCTTCGCCCCACTCTTCCCAAGCGTGCACGATGACTTCCGTGTCGCAGCGGCTTCGAAACACGTGGCCGCGTTGCACCAACTCGTCGGCGATCTCGTGGAAGTTGTAGATCTCGCCGTTGTAGGTGACGGCGACGCTGCCGTCCTCGTTGAACATCGGTTGCTTGCCGCCCTCGAGGTCGATGATCGACAGGCGACGATGCCCGAAGCCCACTCCGGGCTCGAAGTGGAAGCCTTCGCCGTCGGGGCCGCGCTTGTTGAGCGTGTCGTTCATCGCACGCAGCAGCGCGGGATTGACCGAACGGCGCTCCCGCATATCGAAGATTCCTGAAATCCCGCACATTACTCAAACTCCGGAAGGCACGATGAGCTGGTCATACAGCCGGCGGTAGTTGTCTACCATGCCGGCAATCGAAAACTGTTCTACGGCTCGTTGCCTCGCCTGCTTCCCGTGGCGCGCGCGTAGCTCCGCGTCTGCAGCGTAACCGCGGATCGCGTCCGCCAGCGCGGCGGTGTCCCCCGGCGGGACGAGCACTCCGGTGCGTCCCGAATCGACGAGCTCACCATTGCCGCCGGTGGCGGTCGCGATGACGGGTAGCCCCGAAGCCATAGCTTCGAGCACGGTATTCGAAATGCCCTCGCGCAACGACCCGAGCACGAATACGTCCATGCTGCGCAGGAGCTCGGGAATGTCGTCGCGGCTCCCCGGCAACCACGTGGCGGCGGCAGCTCCCGAGGCTTCCAACCGCCTCAACGCCTCGGCGCGCAGCTCTCCGTCCCCGACCATCAGCAGACGCAGCAGCGAACCGACCGGCTCCTGCTGCACACGTATGAACGCGTTGACCACATTCAGAGGGTCTTTGATCGCTGCAAATCGCGTGACGCTGCCGATCACGGCGCTGCCGTCGACGCGCATTTCGGCGGGCAGCTGCACGCCGATCTCGCCACCCTCGCGCGGATGGAACTTGGCGGTGTCGACGCCGTTGCAGATCCGCACGACTTTGGCCGCCGGTATGCCGACGACGCGAACCATCCACTGGCGAAGCTCCTCCGAAACCGTGACGAACGTATGCACGAGATGCGACAGCGAGCGGCGCAGAAAACGGTATTTGCGGTTGTTGCCCTGCGGATCGTACACGTCCCATCCGTGCTCGCCGTGGATTCGGAACGGCACACCGGCGAGAAACGCGATCAGGACGCAATCCAACGTACCCATGTTGCGACTGTGGACGGCCGCGGGCTTCAGCTCGCGCAACAGGCGGAACAGCCGCAGATACGCACCCGGATCCTTGCCGGCGCGCTTGCCGATCGCGTACACGGGAACGTCGCCGCGCAACCGGCGGCGGAATTCGGTGGCTTCGGTCAGCGCGATGATCGCCTGCCGATACGGAGCACCGGCGAGGCCATTGACCACGTTCACGACGCCGTTCTCGATCCCGCCGTAATCGAAGCGCTGGACGATCTGCACGATCAGGGGGTCCTGCGTCATCGTCCGCCCCGTTCCTGTCTCACGTGCGCCAGACCGGCAATCGCGCCGCCGGCTGACGCCAATCTGTCGCGGCTCGCGTCCAACGAGGTGTCCAAGGGTGTCGCGAGCAGGTACACGCTGCCGTCCGCGTGACCGCGTGCGATGAGTTCCAACGCCTGAAGCACCTTGACCATCGTCGGAGTCGTCGCCGTCCTGTCTTCGACGGCATACCAATACCAGACGAGCAGCGACTGCGTCGGACCGGTAAGTCTGGTTTCGTTCACATCGATGGTTTCGCCGTGAGCGACGAAGGCATGTGTGCCCGTGACTGCGAAGCGTCGCCAATCGGCGGGCAGCAACCGGTTTCCGTTGCCGATCAGCTCGCGTCCCTGGCGATTGTCGAGATAGAGGCCCACGAACACGTCGATCGGTTGCCCGGCGCACGCGTAGGTGGCCGCGACGACGGCGTCCGGAGACCTGAGCTCGGGCGTCCACGGCGGCGACCAGCGCCCCGCCGCGTCGCAACCGTCGATCGCCGGCGGCGACAGCGTAGCCCCGCGAGCCTCCGTGGCTACCGTCGACCGGACCGCGAGCAACAGCGGGCCGGCGATCAGCGCGGCGGCCGCGGCGCACAGCGCAACGACGTTGCCGAAACTTCGATACGGAGCGCTCGCACGCGCCGGCGTCTGCGGCAAACGTTCGGGTTGCCCGGGCGGCACATCGTCGACGCGATCGGCGAATCGTGCGCCGACGTAGACCATCGCCATGATGACGGTCGTGAACAGTATCCAGCCGAAGACCACGTGATCGTGGCCCGCGAGATAACGCATGTGGCTTGCCGAGGCCACCCACATCGTGGTGAACGCGCGGACGCCGTTCGCGACGACCATGATCACCGCCATCACCGCGACGAACGCGACACGCTTTGCGTTCGATCGATACGACACGTACGCGAACAGCAGTGCGACGATCGTGCCGGCGGTCAGGAACGCCAGCCCGGAGCAGACGTCGGCCACTTCGAAGTCGCCTCCGGGTAGGCTCAGGAACTGGCCCTCTCGGTGCACCGGCACACCCACGGCGCCGAGGAGCGCGACGGAAACGTCGGCCGTGACTTCCATCAGATACGGAATCAGCGTGTCGCCGACCGGCACGGCAGTCACGAGGAACAACAGTGGGAACGCCGCGCGATGAAACAGCGGCGAGCCCAAGAACGTCAGCACCGTGGCCGGAATCAGCAGGACCGCAGCGAGATGCTCGATGACCTGCACGCCGACGGCCCGCGCGACGACCCACAGCAGGACCAACGACACGAGCGCGAGAAGGCCCCAGGCAGACGGCCGCACGGCGACAGTGGAGAGCGGCTCGCGCGCCCGCCACAGCAAGTAGGCCGCGACCGGAAAAACGACGGCTCCGTGCCTGTAATCGCTCGACTGCCACACGGCCGCCATCGACACGAAGCTCGACTGGTACACCAGCACGACCAGCACCGTGAACGCGGCAATCAACAACAGCGCGAACAGATGGCGGCGATCGACATGGCCGCCAATGCCGCTCAGGGTCGAATTCATGGCAGTCGGAAAACGCGATCCATCCGATCCCACGGCAACGCGGCGAGCAACGCTTTGAGTCGCGGTGCCGTCCTGTCGAGGTTCACGTAGTGACGAAAACGAGCACGCGCGGAAGCGCCTGCGATGCGCGGCTGCTCCGGATCGAACTCCCACGGATGACAATAGAAGACCGCCGGCACGTCCAGCGTCTGCCGGGCGCGTTTCACCAGCCACAACGACGCGGCCAACGGCAGCAACCTGAAATAGCCGCCACCCGCCGCCGGCCAGTTGCGGCCGAACAGCCGCACGGTCGTCGCCGGGATTTCCAGGAGTTGACACCCACGAACGTAGAACGGAACCACGGACGCATCGGGCATGCCGTAGTGATCGTGGGCGATCGGATAAATGCTCGAGCTGTACTCGTAGCCGGCCTCCGCCAAGATGCGATGCATCCAGGGCGTGCTGGCGTTGAACGACCAGCTGGCCGCCCGATAGCCGCGTACGGGCGTGCCGCTCGCGTCCTCGAGCAGCCGCTTCGCCGTCGTCACGTCTTGTTGAAATTCTTCCGGCCGTTGCCTCCACACGCGCACGTGCCGCATGCCGTGGCTCGCGACCTCGTGGCCCGCATCGGCGATGCGACGCACCACGCTCGGCAGTCGCTCCGCGATCCACCCGAGCGTAAAGAACGTGCCCTTGACTTGCGCGTCCGACAGCAATTGCAGCACGCGGTCCACGTTGCGGGGCACGCGGCACTCGAGGTCGTTCCAGCGCGCCTGCGGGATGATGCTCTCGAATGCGCCGACGTGGAAGTAGTCCTCGACGTCGCACGTGAAGGCGTTAGGTGCCGAGGCACCGGCGGCGTTTTCCCACACGCGTCCCGGCGTTGCGGGCGGTCCCGCCTCACTGGAAGCCTTTCTCGAAAGTGAGGACGCTGTCCCGCTATCCACTCAGATGCCCGCCGTTCGCTAGTTCGTAAAACGGCGGTTCAACGTCAGCTCGATCACGTTGACCCGGTAAGCGACTACGGAGTGCGACTCGCCGGTGGTACGCGTCAGCTTGGACGACAGCGTCGTCCTGCGACCCAGCTGATAGCCGGCGGTGACGAAAAGGCTCGTAAGACTGTATGCCACGGTGCCGAGCTCGCGGTGGGAGCCTTCAGCACCGAGCCCTACGGTCGTTCTCGCTCGGGCGCGCCACGCCACCAACATATCCACGCGGGACTGCGACTCGTCTTCCAAAGCCAGTCCGCTGAGGGCGACGCGGTGCGCCCGCGATTCGTCGAAGACAGCCGCCGAAAAACTGAGGCGATTGAAATCCAACGTCAGGCTCCAGCTCAACGATTTCGAAAGAAAGCGCTCCGCCACACCGGGGCGATTCAACAAGTCGTACGAGCCGACTCTCGCCAAACCACCCAGGATCAGGTCGCGCTGGTAGTCGTATCCCTGAGTGATGGGCCCTTCGGAGTACTGAAGCGCCGTGTGTCCGTGGGCGAATGCACCCGAGAGCGACGCGCGATGCGACGTACCGTAGGATCGGTGTCCAGTGGCGATGTCCAGGGAAACGTGGCGGTCGGGGTCAGTGGCAAAACCGACTTCCGACAGGGAATCCGTAAGGCTCGTGCTGGTCAGGCTGTCCCACGGGCTCTCCTTGCCGGCCGAAGCGTAGAGCCTGAGCGAACGTGCGACCCAGCCGCCAACTTCGACAGTCGCCTGCCGATGCTCCCACGGCTCGAACTGGTCGAACGCCGTCTTTTCCGAGTTGTATTTGAGAGCCCAGGTGGCACCGCGGGCCTTGCGGTAGTTGTTCAGCGAAAATTGCATGGTGCCGGTTTCGAAGCTCGGTATGACGAAGGCCTCCGCGTGTGCGTAATGGATGCTGTCCTGGCGGAAGCTTCCCTGGGCCATCGCGTTGTCCCCGATCGGGTATTGAAACGACGGCTTCACATAGTAGTCATTGCGATCGACTCGGTTGCTCGTGTGCCCGAGATTGGTCAATGGGATCGGTGATGTGGGATCTTTGATCGTCTGGTCACGCGCGGCGCCCACCTCGAAAAAGAAGTTGTCGGGGTCGAGTGCGAATGTCGAAACGGCGTTGAAGTTCTGGTAGACGTCTTGGTCCGACAGCTGCTGGTAGCGATACGCCTCGAGGTGGTAGTCCACCTCCGAGACCATGCGTTTGCCCTTCTGAGTCAGCCTGAAGGACGGGAGCAGCTCGTAGACCGTCGCCGTCTGCGGATTGTCGGGCACCAGCAGGACGTTGTCGGTATTCGCGACACCGACCGAGACCTCGGGTACGAAATCGACGCCCGCGGTCGCCGCCCCGGCATAAGCCGCTGAAAGAAGCAGCAGCCAGATTCTCGGCCGCGCCGCGCCCCTATCGGCCTTCATTGCCGTGATTGCCGTAGTGGCCATACGCACCATACAGCTGGCCCGATCCGCCGGAGCTGCGGACCTTGTTGAGCACCACGTTCACGGCTTTGTTCCGATCCAGAGGAGCCAGCGTCTGCTGGAGCGACTCGCGGGACGTCTGGCCCGCCTCGACGACCACGACGATTTGACCGACTTGGCCCGCGAGCGCCTGCGCCTCGCTGGTCAACAACAACGGCGGCGAATCGACGATGACGATGCGATCGGCATAGCGCGTCGACAGCTCAGCCACGACACTCGACATGCGCTCGCTGGCGAGCAGCTCCGTGGCGTGCTCGTGATGCCTTCCGGCAGGCAGAACCAGAATGTCGTTCAAGTCAGTACGAACCAGCATTTCGGCGACGTCGGTGCGTTCGTTCGAAAGCAGATCGATCAGGCCCGGCGCCCCTTCGAGCCCGAACGCGCGGCTGATATGCGGCTTGGCCACGTCTGCATCCACCAGGAGGACGTTCAGCTCTCTCTCCAAGGAAATGCTGACCGCCAGGTTGACCGAGCAGAAGGTCTTGCCCGCTCCCGGTAACCCGCTCGTGATCATTATCACGTTCTGATGCGGTGCGGCTTCCGAACCGGTTCGAAGCGTATTGGCGATCAAAGGGCGTTTGATTCTGCGAAATTCGTCCGTGATCCACGCGGTGTCTTCAGCCGACGCCAGGAGGCCGCCTCGCATGAGCTCATCGGTCGGCACGTGATGCCGGTCGCCCTCGATCACGACCTTCTTGCGGTTGGCCGGGAGGGCCGGGGCTACCGCTTGGGACCTGGGAGAGACCGACGACGGCGCAAGCGCGGGGGGTTGACCGCGGCTCTGCAGCCTCTTCAACGCTTCCTCGATACGACTCAAGCTCCGCCTCCTGGCAACAACGCCCGCAACAACGGTGCCTGCGCGAACACCATGACGGCAGCCGTGGAGACCACGAGAAGAACGACGGCGGCAATCCAGCCGACCGCCTCTTTTCTCCTACGAGCTGTTTGTTCCGGCGTCAACATCATGCTGATCGATCCCAATACGGGGAAAGTGATGCCGCTGACCAACCCCTCGTTGGTGAAAAAGACCAGGTTCATCTGGTTCAGTGCAAACGCGAGCGCCGCTCCGGCTCCCAGGGCAATGATGAGCACACCGGCAAGCAACAGCGGGCGGTTCGGCGCCACGGGCGTGGCCTTCGCGAAGGGCGGCTCGAGCCGTCGGAACGAGTTCTTGTCCGTAACGGGATCGAGGCGCTTCTTGGCCTGCAAATCTTCCCACCGGCGTATCAGTTCCTGATGCCGGGCCTGCACGACATCGTAGTCACGGTTCAGCTGTTTGAGTTGCGCCTCGACTTCCGTGATCTTGTCTACGTCGCGTCGCAGCTGAGCGACCTGTTCCTGCTCTGCCGCGTGCCGCGACTTAAACTCCGCCAGATCGACCTGCGCCGTGCTGAGCTGTATGCGCAGCTGTTGGAACACCGGATTCAGATCGAGCGGTGAGTTCGCGCCCTGTAACGCGCTTGGCGAAGCGGCCGTGCGTTGCGCCTCCGCCTGGCACTCCTTCTCGAGGAGGGACAGCTGTTCTGCCAAGCTCACGACGCGCGGATGTTTTTCGGTGAAATCCAGACGCAGGGCTGCGAGCTGCGTACGGAGTTGCGCGACCTGCGTACCGCGAGTGCAGCCCGCGGCCATACCCGCTTCCGGCGCCGCCATGATGCCGAAGACCGGCGCCTCGCCCCCGATCTGCCGCTGTAGCTCGTCGCGCTTGTCGGCGAGCTGCCGTAACTTTTCCTCGGTCCCAGCCACATTGGACATCGCGGCCTGCAGCCGCGTGTAGTAGTCGCCGGCCTGGCCCGGCATGAAGCCCAAGTTGTCCTGCTTGAAGTGCGCGAGGCGCTCCTCGGCCTCCTGCAGCCGCTGCTCGTGGACTTCGACCTCGTTGGCCACCGCGCGTTCGGTCACTTCGGCGTCGGAGCCCTCGTTGCCGAGCGTGCCTTCGATGAAGGCGTCCACGACGGCGGC
>FTFB01006191.1_pt1 | contig 12942 bp, 10 predicted proteins | sample 1658331 | NCBI WGS metagenome assembly FTFB01 (sample SAMEA3914816, study PRJEB12502) | metagenome | biome: forest; material: soil | place: USA | collected 2011-09-16 | depth 0.3 m | reverse complement strand
CGCGCGCACGGTCACAGCGTGCCCGTTGCCCGCGATGCAGGCCTTGACGGCATTATCGAGCAGATTGCGCAGCACTGTCGCCAGCGCGGCCGGATCGATGTTGACCGTGAGGTCCTGCGGCACGTCGAGCGTCACGGCGATATTGCGCAACCGCGCGCGTTCCCCAACCTCGGCGATTGCCGCGCTCGCGACCGCGTGCACGTTCGTCGGTTGCGGCGCGAGCTTCTGCCGGCCTTCTTCGAGCTTTGTCGTATCGAGCAGGTTGTCGATCATGCGCAAGAGGCGCTCGCCGTCCTCCAGCATGCGCCGCCCGAGCCGCTGGCTGTCGGCTTCGCGCGAGCGCAGCACGAGCGTCTCGGCCGCGAGCTGGATGCTCGCGAGCGGGCTTTTGAACTCGTGCGACACGGCCGCGAGGAAATTCTGCTGGCGGCGGCGCAGCTCGGCGTCGTGCCGGATCGCGCGCGTGAGCACCGCCATGCCGCCGATCAGCACGACGAGAAAGAAGCCGCCTTCCCACAGCACGCGATTCACGCGCGCGGCGCTGTCCGCCGCGACCGTGGGGTCGGCCGCGAAGCGCTGCTCCACGCTGCGCGCGTAGCGCGTGTGGTCGAACATCCACCACAGGATCATGACGGCCGAGATCAGCAGCAGGGCCAGGAACCCCACCTGTAGCGCTTTGGTCGGATCACGGCGCGGCATGTTCTTCTACGCTACGGCCGCGAACGCGTTGCGCAGGCCCGCGGCAAGGCGATCGACGTCGCGGCGCGTATGCGCGAGCGACAGGAACGCAATCTCGAACGCCGACGGCGCAAGCGCGATGCCCTGATCGAGCAGCGAGTGGAATACGCCGGCGTAGACGCCCGCGGCCTTCTGATCGAGCGCCTCGGCCGAGCGCGGCGCCGTGTCCGTGAGCCACGCGATCCAGAACATCGAGCCCAGGCGGCACAGTTTCGCTTTGACGGGCGCGTCAGCGAGCACGGGGTTCAACGTCTGCTCTAGGTACGCGCCGAGCGTTTCGAGCCGCTTCCAACCGTCTTCCTTCTGGAGCGTGCGCAACGTGGTGAGCCCCGCGGTCATCGCGACGGGATTGCCGGACAGCGTACCTGCCTGATACACGCCGCCTTCGGGCGACAGGTTCTGCATGATGCGCCGCGGGCCGGCGAACCCGCCGACCGGCATGCCGCCGCCGATGACTTTGCCGAACGTCGCCAAGTCCGGCTTGATGTTGTAGTGCGCCGCGGCGCCGCCTGCGCCGAGCCGAAACCCGCTGATGACCTCGTCGAAGATCAGGAGTGCGCCGTGCTTCGTGCACAGCGCGCGCAACGAAAGCAGGAACTCCGGCCGTTGCAGCAGCAGGCCGTTGTTCGCGGGAACGGGCTCGATAATGAGGCACGCGATACGGTCGCCTTCCTCGGCGAACAATTTCTCGGCCGCGGCCGTGTCGTCGAGCGGTAGCACGCGCGTCAGTGCCGCGAGCTCGTTCGGCACGCCCTTCGACGACGGTTGGCCAAACGTCGCGAGCCCCGAGCCCGCGGCGACCAGCAGATAGTCGACGTGACCGTGATAGCAGCCCGAGAATTTCACGACGAGATCGCGGCCCGTCGCACCACGTGCGAGCCGCACCGCGCTCATGACGGCTTCGGTGCCGGACGACACGAATCGCACCTGATCGACGCCGGGGTAAGCAGCGACGACTTCCTCCGCGAGCTCGATCTCCGGTTGGCAGGGCGCGCCGAACGACGTGCCGCGCCGGCATGCGGCTTCGACGGCCGCGACGACCCTCGGATGCGCGTGCCCCAGGATCAGCGGCCCCCACGAGCCGACGAAGTCGAGATACTCGCGGCCGTCCGAGTCGATGATCGTGGCGCCCGCGGCCGAGCGGATCACGAGGGGTGTGCCGCCGACGCTGCCGAACGCGCGCACGGGCGAATTCACGCCGCCCGGCGTGACCTTCTTCGCGCGCGCGAACCACGCGTCGGAGAGCGGGTGCTTGCCCTTTGCGGCGCCGGGTGTCGTCACAACCAGCCCCCCTTCAGCGCGTCGCGGGCGTGATACGTGATGATCTGATCCGCGCCTGCACGGCGGATCGCGAGCAGGTTCTCGCGCACGATGCGCGCTTCGTCGAGCCAGCCATTGGCAGCCGCTGCTTTCACTGCCGAGTACTCGCCCGACACGTTGTAGGCGGAGAGCGGCAACCGACTCGCTTCGCGCACGGCGCGAATCACGTCGAGGTAGGGGAGTGCGGGTTTCACCATGAGCCAGTCGGCGCCCTCGTCGACATCGAGCAGCGCCTCGCGCACGGCTTCGCGGCCGTTGCGAAAGTCCATCTGGTAGCTTTGCCGATCGCCCATCGCGGGCGTGGAGTCCGCCGCTTCGCGGAAGGGGCCGTAGTAGGCCGACGCGAACTTCACGGCGTACGACATCAGCAGCGTGTCCTCGTACCCGGAATCGTCCAGTGCGTCGCGAATCGCCGCGATGCGTCCGTCCATCATGTCGGAGGGAGCTACAACGTCGGCGCCCGCGCGTGCGTGGCTCACGGCCATGTTCACGAGTGGCGGCAGCGATTCGTCGTTCAACACGCGGCCGTCGGCCGTGAGTATCCCGCAGTGGCCGTGATCGGTGTAGGCGCAGAGACACACGTCGGTCATGACCACGAGATCGTTGCCGAAGTCGCGCTTCAGCCGCTCGCAGGTCTTCTGGACGGCGCCGTTCGCGGCCGCGGCCTCGCGGCCGTCCGGCGTCTTGCCGCCGTGCTCGGGGTGCCCGAACAGCAGCACCGCGCGGATGCCGAGCGTGAGATCCTTGCCGATCTGCGTCACGACGTTCTCGAGACCCATTTGCGCGATGCCGGGCATCGACGAGATCGGCTCGTTCGCGCGCCGCGCCGGCACCACGAAGTGCGGCATGATCAGGTGCTCCGCGCTCACCGTGGTCTCGGCCACGAGGTTGCGCAGCGTCTTCGTGCGTCGCAAGCGCCGCAGGCGTGTGCGACCCGGCGTGGTGACGATCATCTCTGCCATTGCATCGACTCCAGAATTCCTTCGAGACTCGGCTCGCGCGCCTCGGCCGTGACGGCGAGCCCCGCCGCACGCGCGGCGGCCGATGTCGACGGGCCGATCGTGTACACCTCGATCGGCACGTCCACGGTGACCTGCTGCACGAAGCCATACACCGCTGTCGGGCTCGCGAAGATCACATTATCCGCGCCGAGTGCCGACATTGCGCGCTTCGGCGCGGCCGGCGGGGCCGGAATCGTGCGATAGACGTCGAAGCGCGTGCAGCGCGCCCCGGCCGCCGTCAACGCGCGCTCGAGCGTGTGGCCGGCGTTCTCGGCGAGCGCGAGCAGCACGTGCGGGCGATGCTGCAGATCGCCGTCGCGCGCGAGCGTGGCGCCCAGACTCGCAGCCGTTCCGTCGCGGCCGACGAGATCCACGCGGCCGAGGCGAGCGCGCGCGGCTTCTGCCGTCGCCGCGCCGACCACGGCTACGCGGGCGCGCGGCGGCGTCGCGGGATGCAGCGAGGCGAACGCGTCGACGCCGCGGCGCGACGTGAACGTGAGCCAATCGGCGTTCGCGGCCGCGGCGGCCACGTCGCCGCGCAGCGCCGGTGTGTCGATCGGCTCGCAGTGGATGCAGGGCAGGGCGACGGGCTCGGCGCCGCGTTCGGCCAGCATCTGCGCCCATTCGGCGTTGTCTTCGTCGCTGCGAGTCAGTAGCACGCGACGACGCGCAGCGGCACCGACGGCCGGCGTCACGAGTCGTCTCCGCCGGCTTCGAGGGTGGCCCAGGCGATGGCGCCGAGTTTCTTCGGATCGCGGCCGCGCACGCGCGCGCTGCGCACGACGCCGGTGCGCTCGTGCATGGCCAGCAACTCGTGGGCGCCGTCGCGTTTGATGCAATAGGCGCCGAACGCCACATCGCAACCGCCTTCGGCGCGCGCGAGAACGTCGCGTTCGGCTTTCACGGCCGCGTGGCTCGGTGCGTGATCGATCGTCGCGAGTGCCGCGAGCACGCGCCGGTCGTCACGCCGACACTGCAAGGCGAGCGCGCCTTGCGCCGGCGCCGGCACGAACTTCGCGGGATCGAGCCTCACGAATTCGATCTCGCCAAGATCACCAAGACGTCCTTCGGCCATGAGCCGCTCGACGCCGGCGGCTGCGAGCACGATCGCGTCGTACGCACCTTCCGTCAGCTTGCGCACGCGCGTCGGCACGTTGCCGCGCAGGGGCTCGATATTCAGATCGGGCCGAAAGTGTTTCAGCCACACACGCCGCCGCGCAGAAGCCGTACCCACCTTGGCGTCCTTGGCGAGAGGAATGAATTCGTTCTTGCCCCCCGCAAGCACTTTGCGTCGCACGAGCAGGAGATCGGCCGGATCGACGCGCGCGGGCACGGCGGCCACGACGAGCTCGGCGGGCGACTGCGTCGGCAGGTCCTTGAAGGAGTGCACGGCGAGCTCGATGCGCTTCTCGACCAGCGCCTGCTCGATCTCGCGCACGAACACGCCTTGCGGGCCGATCGAGCCGAACAGCGCCGTTTGATTCTGGTCGCCGGCGGTCTTGATGATCACGAGCTCCACTTCGAACCCGGCCGCAGCCAGGCTCGCGGCCACGGTGCCGGACTGCGTGCGCGCCAAGTCCGAGCCGCGAGTGCCGAGCCGTAGTTTCGGTTTCTTGCTCACTGCACGCGCTCGCTCGGGAGTGCGTCGTCGGCCGAAGGCTCGGCGGTCGCACCCTTCAGCGCCGCGCGCAACTCGTCCGCGAACTCGGGCTCGAGGCCGGAGAGGAAGGCTTCGACGGAGCCATCGGGCCCGTCGTGCAGCAGGCCGCGCAGCCCGAGACACGGAATGTGCGCGAAGCGGCGCGCGAGCACCTCGGCCCACGTCTCGATCGCGGCGCGTTCGGTGTCGCCCAATCCTTTCAGATCCTTTTTCAACAGGCGCTTCACGCCTTCCTGGGCCGTGCGGCGATAGCGTTGCTGCAGCGCGCCGAACAGCGGCCCGTAGTAACGCTCCGTGAAACGGTCCTGGAGCTGATCGAGCGCGTGATCGACCTGTTCGCGCGCGGGTCCTGCTTCGAGCAACCGCGCCGCGCGGTTCTGGTCTGCGAGCCGCACGATCTCGTCCATGCCGATGCGGGGGATCGCGAGCTTGTTGCACAGCGCGGCGTCGACGTCGCCCGGCACCGCCATGTCGACGATCAGCGGCGGTTGGCCGCTCGGTGTGTGCGCGGCGAGCCGCTCGAGCGCGGCCTGCGTCAGGATCGGCGTGCCGGCGCCGGTAGCCGTCAGCAGCGCTTCGACCGCCGGCGGCTCGCGCCGGAAGGTATCGAGGCTCATGTGCTGTGCGCGGTGATGTGCCGCGAGTTCGGCGGCTTTCTCGGGCGTACGGTTCACGACCGTGAAATGCAGGCCCGCTTGCGCGAGCGACACGGCCGCACGCTCCGTCATCGGCGACACGCCGACGAGCGCGATGCGCCCCGGCGTGCGTGCGATGCGCTCGCGCAGATTCTGCACGGCGATCTCCGCCAGCGACACGCGACCTTCCGCGAGCTTGGTGCCGCCGCGCACGCGTCCCGCGATGCGCAGCGCTTCCTCGAACACGAGCCCCAGGCTGGGGCCGCAGAGTCCAAGCTCGAGCGCGCGTTCCTGGCAGAAGCGCACTTGGCCCACGATTTCTGTTTCGCCCACGCACGCGGAGTCGAGACCCGCGGCCGTCAGGAACAGGTGCTCCGCCGCGCCCTCACCCTGCCAGGCGCGCAACCGGCGCTCGGCCTCGCCGTGCGCGGCAGCGCGGCCCGTGAGCAGCTGGAATGCGTCGCGGCGCAGGTCCTGGACCGGCGTGCGGTCGCTGCGCGCGAAGATCAGCTCCACGCGATTGCAGGTGGAAAGGTAGGCGAGCTCCGCGAGCTGCATGCGCTGCGCGAAGTCTTTGAGCCGCTCGGCGACGGTATCGGCGTGCAGTGCGAACTCGGCCAGCGCTTCGCTGCCGTCCTGCCGCCACGACACACCGACGAGACCAAGATGTTCGAGCAAGGGGCGGGTCCCGCTGGGAATCGAAGGGCTCAGCCTAGCGTCCGGCGCGGCGCGTTTGTCACGGCAGTGTCACGGCGCAGCGCGCCGGCTCGGTGGCTACGCAGAATGCGAACTGCGTCCGGCAGTCGCCGCTCGCGCGTGCGGGCGTTTGAAACTAGTATTCGCGTCGGTGCAACGTCGGCACCGTCGGCAATGGGGGCCGTGCGTGATCGAAGTTTCCGGCCTTTCGAAAATGTACGGCGATTTCGCCGCCGTCAGCGATCTGTCGTTCACGGTTCGGGCCGGCGAGGTGCTGGGCCTCGTAGGGCCAAACGGCGCGGGTAAGACCACGACGTTGCGCAGCATCGCGGGGATCATTCCGCCGACGGCGGGCCGCGTGAGCATCGCGGGCCACGACCTCGCGACGGATCCGATCGGCGCTAAGCGCTCGCTCGCATTCTTCCCCGACGAGCCGCGGTTGTTCGACTATTTGACGGTGAGCCAGCACCTTGCCTTCGTCGCGCGCATCTACGGGGTCGAGAGCCACGAGGCGATCGCGCAGCCGCTGCTCGAGGAGTTCGAAATAGCGAACAAGGCCGACGAGCTTCCGGGCCAACTGTCGCGCGGCATGAAACAGAAGCTCGCGATCGCCTGCGGGCTCCTGCACTCGCCGCAGGTACTCTTCTTCGACGAGCCTCTGACGGGTCTCGACCCGCTTGGCATCCGCCGCATGAAGAACTCGATCGTGCAACGCGCGCGTGCGGGCGCTGCAATCGTGTTGAGCTCGCATCTGCTGCATCTACTCGAGGAGGTGTGCACGCACGTGCTGATCCTGAAGCGCGGTACGAAGATCGCGGACGGGACTCTCGCCGAGGTCGCCGCACGCTTCAGCAACGGCGAGACGGGTGTGAGTCTCGAGGAAATCTTCATCCGCGCGACGGGCGGTTCGGAGGAATAGCGGCGTGAGCGGCACCATCGACGCGCTGTTCTACTTGCGAAGCACGTCGCTACGAAACGCGGTGGTCTCGCGTTTCAAGCGGCTCAAGCAGCCGAAGTACCTCATCGGCGCGATTGTCGGCATCGCCTACTTCTATTGGGTCGTCGGGCGGCGATTCACGGCGCGCCCGCCGGGCCCGGCCGGGTTCGGACAAGCCCTCGCGTTACAGCAATTGCCGGCCTTCGCGACACTCGGCGCGGTACTCGGCGCGGTGCTTCTGATGCTGTTCGTAGCGTTCTATTGGCTGTGGCCGAGGACACGCGCGGCGCTGACCTTCAGCGAAGCCGAGATCGCGTTCCTGTTCCCGGCGCCGGTGAGCCGCAGAACGTTGATCCACTATCGCTGGATCAACGCGCAACTGCGAATTCTCTTCACCTCTGTGCTCGTGGCGTTGTTCTCCACGGGCTGGGTGTTCCTCCCCGGCAACGGCGCGGTTCGCGTCGTCGGCTGGTGGCTGATTTTCTCGACGCTCGATCTGCACAGCGTCGGGTCGTCGTTCGCGATCACGCGGCTGCTCGACCGCGGCGTCGCGTCGCTGCGCCGCAGCCTGCTCACCAGTGCGATCGCGGCGCTCGTCGTGACGCTTGCGGTCGTGGCCGCCCGGCGCTCTCTGCGAGCGCCGTCCGCCGAAGACGTGGCGAACTTTCAGGCGCTCGCCAGCTACGTCGGCACGTTGCTGACGACGGCTCCATTGTCGTGGCTGCTGGCGCCGGCGAGGTGGGTCGTGCAGCCGCTGCTGGCACCGGATGCGCGTGCGTTCGCGCTCGCGCTCGGGCCCGCGCTGCTCGTCTACGTGCTGCACTACGTTTGGGTACTGCGTGCTGAAGTCTCGTTCGAGGAGGCGTCGATCGCGAAAGCCGAGAAGCGTGCGGCGCGCCGGAAGGCGGCGCTGCGCGACGGGGTTCGGCTCGGCAAGACGGAACGCAAGGCCCAGCGTGTCCCGTTCGACCTCGCTGGCGTTCGGCGTCCAGAGCTCGCATTTCTCTGGAAGAACCTGTTGTCGTCGGCGTCGTACCTGCGGCCGCGCGTCGCGCTGACCGCCGCCGCCGTCATCATCATTGTCTCGACCTGGCTCGTGCGCGCCGAGGTGGAGCCGTTTCGTACCATCGTCTCGATACTCGGGCTGGTCAGCGCGGGCTACGTGTTCGTCTTCGGGCCCATGGTCGCGCGGCAGGACCTGCGCCTCGATTTGCCGAACGCCGACATCCTGAAGACGTATCCGCTGCGCGGCTGGCAGATCGTTCTCGGCGAGATCCTGGCTCCCGTCGCGACCGTCACCGTCCTGCTCTGGCTTCTGTTGCTCGCGTCGTTGCTGACGGCGCATCCGCCTCGAGTCGAGTGGTGGACGACGGGAACGCAGGTGGCAGTGGCGGTCGCCGTCGCGCTGCTGCTCCCGCCGTTGTGCGCGCTCCAGGTGCTCGTGATGAATGCGGCTGTCGTGCTGTTCCCCGCGTGGATGCCGCAGGGTGCGGACCAAGGGCGCGGTGTCGACGTCATCGGCCAGCGCATCTTCTTCGTCGCGGGCGTGTTCCTCACGATGACGCTTTCGCTGCTGCCTGGCGCGATCGCAGCGGCGATCGTGTTCTTCGGCCTCCAATGGACGATCGGAGTCTTCGTGGTCGCGGGTATCGCGGCCGCGGGCGCCGCGCTCGCGATCCTCTGCGTCGAGGTTTGGCTCGTAGTGGTGTGGCTCGGTGAACGGTTCGAGCGCTTCGATCTCTCGGCGGAGCTCAGGCCTTAGCGAGCGCGCACGATCGATGGACGGGCGCAGCCGCTGTCGAGTACGGAGGCAATGTGCCGGGGCAAGTCGATTATTGTCACAGCCGTGTACCGCGAGGGGCGTCCGCGGCTACGTGCCCTCCGCGCAGACGTTGGGGCGCCGCAGGGGCGTGCCGCGGTTATGTGAATTGGTGAACTGCGTCACAGCGGTCTCTGGCATCTTCGTGATTGAGTTCGCACTGGACGCTCCTTCTAATAACAACTAACCGGCGTCGACCCAGTCGCGGGGCCCCGACGCTGAAAAGCGACCGCCATGCATAACGAAAAGAACGACTCCCACGGCGACTACCAGCTCGACGATGCGGCCACCGGTGAATACCCGGTGCTGTTCGACGCCGCCCGCGAGCCGACCGACTCTTTACAGGCCTTGAACGGCGCGCCGCACGAGGCCACCCCTACGGCGCCCGACGCCCCGACGGCGCATGCCCCCGCCATGGCTTCCGACACTGTGACAGCGTATGACCCCACCCCGGCGCCCGACGCCACGGTCGAACATCCGCAGTTGCCCGCCGGGGGAGAAACCCAGGTTTCGGGCTGGCTCGCGGACCTCGAGGCCGAGATCGCGCGGCTACACGATCGCTGGCAGCAGGTCGAGCAAGGCTTCGGCGCCAAGGACAGCCTGATCGCCGAGCTCAAGACCGAGATTGCGTCGCGCGATGGCGCACTTGCCGACGTGCGTGCGCGACTCGAGCGCAACGCCGAGGCGCTGACGGCGCTCGAGCACTCGCTCGCCGACAAGAACGACGACGTCAAGAATCTCACCGCAGAACTCACGCGCCGCGCGGCCACGCACGAGCAGAGCGTCGCCTCGCTCGCGGCCGTGACGGCGGAGCGGCAGGTCGCGCAGCGCGATCTCGAAGCCGCGCGCATGGAGATCATACGGTTGAACACCGCCGTCGAGCGCGAGCAGGCGGCCGTGAAGGCGCTCGCGACCCGCAACGATCAGCTCGTGGCCGCGCAAGCCGCGATGTCGCTGCGGCTCGCGGAGCTCGAGACGTACATCGATGGTCGCGCGCAGAGCTGGTCGGGCCTGAAGGCCGAGATCACCGAGCAGAAGAATACGATCCTGCGGCTGGAGAAGGGGCTGAAGACGAAGGACATGACGATCGACGACGGCGCACGGCTGAAACGCGAGCTCGAGCAGAGGCTCGTCGACATGGAGCGGCAGAACTCGGAGATTTCCGGCCGCCGTAAGGAGCGCGAAGCCGCGTACGACGAGCTGCAACGCAAGCTCACGGAGCACTTCGCGTTGGCCGAGAACCTGAAGGCCGATCTCGCCAAGCGGATGACGGACCACGACCGCCTGCTCTCGTCGGCTTCGACCGATCGCACGCTGATCGCCACGCTCGAGGCGGTGGTCCGCGAGAAGGACGCGTCGCTGGCGGCGCTCGAGGCGCAGCTCGCCGCGAATCAATCCACGGCCGACGAGCGGCTGCGCGCACTCGAGCGTGACCTTACGGAGCGCGACACCGCGCTTGCGCAAAGCCGCGAGCGCGCCGATCAGCAATCGCAGCTTGCGACCGGCCTCAAGGCGGAGCTCGACGTCAAACGCACGGGCGTGGACTTGCTGCAACGCAGCGTGCACCGCATCAGCAACCTCGGCGCGAGCCTTGCGGAGCTCGAGCGGCGCATCGAGTCGAGCAAGAGCGTTCGGGCCGCCGACGATGCGGCTGTTCCCACGGTCACCCCGGCGTCGACAGTCGATGCCGAGCCTGTAGAGTTGCTGCCGCTCGAGAGCTTCCTCTCGCTCGACGGCAGCGGCCGCCCGGCGAACGATACGGCGCCGAGGCTCATCGGCTCGGTCGGCGGCGAGAAGATGACGTTCCCGCTCTCGAAGAGCGAGATGACGATCGGCCGCGGCAAGACCAGCGACATCCGGATCTCGAGCCACTTCATCAGCCGAGTGCACGCGAAGATCAGCACGCGCGGCATCGCCACGACGATCGAGGACATCGGCAGCAAGAACGGCATCTTCGTGAACGCGAACCGCATCAAGCGCTGCGTGCTGCGCGACGGCGACGTCGTGAGTCTTGCGAGCGAGCTCGAACTGAAGTTCGTCGACGCCGCGCACTGAGCGGCTCTCGCATTTCGGGCCCGGGGGAGGGTAATTCACGGCTCTTCGCGCCTACGCTTGCCATCCCAGAGCCGCGTAGGAGAAAGCCGTGAATCGCCCGATCGTTACGCTCCTAGGTGTCGTTTGTGGCGCGGGTCTGTGCCCGCTCTCCGCCGCCGCTGCCGATCAACCGGAAACAGTGATGGTCACGTTCCACGCGAAGCCGGGCGCCGAAGCTGAGCTCGAGCGCGTGATAGCGGGCCATTGGAAGACCGCGGCCGACCTGCACCTCGTCTCCGCCGCGCCGCACGTCACGCTGCGCGGAACCGAGGAGGGCAAGAAGACCTATTTCATCGAGGTGTTCACCTGGCGTGACGCGAGCATTCCTGATTCTGCGCCGCAGGCCATTCAGAGGATCTGGGCGCAGATGAATGCGCTCGTCGAGAGCCGCGACGGGCACGCCGGGCTGCGTTTCGAAGAGGTGTCTGTCGTCGACTAGATCGATCTCGACGGCGCGGCATTCACGCATTCCCCGATTCCCGGTTCTAGCGCGCTTTCTGATGGCGCACGGCCGCTTGTCGCCCGTCACCGCGGTGTTCCGCACCCAGGCATCAACCCCCGACGCACGCAAACTGTCGCCAAACAGAGACGTTCCGGTCGACTTTGCCGATCGCATTTTGAGCTGTAGCTCACACATCACCGGTTTCCGATCGGGAACACTGTCGCCCCGTGATGACGCCTCCGGTTTGCGACAGGGAGTCCGGTCGGAGCGTAGGGAATCGGGGCCACAGGGAGGTTCAGGCATGCCGAAACTTCTGAAGGCAACACTGCTCGGTCTGCTCGCGTTCACGGCTGGCGTCTCGTACGGCGGCCCGGGGGACGCCTCCAAACAGGAGCTGCGCAGCCTCGACGACCAGGTGCAGGAGATCAAGACCGACGTGCTCGGGATCGCAGCCGATCTCACGCGGCTCGAGGAAAAGCTGCTGTATCCGTCGAACACGCAGATCGCCATCTTCGTGTCCATCACCGAAGGTCAACCGTTTCGCCTCGACGCGATGCAGATCAACATCGATGGCCGGCTCGCGACTCACTACATCTACGCCTACAAAGAGCTCGAAGCTCTGCAGCACGGAGGGGTGCAGCGGATCTATACGGGCAACGTCCCCACCGGTGCACACGAGATCGCCGTCTCCGTGAACGGCAAGACGGATTCCGATAAAGACTTCAATCGCACGGAGACGTTTTCGTTCAGTAAAGGTGTCGAGCCGAAGCTGCTCGGCATTACGCTCGCCGGACCCGAGTCGATCGAACTTGGCGACTGGTAGCTCGGATTAGAGAGACGGGCAACGCCCGCTTTTTCTTTGGGACGGAAGGGGTAACGCTCATGCGTTCTCGTTGGCTGCTCGGTATTACCGCGCTGTGCGTGGCCGCGTTGGCGCCCGCCGGCCCGCTATCCGGGCGCAAATCGCAACAGCCGGTTCTGCGCGATCTCTATTTCGGCGAGTCGCTCTTCTACGCGCGCCAGGGCCGGTACTTCGAAGCGCTCGAGCGCCTCGACGCGGAGCTCGGTCAGCACCGCGCGGTGGACCAGCCGGAGCTCGACTCCCTCTACTACCACGTGCACCAGGCCGAGTTCTCGGTGGGCGATTTCGAGCTGAACTATAGGATGCATCGCCGCGCCGGCCGTGCGATCACCGCGGTGCTGGAAGGCGCCGTCGATGAAATCGTGCGCAATGACGCCGCCTATCGCCTCGCCAAGATCCACTTCCAAAAGGGCCAGCTCGACGATGCGCTGCAGGCCCTGCAGCGGATCGACGGCAAAGTGCCCGAGCAGATTCGCGGCGACGTCGAGTTCCTGCGCGCGAACGTGTACATGGGCCTCGGGCGCAACGCCGACGCCGTCGCGGTTCTGAAGCGTCTGCAGAATGCCGCCGACCTCAATAGGTTCGCCGCTTACAACCTCGGCATCGCGTTGCTCGACGACGGGCGGCAGGAAGAAGCCATCCAGCAGCTCGAGCGAGCGGGCCAGAGCGGCGGTGCCGACGAATCCGTGCTCGCGGTTCGCGACAAGTCCAACCTGGTTCTCGGGACGCTGCTCGTCG
>FTFB01009606.1_pt1 | contig 12988 bp, 8 predicted proteins | sample 1658331 | NCBI WGS metagenome assembly FTFB01 (sample SAMEA3914816, study PRJEB12502) | metagenome | biome: forest; material: soil | place: USA | collected 2011-09-16 | depth 0.3 m | reverse complement strand
CCGATGACGGTGCTCGTGGTGTAGCGAATGTTGTGCTGGTCAAACGACAGCAGCGCACCCAATCCCGAGCGCGCGAGCGCCTGGCGCGTTCGCGCGAGACGGTAGTTGTGCAGCCGGCGGAAATCGACGCGTTCCTCGAAGTCGACCTGGGTGTGGCCGGGCGCCTGGAGCGGTCGCTTCCATTGGTGATTCGGGTCGATGTCGCTGCCCTTTACGATCTTCGGCTCGACGAGCTTGGACTTGTCGCCCTTGCGGATCGGCGCCGCCTTCGCGGCATTCCCCTTCGACTTAGCTTTCTTCTTTGCCATGCTGTCCTCTTAGTGAGCGTTCCCGAACCACACGGTTCGCACCGGGGTGGGGCGATTCGGCCATCGGGATTGTACGCGGCGTCACGCGAGTCAGACAGCCCGACATCGACCGGCTGCATCGCGTCGAGCGACCATCACCGCCCCGAATTCGTGCACGGGTCTGCACGCCCTGCCTTCTGATCGGGCGGCCGGCGTGCTCCGTCATGGTTCCATCGGCACGGCACCCCCGTTGGAGCACCACGCCGCGCCACATTTCTGAGATCTCTCACACGGTTGGCACAAGTTTCGCAATGCAAACACCACACGCGCGAACGTCTCGCGCAATGGGTGAAGGAGCGATGCGGCCCAACGCGGACAATTTGACGGTCCTCGAGCGCAGCGACATTCGCGCGATGCGCCCGTGGCTCGGCCTGTACCGCGACGTACCCGCCACGATTCAACCGGCGAGCAGCACGGCGCTCGCGATGTTCAAAGCAACCTGCGCGCGCAACCCCTCTGCGCCCCTCGTGCACTACTTCGACAAGACGCTGACCGCGACGGACTGCGACGCCATGTCCGATGCGCTGGCCGTGGGCCTGCAGGCGCGCGGCGTCGGGCGCGATGATCGCGTCGCCATCTACCTGCAGAACATCCCGCAGGTCGTCATCGCGGTGCTCGCGGCTTGGAAGTGCGGCGCGACTGTCGTGCCGTGCAACCCCATGCTGCGGGAGCGCGAGCTGACCAAGGTCCTGGCGGGTTCAGGCAGCCGCGTGCTGATCTGTCAGGACGACCTGTACGGCCAAGTCGCCAAAGCCGCGCTCCCGGCGACCGCCGTAGAGCACACGATCACCACCTCGCCGCTTGAATTCCTCGATCCTGCGGTACCGCTGCCGACGATGCTGGCCGGCATGCAGCGCGTCCGCGACGCCGGCACGACGGATCTCCGCACGATCGTGGCCGAAAATGCCGGTCGCGCGCCTCGCCTGGTAGAGATCACAGGCGACGACGTCGCGTTCATGGTCTTTACGTCGGGCACCACGGGCGACCCGAAAGGCGCCATGAACACGCATCGCAACGTCGTGTTTGCGACCGGCGTGTACGAGCGCTGGATCGGGCTCACGAGCGCGGACGTGATCCTCGGGCTCGCGCCGTTGTTCCACGTAACGGGACTCATCGGCCATGTCGCGCTGACGCTGCTGACCGGGGCACCGCTGGTGCTCTTCTACCGCTTCGACGTCGCGGAAGCCTGCATGCTCGTCGAGGTCTACCGTGCCAGCTTCACGGTCTCCGCAGTAACTGCGTTCATTGCCCTCCTCAACAGCGGCGAACTCGAGAAGCGCAACCTCGCGTCACTCAGAAAGGTTTACACCGGCGGCGCACCGACGCCCACCACCGTGCTCGACGACTGGCATACGCGCACCGGTGTGCGCATCCACCCGATGTACGGCTTGACCGAAGCGACATCGCCCACTCACATGACGCCGCACGGGGCGATCCCGCCAATCGATCCCCACACAGGCGCCATGTCGATCGGCGTGCCCGTGTTCAACACGCATGTGAAGGTCATCGCCGAAAACGGCGCGGAGTGCGGGCCGCGCGAGATCGGCGAGTTCGTGATCGCCGGCCCGCAGATCGTCCCGGGCTACTGGCAGAACCCGGCGGCCACGACGAAGACCATCACCCCCGACGGACTGAAGACGGGCGATGTCGGCTTCATGGACGAGAACGGCTGGTTTTACCTCGTCGATCGCTCGAAGGACATGATCGTCGCGTCGGGCTTCAAGGTGTGGCCGCGCGAAGTAGAGGAAGTGCTGTACGAGCATCCGGCTGTCCGCGAGGCCGCCGTCGTCGGCGTGCCGGACGCCTATCGCGGAGAAACTATAAAGGCCGTGATCAGCCTGAAGCCGGGGCATGAGGTCACGCCCGACGAAATCCGCGCCTTCGCGCGCGAACGCCTCGCGGCATACAAGTATCCGCGTTTCGTCGAGATCACGGACGACCTGCCGAAGACTACGAGCGGCAAGATCATGCGCCGCCTGCTGCAGCCCACGGCGCACGCCGCCGCGCTACCTGTGCAGACCGAAATCCTGAGCGTCAATTATCCGCAGCTTCGCGCGGCCCTCGATGCACGAGCGGTGCTCGAGATCGGTGCCGTGTGGCTTCGATTCAGCCGCAGCTTGATTCCGCTCGCGACGTCGGAGGCGTTCTACGAACGGCTTGAGATCATGCTCGCGCAACTGCGCGACGGGCGCGCGTTCGTCGACCGAGCCGCATATCTCACGGCGAACGATAACTATCACGCTGCCGTCGTCGACCTGCTCGCGAACGAGCACTTGTCGATCGGCTTCAGGAGGCTGCGGCTGCGCGATCTGTTCGTGGCAGCGCTCAAGGAAACTTCCGTCGTAGCGCCGAACGCAGTGTACTTTCACGAGTTCCTCACGGACTGCCTCGCGGCAGGCGATCGCGTAGGCGCAATCAAGGCCATCGTGTCATGGAACAAGCACGCGTCGAGCGGCGTGCGCCGCGCGCTCGATTCGCGAGGTCAGACCGCCGCGCAACGCGACGAGCTGCGGCCCGGATGCATTGTCGAGGACCTTTCCGTGGCTGTCGCCAAGGAGCAGGAGAGTCTTGCGGGCGACATCGACGCGCTGGTGCAGGCGCTCGACGCGCGCGCGGCCCTCGAGATCGGCGTCGCCCAGTACCTGGGCACCGCCCTATCGATCGAGGCGGAGCGCGATGCGCTCGTGGCGCGCCTGCGCGCGTTCACGCCGCTCGTGCGCGGCACGTCGGCGACGCACGTAGCGCGCTACATCCGCGCGGACGATGCCTTCCACCGCATCTTCATCAGCTTGGTCCGCAACTCACATCTGTTCGAGATCTACAACGCGATGGACGTGCCCGAGCTCATGCGTCGTGTCCTGACCGTCGCGCCGCTCTCGATCCGCGAAGTGTTCGACGACCATCGCGGCCTGATCGAAGCGCTGCGCGCCGGCAACGCCGACGCGACGAGCGCCGCGATCACAGAGCACATGAACCGCGTGCGCACGGCGCTCGCGGACTTCCTCGCGGCCGCGAACGCCGCGGCGGACGCTTCGACGATTCACCACGCCGCGTGAGCGCCGCGGTTGGACATCGCTGCTACTTCGCGCGGCCTTTGTAGCCCGAAGCGACCATCGGGATCGTGAAGATCTCAACGAACTGCTGGTTGTTGGCCACGCCGTACAGCGTCTGCTTGTTGGCGCCGCCGAACGCAACCGTGATCAACGGCAACGGCGACGGGATCTCGCCCAGGTGCTTGCCCGTCTTGTCGACTACCTGCACGCCGCCGCCACCCGTCGTGTAGATGCGGCCCTGCTCGTCCACGGCGCTGCCGTCGCCGCCGACGAGCGCGAACTGGCGCTCGTTCGTCAACGAGCCATCGGCCTGCACGTCGAAAGCGACGAGACCGCCTGGCCGAGGGCCGGGCGGCGCGCCCGCGGGCACGGGATCGGTCGGCGTGCTCGCGAGGCGGCCCGTCACGTACAACGTCTTCTCGTCGGGGGACAGGATGATGCCGTTCGCACCGACCAGGGTGCCGTACTGCGTGACGGTGCCCTTCGCATCCGAGTAGAAGACGCCGCCCTTCGAGAAATACACGCCGCCCTTGCTGTCGGCGGTCATGTCGTTCAGCAAGCCGCCGGCGCAGTCGATCGGCTCGCCTTTGTACTCGCTCATGAGCAGCTGTTTCTTCGGCTCGAGCTGCCAGATCTGCTCGGGCAGCGCACGCTGCAGCACGAACAGCGCGCCGTTCTTGTTCATCGATAGCGAGCCGCTCGTGCTCGTGCCCGTGTACGGATACGACTCCTTGCCGTTCGCGTCGAGCTTCAACACTCGGCTGTTCGTGTTCTGCGCGAACAGCATGCCGCCGTCGGCCGTCGCGATCGGCCCATCGGCGTTGTTGCCGGTGCCCGTCCACACGGTCTTCCAGCTCTTGCCGGCGTCGATGACGCCCGGGATCGCCGTGACCTTGTAATCGCGATGCTGCGGCGCGGGAGCTGTCGGCCGTGCGGGCGGCGCTGCGCCCTGCGCCGGCGGATTCTTGCAATGGCTCGCAATGTAGGCCGCGTAATTCGCGTCGCGCGACGCTTGCACGCCGGGCCCGGATTGCGGCGCCGCTGCGGGTGTCGCGGGTTGAGCCTGCGCGAGCCCTGCGCACAGCGCCGCACCGAGCAGTCCAATGGTTGCAGTCGTCGTTGTTCGTAAGCGCATGGTCCCTCCGATTACTTCCACGCCTCGACCGCTTTGCGTTGCAGCGAGTCGGGGCCGATTTCCATGATCTCGAGCGCCACGCCGTCCGGATCCGAGATCCTGCCGACGCGGGCCTTCGAAATGCCGGCGGTCGGCTCGTCGAGCTTGAATCCCTGCTTGCGCAGGTTCGCGATGCTGGCGACGACGTCGTTCGTCTCGATGCCGACGTGCGTGATGCCGGTTGGCGCGCCCGCGGCGGCGGGCAGCAGCTCGACGAACGTGTCGCGCGAGAGCTGCAGATACGTGAGCCGCACACTGCCGTCCGGGTTCTTGACGGTGAACGCCTCTTTCGCGCCCAACGTGTCCTTGTAGAACTTCAGTGCGGCGTCGTAGTTCTTGGTGGCGATGCCGATGTGATTGATGCCGCGCCGCTGGCTGTCCTGCGCCGCGCTGATCTGCAGGAGCAGCGCGCCGACGACGATGCCACAGACGAACAGAATAGTGCTTTTCATATCCCCCCCTTGCAGAAATGCGGACCCGCGACGGCACAGTCGTAAACGACGACGCCGAAACCGATTCTATGCGCGGCCGCGTGGCACAGACAGTCCCGCCGCGCCACGATCGCACATCGGGGGCGAAGCAGACTTCTGGTTTGCGGGAATCGGGGCGGCGCTCGCGAGCCTCGCGCCCTATCGAACGCGCGCGTTGAAGGCGTCTTCGTGACGCAGACCAAGGCAGTGCAGCACTTCGTGCCCGAAAGTCGTGGTGTCATCGCCGTCAACCGCCGTACCCGTCATCTTGACGACATACACGTCGCAGACATATTCGCCAGTCTGAGTATTGCGCTTCAGGATCGAGAAGCCCTTGGGCTCGGTATCCTTGACCCCGCTGTTCTTGGCAGCCTCGCGGAGTGCCGCCACATTAGCGAACCAGTGAATCCTGAGGACTACGCCCTCCAGAACGCCGACGCCCTGATAAGGCAGCCAGCGATCCCAAGATTCGGCGCGGGCGGGCTCGGCAAACGCCAGGGAGGCCAAGACGGTGAGCCATGCACAGCCGTTGCAGCACGTCTTCAGGAAGCGGCGCCAGACGCGACGCAGCAGACGCCCAAGGCGGGCTCTTCCAGCGGACGAATGGCGGTATTCGGCCCTCGACATAGGACCTGGTCTCGATGGGGGCTCGGTTCCTACAGACCTGCGACCGAATCCGTGATGCCACGGTGCAAGGCCGTCAGCCGTTCGTTCGCCCAATGAAAGAGCCCCGATGTTCTCGATGCCTTCACGACTTTTCTCCTGTAGATTGAGTCGGTGCTTTCGACGCTCTCAGCATTCCTGCCGGGGGTCTGATCAAGCTTTGGGGGTCGCCTGTTTTTTCGTGACCTTTTCTGATGGTCGAATCGAGAGAACATGGGCTGCGTTACTTCTTCGGCGAATTCAACCTCGACCCGGATCGGCGGCTGCTCTTTGGCAGTGACGGCCAAACGATTCCGCTGAAACCCAAGGTCTTCGACACACTGCTCTTTCTTGTCGAAAGCGCCGGAGAGTTGCTCGAGAAAGACGCGTTGATGAAAGGCGTCTGGGGCGGCGTGATCGTCGAGGAGAACAGCCTCAACCAGCACATCTCGACGCTGCGGCGGGCGCTCGGGGAGACTCCCGGGGAGAACCGATTCATCGTGACCGTGCCCGGGCGCGGTTACCGATTCGTCGCGCCGGTCAGAGCGCAGCCGGCAGAGGTGGGCCCGGCGGAAACAGCGGAGTCGGGCGAGCAACCCTTAACTCGCGGCGAAGTGGCTCGCGCCGTGGCACGCCCGCAGCGCCGCACGGTCTTCGCCGTGGCTGTGCTCGCGACGCTTGCAGTTTTGGCGCTTGCCTGGCGCAGTTATTCCCCGGTGGACCGGGCAGCTCCGTCGGAAAAAAGGGTGGCGGTGCTGCCGTTCGAGAACATGAGCCCGGACCCGGCCGGCCCGTTGTACGCATCCGGCATTCACGACGAAGTCATCAATCAGCTCATGAAGGTCAGCGGCCTCGAGGTGATTCCGCGGACTTCGGTGATGCCGTATCTCGAGCACCCGAAGCAGATCGCAGAGGTAGGCCGAGAGCTCGACGTGGGAGCTGTCATGGAAGGCAGCGTCCAGTACGCGAACGACCATCTCTGGATCAAGTTGCGGTTGATCGATGCAGCAACGAACAAGGCTCTCTGGCAACAAGAGTACGACCGCAAATTCGACGACATCATCGCGATCGAGTTGGATGTTGCGCTGAACGTCGCCCAAGCGCTCAGGGCGACGCTTTCTCCGCACGAAGTCGACGCGTTGACAGAGGTGCTGACGCTCAATTCACGCGCGCACGAGTTGTACTTTCTCGCCAAGGACCATGAGCGAAGAGGTGTATTCGCCTGGCCCGCCGCTATCGAGCAGTACGAAAAAGCAGTCAAGGAGGATCCGAACTTCGCGCTCGCGTTTGCGGAGCTGGCGATACGGAGCGTAGGGGTGCACTTGTCGACCGATCCTAGCCCCGAGCGCATGGAGAGGGCCCGAGAGGCCGCGAAAAGAGCTCTCGAGCTGAAACCCGAGCTTGCGGAAGGCCGGATCGCGTGGGCCGAGTGGCAGTTCTACAGTCCTTCTCCGGACATAGAGCAGATCTTGCGGGACTTGAAGGCTGTCGAGAGCAAATTTCAGAAGCTCCCGGAGTTCCTTAGCCTCCGAGCCGACGTCTATCAGAGTGTCGGACGATGGGATGACGCGCTGGCGGACCGGAGCAAGGCCGTCCAGCTGGAGCCCCGCAACGTCCCTGTTCTGCTAGGCCCAACGGGCCCGCTGGTCGTCTTGCGCAGGTACGACGAGGCCGAGAAACTCTTCGACCGTGCGCGGGAACTCGAGCCGGACGAGCTCGGCATGATGTTCCATCGGGCAACGCTCTTTCTGTATCGCGATGGCGATCCGACGGAGCTGAGGAAATTCGAGAAGAAGATGCTCTCTGGCGAGTTCGTGAACACGTTGATTGCCATCGCCGCTGAATACGACGGTGACTATGAAACAGCCCTGAAGCTTTTGGAAACAGTCCGGCAGTACTTGCAGTCGATCCGGGACACAGAGGACGACTGGGACTTGCACCTGGCTCTGGGTAGTGCCCAACAACGGAACGGACAGGCGGCACTTGCACGGGCCTCCTTTCAGAAGGCACGGGATGGGATTGAGAAGAAACTCGCCGCAGCGCCGGACAATGAAAGGGCCGGTTATGAGGCCGGACTCGCCGCAGCGCTCGTCGGCCTGGGGGAGACAGGCGCTGCCGCGCGAGCCGCGCAGGAAGCTGTCGACAATCTGCCCCATACGGCGTACCAGGACGTACGGGACGTGCACCTGACGCTTGCGCTTGTCTACGCGACTATGGCGCAAGCGAAAGAGGCAGTGGCCCAACTGGACGACTACCTGTCGCACCCGGGTGAATGGTCCATACAGAGCCTGACTCGGCATCCCGATTTCGAGGGGATCCGTGACGATCCTGGCTTTCGGGACCTGCTGAAGAAATACCCGCGGCATTGACGCCCGGCGGCTCGCGGCCCACGCGTCGAGCAGTACCACCCGCTAGTCGAACGACACGCGGAACGTCAACCCGATCTCGCGGGGGCGTCCGAGCGTCGCCGTCGTGTAGCCGAAGCCTGGATCGCTCACCGCGGAATCGAAATAGTACTCATCCGTCAAGTTGGTGCCGAAGAGTGTCAGCCGATACCGGTCACGGTGGAACCGATAACTGACCTGAGCGCTGAGCAAGCCGAAGGATTTCTGTGTGACTTGGAAGGCCTCTTCCGCCATCGTGACGTAGTCGTCGACCCACCCGTAGTCCAGCCGGGTCGTCAAGCGGGCGCCGTTGCGAAAATTCCGGTCGTTCTGCACGCCGACCGAGTAGGACCTCTTCGGCGCATTCGCGAACGGCGAATCGCTCGTGATGGTCAGAGCGCCGCCTACGTGCGTGTAGCGCGTATGGAGCACGCCGAGACCGAAGTCGAAATGCCAGCGCTCGGAGGGAGCAGCGAGCAGTTCGGCCTCCATGCCGTCCGCTTTGGCAGCTGCGGCATTCATGATGACCACAATCGGTAGGAACGCTCCCGAAATGGAGGGGTCGGGAAGATACACGGGCACCTGGATGTCAGCCCAGTCGGTGCGAAAACCCGTGAGGTTGAAACGCAGCCGCCCGTTCCACCAGTTGGAGCGCAATCCCACTTCGGTCGTCTTGACGGTCTCGGGATCGTAGGGAATGACCTCGGGCAGTCCCGGTATCCCAGGCAGGTTGATGCCGCCGGCACTGGCGCCTTCGGCATAGCTCACGTAGGTCATGAGGCTGTCATTCCAGGCGTACTGAAAGGCGCTGCGCGGCACGGTGCTCGTGTCACTCTGCGGCCACGGTTTATCGAACTTGTACGCCCTTGGTTGGCCGATGGGGTCGCCGCCGATCACGGCCTCGTTGATCGTCAACGGAAATAGCGGCGAGGCCATCTCGCCTTTCCCTTCCTGCCGGCGCAGTCCAAACGTCACCGACGCCTTGTCGGTGAGGCGAACGGTAGCTTGGCCAAAGGCTGCAGATGTATGTCCACTAATCATCGTGCCGCTCTCGAAGTTCCCGGGTGGTGCGATGGGCAGCACTTGATTGAGGCGCGCCAGCAGATCGGGATTGTTCCGGAAGTCCTGGAACTGCCAAAGCCAGTCGTACGTGAAAAGGTGCGCTTTCCCGTAGTAAACACCGGCGATGAATCCAACTCGGCCGACCTCACCATGCAACTGCAGCTCTTCGCTGAAGCTGGCGCCGTCAGCGCGTTCGCGCAAGAACAACAGGTTGAGATCGCAGGCGCAGTGATCGATAGAGCCGTCATTGGCAACGCTAATGTCACCCGTAATGGATTTCAGCGTGAGCTTGTCCGAGATGTTCCACTCGAGATCGAGGATCTTGTGCTCTTCATCGTGTTTCCAGCCGTCATTCCGATAGACCGACCGATTTTGTCGTCGGCCGACTTCGCCGCCGGGGAAGCCGCTGGCGTAGGTGAGATTGGAGAACGGCACCCCAGCCATTAGATAGAACTGGGCATGCGAGACTGGCGGTTGAGGTTCGAAGACGTTCGCCAGAATCCGGGGCTGCCCGTTCGCGCGGGCCGAGTCCTTTTCGGCACTGAAGCGCAGCCGGAAAGTCTCAGTCGGCGTCCACAACACATCGCCACGATAGACGTCGCCGTCCATGTCGCCGAACGAACGATCGATCTCCCGGCTGTCGACGAAGCCATCGCGCGCGAGGTGCCCGACTGTCCACTTGGTTTTCACTGAATCGCCGAGCGGCCAATCGGCGACTGCGGTGATGTCTCTGCGTGCGTAGTCGCCGATCGTTGCGGAAGCCCGCACGCCGAGCTCGCCGGCCGGTGGTTTCGTGATGTACTGGATCGCCCCGCCGGTTGCAGCCTCCCCAAACAGCGTCCCCTGCGGTCCACGCAGCACCTCGACGCGCTCGACTTCTATGATCTCCCGTGCCACCTGGTTCCACCCAAACAAGAGGAAGACGCCGTCCTCATAGTTCGCCACGTTGGGGATCCCGCGCACCGTAAACTGGCCGCCCTGGCGGCCCCAATTCGGGTCGCCCGTGATCTGTACGTTTGGAATCCGCGTGCCGAGATCGGCGATCTGCTGCACGTTGCGCGCGTCCAAGTCGTCGCCCGAGAACGCGACGACGGAGAGCGGCACGTCCTGGATGTTCTGCTCGATTCGCTGCGCAGTGACCACGATCTCATCGAGTCGACTTGACGCTGGGCTCGGTTCGGCGATGGCGGCGCCGCTCGTCGTCAACTGGGCTGTCAGCACTGCGATCGTCGCGTTGAGACGCATCGCAGAAATCTATCATGAAGCGGACGGTGCAGATGATGATGCCTTTTGTTCCCAGTCGGCGGCGCTAGGTGACTACGCGCTCGCCCATAGAATCGAAAGGCCTTTCAGTTTTCGCGGACACCCAACGGCGACGGCCTGACGTATTCGACAGGGAGCGGGTCGCGAACTCTGTGGGTCATGGAAGGGCTCGACAAGATCACGCTCCCGTAGATCTTGCCACGCGTAGCGGCCGGAAGAACTCCCGGATCTCGTTGACGAGCAGCTCCGGGGTTTCCAACGCGGCGAAGTGGCCGCCTTCCGGCATCTCTGTCCATCGCTGCACGTCGAAGAAGCGTTGCGCCCATTCCCGCGGCGGATGGGAAAGGTCCTTCGGAAACATCGCAAACCCGGCGGGCACGTGGGACGCGCCTAGCCATTCCTTCGCCTTCTCTTTCATCCAGGTCAGTGCGCCGGCGTGCGCCACGTCATAGTACGGGGCGAACGACGTGTTGATGGTCTGCGTCACCCAGTAAATCATTACGTTGTTGAGCAACTCGTCGCGGGTGAAACGCCGCTCGACGTCGCCGCCGCAATCGCTCCATCGGCGCCACTTTTCGACGATCCACGCCGCAAGGCCGACCGGAGAATCGTTCAGACCGAGCGCCAGTGCTTGGGGCGTCGTGCCCTGGACCACGGCGTAACCGCCCTGATCCTGCGTGAACTTCGCGATGTCCGCGAGAAACTTCCGCTCCTTCCGAGTGACGTCGCTTGGTTTCTGAAAGGAGTGATGGAACGGCACATCGGTGAGATGAATGCCGATGACCGCGGTCGCATGGTCCCGTGCGAGGATCTCCGTGATCAGGCTTCCCCAGTCCCCGCCGTGGGCGGCGTAACGGCGATAGCCCAGATTCGCCGTCATCAGCTGGTGCCAGCAGTCGCTCACGCGGAAGATGGAGTTCCCCCCGTCCAGCGGATCCGAGAATCCATACCCCGGGAGACTCGGCGCCACGACGTCGAACGAGTCACCCGGGTCACCGCCGTGCGACGCGGGATCGCTGAGCATCGGAATGATCTTTGCGAAGCGGAGAAACGAATCGGGAAAACCGTGGGTCAGGATCAGCGGCAGCGGATCCGGGCCGCGACCACGCTCGTGGATGAAATGCACGTTCTTGCCATCCACCTGGGCGCGGAAGTGGGCGAACTTGTTGATCGCGCGTTCCTGCGCCCGCCAATCGAACGAAGTCGCCCAATACCGAGCCAATTCACGAAGGTAGTCGATACTGAGGCCGTAGTCCCAACCGCCGTCGCCGAGCTTCGGTGCCCAGCGAGCCCGCGCCAGCCGCTCCCGCAGGTCGGTCAGCGTGCTATCAGGCGTACGGATTTCGAAAGGCTGCAGGTCGCCGCCATCCTTGAATGCCAATTGCATGGGCCTCTCCTCGGAATTCTGGGTGAGAGGTCACCAATTATCCGGCGCGAGGCTGACCGTCAGCGACGGGTATAGTCCCGATGCACGGGCGCCATGGTTTTCCGGATCAAGAGCTCGCGTCGCGCGGCGGACCGCGACGCCACCCGTCGAACCCGCTAACATCTTCGGGCGCCTCACCTATAGGGAGAACAACCAATGCGCAGATACCTCAGTCACCCCCTGCTCCGGCTCGCCGCGGCGCTGCTTGCGTTCGGCGTGCTCGTGCAACAGCCGCTACGCGCCGCGGAGCTGGACTCACTCGCCAAACGCGTGCAGGTGCTCGAGGATCGCGAGGCGATCCGCGCGTTGATCCTGGCGTACGGCCAGGCCCACGACCACCGCGACTACAAAACCTTTGCGAGCCTGTTCGCGACGAACGGCGAATGGGTCGGCGGCCTCGGCTCGGCGAAGGGCCCGGACGCGATCTTTGCCCTGATGGACAAGACGATCGGCCATCACCCGATGCCGAACGGCTCGGGTACCGTCCACCTGCTTACGAACGACCAGATCGTGATCAATGGCGACCAGGCGTCGGCGGTCACGAAGTGGATCTACGTCACGCCTGGCGACGACAAGGCTCCGAAGATGGTGTACGTCGGCCACTACGACGACAAGTTCATCCGCGAGAAAGGCGAGTGGAAGTTTCTGCGACGCGAGGCGCCGGCGGATATCCCCATTCCTGAAGCTGCAGGATCGAAGAAATAGATAAGGAGCATCGCGATGAGCGCACCGCCCGTACTGACCGAGTTGAAACTCTCGGCAGAGATGAAAGAAGCCCTCAACAAGGCGTTTGAAGTCCAAAAACCGATCGTCGTCGCCTACGTCGACGAGAACAACGCGCCGCAGATCTCGTACCGCGGCAGCACGCAGGCCTATAGCGACAAACAGCTCGCGATCTGGGTCCGCAATCCGGAAGGCCGATTGCTCGAGTCGATCGCGAAGAATCCGGCCATGGCGCTGATGTACGGCAACTTCGAGCCGACCGGACGCGCGTTTATGACGCTGCGCGGCCGCGCACACGTCGACAGCACCGAAGCCGTCCGTGGCAAGGTGTACGACAGCGCGCACCCGTTCGAGCGCGACAAGGACAAGGACCGCAAGGGCATCGCGATCATCATCGATCTCGACAGCGTCGACGGCTTCTTCGGCGGCGCGATGCTGAAAATG
>FTFB01010163.1_pt1 | contig 13007 bp, 11 predicted proteins | sample 1658331 | NCBI WGS metagenome assembly FTFB01 (sample SAMEA3914816, study PRJEB12502) | metagenome | biome: forest; material: soil | place: USA | collected 2011-09-16 | depth 0.3 m | reverse complement strand
GGAGAGATGGCCGAGTGGTCGAAGGCGCACCCCTGCTAAGGGTGTAAGGGCCAAAAGCCCTTCGAGGGTTCGAATCCCTCTCTCTCCGCCAATTTTCTCACTCTCATTCAGAACGTTAGCCGCTGACGGACGCCGTTCAGTGGCAAATCCAGTGGCAAATCGCGCCGCTTCGCCTCGGGCCAGCGGGAATTCCATAGCGAGAGTCATCGAGCACGAATCGGAACGAGCCGCACGACGAGCGGCGGAACGGGAGGCTGGCATGGGCAACCACGGTCTTAGGGAGCCGCTCCCGGACGAACCGCTACGGCCCGGATCGCAAGCACCGAGCGGGCCGCCGGGCTCGCACACCCTAGTGCGCAGCCCTGATACCGGCCGAGTTGTTCACCATGATCCCTACGGTCACGCATGCGACGACGGCAGTGTGATTGGGCCACACTACGTCGTTGAAGGACCAGGGATTGAGGGAACGACTCACCATACATATCCCAGCAATCACGATCCGAGACTAAATCGATGACAGATGTCCATGTACTCTGCGGCGCAGAAGAACCGTTACGTCCCAATCGACAGCTGCTCGCTCTCGATGAGGATAGCGGTGATATTCGTCTCGCGGAGTACGTGGAAGCGGGTCTCAACAGATACTGCTTTGTCGAAACTACCGGCGCCACTGACGCTCAGAAGATCATAGCGACAATTTTTTCGCGCATTGTTGCCGCTCAGCAGCTAGCACCGACAACGTTTGTTATCTGGCGAACTGCCGGGCAGGGTGTCTCGCCAGTTCGATGCAGGGTTCTCGCGAGTAGGTTGACGAAGGCGGGCTGGACCATAACCTGCCGCGATACGATGTGTGTAGCAGCGCAGGAACTGCGAACCGCACAGATTACCGCGCTACGACCCTTAGACTCGGATGATCGTTGCTCGGGGTGGATCGTCGTGTTTGGGTCGGACTTGAGGGCGGAAACGTTTCTAAGCCCGCCATTCCTAGCGTCTCTTGCGGTTTTGTCCCGGACGCATCTTCTGTATCCGAGTCGTGAATTTATCGAAGGCTTGAAGACCCACCGCCTCGGGATCGCATACGAGGGAAGAGACTCGTTAGGGCGCCATGGGCTCGTTGTCGTGATGCCGGCCGATATTCAGACCGTCCTTACGCGTCTCGTGCGAGACGGGCTGCTAGCGGAGATCCGCCGTGGTGACACGGCGCATTCCGTTTGGATTCAGCCCCCGCACGTGGATCCGGCACGTGAAAGGTAGCGCAAATCTCCCTGGCAACTGACACGACTCGTAGTGTAGTAGCCTGTACGAAATCGCTGCGGGAGTTTTGCGGGATTCGGTCCAGTGTCGTTGTGATTCGTCCTGAGAGGTTGCTGCGGGCGCCGTCCGTGCGCACGAGTTAGATCACTCAGTTGCGAATCTAGAATCGCTTTCGCAATGCGGAGGTCGAGGGTTCGATCCCCTTCTGCTCCACCACTCCCCAGGTACATCAATTGGTTGGAGGTCCTGCTGTGGGCCCATGTTCCACCAACATGGACGAGACAGCACGCGGAGGAATCAGGGGAAATTCGGCGCAAATATTCTCGAGGATGCATATCCGAATCGACGAGCAGACCGTTCCCCGCGGCAGAAGGTCGTATATGTCGTGCGTCTTCCTCGTGGATGAAGCGGTGCAGTGTCTATGCCATTCGCCCGTCGGCCTGCCCGGCCTGCCCAAAGGCTAGCTAGAATTCGGAAAACGACTTCCGAGAAGGTGGTTTAGCCGGTCTGGGGTTACCGGCGAACAGTAGAAATAACCCTGCACGATCAAGCAGCCAGCTGAATGGACCGTCGCGAGTTCGACCGGCGTCTCGACTCCTTCGGCGATGACCGTCAAGCCAAGCTCGCGCGCCATCGCGACCACGTTCGCGAACAGCCTGGCGCCGCGTTCATCGTGCTCTCGAGGGAGCAGAGACCGGTCGATCTTCAGCTTCTTGAAGGCGAACCGGGTTAGATTGCTGAGATTCGAGTAACCGGTACCGAAGTCGTCTACGGCGAGTGTCACACCGAGGTCCCGAAGTGCTGCGAGGCACGACGCAATACCTTCATCTTCTGTGATCGCGATCGATTCAGTAATCTCGAGGACGAGTGAGGCTGGGTCGACCCCATTGCGGCGCAGTGCGTCTCGAATCGTGCCGAAGAAGAACGGTCCGTCTTGCATCTGAACGGGAGAGACGTTGACGGCGACCTCGCGCGGCGCTCGCCCGCTATCGGACCATCCTCGAAACTGAGCGAGCGCGCTATCGATGATCCAAGCTCCGAGCTCGTGAATGAGACCGAGCCGCTCCGCGATCGGGATAAACTCTTTGGGGCTCACGAGGCCCCGCGTTGGGTGCGCCCATCGAGCCAACACCTCCAAGCCGACGATCTCGCCGGTGACGATGTGAACTTGTGGTTGGTAAACCAGGTAGAAGGCCTTCTGCGCCACGGCGAGCCGCAGATCCGTCTCGAGATCGAGGCGGCCGCGCAGGGCGTCGCGTACTCGATCTTCGAAGATCTCCAGCGTCGCCCCGCCGCGCATGCTCGCCGCGAGCATCGCGGTGCGAGCTTGATCTGCGAGTTCAGCGAAGGTCTGTGACTCTTGCTGAGAGGTCGTGGCGCCGATCGTAATGCTAATGGTTATTCTGTGCTCGGCGACAGCGATCGGTCGTGCGGCGAACTCATCGAGCACGCTTTCGATGCGGTCGATGCTATCGAACACATCGTCATCGGCCGTGACCAAGAGGAACGTTCCAGACGTGTCGTGACACAATAGATGGTGCTGCGCGAGGCAACGACGGAGTTGCGTCGCCAACGTACGCAAGAACGCGTCACCTATGGAATGACCGAAACTCGCTGCAACGTGCTCGAACTGGTCGACTCGTAGCGCGAGCACGCACACGGACTGGCCTCCGGCCAGCGCTGTCGCCAGCAGGCTTGGGAATGCACGCTCGAGGTAGCCGCGCGTCGGAAGCCCCGTGGCCGCGTCACGCGCCGCCTCGTGCGCGCCGCCCTCGAGAAGCGATGCGGCTCGTGAGAAAGCCTCGCTGATGTTTGCCCGAAAAAGTCCAGGATCGATCGGCTTCGTCAGAAACTTGTAAATGGCTCCTGTCTCCATGGCGCGGGTCACGTCGTGGATCTCGGCGGCCCCACTCAAAATGAGCCGGACAGTTGCGGGGTATGCGGACATCACTCGGGTCAGGAATTCCGTGCCGGTCCCGCCGGGCATGCGCTGATCCGACACGACCACGTCGACGGCATTGCGCGCGAGAACGTCCAGTCCTTCGGCCAGGTTGTTGGCGGTGAAGATCCGATAGCCGTCGCGACGCAAGATGCGAGAGAGCGACGCGCACACGTGCGCCTCGTCGTCGACGAGGAGGATCGTATTGGGGCGTGGCTCCGCAGACACTTGACGGTCGGCCAACGGGTCTGCACCGGCGCCCTTCACCCGGGTTCCTGGCGAGGTGTGACGGATACCGCGGCCAAAATCCGTTCGAGGAGCGCTAGACGCCGGAACTTCACCAACGGCACCTGGATGGTGGGTAATTGACCGGGTGACCGGACGACATGAATTCGCAATATGTATCCCCGACGACTCGATTCTTCGTGTACCCGGGTCCGCTTCGTGCAATAGCGACCCGCGTCGACAATGATCCCGTCCTCGTCTACGACATACATCGTGGCGGGCTGGTGCCCATGCATGCGAACTAGGGTTTCCGGCGCGTCTGGCTCAAGTCCAACCAAAAAAAGTGAAATGTCCACCAACGCTCCGCCGCGTTCGCGGGACCTATTCCACAAGTCGGTCGGCTGGCAGGCGTCTGGAGGGAAGTGGAGCAGAAACTGTGAGCTGCGTCATATTGGCGCGGTACGGGGGAGTGCGTGCGCAGCAATGCCGGGAACCTAGGCACACGACGGAGGACATGTCGTCACGAACCAGAAGTACCGCGAGGCGATCACGGTTGTCGAAGGACACACTTTTCGCTCGACTCGAAAGCCCCGCACCTCGCGGGGCTTCTTTTTTAGCATTCGCGGCAGAGGGTACCGACACGTACTTGAGTGCGTTTCGACGGTCTAGGCCGTGGGCCGTGAGGGCGCCGGGGCGCGTACACCCGATTGGCGGCCGCGGGTGACCCGGAAGGAGGCGCGCGTCGCAGTTCTACGGCGCCCGCGCTTCAGTTTCCCACCCATTGACCGACAGAGGTGGGCGTAAGTACACCCAGGAAAGTGGGGCACGCCGCCATGAAGTCTCTGTTGCTGGCTGGGATTGCAGTCCTGACTCCGTTTTCAGCGTGGGCGAACTGTCGTCCACCGCCCGCGCCGCCGTCGCCGCCCAACGGTATGGCTGCGACACGCGAGCAGATGATCTCCGCTCAGGCAGCCGTCAAGGCCTACAACGCGGCGGTGACGGCGTACACCGAATGCGCGCGCAAGGAAGGCGTCAACGACGTCCAGATCAACGTCGTGACCGACCAGCTCGAGAAACTCGCCAATCAATTCAACGCGGAGCTTCGCGCGTTCAAGCAAAAGAGCGGTGGCCAATGAGCTTGCACGTGTTTACCGGCTGGACGATTCGCCGTCGCATCCTCGTGAGCTTCGGCGTGGTGTTGGGCTTGATGGTGGTGATGGGGCTTCTCGCTCTCCGCAACCTCTACAACATCGACGCCCGGGCTGCGAACGCGGAGAACGCATCGGTTCCGGGGCTTTACTACAGCACCGAAGCCAAGGCGGAGCTTATCGTCAACTATTCGCTCACGGCCGAGTACATGGGCCAGACCGACGTGTTGCGTTTGAGTTCGATCGAAGACGAGATACACGCGAACGGCGAGCGATGGGATCGCGCGATTGCGAGCTACCAGGCACTGCCCGCCACAGATGCCGACCGGCAGAAGCTTGCAGCGTTCGCGACGGCTCGCTCTACGTACATCGAGACGCAACGAGAAGTCTTGAAGGATAGCTCCGAGCTCGACACAGACCGCGCGAACAAGCTGTGGCGCGAGAAGCTAAGCCCTGAGTTTCTGCAGGCGCGTGGCGCGATTCAAGTGGTCGTCGACGATCGGAAGGGATCGGCCGATTTGGCGATGCGCGAGATCGATACCGCAATCACAGGCGCGCAACTCGTAATGCTCGTCAGCTTTCTCGCGGCGGTGGTGCTAACGTTCATCTGCGCCTACTACTTGCTCAAGGCCATCACACGCCCGCTCGACCAATTGCTCGAGATCGTCGAAGTGATGCGCCATGGCGACTTCTCCAAGCGTCTGAAGCTCGAGCGAGAAGACGAGTTCCATGCGCTCGCACTCGGCTGTAACCGCATGGCCGACGAGCTCACTGCGCTCGTGGCCGAGGTGCAGTCGTCGAGCTCGCGCGTGAGCACGTCCGTGAGCGAGATCGCGGCCACCGCGAAGCAGCAACAGGCGACTGCGGGCCAGATCGCCACGACGACCATCGAGATCGGCGCGACGTCGAAGGAAATCTCGGCGACGTCGAAAGAGCTCGTAAAGACCATGAACGAGGTGTCTACCGTCGCCGAACAGTCGGCCGCCCTCGCCGGGGTCGGTCAGGCGGGCCTCGCGCACATGGAAGACACGATGCGCCAGGTGATGGATGCCGCGGGATCGATCAACGCTAAGCTCGTCGTGCTCAACGAAAAGGCGGCGAACATCAACCAGGTTGTCACGACGATCACGAAGGTTGCGGACCAGACGAATCTGCTGTCGCTCAACGCTGCGATCGAGGCCGAGAAGGCTGGCGAGCACGGCCGAGGGTTCGCGGTGGTTGCGACCGAGATTCGCCGGCTCGCGGACCAGACCGCGGTCGCTACTTACGACATCGAGCAGATGGTGAAGCACATTCAGTCCGCTGTCGCCGCCGGCGTGATGGGCATGGACAAGTTCTCGGAGGAAGTGCGCCGCGGCATGCAGGAAGTGCAACAGGTCGGCGGCCAGTTGGCGCAGATCATCCAGCAGGTCCAGGCGCTGGCGCCCCGCGTCGAATCCGTGAACGAAGGCATGCAGGCGCAGGCCACTGGCGCGGAGCAGATCAGCTACGCACTTCAGCAGCTAACAGAAGCTGCGCAGCAGACCGTCGAATCGTTGAGCCAGTCGACGCAGGCGATCGGCGACCTCGACGAAGTGTCGAGCGGCCTTCGCAACGGCGTTCTACGGTTCAAGCTCGCTTCCTAGCTGGTGGTGCCAGCCGAGCCGACCAGGGGCCGCAAGATGCTGTTCCTTCTAATGCAGCTCGACGGCAACCGCTACGCGCTGGATGTCGATCAAGTCGCCGAAGTCTTACCACTTGTGGCGCTGAACGCCGTGCCCCACGCGGCCCAGGGGATCGCAGGCATGGTGGACTACGGCGGTGTTCCCGTGCCTGTGATCGATCTGAGCCTCGTGCTTGTTAACCGTAGCGCGCACCGCCGGTTGAGCACGCGCCTCGTTATCGTTCATTATCGCGGCAGCGAACGGCAGCACCTGCTCGGACTCATCGCGGAGCGCGCCACCGAAATGGTGCGTCGCGATCCAGTCGACTTCCGAGACTCGGGCATCGACGCCGCGTCGCGGCCCCGGCTCGGCCCTGTTGCGCTTGACGCGGGCGGCCCCATCTACCGCCTGGACGTTGGCGCGCTCTTTCCCCAGCCACTCGCGGATTCCTTGTTCCGGCAAACGGTAGCCGAATGACCGTGAGCGCGAAGATCGAAACGATGTTGAAGGACGCGATCGGCCTGCACGCACCGTCGATCGGTTCGGCTTCGGTCGAGCGAGCGGTGCGGCTCCGCGTCGCGGCCTGCGGTGACGCGTCGACGGACGAGTACTGGGAGCGGCTACTGGGCTCGCGCGCCGAGCTACAGGAGCTAATCGAGGCCGTGGTCGTTCCCGAGACATGGTTCTCGCGCGATCGCGAGGCGTTCGCGGAACTCGGCCGTGTCGCGCGCGAGGAATGGCGACCAAGCCGGCCCGCAGCCGTGCGGCGCTTGCTCAGCGTCCCGTGCTCGACGGGCGAGGAGCCTTACTCGATGGCGATGGCCATGCTCGACGCCGATTATTCGATCGACCGATTCGCGATCGACGCGGTCGACGTCAGCGAACGGTCGCTTGCTCAGGCGCGGCTCGGCGTCTACGGGAAGAACTCGTTCCGCGGAGCGGACCTTGCGTTCCGCGACCGCTACTTTGACGCGGTCGAGGACGGCTACCGTGTCAAGGACATCGTCCGCCGCGCGGTGCGTCTGAAGCGCGACAACGTGCTCGCGGACGATTTCCTCGTTAGTGCTCAGCCGTACGACGCGATTTTCTGCCGGAACTTACTGATCTACTTCGACGAAGCGACGCAGCGCAAGACGATCGCAGTGCTACGTCGCATGCTCCTCGACGACGGCCTGCTGCTCGTTGGCCCCGCAGAGTCGGGCGCGCTGCACGACCAGCACTTCGTGTCAGTGAAGGTGCCGCTCGCGTTCGCGTTCCGCAAAGCGTCACCGCATACCGTCCCGCCGAACAAGCGTGAGCCGCGCCATCGGCCCAAGATCGAGAAGCGTGTCGCGCCCCGCGTGCCTCGCACTCCGAGCGTTTCGGAGCCGCCGAAGCCCGCGCCGCCGTCACCTAGCTTCCCGGATCGAATGGACGAGGCGCTCGCGCTCGCGGATCAAGGCCGCCTGAAGGACGCCGCGGCTCTCTGCGAAGAGCACTTGAAGACTCACGGGCCGTCGGCGTCAGCCTTCTATCTGATGGGCCTGATTTCCAGCGCCGACGGTCGGCTCGCGGAGGCTGATCGCTACTACCGCAAAGCGCTCTACCTCGAAAAGAATCACCACGACGCACTCGTGCATCTTGCCTTGCTGCTCGAGCAGCAGGGCGACCCGCGCGGGGCGACCCTGTTGCGCGACCGCGCTCAGAAACTGTAGGGCCGGTGCATGCGCGAAGTCATCACTGATTGCTGGAACAAGATCGGAGTACGTGGCGACTCGTCGTGCGAGCAACTCGCGCAAGCCATCCACTGTCGCAACTGCCCGGTCTACTCGCAGGCAGCCGCGACCCGGCTCGACGGCGAGCCGCCTGCCGACTACATTGCGCATTGGACGGAGCAGACGCGGCGTCCGAGGGGTCTCGCGGAGCGCGCATCCGTGTCGGTACTGATCTTCCGGATCGGCGCCGAGTGGCTCGCCCTCCACACCGCGGCGCTCACCGAGATCGCGAGCCTGCGGCCTGTGCATTCGATTCCGCACCGGCGCAACGGCGTCGTGCTCGGGCTCACCAACATCCGCGGCGAACTGCTCGTGTGCGCGTCGCTCCGTGACATCCTGAACATCGGCGCGGATAGCGATGCGGCCAACCCACGTAACGCGGGTCGCATGCTCGTGATGCACGGCGATGGCGCCCGCGCGGTGTGTCCTGTGGACGAGGTACACGGTATCGAGCGGTTTTTCGAGCGCGACCTCGGCAACGTGCCGGCGACCGTGGCGGGGGCCGCGGAGAAGTGCACGCGCGCAACCCTTAACTGGGCAAATTACACGGTGGGCGTACTCGACGAGAGAATGCTGTTTCGCACGATCAATCGGAGTGTTGTCGCGTGAGCGGCCAGGACTTGAGCGATCTCTCGATGATGGATCTCTTCCGGCTCGACGCGGAATCGCAGGTCCAGGCGCTCGACGCCGGCCTGCTCGCGCTCGAACGCGACAGCGCGGCCGCATCACATCTCGAGGCGTGCATGCGCGCCGCTCATTCGCTGAAAGGCGCCGCGCGCGTGATCGGGCTTAGCGTCGGCGCCGAAGTCGCACACGCGATGGAGGACTGTTTTGTCGCGGCGCAGCGTGGCGCAATCGCGCTTGGCCACTCGCAGATCGACGTGCTGCTCCAGGGCGCGGACCTGCTGAAGCGCATCGCCCATACACCGGAGCCGCAACTCGGCGAATGGGCAGGTACGCGGCGGCTCGAGATCGACGTGTTCCTCGGCGCGCTCCGTGACACCGTCGCGAAGTCGGACGAGGGCAGCGCACACGCTGCGGCGACCCGTCCCGCCGCAAACGCGGCGCCCGCGTCCCAGCCCGCACCCGCCGCCGCGGCGCCTCCTGCGCCGCCCCTGGCGACGAGGCAGCACGCTGCCGATGCGCGTGCGCCAGGCTTCGAGGACAACGAGCTCGGCGACCGCGTGTTGCGCGTAACGGCAGAACACTTGAACCGGCTGCTCGGTCTTGCGGGCGAGTCGCTTGTCGAATCGCGATGGTTGAGGCCGTTTTCCGAATCCTTGTTTCGGCTCAAACGCCTCCAGAATTCCGCGGCTGCGTCGCTCGACACCTTACGCGATGCGTTGTCGGACGAGGCGTTGGGTGAAGCCGCCCAGAGTGCACTCGCGGATCTGCGTCAACGCATCGATGCCTGCCACCAAATGCTCGCCCAGCAGCTCGTCGATGTGGATCTGTTCGACAGCCACTCGACGAATCTCGCGCATCGCATGTACGCGTCAGCACTCGCATGCCGGATGCGGCCGTTCGCAGACGGTGTGCGCGCATTGCCGCGGATGGTTCGCGACGTGGGCCGGACGCTCGGAAAGCAAGTCCACCTCGAGATCGTCGGCGACACGACCCAGATCGACCGCGACATTCTGGAGAAGCTCGACGCACCGCTCGGTCACCTGCTGCGCAACGCGGTCGACCACGGCATCGAGGACCCCGAGTCGCGGCTTGCGGCGGGCAAGCCGGCGGAAGGCATCGTGCGGCTCGAGGCGCGGCACAGTGCGGGCCAGCTCATGATCACGGCGAGCGACGACGGTCGAGGTATCGATCTCGCGCAGGTCCGCAAAGCGATCGTCGAGCGCAAGCTAACGAATCAGGAGACCGCGGACAAACTGAGTGACGTGGAACTCTACGAGTTTCTTTTTCTGCCGGGTTTTACGATGAAGCAGGACGTCACCGAGATCTCTGGCCGTGGTGTCGGCCTCGACGTCGTGCAGAGCATGTTGAAGCAGGTGCGCGGAACGATCCGGGTGAGTTCGGAGCACGGTCGGGGCGCGCGTTTCCAAATGCAGCTGCCGCTTACGTTGTCGGTCGTGCGGACGCTGCTCGCTGAGATCGGTGGCGAGCCGTACGCGTTCCCGCTCGCGCACATCGTACGCACGCTCAAGCTACCGCAGGACGAGATCGAAGTGCTCGAGGGGCGGCAGCACTTCAAGCTCCACGGCAAGGCGATCGGTCTCGTGAGCGCGCAGCAGGTGTTCGGCGGCGGCGAGTCGAAGGCAGTGGGAGGCGATCTCTTCGTTATCATTTTGGGCGACCCGGCTAATCCGTATGCGCTCGTGACGGACCGATTCCTCGGCGAGCGCGACCTCGTTGTGCAGCCGCTCGACAAGCGTCTCGGCAAGATCAAGGACATTGCGGCCGGCTCACTGATGGAGGACGGCGCGCCCGTGCTGATCGTCGACATAGACGACATGCTACGCACGGTCCAGAAATTCGTGACTGACGGGCGGGTCAACAGAGTCGAGCGTGGCGCGATCGGCGGCGTGCGGACGACCTCACGCCGTCGCGTGCTCGTCGTCGACGACTCACTTACCGTGCGCGAGCTCGAGCGGAAGCTGCTCGGTCAAGCCGGGTATGAGGTGGAGGTCGCAGTCGACGGTGTCGATGGGTGGAACGCCGTGCGTGCCGGCCAGTTCGACCTGATCGTTACGGACGTCGACATGCCACGCATGGATGGCATCGAGTTGGTGCGAATGATCAAGCAGGATCCGAGGCTCGGGAAGCTGCCCGTGATGATCGTATCCTACAAGGATCGCGAGGAAGACCGCAGGCGCGGCCTGGAGGCCGGCGCCGACTACTACCTCACGAAGGGCAGCTTCCATGACGACACGTTGCAACAAGCCGTAGCCGACCTGATCGGAGCGGCTGCATGAAGATCGGCATCGCCAACGATGTGCCCACGATCGCGGAATCGTTGCGCAGGATCGTAATGCTGCGCCCGGGAACTCGGGTGATCTGGGTCGCGAAAGACGGCGTAGAAGCCGTCGCGATGTGCGCAAAGGAAACGCCCGACCTGATCTTGATGGACATGATCATGCCGGTCATGGACGGCGTGGAGGCCACGCGGCGAATCATGACGACTACTCCGTGCGCGATCCTGATCGTCACTTCGAGCGTCGGAACGAACGCGCAGCGAGTGTTCGAGGCGATGGGGCACGGCGCACTGGACGCGGTCGATACACCCACGCTCGCGCCGGAGAAGTCGCGTGCCCCGGCGGCCGCGCTGCTCGCAACGATCGACCGAATCGCAAGAGTGAGCACAAGCCGCAGCGAGCGGGTCGTCGTGAGACCACCCGCCCCGGCCGTGCGGCCGATGTCGCACACCTGCGGGCTCGTCGCGATCGGCTCGTCGGCGGGCGGTCCTGCTGCGCTCGCCAAAGTACTCGGTGGATTGCCGCGGGATTTCCCGGCCGCCGTCGTGATTGTCCAACACGTCGACGAGCGGTTCGCGATCGGAATGGCCGGTTGGCTCAATCAAGTCTCGGCGCTGCCGGTCCGGGTGATCGATGAGGGCGACCAGCCTGTACCGGGCACAGTCCTGCTCGCCAGCACGCGGGACCACTTGGTGCTGAAATCGGCGGATCGACTCGGTTATGCCCCGGACCCCGCCGACCTGGTCTACCGGCCGTCGGTCGACGTGTTTTTCCACAGCGTATCGCGAGAGTGGCGTGGCGACGTCGTCGGCGTGCTCCTGACAGGAATGGGACGGGACGGCGCCGTGGGATTGAAGACGCTTCGTGACAAAGGCTGGCACACGATCGCTCAGGATCGCGCCAGCAGCGCCGTCTACGGAATGCCGAAGGCGGCCGCGGATCTTGATGCCGCAGTCGAGATCCTCGCGCTCGACAGGATCGCGGGTCGGCTCGCGCGAACGTTCCAACCACTCTCGTCCACCGCGGTGAGACCATGAAAGCGCCCGCCGACGTGCTGCCCGCCTCGCTGCCCATGCCGCAGCAGGCCGGCGACTATGGGATCCGTGTGCTGCTCGTCGACGACCAGCGCATGATTGGTGAGGCCGTGCGCCGCGCGCTGGTCAAAGAGCAAGACATCGAGTTCCGCTATTGCAGCGACCCGAACACCGCCGTTCAAGTGGCCGAGGAATGGAAGCCGACAGTGATTCTCCAGGACCTCGTGATGCCGGGCGTCGACGGGCTGACGCTAGTGCGCCGCTATCGCGAGACACCCGCGACACAGAGTGTGCCCGTCGTCGTTCTGTCGACCAAGGAAGAGCCGACCGTCAAGAGCGAGGCATTCTCACTCGGTGCGAGCGACTATCTGATCAAGCTACCTGACGCGATCGAGCTCATCGCGCGGGTGCGGCACCACTCGAAAGCCTACATCAACCAAGTGCAGCGCGACGAGGCGTATCGCGCACTCCACGAAAGCCAGCGCAAGTTGCTAGAGATCAACCATGAGCTCCAGCGGCTCACGAACGTGGACGGCCTCACCGGCTTGTCGAATCGGCGCTATTTCAATGACTACAGCGGCCCGCAATGGAAGCTCGCTATCCGCGAGCAGTCGTCGATCTCTATCCTCATGATCGACGTCGACAACTTCAAGAAGTTCAATGACACCTACGGCCATCTCGCGGGCGACGAGGTATTAAAGAGCGTCGGCGCCGCGATGCGCCGCAGCTTCGCGCGGCCGACGGATCTCCCCGCCCGCTTCGGAGGCGAGGAGTTCGTGGTGCTGCTGCCGTCGACGCCGTTGGAGTCGCTTCTCACGCTTGGTGACCGCCTGCGCGGGAACATCGAGGAGCTCAGGATTCCGCATGCTGCGAGCAGCTGTGGTCACGTGACCGTGAGCGTCGGCGGCGCGGCCATGGTCCCTAAGCCCGACAACACGTTGCTCGCATTGATCGAGATAGCGGACCAGGCGCTTTACGAGGCGAAGGGTACCGGCAAGAACCGAGTTGTCACCCGGGCGAAATAGTCGGCAACCTGCCATCCGGGGCGCACGCAGTATCCGTAACACCCGCAACTACCAGGTTCCCGCT
>FTFB01010248.1_pt1 | contig 13041 bp, 9 predicted proteins | sample 1658331 | NCBI WGS metagenome assembly FTFB01 (sample SAMEA3914816, study PRJEB12502) | metagenome | biome: forest; material: soil | place: USA | collected 2011-09-16 | depth 0.3 m | reverse complement strand
GTCGAGGCCTGGGCGGGCCTCGAGTCCCGCATCGTGAACATGGTCGAGTATTGCTGCGACGTGACCGCGGCTACGTTGCGCGACGCGTTGCGCGACGAATCCGCGTTCACGCTGGCGCGGCTGCGCCAGGATTTCTTCGAGTCGAATCCGTCATCGCGCGTGACCGTCCCGATGAACGACGTGATGATCGCGACATTCGCTCTGACGTTTCTCGATATCGGCCATCGCATCACGGCGTGGTTGCGCCGGCAGAACATCCCGTGGGAACGGTTGATGGTGCTGATCACCGGACGTTCGGGCCGTGCCACGGCCGGCCTCACGTGGGCGAGCAACAACATGTGTCATCTCATCGAGTGCGCGGCCGAACGTCGTTTTCCCAGGCGGCGCCTGTTGATCGCGCCGCATGCGGTGTCCCTCGATTTCGCTGCCGCATCCGACGCCACGCGCGGGCCGGCGCTGGAGGCCGGATTTCGCACGCTGTGGTTCAACACTCAGGCCAGCCTCGAGATGGCAGACCCGATCTTCGCTTCTTATCCGCGTTTTGAGCCGGCGCACGACGCCCCCCTGTACCTCTCGTCCGATACACAGCACGTCGATCGTCTGCCCACCGTGCGCGATGTGAGGGATCGGGCCGCCTTGATCACGCGCCTGCGTTTCGTGCTCGAAGACCCATCGCAGTTGCTCTCGAATGCGGCTGCGGACTATGTCATCGATCAGCTCGCCACCCATGCATACGACCCAGCCAAAGTGTTCATCGCGGGATTCACGGACATCGACTATGCCGCGGCGTTGAAGGCGCGAGGCAATGCGCACGCGTGAGACAGGCGCAGCACGCGGTCTCGCCGCCCCAGTTGCGGTGACCTCGACGCGAAACCTGATTGGGCTGGTCTGCTTTTTGATTGCCATGATCGATGGCTACGACACCCTGATGATGTCGTTCATCGCTCCACTCATTCTCAGTGAGTGGCACCTGCCGCCTGCGTCGTTCGGCAAGATCTTCGCCAGTACCTACGCCGGCGCCGCGCTTGGCGCAACCGTGATCGGGACGTACGCCGATCGTTTCGGCCGCAGATCGATGCTGCTGGTTTCCCTGATGCTTGCGGGAGTCTTCACGATCCTGAGCGCAACCGCGCGCAACCCGACGCAGTTGATGCTCTGGCGAATGATTGCGGGCATCGGGCTTGGAGGAGTCATTCCAACGATTGCCGCGCTCACCGCCGCACATGCGCGGCCCGAGCGGCGAAGCGTCGCGGTGACCCGCATGTTCCTTGGTTTTCCCGTCGGCGCGATGCTTGGGGGCGCTGTAACAGCGGCCGCCATGTTCTGGATCGGATGGCGCGGGATTCTCGTCGCCGTCGGCGTATGCGCACTCCTGGTGCTGTTCCTCGTAAAGTTTGTGATCGCCGAAGAGGCGCAGGATTCGCCCGAGAGCCCAAGGCCTGTGCATTCCAGGCGGCCGTTTGCGGAGCTATTACAGGACGGCAGGTTTTGGGGCACGACATTTCTGTGCTCCGCGACACTGATGACGCTGCTCGTGAGTTATTTCCTGGTCAGTTGGACCCCAACAGTGCTGACGCTCAATGGCGCCAGCCCGCAGCGCGCGGCGCTGGCGAGCACCTTGCTGAATGTCGGAGGCGTAGTCGGTGCCTGGGTGGTGTCTTCGATCGCACGAGGTCGAGCTCTACTCCATTGCATCGCGGGTTACCTCTGCGTGGGCGCGCTGCTCATCGCGACCCTGGGACGCGGCGGGTTGGGCACCAGCCTGCTGAGTCTTCTGCTCCTCTTTGCGGTGGGCATGCTGATCATTGGCGCTCAACTGAACTTTCCCGCCCTGTCCGTGTATTTCTACCCCCCGTCCGTGAGCGCAACGGGCGTCGGACTCTCCATGGCGATTGGCCGCGTGGGCTCGATTCTGGGGCCCCTGATCGGCGGCTATCTGGCTGCCGCCCACGTGGGATGGGACACCATGTTCCTCATCGCATCGATCCCAGCACTGGTTGCAGGGCTCGCAACCGCCTTGATGGGCAAGTCGCGAGCGCAGGGCGCCTCTCAAACCACGATTTGATAGATCGTCGTCTTCGCCGCGAAGCGCACCTCGGCGGTCAGGCTGTTTGCCACGGCGAGATATTGGCGCCCGTCCACATCGAACACCGCCGCGTCTGTGCCACCCAGTGTGGGAAACTCTGCCGCTACGGTGAATCGTCCGTCGCTGTAACGGAATATGCGCGAGGTGAGCGCGGTTTGCGGCGCCTCGCGGGTGCCAAGCAGAAAGTTCACGTGCACCAGGTAGTCTGCGCCGCCCGCCCGGAACGCTCTCAGCTCGCGTCCGCCGGGTCCACTCAGCGTGTGCTGGTGCACGAATCGACCCTCGCTCCAGCGGTAGACGACGGACTCTCCAAGCAGGCTGCAAAAGCCGAGCAGGAGCTCGTCGCCAATGGTGAATGGACACAGGGCGCGGCCGCTGCCGCCTTCCAGGTCCTGGAATGTGTCGAAGCGGGTGCCGGTCCAGCGAAAGAGCCTGGATTTCTCCACGTGATCGGCGTAGCCCAGCAGCAGTTCAGGGCCCGCTCGAAAGAAGGCCCAGTTGTATCCCCATGCGGACGGCACGTTCTGAAAGCGCTCGAAGCGCGCGCCGTTCCATTCGAAGAGGCACGACTCGGCAGGATGGACAGGCGTTGCGCCGGGCAGGACGACGCCCTGAGCGAGCGCAAGGAAGTGCCGGTCGCCGATCGCGAAGTGTTTCCATTGTTTCGCTGCAAAGGTCGGGAAGGCCTGGAACGGTTCGAAGCGGCCGTCGATCATTTCGTAGACCATCGAGTCCACGTTGAGCTCGTAAGGGCCGGCGCCGCGACGCAAGCTTGCAGTCGCGAGGAACGCGCGCTGGTCGATGCGAAAGAACTCCGCGTCTTCGCCGCCTGGCACTGGAAGACGTTGGTGCTCGACGAAGCGATCCGTTTGCCGGCGGAACACGATCGTGTCGACATCGCTGTCGCCGCCGTTCATCTGTGCCGCGCTGTTCGGCACATCTTGCGCCAGCTGCGGTACGACGAGGTACCGGGCGCCCTCGTGCGTGAAGGTCTCCACGGCGCGCGCACCGGTTGTGTCGAGAGTTTGTATGGGGTGTAGCATTGCGCTCACGGGTCGAATCCAAACAGTCGCGTGGGATTGTCCACGAGAATGCGCTTGCGTACCTTCTCATCGGGTGCCCACTCGGCAAGCAGGTTGAGGTACGCGCCGGTATCGCGATTACCGTCCGGAATGTGTGGCCAGTCGCTGCCCCATATCATGCGGTCAGGCGCGGCCTCGATGAGCGCTCGAGCCAGGGGCAGCAGCCGCTGGAAGTTCCCATCTTTGGCCAGCCGATAGGGCGCCGACAGCTTGATGCAGCCGTGCCCGTCGCCGACCATCTTCAGGAGCCGATCGAAATCAGCGCGCGTGAGCCCATCGCTTTCCAGCATGTAGCCCATGTGATCGATGACGAAGTCGGCCTCCAGCGTTGCAAGGAAGGGCAGCAGGTCTCGAACCACCCAGCCGGGCGTATAGAACTGGACGTGCCAACCGAGTCGCCTCGTCTGCCGCACGCTGCGCTCGATGTACGTAATCATCTCCGCGGTTTTCAGCTTCGACCGCAGGAACAGATCGAGCCGGAGTGCACGAACGCCTCTTGCATGCATCGCCTGGAGCTCTGCGTCAGCGGTGTTGTCGGGCACCATTGCGACACCCCGTGCGCGAGAGCCGGCCGCATCGAGCGCATCGAGCATGCAGCGATTGTCCGTGCCGTAGAAGCTGGGCTGCACGATCACGAATCGATCGAGCGTCATTGCTCTCGTCATGGAGATCAGCTTGGGGATCTCGCCGTCCGGCAGCGTGTAGTGCGGGGCATCGACATGCGGATAGAGCCTTTCCGGTCCGAAGACATGCACGTGGGAATCACACGCGCCGGCCGGCAGGGCAAACAGGGGCGCGCTCAACCTGTCGGCCGCGCGCGTCGGGGTGGAAGTCAGGATCTGTGAGCTCATGGGCGTGGCGGATTCAAGGCGGCGAGTGTCTGGCGAAGGCGATCCTGTGCAGCAGTCAACAGGAGATCCGTGTCGATGCCGGTAAACATGAGCGGCGCTGCGCCGGCACGGACCAACTCCGCGGCGTACGCGACGTCGCCAATCCCGCCGATCGACAAGGGCTTCCTCGCGCGCCGGCAGGCGGCCAGCGCCGCCTCATGCGCCTTGCGCACCCGCGGATTGCGGAAGTCACCCGCGACGCCCAGTTCGGCACACAGATCGTTGGTTCCGATGCCGACGATATTCACGCCGGCAACGTTGGCGATCGATTCGATGTTCTCGATCCCCAGCGGTGATTCAATGAGCACTTTGACGAGAGTCGCGCGGTTCATGCGCTCGTTCAGGTGGTCCGGCGGCAGGCGCTGAAAGCCGACGTGAGGCAGGGTGGCTATCGCCGAGCGGTGGCCGAGCGGCGGAAAGCGGCATGCGGCGACGACTTCGGCGGCCTGTTCATGGGTCTCGATCCGCGGAGCAATGATGCCGAGGGCGCCGCCATCCAGGAGGCGCCCGATCACCCCATATTCCCGTTCCGGAACGCGCACGAAAGGGAACAGTTCGAGATCGAGCGCCGCCGCACAGATCGTCGCTGCGGCATCGATCGGCATGGTCGAGTGCTCGAGGTCCACCCAGATCGCATCGTGGCCCGTGGCTCGCGCGATGCGTGCGATCTCGGTGGTGCGCGCACTCCGCACGCCCAGCACCGAAACCGGTTGAGCGCGGCTGAGGCGATCGAGTATGGCTTTGGCAAGGTGTACGGGCCTATCGTCATCCGTCATGTAGATTCTCCGCGGCAACAGGAGGACTCAGGCATCGGAGGAGTGGGCCTGCTGTGACCGCCTTGACGAATGGTAGGCAAGCGCCGCTATATTCTGAAATACGAAATAGCAAGTCGTAACCATACGGAATCGATATATATGGACCTGCGCCGTCTCCGGTACTTCGTCGCCGTGGCCGAGGAGCTGAATTTCACCCGTGCGGCCGAGCGGCTGCACATGGCGCAGCCACCGCTCAGCACGCAAATTCGTGCACTCGAGGATGAGACAGGCGCTCAGCTCTTCGACCGTGACAAACGGCGTGTCTCTCTAACGCAGGCCGGGCGTCATCTGCTCGGTCATGCCCGCAACATCCTGGCCTCCGTCGAGGTCGCCAGAAGCGAGGTCCGGCGCGCTGCCCTGGGCGAAATCGGAACTCTGCGATTTGGCTACACGGCGTCGGCGATGTTCACGAGACTGTTACCCGCCGCGGTCCGGCGGTTTCAGGCGTCCCACCCGCAGGTCCTGCTGGCGCTGCGTGAGATGACCTCACTCGACCAGGTCAATGCTTTGCACAGCCGGGCGCTCGATGCGGGCGTGCTGCGCAATCCGCGAGTGCCTGTTCCGGGCAATATCGTACTCACTGAATGGTATCGGGCGCCCCTGGTGCTCGCCGTCTCGTCCGACCATCCGTTCAACCAGCGTCGCACGATCCGCGTGAGTCAGCTGCGCGATCAGCCGCTCATCATGTACCCGCGCGAGGCAGGCATCGGCCTTTACTGGCAGGTCATGGATATGTGTGCAAAGGCGCAGTTTCATCCACGGGTGGTCGCAGAGGTTCTGGAACCCTCGACCATCGTGGGGCTCGTTGCTGCGGGGGTCGGGCTCGCCATCGTTCCGGCAGACACGAGCTGCATACAGCTGCCAGGCGTCACCTACATGCGTCTTGGCGATGCGTCGGCATTCTCGACACTGTGTCTCGGATATCGCAGAAGCGACCGCAATTCACACCTCGATGCGTTCCTTGCGACCTTGCGTGCGGCGCGCGCCGACTGATGCGGCTCCATATGGATTCGATATGACCGCCGCGGGCCATGAAATATTCAGAGGGCACGGTGCGCATGATAGCGATTGCGTATGGCAAAGCGCCCGAAAGATGTATTGGAGAATATAACAGGCCCGCCGTAGCCTTTGCTCCCTGACGCAATCATCGGGACGCGACGCGTACCGCCGGCGAAGACTGGCGACCGGCGCCTTCCCGCAGGCGAGATGATCCATAGGGGGCGCAAGATGGCAAGTGAGCCGGAACTGTCGATCCGAGTCCGATCGGGCTGCCTGACAAGTTGTGCAACGCTGGGCCTGCTGCTTGCGGGCGCCGGCACAACGCCAGTCGCGCGCGCAGAGGACGAGAGCTCGAACGATCAGCTCGATATCGTCGTCGTCACCGCCCGCAAGCTGCAGGAAGACCTGCAGCATGTGCCGGCCGCCATGAGTGTCTTGAGCGCCGAACAGATCAAGGACACGCATTTCTCGACGATCGACGATCTCGCATTCCTCGTTCCGAATCTGAACATCACCACGCGCGCCGACAACACCCCCGATGTCGTCATTCGCGGCGTGGGTGCGTTCGGCGTCACGGAGGGCGTTGGCTTCTACGTCAACGACGTCCAGCTCTTTGGCGGGCAAACGGTGCGCGCCGAGGATCTGGAGCGCATCGAGGTGCTCAAAGGACCGCAGGGAACGCTATACGGTGGCAACAACATCGGCGGCGCCATCAAGTACATCACGAAGAAGCCTTCGCCCGAGCTCACGACGGAGGCAACTGCCGAGCTCGGCAACTGGGGCGCGCGGAATTTCTCCGGAGCCATTTCCGGTCCGATCGCTGGCGAGTCGCTCAAGGCGCGGCTGAGCGCCTTCGATGCCACCCATGATGGATTCGTGTTCGATTCGACGCTGAACCGCTATCTGGGTCACGCCAACCAGCGCGGGGCAAGGCTCACGTTGGAACATCAGCACGAGGACACCGACGTCACGCTCTACCTTTCGGGCAGCAGAGAGCGCTCCACGGACGAGAACCTGTACTACGCGCCGGTGAACAGCGAAACGTACTCGCGAGTCACCACGGCCAACGTTCCGCCGCACTACGACCGGGATCTGTATTCACCCACGTTGCAGATCGACCACGCCTTCGGCGACAAGTTGCAGCTGACATCGATCAGCTCCTATTTCCATTCGAACATCGATGCCCGCGCGGACGGTGACCACCGGGCAGCGCCTCTCTTTGATGTATCGCAGCGCTTTCGACAGGACAACTGGAGCCAGGAAGTGCGCCTCGCCTCGATCGGCCGTGGACCCTTCAGGTGGATCGCCGGAGCGTTCGTGCAAGACCGCAATGCGCGCGTCTTCGAAGACAATACGCAGATGCTCAGCATCGTGACCGACAATCCCGCCGATGATGGCGTGGTCTCTTCCGCCAGCCGCCATTTGCGGCGGGAATATGCAGGTTTCGGCAACGTGAGTTACGACCTGAACAACTGGACGCTCGAAGCCGGCTTGCGAATCGAGCACTTTCGCAACCGACTGGACGACACCCTGAACGCTGTGAGCCGCGAACGTGATGGAACAGAGGCACTTCCCAGAGCCTCCTTCTCCTATCACTTCAATCCTGACGTGATGGGGTACGTGACGCTGACGCGCGGCTTACAGCCGGCGGACGTGCTGCAATCGCATGGCGAGGTCAGCACCTTCGATTCGGAAAAGACGCAGAACTATGAAGCCGGAGTGAAGTCATCGCTGCTCGACCAGAGGCTGCGCGTTAACGTGGCGGCGTTCTACATCAGCTACGACAACCGCCTGTTCAGCACCATCGACGGGGCGACGCTGCAGGAAGTGACCAAGAACGTGGGTCCGTCCCGAAACTACGGGCTCGAGGCGGATATCCAGGCGCGGGTGGCTCACGGGCTGACTCTCGGTGGCGGTTTCGGCATGACGCGCGCGGTATGGGGAAACATTCCGGGGTACTTCAATCCCAATACGGGCCAGACGATCAACCTGGATGGCTTGAGGGCGCCCTACACGCCGTCGTATCAGGGCACTCTCACACTGGACTGGACGCATGTTTTGCGTGAGGGGATGAGCTTCGGTGCACGCATCGATGCCTCATTCACGGGCCCCCAATGGTGGAACATCAGTGACGACTATCGCCAACGGGCGTACCAGGTCGTCAACGCGGGCGTGCACCTGGATCTCGCCGAGCGCTGGCGGTTGGCTGCTCATGTGAGCAACCTCTTCGACAAACAATACAACCCTGTCTATGCCGAGGGACCGGATATCGGCTCGCCCTTCAACGTTGCCGGCTTCTCGAAGCCGCGCCAATGGTTTGTCTCATTGACCTTCAGGGAGTAGCACACAGGTGAACAGGCACATCTGGCGACTTGTCGCGTGCGTGGCGCTCGCCACTCTCGCGCAAGCCGTGCCGAGTCGATCCGCCGAAAAACTCGAGCCTGCCTCCGGCTATCGTGTTGGGCTCAGGATCCCCGGCCCCGACGGTCTTTGGGACTACGCATCGGTCGACGCGGCGGCACGCAGACTGTACGTCGGCCGGGAGGGCGGTATTCTGGCGATGGATCTGACGACCCATGTCGTCCTGCCGGTTCTGTTTGCAAGTCCGGTAGTTCATCAGGTGCTGCCGCTGAACGACGGGCGTCTCATTGCCACCACGGGAGAAAGCAACGAGGCGGTAATTATCGATGCTGCGACGGGGAAGCTACTCGCGACGGTGCGCACCGGGAACGATCCGGACGCCGTGGCCCTGGACAGCAAGACCGGTCTTGCGATCACCTTCAATCGGGGCGGCCGCGACGCGACGATTTTCGATGTTGCGCAGGCGAGGGTAGTGGGGACCCTCAAGCTTCCAGGCGCGCCGGAGTTCGCTGCCGCGGACGGCAACGGACATGTGTACGTCAACATCGCCACCACTGGCGAGGTGGCCGTAATCGATGTGCTCAGGAAGAAGATTACGCGGCACTTGCGGCTGCGTGGGTGCGAGGAACCAACCGGACTCGCGCTGGATGTCGAGGCAGGCGTTCTGCTCGCGGCGTGCAGCAATGGCATTGCCAAAGCCATCACGACGGAAGGGCGTGAGCTTGCGAGTCTCGAGGTGGGCCGCGAACCGGACGCCGCGATTCTCGACGCCCGCCGGAAACTCGCCTTCATCCCCTCGGGCGGGGACGGCACCCTGACCGTGATTTCGCTTGCCGATCGGAACGACATCAAGGTCGTGCAGCGTCTTTCGATCCAGCGTGGCACGCGTACCGGCACGGTTGACCCGCAAACGGGGAAGCTCTATCTGCCCGCCGGAAAGTTGTTGCCGCCGGTGCCGCCCGCAAAATGGCCGTCGGTGGTCCCGGGCAGTTTCGAGATTATCGTGGTCGAGCCTACGCCGCGTCCGTGAGCTCGATTGCTCATCGCGCACGACTCACAATGCCGAAGGGGTTCCAGCCCGATCGACGAGCCACCGCGCCGGCGCCCAGTCCCGTGCGCTGTGCTCGCGTTCAAAGCGTCGAATTGCATCGAGCACTCGCGGCAAGCCCAGTGCATTCGCGTAGAACATGGGTCCGCCGCGCGTGCGCGGAAAGCCATAGCCGTTCGCCCAGATCACGTCGATGTCCGCGGATGAGCTCGCGATGCCGTCTTCCAGAATGCGCGCACCCTCGTTCACCAGCGCGTAAATGCAGCGCTCCATGATCTCCGCATCGCTGATGGCCCGCTGCGGAACCCCCAAGCGCTGCGCCTCCGCACGGATCAATGCGTGCACCTCCGGGTCCGGCCGCCGCTCGCGCGCAGCGCCATCGTACTTGTAGAAACCTCGGCCCGTCTTCTGACCATACCGGCCCAGCTCCACGAGCCTGTCGGCCACGCGGAAGAATCGCGGATCATCTGGCGCATCCTTGCGCTCGCGGCGCACCCGATAGCCGACGTCCAGTCCGGCAAGGTCGCCTACTGCATTCGGCCCCATCGCCATGCCCCACTCCTCGAGCACGCGATCGATCTGTTCGGGCGTGGCGCCTTCCAGCAGCATGAGCTGGCTCTCGCGCCCGTAGGCGTACAGCATGCGATTGCCGACGAAGCCGAAGCCGTTTCCCACTACGACACCGATTTTTCCGATGCGCTTCGTGACGGCGAGCGCCGTTGCCAGCGTCTCCTCGGACGTCACCCGGCCACGCACGATCTCAACGAGCCGCATGATGTTGGCCGGACTGAAGAAGTGCATTCCCACCACGTCATTCGGACGACTCGTCGCGCTCGCAATGGCGTCCACATCCAGGGTCGACGTATTCGTGGCGAGCACGGCGCCCGGCTTGCAGAGGGCGTCCAGCTTACCGAATACGTCCAGCTTGACGGCCATGCTTTCGAACACGGCTTCGATCACCAGGTCCGCGTTGCGGACTGCGGCAAAGTCGGTGGTCTGCTGTACTCGCGAGCGGGCGGCGCCGGCGGCTTCGGGCGTGAGTCGCCCTTTCTCTACGGCGCCATTGAGACTGGTGTAAATCCGCGCGATCCCCGCCTCGAGCGCCTTGGGCTCGCGGTCGATAAGCGTGACCTCGAGTCCACTCGTCACACAACTCACTGCGATGCCACATCCCATGGTTCCGGCACCGAGGACTGCAACCCGTTCCACCCGTCGTTCTTTCGCCGGCAGCGCAGCGCCGCTTCGCGGGCCGCGCTCCGCGAAGAACAGGTAGCGGAGCGCGGCCGACTGCATCGATTGGCGGCACTCCTCGAACAGCTCACGGGACCGTCCCATGGCCGCATCGAACGGCATTGACGCCGCAGCCTCAACGCACTGGACGATACGCGCGACCGCTTCGACCTTGCGCAAGGCGCGCGGCAGGCTCTTGCGGTACGCGGCGAAAAAGTCTGTATTCAGCGCCGCCGCGTCCGGAATCGCCCGATCCCGCAGTCGGCGCGGAGGAGCGTTGGATGCAATGAGCTCCCGCGCGTAACCGAGCGCCTCCTCCACGATCTCTCCGGCCGGCAACGCGCGATCGATCAGTCCGAGCGCCTGGCCGCGCGTGAAGCCGATGGGCTCACCGGAAATCAAGATGTCGAGCGCCACCTTGGCGCCCACGACTCGCGGCAAGCGCTGGGTGCCGCCGGCGCCCGGCAGCAGGCCGAGCTTTACCTCGGGTAACCCGAGCTGCACATCGGCCGTTGCACATCGATAGTGGCTCGCGAGCGCGGTTTCGAATCCACCGCCCAGCACCGCTCCATGAAGCGCCGCGACGACGGGCTTGCGGCACGCCTCTATCTGCGACAGCAGATTGTGCAGGAGCGGCTCGCGAGACGAGTTATCCAACTCGCGGATGTCGGCGCCTGCGATGAAGCTGCGGCCGGCGCCGTGCAGGACGATGGCCTTTACGGCATCGTCCTCGTCCGCTGCAATGATCGCCGTCAAGAGCCCCTCGCGCACCGCTTGCGACATGGCGTTGACCGGCGGATTGTCGATGACGATGAGCGCGACCTCGCCGCGATGCTGGACCGTAACCGGCTCACTCATGGAGTCCTCCATCTCACCACGGCTTCGAGAACCGCTTCCGGCCGGTCCCGATGAGGTGAGTGCCGGCAATTCGCGAGTTTCAACAGCAAGACATCGGGCGCCGTCCGCGCGATGCGCTCGATTTGCTCCATCGAGCCGTATTCGTCGTCCTCCCCCTGAATCGCGAGAATGCCGCACGGTATGCGCGCGAGGTATTGCTCGATGTTCCACGCACGAAAAGAGGGGTGCAGCCAAATGTCGTTCCAGCCCTGGAAGACGGCGTCGGCGTCATCGTGGTAGCGCGCCAGCCGCGCGCGCAGATTCGTCGTTGCGTAGGCGACCTTGGCGGCCGCGATGCTGGCAACCGAGAAGTCTTCGACCATGACATGCGGCGCGAGCGCGACGATGCCGGCCACCGCGCGTCCGCTGCCGCCCGCGTGGATCAGGGCGATCGAGCCGCCATCGCTATGACCGAACAGAATCGGGTTATCGATCGCCAGCGCATCGAGAAATTGTGGCAGTACGGCCAGCGCTTCGTCGTGCATGTAACGAACGTCACGCGGCCCGTGTATCGGCGCCGAGCGTCCGTAGCCGTGCCTGGAGTACACGACGACATTGCTGCGAGTCGCGCGGGCGAGTTGTTCAGGGAAATCCTTCCACATGGCCACGGACCCAAGCCCCTCATGCAGCATCACGAACGTGGGTGCTTCAGCGCTGCCGATAGCGATGCACTCGTACTCGATGCGCCCGGCACCGATGGTCATGAAAGGCATGCGGCGCCTCTCAGCGTGTGACGGAGGCGGCTTCGGGCGTGGGCTGGTGCACGGATGCCGCCCGCAACTTGAAGCGCTGGATCTTTCCGGTAGCGGTCTTGGGCAGCTCGGGAAGGAACTCGATCCAGCGCGGGTACTTGAACGGCGCCAGGCGTGATTTGACGTGGAGTTTCAGCTCTTCTGCGAGCGCAGCGGTCGGGTCCACGTTCCCCTTGAGCACGACGCAGGCGAGCGGCTTGATGAGGCCGCCACCATCCTCTCGGCCGACTACGGCAGCTTCGAGCACGGCGGGATGCGTGATGAGAGCGGACTCCACTTCAGCTGGTGACACGTACATGCCGCTTACTTTCAGCATGTCGTCGCTCCGGCCGGCGTAGACGTAGTGGCCGAGCGCGTCCTGGCTGTACTTGTCTCCGCTGCGCATCCAAGCGCCCTGGAATGTTCGCTGCGTCTTCTCGCGATTGTTCCAATAACCCGTTGCACACGTCGGGCCCGCGATCTGCAGCTCGCCGATCTGACCGGGGGGGACGGGGGTGCCGTCGTCATCGACGAGGCGCAGCTCGTAGCCGGGGACCGCCGTGCCCGTTGTGCCATAACACACATCGCCCGGGCGATTGGAAATAAAGATATGCAGCATCTCCGTCGAGCCGATGCCATCCAGTATGTCCACGCCGAAATGGCGGACCCAGCGTTCGCCGATCTCCCGTGGCAATGCCTCGCCTGCCGAAACGCACGCCCTCAACCCCAGTTCGCCGCGCTCAGGTGGCGTCGCGGAAAGCAGAGCGGCGTATAGAGTCGGCACGCCGTAGAAGATGCTCGGCCGGTGCCGCCGCAAGCGCGCGAACACCGCATCGGGAGTAGGCCGCTCCGCCATCAGCACGGTCGTCGCTCCGACCGACAGCGGAAACGTCAGCCCGTTG
>FTFB01010120.1_pt1 | contig 13085 bp, 9 predicted proteins | sample 1658331 | NCBI WGS metagenome assembly FTFB01 (sample SAMEA3914816, study PRJEB12502) | metagenome | biome: forest; material: soil | place: USA | collected 2011-09-16 | depth 0.3 m | reverse complement strand
TTCCGGGTGGGCGCTCGCTGTTTCTCCTGGTGGGTTCACAATTGATCTGTTCGGCATGCCGGCCATCACCATGCTGGCTGTGCTTGGGGTGCGATGATGCAATGAGGAAGCCATGAAACACGAAACCGGAATGAGTGACGATCGCGCGGACGCGTTGCCGACCCGGCGTTCCGTCCTTCAGTCAGGATTTTTCGCGACCCTGGCAGTTCTGGCAGCGGCACGAACCGGTGCGGCGACATTGTCGGGGCCCAAGCGAAGCGCAACGGTATCCATCGAAAACTTCTCCGCGGCAGGAGTCAGCCAAGGCATCACGGAAGTACCTCGCGTCACGAAGACGGATGACGAATGGCGCAAGCAACTATCACGCTCTGCCTATCGGGTCACCCGGCACGAAGACACCGAACGGCCCTTCTCGGGTGAGTACGCCGACAATCACGCGGATGGGTTGTATCGATGCATCTGCTGCGATACCGCGGTTTTCGACTCGCGCACGAAGTTCGAGTCCGGCACCGGCTGGCCGAGCTTCTGGCAACCGATTTCCCGCACCAACGTCGCGGAAAAGACCGACAGCAGTTTCGGCATGAGGCGCACAGCCGTCGCCTGCAGTCTTTGTGACGCGCACCTGGGCCACGTGTTTCCCGACGGGCCAAAACCCACAGGCCTTCGTTACTGCATGAACTCGGTTGCGCTGAAGTTCGTAGGAAGAGCCTGACTGGGGCCGGTTACGCAACCGCGCCGGCTTGAATCAATCATCCCGCTGGGAGCTCTCGCAACCGTCGTAGATCACGGGCAGGTGGGGCTCCAAAGAGTCTCGAGTATTCTCGGCCGAACTGCGAAGGGCTTTCATAGCCAACACGGTGCCCTGCTGTAGCAACGTCGACATCCTGAACCAACATGAGTCGTCGTGCCTCCTGCAGCCGCAGTTGCTTCTGGTACTGCAACGGGCTCATCGCAGTAACGGCCTTGAAATGATGGTGCAGTGACGAAACGCTCATGCCCAGGTCTTTGGCAATTTCCTCAATGCGCAATGGCTGGTCGAAGTGTTTCTTCAGCCATGCGATCGCGCGAGCGACGCGTTGGGTCTGCCCGTCTGTCGCCGCGATCTGCCGCAACTGGTGGCCTTGTTCGCTCTTCAGCAGTCGGTAAAGAATCTCGCGCATCGCCAGTGGCGCGAGCGTGCGGATGTCTTCCGGAGAGTCCAGGAGTCGCACGAGCCTCGATACGGCATCGAGCAGGGGCGGCGACGTTTGCGCCACCGCCAGCGCGCGAGAGCCGGCGCGGTTGGCCGATGCGGGCAGGCCGGCCTCGAGAATCAATGCTGCAATCTGCGCCGGTTGCAGGTCCATTCTGACGCATAGATACGGCTCGTTCTTCGTAGCCTGCGTAACCTGGGCGGAAATAGGCAAGTCGACCGAGACCACCAGATGACGCGAGGCATCGTATGAGTAGATCTCGCCATTCAACGAAACCTGTTTCGCTCCCTGGACGATGACGCACAGCGCCGGTTCGTGAACCGCGTGGATGGGCTCACCCGTCGGCGCGGACTGCCGAAGGAACGCGACACCCGGCAAGGCGGTGGCGTGGACTCCATCCACAGGAGACTGTCGCTCGATGAGGCGCGCCAGCTCTCGCAGTGGAGCGGCTGAATCGACAGATTTCGAGGACGGCCCGGCACCGCGCGGCGTTGCGGCCTGATGGGGCTTTTCGCGGGCTTTCATCGAGCGGGAGCCTATCCGGGTGTTCATTTCAGTTCTCTCATCGCTGCCACGATCCTGCGCCGAATTGCAGGATCAGGCCAGAACTGTCGCGAACCGTGCTACCGCGCCCCGAAGGGCTGTTCCTAGACTCCATTCCCGTGCCAGGGCGAAAGCAGCGATGCCGCCGGCACGATTCTCCGACGCGAGGCGCGGTCTTGATCGTCACCTCGTCAGTTCATTCCGCTCAGCAAGGAACTTCGTCATGATCAAAGTCCGCGGCTATTCGGCGCGCGATGCGCAATCGCCCCTGGCCCCATTCGATTTCGAGCGTCGCGATCCCGGCCCGCGGGATGTGCAGATCGAAATTCTTTATTGCGGAATCTGTCACTCGGACCTGCATCAATCGCGGAACGACTGGAGCAACTCGCTCTATCCAATGGTTCCGGGGCACGAGATCGTTGGCCGTGTCGTCAGCGTGGGCGCCCAGGTCCGCAAATTGAAGGCCGGAGATTTCGCGGGAGTGGGGTGCATGGTCGACTCCTGCCGCCAGTGTTCCGCCTGCAAGGAGAACCTCGAGCAGTATTGCGAGATGGGCGCAACCTGGACCTACAACGCGAAAGAGCGCGGTAGCGAGCGGCTGACGTTCGGTGGTTATTCGGAACAGATTGTCGTCGACGAGCACTTCGTGGTGAATATTCCCGCGGGCCTCGACCTGAAGGGGGCGGCGCCGCTTTTGTGCGCGGGAATCACGACTTACTCCCCGTTGAGGCATTGGAACGTCGGCGTGGGCCAGAAGGTGGGTGTGATTGGCCTGGGCGGTCTCGGCCATATGGGGGTGAAGTTCGCCAAGGCGCTGGGTGCGCGCGTGGTCATGATCACGACGTCGCCCGAGAAGGGGAAAGATGCGCGGCGCCTGGGTGCCGATGAGGTACTGCTGTCGCGCGACCCGGCCATGATGGCGCAGCACGCTCGCAGCTTCGATTTTCTGCTCAACACCATTCCTGTCGGCCATGACGTCAATCCGTATCTCGCCTTGCTGAAGCGCGACAAGACGATGGTGCTGGTGGGCGTGCTGACGGAGCTCGAGCCGCCGGTGCGGGGAGCGAGCGTCATCTTCGGTCGTCGCAACCTCACGGGTTCCGGCATCGGCGGAATGGCGGAGACGCAGGAGATGATCGATTTCTGCGCCCAGCACGGCATCGTGAGCGATATCGAAATCGTTCCGATCCAGGCGGTCAACGAAGCCTACGATCGCCTCGTGAAGAATGACGTGAAGTATCGATTCGTCATCGATATGGGATCTTTGAAAGGTAGCGCCTGAGTACGGTACTGGCGCAGCCCCCGGAACGACCCATCATCCCTGCGTCACGCAATTCTTGCGTTGAAGTCCGATTTCACGGACGATATATCCGGCTGGATATAGCGGAAACCCTGCAAGCTCGCCTGTCTTACTGAAGTTTGCCTGGCGCTCGACCTGTTCGACGCGCCGCTCTCCGCGCGCGCCTGAAGAATTCACACGGAAACGGCATCGGAATCGGAAGACTCATGAACACGACGGCACTGCGAACGCATCTTCTTACGCTCATTGCAGGAGCTGTTGCTCCCACTCTCGCCATGGCCGCTCCCGACCCGGCCAGCTCGAGTACGGAGAGCGCTTCGTCGCCGCAGACAGTTGTCGTGACGGCGCGCCTGCGACAGGAGGACGCGCAGAGCGTGCCGATTTCTCTTTCAGTCGTGACTGCGGAAACGCTGGAGACCACCCGCACCGACAACGTTTCGCAGTTGAGCCAGCTCGTTCCGAGTCTCAACTACACCTCGCCCAACCCTCGTAACACCGCGTACACGATTCGCGGGCTGGGAAGCAGCGTTCTCGCGATTGCGCAGTCGAACGATGGCCTCGAGCCGGGTGTCGGCTTCTATGTGGATCAGGTGTATCACGGCCGTCCGTCGACCGCCGCCTTCGACTTCACCGATCTCGAGCGCGTCGAAGTCCTGCGCGGGCCACAAGGCACCCTGTTCGGAAAGAATACGACGGCTGGCGCGATCAACATCACCAGCAAAGCGCCAACGTTCGAGCGCGAGGCCAACGCCGAGCTCTCCTACGGGAACTACGACTACTATCAGGGCAAGGCTTCTCTATCCGGCGCGCTGGTGAACGATCTTCTCGCCGGCCGACTCTCGGCGGCGGTTACGGGTCGCGGCGGCGTGCTCGATAACGTCAATACCAGTCACACCAGCAATGACGTTCACAACGTAGCCGCCCGCGGCCAGTTGCTGTTCACGCCGAGCGATGCCCTGAAGGTACGGCTCATCGGCGATTACAGCTCATTCAACAACAACTGCTGCGCGCAGGTGTTCTTCGGCGTTGGCACCACGTTGAAGCCAGCGGCACGGCAGTATCCGGCGCTCGCCGCCGGCGAGAACTATAGCCCGCCGAGCCTCAATCCCTATGACCGTCTCACAGACATCGATGCCGCCCTGAAGGTGTCGACGAACGAAGGTGGCCTCTCGGCGACTGCAGACTGGAACCTGGGTTCCATCACTTTCACGTCCGTGAGCGCCTGGCGCTGGTGGAACTGGGATGCGGCCAACGATCGCGACTACACGAGTCTCGTCATCCAGACGCAGCAGCACATCCCGTCGCGCCAGGATCAATACAGTCAGGAATTTCGCATTGCCTCGAATGGTACGAACACGGTCGACTATGTGGCCGGGCTGTACTGGTTCGCGCAAACCCTGACGGGTGAACCGATCACGCAATATGGTCCGCAGGCTGCATATTGGCTGCTCGGGCCGGCGCCCCAGTTCCCGAGCAACCTGCTCGACGGCTACATCACAGACGGGCACACGCGCTTCCATTCGGATAGCTATGCGGCCTTTGGCGAAGCGACCTGGCACGCCACCCATCGGCTTGCACTGACTGCGGGGCTTCGCTTCACGAACGAAGGCAAGGACGGGCGATACGAATCGACGGTCGCTGGTGGCCTTGCGACGACGACGCCGGCACTCGTGAACGCGAAACTGTCGATCCTTCGGCCACAGTCCTACGCCGCGACTGTCTCGGACAATGCAGTGTCTGGTCGTATCAACGTGGCGTACACGCTGAACGATCAAGTCATGCCTTACGCAACGTATGCGCACGGGAACAAGTCGGGCGGCATCAATATGTCCGGCCTGCCGCTGAATGCCGCCAACCTGCCGGCGCTGGCAACCGCCGTCGTCAAACCGGAAAAGAGCTCCACGGCGGAGCTCGGCGTAAAGACGCGCCTTCTCGATCAGCGCCTGCTGCTGAATGTCGACGTGTACCACACCACCGTGCGTGACTTTCAGACGAACGTGGTCGACACCGGGCCGGGAGCCCTGCGCGGATACCTCGCGAACATCGAGAAGGTGAGGGTGCAAGGCGCAGAGGCCGACGCGACGTTCAGCGTGACTGAACACTTCAACGGACACGTTGCTGCCGCCTGGACAGAGGGCAAGTACATCTCCTACAAGAACGGCCCCTGCCCGCTGGAACTGATCGGCAACTCAACTACGGTGTGCGACCTGACCGGCCGGCCGTTTTCCGGCACGCCTCGTTTTGTTGGATCCTTCGGCGGCGAGTATCTGCAATCGACGAATTTCGGCAGCGTGTCGGGCAACACGTACCTGCACGCCGAAGTCACAACGCGCGACGATACTTACGGAGATCCCTCGGACTCGAAGTACACGCTCATCAGCGGCTACTCTGTCGTGAATGCGACCCTGGGCTTCCGAAGCGAGGGCGGATGGGAAGTCGCACTCTGGGCCAGGAACCTGCTGGATCGGGAATACATGCAGAATCTCACGGTCCAGGCCGGCAATTCGGGCCTCATCGTGGGCACGCCGAGTGATCCGCGGACCTACGGAGTAACGCTGCGCGCCCGGTTCTAGCAAGCGGTAAGATCCCGGTCGCCACACACCTGAACCGGGGAGCATTGAAAATGAAGATTGCCCTGATCGGTGCCACGGGCCGCATCGGCTCGCGAATCTTGAAGGAGGCTGCGGCTCGCGGTCATCAAGTCACCGCGATTGCGCGTAGAGCCGCGTCGCTGGGCTCGCATTCCGGCGTGACACCGACGACCGCAGACATTTTCGATACGCCGACCTTGACCGCGCTTCTCTCAGGACACGAGGCGGTATTGGTCTCTTACAGTCCGGGATATGAGCATTCGTTCGATGCCGACATCCTCGATCAGTTTCGGCGTGCCGGCAAAGCGATCATCGCCGCCATCAAGGCTTCGGGCGTGAAGCGCGTGCAATGGGTCGGCGGGGCTTCCAGTCTCAAACTGCCGAATGGGGAGGTCCTGCTGGATTCGGATCAATGGCCGCCGCAGTTCAACAAAGAAGCGGTCAAGGGCGTAACCGAATACCGGTACATGCTCAAAGCCGAGCCGGATCTCGACTGGGCCATGCTGTCGCCCTCGATCTTCATCGAGCCCGGCGAAAGAACCGGAAAATTTCGCCTCGGCAAGGACAGCCTGCTGTTCGACGCTTCCGGCCGAAGCCACATCTCGATGGAAGACTATGCCGTGGCCATGATCGACGAGCTGGAGCATCCCCAGCATCATTGCGAGCGCTTCACGGTCGGTTATTGACCGGTGACGGACCGCATGCCGGCAGAGCTTTTGCCCTGAGAGCCGTTCGCGAAAATCAGCGGCGACCTGCGGCCCGATAAAACACATCCGCCTCGCCAGTGAGGCGCTGCGCCGCCTGCGATGCGCGATCGAGCGCCTCCATGGCCTGGCCGATCACGTCCCTCATTCCGACCGGCCCCTGCGCGGCCTTCACCAGCAGCGGCGCGCTCAGGCAGAGACGCAAAGCCGAGCGGCCCGTGCAAAGAGTGACCGGCTGGCCCAGATGGACCGGGCGCTCCGGGTCGTCCATCGCCAGGCTCCGGTGAACGGCCGCGGTTTCCTCAGGCGTCAGGGTGCGCAATGGCGTTTGCAAAACGAAGGGAAGGATTGTCGGAGTCGTGTCGAAGCCGGTCCTGTCGTTCAACAGAACAGAGCGATCCAGTGGCCGCACAGGTACGGCGGCAAACGCCGGATCTTCCTTCAGACGCTTCTGCACGGCGCCGCAGAACTCCGCCGCGGCCCTGACACGCAGGAAACTGGGAATTGAATGCAGGGCCGTCAGTTCAAAGAGCCCGGCGTGCCATCTGAGCAGCAGTCCCCAATTGGCGCCAACAGCGAGATGACTACGCGCGCGCCAACCGGTCGGCCAGTCGGCCTGCACGCTGTAGGACCGAAGAGAGTCGGGCAGCGGTCTATCGCGCAGCAGCCGTGACAGCCGGGGCGGGCAAAGCAACGCTCCGCTGAAGATCGGACCGCCGACGAACTTTGAGCCTGTGATCGCCACGAGGAAATCATGCGCGAGATAGGCCCGTATCGTTTCCGGGTCGAGGCGGAACTGACAGGCGTCGATCAACACGTGCAGAACGTCTGGCCAGCGTTTCTTGAGTCGCAGCACGGTGGCGAGGCTCGGAGCAATCAAGCCGGTTTTCGACACGTCGGCAACGACGAGAAGGCAACGCCGGCCGGACCGTTCCGCGCCGCCGATTGCCGTTTCCAGTTGCGCCTCGGTCTCGGCTTCGGAGCACATGCCGCCGTGCGCGTCGCGCACGGCGAACTCGATCGTTTCGGTTTCTCCGCCGGAGCTCAGCTCCGCCCCTTTCGTAAGGGGCTGGCCATCGCAGCCTCGCGCCACGAAGTGCCGTCCGCGGAGTGCGGCACCCACGCCGCTGCCGGTCTCACTGCCTTGGGGCGCCAATGCCAGCAGCGGCTTGCCGCCCGAGTCGCCCAGAAGCTGCGGGAGCATCATGTGGATGCCGGTTCCCGATGCCGCAATGATCACGTCGATATCGACCAGTCCCAGCGTGGCGCAGAGTCGCTCACGAACAGACGCGATGCCGCGTTCGTAGACCGTGCTTTTCTCTTCGGTCTTCAGCTCTTCCGTCAGTTGACGATGCAGGGCCTCGGCTGCCTTGAAAGCGCCCGGCGATATGGTCGAGGCCGTTGAAGAGCCGAAGGCCAGCGCCCGGGCCCGCGGCCGCACGCCGTGGCCATATCGGTTCAATCCAGAAACGTCGTCGAGCGCGAGACGCTCGTCGCCGCCGGACATCAGGCACTCGTCGATGCTTGCAGTGGAGATGCCCATCGTCGCGGTCGTCTCTGCGCTCACGTCTGGGCCTGGATCGCGTGTCCGGCGCGCGCGCCTGCCCCGCTCTCGCGAGCCAGCATGTCGAGCAGGGCGTCGAACAGCCGACGCATGGCCGGCTTCTTGTAAGGGTAGAGGACGTCGTCGTCCATGTCGTGCACGACCATGGCGACGTCGAGCTCGAACAGCAGCAACCGGCCGTCCGAAGTCTCCGCGCAGTCGATGCCGAAATAGTCCAGGCCGATCTCGCGATAGAGCGCGGCGAAGGCGGCGGCGTGGCGAACCGCGAAATCCCGGTCGAAGTGTTCCATCCAGGCCGCTTCCAGCGCGCGTTTTCCGGCGCCTTCATGCATCCCGGCATTGAGGTAATGGACCATCCAGTGGCTCGAAATCGCCATGTGGCTGGGAAACGGCTTGCCCTGGATCAGCACGATGCGCTGCTTGTGGTAGAGGCCGTCCGGCCCGGCATAGTCGATGAACGGCGCGACATAGAACTGGTCGGCCGTTTCCGCTGCCAGGCAGTCCGCCAGCATCTGCGCGTCGGTGACTCGATGCATGCCGTTGCCGGCATGCGTGCCCACCGGCCGCACGATGAGCGGAAAGATGAGATCCGCTGTGGCTTCGATCAGCGCTTCGCGAGTCACGCGGAGCGTCTGCGGCGCGAGAATACTGGGCTCGTCGGCGAAACGAGCGCTCACACCATCGCGCGTGAGAGACATGATCATCTGCGGGTCGTTGTTGACGATGGAGCCGGGCCAGTTACGCAGCAGAACCTTCATGCGTTCCAGGACCGGCAGTCCGGCTTCGGACTCGCCGATCGCCAGGAACGCGATGTCGTGCGCGGGCAGATCGTTGAGCTCAGTGGTGTCTGCGTCGACAAATCTCAACCACAACTGGCAGTTCGATCCCTGCAGCAGAAAATCGAGCGGCGTATTGGTCATCATGTCGCCGGCTGTCACGAAAGCCAGCAACCGAAGCCCGGACCCATCGCCGTGCACGACGCAGTAGTCACGCTGCATTCCGATGGCGAGCCGCTGCAGTTGAAGTCCTTCCGCGATTTTTCCTTGGCTGAAAAGCATGAGGGCGAGGTCCATGATGGCCTCGGCACTCGGAGGCTCGTGCGATGCGCACTCCATCGCGCGCTCCCACAGGCCTGAGAGATCCTGTTTGTGGAGCGTCATGCGGACGATCCGGCTCATGCCGGCGGCTCGATACGGGGCCGCTGCCAGTGAGGGATCGTGCTGTAGGGATGGGGAGGGCTCACGCATAGGCGATCTCGGTTTCGATGTTGGAACGGGCCTGACGGCCCACAGCGAGGACGCTCTCGACCAGGATGTCGATGTCGGCTTGCGTCGTGCGGTGATTGACAATGGCGGCGCGGATGACGCGGCGGCCATCGAGCACCGTAACTGACGGCGCGACAGCTCCTGCTTCCTGCAGGCGTTCGACGATGCGTGCGTTGAGGTCAGCGCGCGCGCCGCGATAACCGAAGCAGACGATGTTGAGCGCGACCGGCGCGAAGCGCTCCAGCTCGGGTTCGGCGTCGATGCGGTCGGCGAGGCCCTGGGCCAGGCGGCAATTGGCCGCCATCGATGCACCCAATGCCGCGAGGCCGTAGGTCTTGAGCGTGAACCAGGTCTTCAATGCGCGGAAACCGCGCGACAGGTCCGGGCCATAGTCGCACGGCCACAGGTCTCCGGCGGCAAGGCCGCGTGTCGCGCGGGTCAGGTAGGCGTCTTCACTGGCAAACAGCTTTTTCTGCGCGCTGCCATCGCGGGTGAGCAGAAAGCCGGCGTCATACGGCACCTGTGCCCACTTGTGAAAATCGAAAGCCAGGCTGTCGCAGAGCTCGATGCCGTTGAGTCGTGGCGCGAGCTCCTCGCTGAGCACGCCCAGTGCACCGAGGGCGCCGTCGATGTGGAAGTGCATCCCGTGGGCGATTGCGACGGACGCAAGCGCGGGCAGGTCGTCGATGGCGCCCGTGTCGACCGTGCCTGCGGTGCCGATGAGCAGGAAGGGCCTGAGGCCCGATCGTTGGTCGCGATCGATGGCGTCCTGCAAGGCGTCGATGTCGATTCGACCTGCTGCATCGACATCGATACGGCGCAGGTTGTCTGCCCCGAGGCCAGCCATCTGCATGGCGCGGGGAATGCACCCGTGCACGGCTTTGGAGGAATAGGCGACAAGCTCGCCGGTGCTACCGGTACTGTCGGCGCTGCGGGTGCTGTCGGCGCGGCTGCGCGCAAGCAGCACGGCGACGAAATTGGCCTGCGACGCGCCGGTGAGGAACAGGCCTTGTGCCGACGCCGGAAACCGAAAGATATCCCGCATCCAGGCGACGACCTGGCGCTCGACCAGGATCGGCATGTGGTCGCGCCCACCGAGATTCGCGTTGAGTCCGGCTGCGAGCATTTCGGCGAGCATGCCGACCGGCGTGCCACCGCCTTGTACCCAGCCCATGAAGCCCGGGTGAGTATTGCCACTGCCAAAGGGCAGGATGTCGGTCAGGAACTGTGCGTGCACTTCTTCGATCGGTGTCGGGGCGGCGGGCAGCGGTGCGTCGAATTGCGCTCGCGTCTGCGTGGGCGCGCATCGCCAGACCGGTTGATCGCGCAGACTTTGCAGATGATCGAACATGTCGTCGAGCATCTTGTGCCCCTGCTTCCGCAGCCCCGACCAGTCCCGCGGGTCGAGCGAGGTCGAGAGGGCCGCACCCGCAGGCGCGGCTGCCTTTCTGTTTTCGACTGCCAAGAACACTCCACAAAACGCGGCCGCTGTGGCGAAGGACCGCGTCGTTTTGTCACAGGTCAAAGGGGGCCAGGAGACGGCGGCGCCCTCGGGCTCACAAGGCGAGCGGCATCAGGCGCGGCGGCGATATTGCGCCCGGCCGCGACACTGGAAATATGTCGCGTGTATCAAAGTAAGCAATAAGTCCGCACCCGCCACGCTGGGATCGCGGAAGCGGATTTGCATCACACTCCGACGATCGCCGCGTGGACAGTCGGGCGGCTTCCCGTCGTCACCCGCCTCGACTGGGCGGTGCTCGTCGTGCAACGACTCGGGAACCTGTCTCAGGCGCGAACGTTCGCGCAAAGTGTCCCCGGGATGAAGGGCAAAGCATGTGTGCGCGAGCATCGACTGAGCGGCAACACTGGCGAAGCCGCGGCTCGCGCGGCTTACGCCCAAGCCAGCGGGCCGCGTGATGTCGGGCTGGTGGCAACGAGGTGTGATCTACCAGATCTATCCGCGCTCCTTCCAGGACTCGAACGGCGACGGCATCGGCGATCTCGCCGGCATCCTGCAGCGTCTCGATCACTGCGTCACATTGGGTGTCGACGCGGTCTGGCTCTCGCCCGTGTATCCCTCGCCAATGGCCGACTTTGGCTACGACGTCTCCGACTACACGGGCATTCATCCCATGTTCGGAACCCTCGAGCTGTTCGATCGCCTCGTTGTCGAAGTGAAACGCCGCGGCATGCGGCTGATCCTCGATTTCGTTCCAAACCACACGTCCGACGCGCATCCGTGGTTCGAGAATTCACGCAGCTCGCGAAACAGCGCGAAACGGGACTGGTATCTGTGGCGCGACCCGGCTCCCGGGGGTGGCCCGCCCAACAACTGGCTCAGCAATTTCGGCGGCAGCGCGTGGCAGCTCGACGAGCGCACCGGGCAGTACTACTACCATGCGTTCCTGAAAGAACAGCCGGACCTGAATTGGCGCAACCTCCAGCTGCGCGAGGCCATGCACGAGGTGCTGCGCTTCTGGATGTCCCGCGGCGTCGACGGTTTTCGGGTCGATGTGTTGTGGCACCTGATCAAGGACGACCAGTTTCGCGACAACCCGCCCGACCCCGCGTGGCGCGGCGTCGGGCCGCACCATCACAGCCAGATTCCGCTTTACACCACCGACAGGATGGAGGTGCAGGCCGTCGTCGCGGGGCTGCGGAAAGTCGTGGATGAGCTCGACGATCGGGTGCTCATCGGCGAAATCTATCTGCCGCTGGAACGGCTCGTGGCCTATTACGGCGCGAATCTCGACGGCGTGCACCTGCCCTTCAACTTCCAGCTTCTGCAGGCCGCCTGGGATGCACGCGGTCTCGCCAGCCTGATCGATCAGTACGAGCGGATGCTCCCCGCGGGAGGCTGGCCCAACTGGGTTCTCGGCAACCACGACAATCCGCGCATCGCTTCCCGCGTGGGCGTCGAGCAGGCCCGTGTCGCGGCGATGCTGCTGCTGACGTTGCGCGGCACGCCGACGCTGTACTACGGCGATGAGCTCGGCATGGTGAACGTTCGGATTCCGGTCGATCGTGTGCAGGATCCGTTTGAAAGGAATGTGCCGGGACTAGGCGTCGGTCGCGACCCATGCCGCACGCCAATGCAGTGGGACGGCTCGAGCTACTCGGGATTCAGCGTGGCCGAGCCGTGGTTACCGGTCTCGGACAACTATCCGGTCGTGAATGTGGAAGCAGAGGCGCAAGACCCGGCCTCCCTGCTCACGCTGCATCGTCGCCTCTTGCGTTTGCGCAGAGACCACGAGGCGCTGTCGATCGGCGACTACGAGCCGGTCGCCATGACCGGCGATCTGCTTGCTTACATTCGCCACACGCGTAACGAGCGCTTCCTCGTTGCATTGAACCTGGGCGCCGGGCCCTACGCGCTTTCGCTTGCGTCGCTGGGCCTCACCGGGCGCACCGTTCTTTCGACCTGGCTGGACCGTGAAGACGAGCGGCCCACCGATGGCATCGGCCTGCGCGCAAACGAGGGCGTCATCGTTCGACTAGGAGGCCCGCCGCGATCCGGCGCCGGGGCAAGCGCTCCGCCTAGCAGACCAGCTTCAACTTGTGCCTGATCGCAGCCGCGGGTTGGGTGCAGGATAGCGGCACGAATGCGACGAGCTGAGGCAGGCACGATGCGGTTGAAAGTTTCGGCTGGCGCTGCGGTCGTTGCGGCAAGCTTCCTGGCAGGCGTCTGCGGTCGTGCGGTGGCGGAAGAGCCCTACGTGACGAAGGTGCCCACGAAAGCGGACTGGACCGCGGTCGCGAGCCTTCCCGACTTCACCGGTGTGTGGGAAATGTCCATGGGACGGCCGAGACCGGCCGCACCGAAACCGGCGTCGGGCGCGGCGGCGGGCACTCCGGCACCGGCGCGTCCACCGCGGCCCGAGGGCCCGAAGCTGACCCCAGCCTACGAAGCGCGGCGCGCCGCGCT
>FTFB01011390.1_pt1 | contig 13101 bp, 12 predicted proteins | sample 1658331 | NCBI WGS metagenome assembly FTFB01 (sample SAMEA3914816, study PRJEB12502) | metagenome | biome: forest; material: soil | place: USA | collected 2011-09-16 | depth 0.3 m | reverse complement strand
GGCCAACGTGCAGCAGCGCATAATGTGGCCCGTGCCCGATTCCGCCGACGCGTCGACCCGAAATGCTACGCGCATGAGGCTCAGTTCAGTCGCTTGAATCCGGCGTGACACACCGGGCCCTTGAGCAAACTAAGCACGTCGCGGCCCTGTTCGCACTCCTTAACAAGAGCGAACACCGGATCGAGCGCAGCGAAGTAGCCGTCGACGACTTCCGTCGTGTGCTCCGTGCACACGTATACGCTGTTGCCCGCGAGGTAGCCCTTCGCGAGCATCTCCTGCGTGATGAGGGTCTTGTAGGCCAGCGCGTTGGGACCGGCGAATGAGAACAGCGTGAGCGAGGGCAGCCCGCCCGTGGTCACGACCAGGCCGTGCTTTTTCGCCAGCACGTGCCATCGTTGCGTGATGTCGCGGCCCGTTCGAGTGATCTGGTCCCACGACCGCACTTTCTCCATGACCTCGAGCGTCTTCAGCGCCGCGCTCGGGCCGATGCGCTCCGTCCAGAAAGTGCTGCTGATGAAAGTGCTCTGCGCGGCTTCCATCACCTCGCGCCGCCCGATGGTCGCCGTGATCGCGTAACCGTTGCCGAGCGCTTTGCCGAACATCGCCATGTCCGGCTCCACGCCGTACAGCTTGTGCAAGCCGCCGAAGCTCTGACGGAAGCCGGACGTGCACTCGTCGAAGATCAGCACGATGCCGCGCTCCGTGGCGAGCCGGCGAACGTTCTGTAGAAAGCCGTCGGCCGGCCCCTGATTGCGTGACACCTCCATCTTGATCACGCCGATGTCGTGGGTCTGGACGAGGTTCTCGAGCTCCGCGAAGTTGTTGTAGCCGAACGGGAATATCGAGCCGCGGAGCGTCTCCGGCACACCGTTCGGCTCGAGGCCCGGGAGCAGATGCCCGGCGAGATTACGATCGTCGCCGAGATTCGCCGCGAGGTACCAATCGTGCCAGCCGTGGTAGCCGCACACCGCGACTTTGTATTTGCCGGCCGCCGCTCGCGCGATGCGAACTGCAATGGCGTTCGCTTCGCCGCCCGAGCGCGCAAACCGCGCCATCTGCGCCCACGGGTGCAGCTCGATCAGCCGCTCAGCGAGCGCCACCTCCTCGGGGCAATTCAGCGTCGACATGTTGCCGGCATCGATCACTTCGCGAACGGCGGCGTCCACTTCGGGGTGGCCGTAGCCGAGCGTGTTCGTGCCGATGCCCATGATGCTCATGTCGACATACTCGCGCCCGTCGAGGTCCCATACCTTGCAGCCCTTGGCCTTGCTGAAGTACGCGGGCCACTGGTCCGGCAGGAACATCTCCGCGCGCTTCGACAGCAGCATGTTGCCGCCCGGAATGACCTGTCGGGCCCGCTTCCAGAGTTTCTGTCCGCTATTGCTCATCGCGCCCCCAGACATACATCGTCTTGTAACCTACTTCGGCAAACGGTGAGATCAGCTCGATCAACTTTGGATTGGCATCGAGGAAACGCACGATCTGGTGCACCGGAATCCGGGGCGCCTGGTCTTTGAAGGTGCCGTAGACGATGCGGCAGACCGCGAGATCTTCGGGATTGTCGACCGTGAGACGCAAATCGCGCCGCACGAGATCCGCCGGCGCGTGCACACGATCGATCCGAAACCGCTCGTGGTTCTCGCGAATGTAGAGCGTGCACAGCTCCGAGCGGTGGCGGCGATCGCCTTTCGCGTGCGACTCCTCGAGGGCGCGCAGCGAAATGATCTCGAATCCGCAGCCGTCGATGATGTCGTCCATAAAAGTGGCATCCATCTGCTCGGCCTGGTGCCGCTGCCAGAGCTCCTCGACGACGTCGAAGTACAGAAACGGCGACTCGCTCGTGACCCGGAAGATGTCCGTGGCACCCGCTAGCTGTCCGCATCGCACGAGCCGCGACAGAACGTCCACCTCGTCGCCGACGACATGACGCAGCCCTTTCTCGTCCGCAATCTTCCGGAACACCTCGTTCTCGATGCCTTCGGAAATACCGAGCACGATCTCGTCGATGCACGACAGCGTGCGCACGCAATCGACGATGTTGTCGAGAATACGCACCCCTTTCTCGACGTCGAGGTTCTGGATGGGCTTGCCGTACAAACGCGAGCCTTGATTCCGGCACGCGATGGCGGCTACGAGGCGGCGTTGCATGATGGATCCTTCACTGGATATCGGCGGGCTGCACCGGCACGTTGGCGGCGAGCGCACGCTTGAGCGTTTTGCCGTACACGGACTCGATGTCCGTGATGATCGGGTCGGCGGAGGATCGCTTGAGCACCAGATCCGCCGGCAACAGGCGAGTGCCCGCGGGCAAGTCGCGACTCGTGATCACATGCCGACGAATCGTCCGTCGATATCCCCCTTCCGACTCGCTCATGTCGAAGCCGGCCGTATCGGCCGCGACGCCCCAGGCGTCCGCGCAACCGCGCATGACTACGCAAAACTCGGCGAACTCGTCCGGATTCAGTGCGGATTCGTGATCCTCGAGCTTCATGACTTTGCCGAGCGTTAAGTGTTTCTCGATGACGCGCGCGCCTGCGCCGATCGCCATCGCGGCGAGCGCATAGCGCAGCGAGCTGTCCGGCGACGCGTGATCGGCAAAGCCGATCGACACCCGCGCGCCGCTGCGCACATAGCGGTCGGCGAGCAGCCGCACGCGGGCGATCTGATTCGTCTCGGTCGGCGTGGGATAGCCCTGGAAACCTAGCAGTATCACAACTTCCTTGCGGGCGAGAAGCTCGACGGCCTGTGCGAGCTCGGCGGCGTGGGCACCACCGGCACCTAGCAGCACCTTCGGAACCGAGCTGCGAGCCACCTGGTGCAAAAAGCCCACGTTGGCGATGTCCGTCCCGTGCAACTTCACGACGGTTACGCCGATCTGCTCCGCGAGCGCGAGGCCGCGCGCCCCGAAGATGTCGACGTACAGCCGCGTGCCGAGCTCTTGCGCGTAGGCGGCGAGCCCGGCCCACACTTCGTCGGCCATCTCGAGCGAACGGAACAACCCGTAGTACTTGTAGTCGGGGGTCGCAAGCTCGTCCGCGTAGATGAGCTGGTACTTGGCGGCATGCGCGCCCGCGCTCGCGGCGGCTTTCATCAGCAGCCGGGCCTGCTCCGGCTTGCCTTCGAAGCCTTGCGCGAGCTCGGCGACAACTTCTATCTCCATCGTTGATCCTTTCAGCAGACGTTTTGAAAATCCGGGGATCGATCAGGCGAGCGCATTCCATCGGGCGGGATTCAGCAAGTCCGCGTCGGAGCAACCGAGCCCTGCGGGGACTAGCGGCAAGTCGCCGCGTCCCGCGTCTACGATCTGCGCGAGCTGAGTCGCCGAGTCCACGCCGACGACCGCGGCGTCGACTTCTGCGAAGCTCAGCACATAGCGCACGCACGCCTCGAGGGGCGAGAGCCCCGTCTGCGCGAGCCAGCCATCCCACCCATCCCACAGCGACCGCCACCGCTGAAACTTCTGCGGGCGCTCAGCCGCGGGCATCAGCAACAGGCCCTGCAAGAACACGGAGCGCACGTGCAGCTCCGCGCCCCGTGCCTTCAGCCGCGCGAGCCACCCCGATTCGATGAGCCGTCGATCGACAACGTTGAACGGCGCCTGCACGACGTCAACCGGAAAACGGTCGACGAGACCATCGAGCTCCGCCGGCTCGTAGATCGAGATCCCGATGCGGCCGACGAGCCCCTCGCTCTTGACCGCTTGCAACGCGCGATACAGAGCGTCGCCCTGCGAGGACAACAGCTGTTCGGGGCGGTGGAGCAGCAGCGCGTACAGGCTGCTCTTGCCGAGACGGCTCAACGAGCCGCGAACGCCTGCGCGAACCCACTCCGCGACGTTCGCGATCTCTGGGGGCAGCGCCGGCAGCTTCGAAACTACGCGCCAATTCGCGACACCGATCACGCCGAGCCGCGCCTCGCTGTCGCCGTATGCGATGGCCGTGTCGAGCATGTCGATGCCGTTCGCTCGCGCATGAGCGAGAATCCGCCGGGCTTCCTCCAAAGAAACCTGACCCGAAGCGTTCGCGACGCCGTAACTCGTGCCGAATTGCACCGTACCGAGCGCGAGTCTCACGTCAAAAGCTCGCGGACCGAGGTGATGACCAGTTGCTGCTGCTCGTCGCTGAGGCCGAAGAACAGCGGAATGCTGAGCGCTTGCCGATAGTACTTGTCGGCCTCGGGGTAGTCCTTCGGGTCGAAGCCGAGCCTGCGGTAATAGGGCTGCGCGGGCACCGGGATGTAGTGCACTTGGCTACCCACGCCGCGGGCGCGCAAGTCGTTCATGACGCGGCTGCGACTCGTGCTCGCTGCCTCGAAGTCGATTCTGAGCACGTATAGATGATGGCCGCTTCGGTCCCGCCCGGCCGATTGCGCAGGCCGAAAGTGACGCATCCCGGCGAACGCCGCGTCATACGCGGCGACAAGCTGCCGGCGCCGCGCGAGGAAACGATCGAGCTTGCGGAGCTGCGAGAGCGCGAGGCTGCACTGGATGTCCGTGATTCGGTAGTGGAAGCCGAGCTCCTGCATCTCGTAGTACCACGGAAACGGAGTCCCGTTCTCGCCCGCCTGCTCCAGTAGTTGGAACGTGTCGCCCGCTTTGTTGATGCCGTGGCTGCGCAGGCGCAACAGGCGCCGATAGACCGACTCGTCGTTGGTCGTGATGAGGCCGCCCTCGCCGGCAGCGATGAGCTTCACGGGATGGAACGAGAACACGGTCATCAGCGAATGTTTGCAGCCGCCGACGGGCGATCCGTCGGCGTAGCGCGCGCCGAGCGCGTGCGCGGCATCCTCGATTACCGTGGCACCGGCTTGATCCGCGGCCGCGCGGATCGCGGGCATATCGCACGGCAGCCCAGCGAAGTGCACAGCCACGACCGCGCGCGCGCCGGGCGTGCGGCGCAACACCTCGCGCAGCCGCGCGGGCGACAGGTTGCCCGTGCCCGCGTCGATGTCTGCGAACGCCACGTCGCCGCCCGCATAGAGGCCCGCGTTGGCGCTGGCCACGAAAGTGATGGGCGAAGTGACGAGTGCCTTGCCCGGCTCGACGCCTGCCGCGATCGCCGCGAGATGCAAACCCGCGGTGCAGCTTGCGACCGCGACCGCGTACTTCGCACCCACGCGCTCGCATACTGCGCGCTCGAACTCCTCGATGGCCGGACCTTGCGTGAGGTTGCCGCCCCGAAGCACCGCCGAGACGGCCGCGATGTCGTCCTCGTCGATATAGTGTCGACCGTACGGAATCATGAATTCAGGACCTCTCGTGCGAACCCTTGCTCTTCCTGCAGGAAGAGCCGCTGCAACTGCTCATCCAGACCGCCGATGTTCCGTCCGAGCGCGTGACGTAGCTTTTCATTCGACAGACTCATCTCCTGCGGCCGTTGTACTAGGTCACAGCGATCCTCGATCCGGCCGGACGCGATCACGCTGTCGTCCAGCCGCAAGATCGCCGCGATTCGGCGGCCAAACTCGTCCTTGGAGATCCGGTCGTCTCCGACGACGTGGAAGATACCCGCCGCACGACGCTCGACGAGCTCGTGCACGGCGCCGACCAGGTTCTCCATGAGTATCGGCGTGAAGAACACATCCCCGAACAGCGTGAGCGGCGTGCGCGCCCGCAGCGCGGCGACGATGACGTCGCTGAACGACGGGCGGTATGGTGGGCCCCAGCCGAAGAAGTTCGTCCTGATGACGAGCGCCGCCGGATGAGCTTGCAGCACTTCGTCCTCGGCATCGGCTTTGGTGCGCGCGTATACGTTCATCGGCGCCACCGGCTCGGCCTCAGTTACGTACTTGAGGGGGCCGGAAAACAGGTGGTCGGTCGAAATGTGCGCGAGAGCGACTCCCGCGCGCGCGCAAGCAACCGCGACGTTGCGCGACAGCTCCACATTCACGTGCCGCGCGAGTGCCGGATCGCGCTCGCAAGCCTCCACGTTCGTCATCCCGGCAGCGTGAATCACCGCTGCGGGCTGCGCATCGTCGACCGCGCGCCGGATGCCGTCGATGCTCGTGAGATCAAGCCGTTGCGTGGCTGCGCCGGTCGTACGGACTTCGCGCTCGTGCACGCAGAGCACCACGTCGAATCGATGTCCCACGGCCAAAGGCCAATTCCGCCCGAGCAGGCCCGTGCCGCCGGTGACCAGAAGTTTCCTCATACCGCGCTCAATGTTACAAAGCTAGCCTGCCTCACACACCTTCTGCGCTTTGGGTCGCAATCCACTTGCGCAGCGTCTCGACGTGCATCCATTCCGCGTTCTTATCGGACGAGTATTGGAAGCCTTCCGCGACCTTGACTCCGCCGTTGATCCGCGACGGGTCGGACGACCAGTTGTGAATGGCCGGCAAAATCTTGTAGTACGTGCCGTATTCGTACGTGTGCGGGGCGTCCTCCGCACCGATCATCTGCTCGTGAATCTTCTCGCCAGGACGGATGCCGATCAGCTTATGCCGCGCCTCTGGCGCCACCGCTTTCGCGATGTCGAGAATGGTCATCGAAGGAATCTTGCGCACATAGATCTCGCCGCCGAGCAAGTCCTCGAACGCGTGCCAAACCAGCTCGACACCCTGCTCCAACGTGATCATGAAGCGCGTCATGCGCGCGTCGGTGATCGGCAGCACGCCGGTATGCGCAAGCGTTTTGAAGAACGGGATCACGGAACCGCGCGAGCCCATGACGTTTCCGTACCGCACAACTGCGAAACGGCTGTCATGGGCCTGGGCATACGAATTGGCGGCGACAAAAAGCTTGTCCGAGGCGAGCTTAGTGGCGCCGTAGAGATTGATCGGGTTGCTGGCCTTGTCCGTCGACAAGCTCACGACGCGCTTGATGCCGCGATCGATGCATGCGTCGATTACGTTCATCGCGCCGTTGATGTTGGTCTTGACGCATTCGAACGGGTTGTACTCGGCGGTCGGCACGATCTTGGTAGCCGCAGCATGCACCACGTAATCGATGCCGTCGAGCGCGCGCGCAAGGCGATCCTTATCGCGCACGTCCCCGATGACGAAGCGGACACGATCGTCGTTCTCGTACTTTTGTGCCATCTCCCATTGCTTCATCTCGTCGCGCGAGTAGACGATGAGGAGACGAGGGTTGTACTTCGCTAGAGTCATCGGCACGAACTTATTGCCGAAGGAGCCGGTTCCACCGGTCAGCAGGATAGATGCGTTGGTTAGCACTTCGTTCTCGGGTTATTTCAACTCAAACTGGTTTCGCGAGCTTCGATATCGATAGCATCGCGGCCGGCACTCCCTCTTCCACGATACTGCCGCGATCCATGCGATAGACCCTGTCGCAGTGCGCCACGGTAGAGACCCGGTGGGCAACGATCAATATCGTCTTGTTCGCTTGAAGAGCGATGACAGACTCCATGACCCCACGCTCGGTTTCCACGTCCAACGAACTCGTCGCTTCGTCGAGCACCAGCACGGCGGGGTCGTGGTAAAGCGCGCGCGCGATTCCGATGCGCTGACGCTGACCGCCCGACAGCCGCACACCGCGTTCCCCCACGACGGTGTCCAACCCTTGCGGCAGCGATTGCGCGAACTCGTCGAGCTGCGCCGCGCGAATTGCGCGCTCGACGGCCAGCGCATCGATCAGCTTGTCCGGAAGTCCGAACGCGACGTTGCGACGGAGCGTGTCGTCCGTCAAGTAGATCGACTGCGGCACATAGCCGATTTGATCCTGCCAAGATCGCAGGTTGTTCCTGATATCTTGACCGTCGACACATACCGCGCCGGAATCCGGCATGAGCAATCCTAGAATGACATCGACAAGGGTGCTCTTGCCGGAGCCGCTCGCGCCAATGAATCCAATGGTTTCTCCACGATGCACGCTAAGCGCGACCGACTGCAATGAGGGCTTACCCGAGTCGGGATAGGCGAACGTTACGTCGCGCAGCTCGAGGGCGGTTCTGAAAGGCGAAGAAGTAGCAGCTGCCATGCGCAGCGGCCTAGTAAGGCCCAACTCGGCATGCACCGCGTTTAGCGCGGGCACGCCGAAGCGGAGCGCCTGGACTGCCGTGAGTATTCGATTCACGGAGGGCAGCACACGAAACGCCGCGGCAGCGAACAGAGCGAGAGTGGGAAGCACCGACTCCAGAGGCCGACCTTGCACGACCATCGCGAGCACTAGAATGGCGAGCCCGATCATCGCGAGCAGCTCCAACCACATCCTCGGAAACTGTAGCAGAGTGAACTGCAAACGCCCGGCGCGGGCGTTGCCTTCGTTGTGCGCGCGATACAGACCGAGAAACTCCACTTCGCGTCCGTACAGCTTCACGTCTTTGACGCCACCGAAGCCCTGTTGCAGATGCTGGATCCGCGCGCCTTCGTGACGTTGCCGAGCTTGCCCCCAGCGTGCGACGTAAGTGCGAGTGAGCCGATAGGAGACCCAAGACGTGGCACCGAGTACGGCCATGACGATCAGCGCGCCGAGCGGCTCCACGACGACGAGCAGCGCGAACAACCCCGCGAGGACGAAAACCTCGCTCACGAGCGTCGTACCGGGTATCAGTCCGCTCCCGCGGAGAATGTCTACTTCGCCGGTCACGTTGCGAATAAGTTGCGCCGAGTTGTGACGCAGGTGAAAAGAGTACGGCTGACTCATGTACGCATCGAATAGGCTCTGCGACAACCGCGCCTGCACGCCGTATGCGAATCGCGTCTGAAACCACGCCAAGAACGCCAGGAACACGTTCTTTACGGCGAAGATCCCCGCGAGCGCGAGCATTGCGCCAACGACCAGCACCTCCGTTTTCGGATTGCCGAGCGCTGTGACGATGCTGCGCAGCGCCGGGATACGCTCTGCGTAGTCGGGCTGCGTGATGAGCGCCATGGCCGGAACTACGAAGCCGACGCCCAGCGTTTCGAGGACCGTGCCGATCATGGTCAACCCCAGCAGACCGATTGCATTTCGATGCTCTGAAGGGCTCAGTAACTGCCAGAGTTTTTTCGCGGTCGATAAACCCATTATTTATTTGGTTTCAGAGACGCTACCGCCCTGCGAAGACACCGTTCGGTGATCGCATGGCAAGGGAGCGATCGCGCCGACGCGCTAACCGCTTTTCTGCCGGAGCACATCGCTCCGAATCTGCTCGATTTCTGCCTGCAGCGCTTCGTACTCTTGGATCTTCCGCCGCAGGAACCGCGCCGTCACCCGAGTCTTCTCCTTGATGCCGCGCGAAGTTAGCAAGTAGATGTAGGCCGACTTGTTGTTGCTGTTCTTGAAATTCGCAACCTTGATGAGCCCCGCCTCGATGAGGGCGTTGACGCAAAAATTCACCCTGCCGAGGCTGATGCCGAGCTCTCTTGCGACACGACGCTGACTCATCCCCGGATTGCCGTCGACGAGCTTCAGGAGCTTGTAGCGCATCTCATCGGTGAGAACGGGCGGGCTCACGCAACTCTCGACGCTCGCATCCGCGCTATCAGGGTCAGTCCGAAAGCAGCGACCGTGCCGAGGAACGCGCCCAGCATCACACCGACCATCACAATGACGCGGCGTCTGGGGCTGATACGCAGCTCGGGCGACACGGCCGGATCAACGACGCTGAACGCGTATTCTTTGCGCGCGTTGGCAAGCATCAGGGTCTTGGTCTCGCTTTCGATCAAGTTGTAGATGACGCGACGTAACTCGACGACGTTTGTCTGGTCGAGCTGCTTGTTCAGGAATTCGATGTTGCGCGTCGCGTCGTCCAACGCACGGGAGCGCACAAGCTCGTTCGCGAGAGCCACCAGATCGTTCGCCCATTGCGCCGCAACGACGGGATCGCCCCAGTCGATCGATACCTTCGTGGTGTTGGTGCGCCTGTCCTCCCGGATGTCGAGGACACTCAGCTGGAATTGCATCACGGCGAACCAAAGCGAAGCGTTTTCGCTCTTCGGTAACAGCACCGGCACGAGATCTAGGCGCTTGATGAACTCCTCGACGAGATGGCGGGACTTGAGAACCGCGGGCGCGTCCTGGCGGGGCCCGCTGCCAGCGGACAGGTTCACACCCGCGAGCGCCGCCAGTCCGCCCAGCTGCCCAGTGATGCCCGCACCGCCGCCCATGCCGGAATCGGATACCTGAGTGATCACGACTTCGGAGCGATAAATCGGGTCCTCCGTGAGCGCAAGAACGACGGCCACGGCGCCGGAGACGACTGTCGCCGCAATGATCAAATAGCGGTGGCTCCAGAGGATGTTCCACAACCCGATGAGGTCGATGCCCTCGTCGCGCGCGGGCGCATTCTCGGCGGGAATCATGGTTCGAGACTCCTACCGAGCATCAGAGGGCGCGACGAACTGTATGGGCACGCAGACGCGCGCGCCGTGCCCCAGGAGACTGAGTAGCACGATGACGCGCTTGGCGCCGTCATAGCGCTCGAACACACCCTCGAGGCCGGCGAACGGCCGCGCCGAGATCCGCACCGGCGCGCCACGCGCAAAAGGCGCAGCGTCGGCAAGGCGATGCAAACCCGAAACGGGATCTTCGCGCGCCTGCAGAGTGCGAATCACGGCGTCCGGCACGACGGCGTAGTCGTCGCCGAATCGCACGACGTCGGTTACTCCCACTGACGAACGCACGGGGGCAAGGGACTGACGGCCTTCTTCCAGACGCACGAAAAGGTATCGCGGAAACAGCGCAACGATACGCTCTCGGCGCCGTCCCTTCGACCGGACGGACCGCAACAGACGAGGAAGGTATGACTCGTAGCCTTGCCGGTGCAAATTCAGCGACGCGGTCGCTTCACGCGAGGGCCTCGTGTGAACCAGATACCAGCGCGACATGTTTGCAGCCGGATCTATGGCGAAAGCCCCTGTTCAGCAGATGAACGCAGAGTCTATTGAGCCCGCCTCGCGCTGTCAACGAAACGACGATGTGCGCATGTCGCGCGCGACGACGCACGCGTCACTGGAAGAGAAACTGCCTCCACAACCTCGAAGCCACGTACTCCGCGCCAGCGGGATTCAGGTGGTTTGCGTCCATATAAAGGAGGCTCCCGTCGCGTTTGGCGTAGCAGTACTGCACGTCGCAAAGCACCTCGCGCAGATCAACCTCCTTCACACCGGCGAATTGGGAAGCCACCGTGTTGGTAAGCCGCAGATAGTCGCGATCTCGCCGCTGAACGTCGTCCAATCGCATGACCGGGCATTCGGGAGTGTGCGGAGCGGTAATCGCGTGCGGCCGGGCCCGCAAGCATGGGAGCGGGTCGTGATCGAGCTCAGGTGCGTCAATCACCAATACGACCCGCTTGCCCGCGGTGACGAAGCGTTGGACAGCATCTCTCAGCGCAGCCTCATAGGTGGCGGCCCGATCGTCCGTCGACTCCGCACGCACGTTGCGGATGAAGAAGCGCTCTCCGACGGTCGTGAGATCGGTGCCCAGAATGTGCACGCTACCTCGATGCGAGAGGATGACGGTGTGGATGGTGGGTGAGCGCAGGACGAAGTCCAGCTGCGGCCGCATTTGTTTCTCACAGCCGTTCGCATCACCTACTTTCCCGGTTTCGATGTCCCAGAACGGCAGGCACCCGCCTCCTCCAAGGTCGATCAGGTTCTCACCTACGGAAGCGAATCGCGAGCTGAGCCCGGTGAAGAGCCGGTTAGCATGGCTGTCCCCGATCAACGCCACTGTCGGGGCGCGGCTCGGATCCGCCAGGAGGCAGTAGCGCGAGTCTTTGAAAGGAACGGCAGCTTTGCAGTCCGCAGTGCTTTCCGTGTTGTATCGGGCCGCGCGCAGTTGCTCTTCGATCTCGGGATAGCGATGCGGGAAACCTTCCTCGATGCGAATGCTGAGGCCGAGGCACCCCAACGCGAACATCCCTCCCAGCAGCGGGAGCACGCCTTTGGACACGGGGCGACTTGACCGGATGGGAGTCTCGACGACGACGAACGTAACCCACGCCAGCAGCAGGCTTGCGGCCACGGCCGCGATTCGCACAGCGCGCGACGGCGATCCCGACTCCATGATTCCGGCGAGGGATAGGAGAGGCCAGTGCCAAAGATAGAGGGGATAACTAATGAGGCCGATCCGGACGAGCGCGCCACGGGCCAGTAGCAATCTGTTTGCAACCGCGTGACCTCCCGCTGCAATCATTAGGCAGCTGCCCACTATCGACGGCAGCGCCCACCACCCGGGGAATTCCTGTTTGCGGCTCAGGAAAAAGACGGACGCCAGGATAGCAGCAAGACCGGCTACGGAAATGACGTTGCGCACGCTCGAGCCGAGGACGGGAATGGCTGCCCGGCGCTCGGCCGCGACCAACAGCGCGCCGCTCATCAATTCCCAGAATCGCGTGGCGGGACTGTAGAAAGCGGCGGCGGCGTGATCTTGAAGGAGGGACAGATTCAGGAGAAATGAGCCCGCCAACAGCACGCCAATGATCCACACGAAGGCGATCCGCCGTTTGTAACCGATGTAGCACAACAGCGGCCACACGAGATAGAACTGTTCCTCGACACCGAGCGACCAGAGATGCAGAAGGGGCTTAGCTTGCGCCTCGGCGTCGAAATAGCTCGATTCACGCCACAACAGCAGGTTCGATACGAACCAGGCGCCCCCCGCGGAATGCTTGCCCAACTGACCGAATTCGTCCCCGAGAAGAACCCACCAACCGATCCCAAGGCACGCCAGCAGGACGACGATCAGAGCTGGAAATATTCGCCTTACGCGGCGCGAATAGAATTCGACCAAGCTGAAGCCGTCCGCGTCGAGCCGTTCGAAGATGATCCGCGAGATGAGGTATCCGGACACCACGAAGAATACGTCGACGCCGGTGAACCCGCCGGTGACGTAGCGCGGAAACGCGTGGAAACCGATGACGCCAAGCACAGCGATGGCCCGAAGACCGTCGATGTCCGCGCGGTAGCCGAAGCGTTCCCGATACTCGGTTGAGGGCAGGTTGACCGCCACGCGAGACTTACCGGACAGGCAGCATCAACTGCAGATAAGCATTTTGAATCATAAATCATCCGTCTGTGCCGGCGGCTGTTCGCGTAACACGGATTGTGTCAAAGCCGCTGGCTGATCGCGACTCCGAATCGGCGTACAACCCGGATTCGCAGCGGGGTGTCGGCGCTCCATCGCGCCCAATGGAAGCTTCTGGACTCACCGCGTGTAGC
>FTFB01010800.1_pt1 | contig 13118 bp, 12 predicted proteins | sample 1658331 | NCBI WGS metagenome assembly FTFB01 (sample SAMEA3914816, study PRJEB12502) | metagenome | biome: forest; material: soil | place: USA | collected 2011-09-16 | depth 0.3 m | reverse complement strand
GAGCTGTACGCAGCCGATCTCGACGCCATCAGCGGCGCCGAGCTCGATCACATGACGCGCGCCGTCGACGGACGACACGCCCGCGTCGAGCCAGAACGACGCGCCGACCGCAGCCAAAGCGGCAATCGCCGCGTCTTGCGTCGCGGCGCCGCTGATGGCGTCGAGATCGGCTGCGTACAGCTCAGCCAGTCCGAGGCGTTCTGTGTAGGCACACGCAAGCGCCGGCGCGTCGCCTGGTTCGATCGGCGACCCGGCCACCTCCCGCACGGGCGCGTAGTGCTCGCGCCCTCCACCGTGGGCGTGTACGGCGCGGCCGGCGGCCAGATCCAAAACGCCTATGATTCGCAGTGTGGTTTTCCCTTGGCGATTTTTCTTATAAGGTGATGGTATGCGAAAATTATCGGCCGTCTTGTTATTGGCTGCGGTACTGTCCGTGCTGAGGATTTCATCGAGCATCGCACAGGGGGCGCCCCCCGCACCCGATCCCCAGAGCCCGCAGTACCGGGCCAAAGGCGAGCAGAACCGTACCTACAGATTTCCTGGAACCGGCGAGAGCATTGCCTACCACATCTACGTGCCGTCGAACTGGAATCCCAACGCGAAGTTGCCCCTGGTCGTCGTCACTCACGGCGCCAACCAGCCGGCGACCGCGCCGTTTCAGCGTCCGATGGACGGCCCGACACTCGCGAAGACTGCCGAGCAGCGCGGCTATCTCGTCGCGGCCGTCACCGGCTATCACGCGAATGCAACAGGCGTCGGCGGGTGGAATGTTCCGTATCAGATGATCCAGGTGCCCAATCCCGGGCGCGGCGGCGGCGGCCGGCGGGGCGGCGGCGATCCGCCGGCGCCGCCGAGCACTCAGGATTTCGAGCGCGCGGAACTGGACGTGCTGTACGTCGCCGATCTCGTGGCGAAGGAATACAACGCGGATCCGGGGCGCGTCTATCTCATGGGGAATTCATCCGGCGGCAGTGCGGTGTGGAACATCGGGGCAAAATATCCGCAGCGCTGGACCGCCATCTCGCCGAGTGCCGCTCCGCTCGAGGATACCGCCTTTCCGTACGAAAAACTGAAGACGGTGCCGGTGCTGGTCGTGCACGGAGACATGGACACAACCATGGTGTTCGACGCCAGCAAGACGATGGTCGATCATGCGAAGGCCAAAGGCGTTGACGTCACGTGGCTGCCGGTGGCCGGCGGCAAGCACGTCGATGCATGGGCGCAGCCGGAAATCATCACGCAGATCTTCGACTTCTTCGACAACCACAAGACGAAAGCGCCTTGAGGCACGAACCGTGCGTCGTCGGCTGGGACATCGGCGGCGTGAACACCAAGGTCGCTCGCGTGGCGGGCGGCCGGCTGCTGGCGGTGCGCGGACGTCCGTTCGAGCTCCAGCGGGCGCCCGAGATGCTGGTGCCGCTGCTGCGTGAGCTCGCCACTGAAGTCGGCATCGCCGGCGAGGGCGCTGCGCCCGAGTCCACGACGCACGCCGTCACGATGACCGCGGAGCTGTCGCAGATGTTTCGCACCAAGCGCGACGGCGTCGATTTCGTGCTCGATGCCGTCACGGCCGCGTTTCCATCGTCGGCCGTGCGGGTGTTCACGGTCGACGGCCGATTCGTGGCGGTCGATGAAGCTCGCCAGAAGCCTCTCTCCGTCGGCGCCGCGAACTGGGCGGCAACGGCGCATGCCGTCGCCCGGCATCATCCCGATGCGCTGCTGATCGACATCGGCACGACGAGCACCGACATCATTCCGATCGTTGCCGGCGCGGTTGTCGCGGCCGGACAGACCGATCCCGAGCGCCTGGCGTCGGGCGAGCTCGTCTACACCGGCGCCGTTCGCACACCTGCCGAAGCAATCGCCAGCCACGTGCCGCTCGGCGGCACCAGGACGGGCGCATCGGCCGAAGGCTTCGCGCTTGCCGGCGACGTGCATGTGTGGCGCGGCAGTCTGGCGCCTTCGGACTACACGTCGCCCACGCCGGATGGCCGGCCCGCCACGCGCGAGTTTGCCGGCGAGCGTCTGGCACGCGTCGTCTGCGCCGATCGCGACATGCTCGACGCCGCCGCGGTGTCGTCGATCGCCGACGCGCTGGCGGCGGCGCAGGTGCAACGCATCAGCGCGGCGATCCAGCGGGTCGTCTCCCGTCATCCGTCGTTGCGTACGGCCGTGGTCACCGGCCTTGGCGCGTTCATTGCGGATCGAGCCGCCACGGCGGCGGGGTTGCGCGTGGTACCGCTCTCTTCAGACTTCGGCGATGCCGCGGCGCGATGCGCTCCCGCCGCCGCCGTCGCGCTGCTGCTCGAGCGGGAGATGACAGGAGAGACAGCCGTAGCGTCCGGCTTCTTGACCTCCGTAGCCTTGGCGAAGGAGGTTAGCCGGACGTCGACTGACACGTTCACCATCGTCGACACCGTCGTGAAAATTGGCGGCGGCGTGCTGGTTCACCCGGGACATTTCGACGCCGCGGTTGCGGCAATCGCGGCCTCCTCGCGTCAGCAGCGCGTGCTGGTCGTGCCCGGAGGCGGGCTTTTTGCCGATGCGGTACGGGAGGCCGACCGCCGGCTACGAATCGATGACACGACGGCGCATTGGATGGCTGTGCTGGCGATGGACCAGTACGCGCACCTGATCGCGTCGCGGCTGGCGGGCGGTGTGCTGGTGACCGACCGTCGCGACATCGCCGGCGCGATCGAAGCCGGCCGCATTCCGATTCTCGCGCCGTATCGCTGGCTGCGCGCCGCCGATCCGCTGCCGCACAGCTGGGACGTGACCAGCGACAGCATCGCGGCCTGGTTTGCCGGCGAGCTCGGGGCGACGCGGCTGGTGCTGGTCAAGCCGGCGGGTGCATCAGGCGGCAATCTGACGGACGCGTATTTTTCTCGGGCACTCCCGGCGGCCGTAACGTCCGCGGTCGTTGGTGCTGACCAGATTGAAGCACTGACTGCCGCGCTGGGCCGCACCAACGCCGCACCTGTGGTCTAAAGCGCGTCGCAGTCAGGCAGGCGTGAAGCCCTGCACTACACCTGTCCCACGGACCAAGTCAGCGGCGAACGCTCAACGCCCGATACATGCCTGCGACATTCTGTGGGCGCTGCACCGCGTAAAACTCCCAGTCCTTGTAGGCGTCCATCAGCACGCTCGCTTGCGCCTGCTCGAGCGTCTGGCCTCCCGCGATCGCCGCCGCGACGGCGGCCTTCAGCTCGTCGCGATAGCGAATGTTCGCCGTGACGTCGGTCTTCGTGCCGAGCATGCCATGACTGCAGACGAAATGCTCGAAGTCCATGGCTTCGACCGTCTTCACCACCGCGGTCTCGGCGTCGCCAATCGGACCAAACGGCAGGCGGTGCACCGTGATCCAATCCGACGCGAAAACGACGTTCGTGCCGTCGACGAACCGCACGATCGTGTTGTCGTCGGCGTGCGCGGTCGGCTTCGAGATTACTTCGACGCGCTTGCCGCCAAGATTGATCGTGATCCGGTCCGTGTAGGTCAGCTCAGGCGCGCGGACGTTCCCGATCGGACCTCGTGCCACTTCGGCGCCGCTCAGCGCACCGTCCTTATCGGCGTCGTAGAGATCGAACTGCGCCTTGATGTTGCCTTGCGCTTCAGCCGCTTCGATCCGCCCGTTGCCGTTGGTGTCCTGCGCGCGCACATTCTGAGGGAGCGGGGTGCCGGCGGGAGGCATGGCGATGTTCTTGAGCATGTTCTCGTGCCCGATGAACCGAGCCGTGTCAGCGTAGACCGCCCCGCCCGACGCGTGGTCCCAGTGCGAATGGCTGTAGATGACGTACTTCACCGGCACCATGAACCGGCGCGCCAGTTCCGCCTTCAGCCAGGTGGCCATCTCGGTGCCGATCGGCTCCACCAGCACGATGCCTTCCGGCGTGACCATGAATGCGGACACGTAGTCGTCCATGCGGGCGAAGTACACCTCGCCGGTGAGTTTGCCAATCTCGAGTCCCTTGTATTGGGTCTGTTGATACAGGGCGCGCTGTTGCGCGCCGCCGCCGGCCGCAGCCGCGAACCACAGCGCGGGCACGGCCACCGCCAGGAAGCGCCAGTCTTTCATCGCTGCTCCTTTCGAATCGACGCGCCGCTTCGTTGCAGCACGCGCACACGCTCAGCCGACACCTGACCGGTACGTCCTGCGTCGCAAGCGGCGCCGCGCACGCCGGCAACATCCGCGCCGGTATCACGGACGAACGGCAGATCGTCGGCGGTCAACCGGCCGGCCAGCGCCACGAACAGCCCGCGTTCGTGGAGCCGGCTGACCAGCATCGCCAGCGCATCGGACGCCATCAGATCCCGCAAGCCAGGTCCGGACTTGCACGCGGTGTCGAGCAGCATGCCCTCGGCTCCGGCTCGCGCGGCGACTTCAACGAGCGCGTCAGCCGCCAAGCTCCCGGCCAGTTCGGCATCGGCATAGGCCACGGCAACCACGCCGCATCGTCTGCTACCTCCGGAGCTCGCGCCGCGCACCGCTGCCGCGGTCAGCGCCGCGGCCCGATCCGCGGACGTGATTCCGGCAAACCCCACTTTTACGAGCCGCGCTCCGGCGACAGCAAACGCCCGCGCCGCGCGCTCGATGTCTTCCTCGTCGGCCGCATCGCCGAGCGCGGCAGTCACCGGCCGCTCGCCCGATACGCACGCATGGATGTCGAGAAACACCTGCGGCAACACCGCGCCGAGCGCCCCGGCCGTAGGGTCTTTCGCATCGATGAGATCAGCGCCTCCGTCGAGCGCCGCCGACGCCTCCGCCGCATTCGCCACGCTGACCAGCAGTCGCACGGGCGCTACTGTATCATTTGGTCATCTGGTCATCTGGTCATCTGGTCATTGAATTGATTCAATGATCAAATTAATGACCAGATGACGAGATGACCAGATGACCAAATTCGCCGCCGGTGCTCTGTCGGGCCGTGTCGTCCTCGTTACCGGCGGATCCAGCGGGATCGGCCGGGCGATCGCGCTCGGCGCCGCCCGCGCCGGCGCCGATGTCGCGCTGACGTATCGAGTGAACGCAGACGGTGCGCACGAGACGGAACGCGAGATCATCGAGATGGGCCGCCGTGCCGCCGTGATCCGGTTCGACGTCACGGACGATGCGTCGATGGGCGCGCTCGGCGCGTCGGTGCACGCCACGCTCGAAGGGCTGGACGTCTGGGTCAACAACGCGGGCGCCGACATTCTCACCGGCGCTGCCGCCGCTCTTTCGGATGTCGAGAAACTGGACCTGCTGCTCGCCGTGGATCTGCGCGGGACGATTCTCGCGTCGTGGCACGCGGCGAAAATTCTTGGCGCACAGGAAAGCGGCGGCGTCATCATCAACATGAGCTGGGATCACGTGCTCACCGGCATGGCCGGGCTCAATCCACAGCTGTTCGCCGCGGTGAAGGGCGGTGTCCTCGCCTTCAGCAAATCGCTCGCGCGGTCGGTCGCGCCGCGCGTGCGTGTGAACGTGCTCGCGCCGGGCTGGATCGACACTTCGTTCGGCTCGGGCCTCGACGAAGCCGCTCGCCGCACCGTTGCCGCATCGACGCCGCTCGAGCGCTGGGGCACGCCGGACGACGTCGCCGGCGCGGCGGTTTTTCTGGCGTCGCCCGCAGCATCGTTCATGACCGGACAGGCGATCATGGTTGGCGGCGGAATCGTCATGTAGTGGTTCGCAATCATATGTAGCCCAGGCCTTCAGGCCTGCCAGACACGGCGGGGCTAAAGCTCCGCACTACGACTGATCTGATTGAGAAAGGTCTTATGCCACAAAAGGAACCGACGTACAACGGCGCGCAGATCGCCGAGCGGCTGCGCGACATGAAGGGCTGGTACTTCGAAGACGGCATGATCCGTCGTGTCTACAACACCGACGGCTGGCCGACGACGCTGATGCTCGTCAACGCAATCGGTTACATGGCGGAAGCCGCCGACCACCATCCCGATCTCTCGGTGTCGTGGGGACGCGTCACGGTCAAACTCTCGACCCACAGCGCCGGCGGGATCACGGACAAAGATTTCGAGCTCGCGCGCCGGATCGAGGAACAGACGCTCTGGCGCCCGGCGGAACGCGCCGCGCTCAAAGGCACGCCGAAAAAGTTCGTCCGGAGCGGCGACCCCCGCGGATGAGCGACGCCGGTCGGCCCGGCAATGCTGCGGCAGCCGCCGAGGCGCCGCGCCGGGTGCTGTTCGTCACCGGCAAACTTGCCGAGCCCGGGCTGCGCCGCGTGCTCGCCGAGACGGCCCTGCCCTTCGCGCACGACGTCGCCGTGCTCAAGATCACCGTCGCCGCGTTGATGACGACGCCGTGGATCGCGCGCAGCCTCGACGTGCCGGACGGCACCGACCTGGTGATGATTCCCGGGTTGTGCGAAGGCGACCCGCAGGCGATCGGCGAGAAATTCGGGGTGCGTGTGGAAAAGGGCCCCAAGGATCTGCGCGAGCTGCCGGGATACTTCGGCCGCCCAGCCGCCGCACGTGAGTACGGCGCCTGCGACATCGAGATCGTCGCCGAGATCAACAACGCGCCGCGGTTGTCCCGTGAAGCGCTGCGCCAGGCGGCGAACTATTTTCAGGCGTCAGGCGCAGACATCATCGACATCGGCTGCACGCCCGGCCTTGCCTTCCCCGCCCTGGGCGATGTCGTCCGCGAGCTGACGGCCGCCGGGATGCGGATCAGCGTCGACACGTTCGAGCCCGGCGAAATCCGCACGGCCGTTGCCGCCGGCGCCGAGCTGGTGCTGAGCGTCAACGGCTCGAACGTCGAGGTCGCGCGCGACCTTGCCGGCACCGGTGCGCGTGTGGTCGTCGTGCCCGAGCTCGGTGGCGCACTCGATACGCTGGAACCGACGCTCGACAGGTTGACGCAGCACGGCGTGGAATATCTCATCGATCCGATCCTCGAGCCGATCGGCCACGGATTCGCGGCCTCGCTCGAGCGGTACGCCGAGGTGCGCCGGCGCCATCCAGAGGCCGAGATGCTGATGGGCATCGGCAACATCACCGAGCTGACGGCGGCCGATACGACCGGCGTGCACGCGGTGCTCATCGCCATCTGCCAGGAGCTCGGTGTGCGCGCGGTGCTGACCACCGAGGTCATTCCGTGGGCACGCGGCGCGGTGCGCGAGGTGGATGTCGCCCGGCGGCTGATGCACTACGCCGTCACCGGACGCACCATCCCCAAAGGCGTGGACGACCGACTGCTGACGATCAAAGATCCGGCGGTGCTCACATATTCAGACGAAGAGCTGCGCGCGATCCAGTCCGGGATCACCGACCCGAACTTCCGCATCTTCGCCGACCGCGACGGGATCACCGTGCTGAACAATGTCCGGTTCGTCCGCGCGACCGATCTCAGCCGCCTCGCCGACATCTTCGCGAAGCTCGGCGTGGACGAGGCGACCCACGCGTTCTATCTGGGCACGGAGCTCGCGCGTGCCAGCCTGGCGGTCGCGCTTGGCAAGACCTACCGCCAGGACGAGATGTTGAGGTGGGGATATCTGACGCCCGCTGATGACGAAACACCCAGACACGTACGGCTGACCGAACGGTCGAAACCAGCACGCCGGACGGACGCGGATCGTCGCAAGGACTGATCGTCCCCGTGCGTGAGCATCCCTTCATCCCATTGGTCGAGGAGCTCGTTCCGGCGCCCGACCCGGTGCAATGCTGCGAACGGCTCGCCGGCCTCCCGTACCGTATTTTTCTGGACAGCGCCGCGAGATCGACGCGTGTCGGCCGCTATTCATTCCTCACCGCCGATCCTGTCGCAGTGGTGCGCAGCAAAGACGGGCGAACCGAGTGCGGCTCGCGCGTCGTCTCGGAGAATGCGCTCGAGGCGCTCAGGATGTTGCTCGCGCCATACGCGGCCGATCCGCTACCGGGGCTCCCTCCCTTTCAGGGCGGCGCCGCCGGGTATCTCGCCTACGACTGGGGACGCCAACTGGAGCGCCTCCCGGCGCCACGTCACGACGATCTGAGCGTGGCGGCTGTCGTGCTCGGCGTCTACGACTGGGTGCTGGCCTGGGACCATGAGACGTCGAGGGCGTGGCTGATCTCGACCGGTTTGCTCGAGACGTCGCCACCGGCGCGCGCACGGCGCGCGGCTGAGCGCGCGGCCGCCGTACTCGAACGGTTGAAGTCCGCGGACGCTGTAGCTCCGGTGTCTATGGCGTCGGACAACGCCATTGCCGACGCCACGGACGGACGCGCCGCCGAGGCGCTGCCCAAAGCACACACCTACTCGGTCAGCGAAGAATGGGCCGACCCGCGTCTCGGGCTTCGGTCGTCCTTCACACACGCGGCCTATCTCGACGCCGCCGCCAAAGTACGCGAGTACATTTTCGCCGGCGACATCTTCCAGGCCAATCTCTCGCAGCGCTTCGACGCGCCGCTCGACGAACCGTCGTGGTCGCTCTACTGCCGGCTCCGCACACGGAATGCGGCGCCGTTCGCCGCCTACCTCGATTTTCCGGAGGCGGTGATCCTCAGCGCATCGCCGGAGCGTTTTCTCCGTGTGGACGTCGGCGGACACGTCGAGACACGCCCGATCAAAGGCACGCGGCCGCGCGGTGTCGGTCCCGAACACGACGCCGCGCTCGGCCTGGCGCTCACCGTCAGCGCAAAGGATCGCGCCGAGAACCTGATGATCGTGGATCTGCTGCGAAACGACCTGTCGCGCGTGTGCGCCCCGGGCACCGTGCACGTGCCGGAGCTCTTCGCGCTCGAGCATTACGCCACGGTTCATCACCTCGTCTCGACCGTCGTCGGGGTGCTCGCGCCCGGCGAGGATGCGCTCAGTCTGCTCCGCGCCGCCTTCCCCGGAGGTTCGATTACCGGGGCTCCCAAAGTGCGCGCCATGGAAATCATCGCCGAGCTCGAGCCGCCAGAGCGAGGTGTCTACTGCGGAGCCATCGGCTATATCAGCCTGACAGGGACGCTGGACTGCAGTATCGCGATCCGTACAGCCGTGGCCCATGCCGGTCGGGTATATTTCAGTGCAGGGGGCGGGATCGTGGCGGATTCGGATCCCGAGCAGGAGTATCGCGAAACGCTCGATAAGGCGCGCGGCATGATCGATGCCCTCCGAATACCCGAATGATTCTCCTCATCGATAACTACGACTCCTTTGTCCACAACCTGGCGCGCTACGTCCGCGAACTGGGTGACGATGCGGTCGTCTGCCGGAACGACGAAGTGACGCTGGAAGGCGTCGCGAAGCTGACGCCGAGCCACATCATTCTCTCTCCCGGTCCGTGCTCCCCTGCCGAGGCGGGCATTTCGATCGACCTCGTCCGTCAGTTCGGCTCGACGATTCCGATTCTTGGCGTGTGCCTCGGTCATCAGTGCATCGGCGCGGCCTACGGCGCCGACATCGTACGCGCGGGCCGGCCTGTGCATGGCCGGACGTCGCCGATCGCACACGACGGTTCGGGCATCTTCGCCGGACTCCCGGCGCCGTTTCGCGCGGCGCGCTACCATTCGCTCGTCATCGCGCGCGATACGCTGCCGCCCTCGCTCAGAGTGGTCGCCTCGGCCGAAGACGACGGAGAGATCATGGCCGTCGAGCACCAAACGCACCCGGTGATCGGCGTGCAGTTCCATCCGGAGTCGGCGGCCAGCCAGTACGGCTACGCGATGCTCGATCGATTCCTGCACGGGAATCGCGAGCGCGACGCTGCGCTGCCCACCGGAGCCGACGGCGTCGACGGCGAGGAGAGCGCGCACCGGGCTGCAGAGGCGCAGACATCGCCCGCGCCATGGACGCCGCGTCGCGATGATCGGATCGGCGCGTTCGTGCCGCCGTCCGTCGAGCTGGTGCGCTGACATGATTCTTGAGACCATCGTCACGACAGTGGCCGACGACGGGACGGTGAACTGCGCGCCGATGGGCGTCGAATGGGACGAACCCGTCATCGTCCTCAAGCCGTTCGTCGATACAGCGACGTACCGCAACCTCATGGCGACACATGCGGCGGTCGTCAACCTGGTCGACGATGTGCGGGTGTTCGCGCAGGCGGCAATTTCGGACCCGGAGTACCCGACGGAGTCCGCCGTCGTCGTTCGCGGCGCCGTACTCACCGGCTGCTGTTCGTGGCGGGAAGTCGAGCTGCGGTCGGCAGACAGCACCCCGCCGCGATCGCGGATCGAGACAACGGTCGTCCACCACGGCGTGAGGCGGGAGTTCATCGGCTTCAATCGCGCGCGTCACGCGGTGCTCGAAGCGGCGATCTACGCCACGCGGCTGCACCTGCTGCCGCGTCCATTCATCGAGAGCGAGCTCCAGCGGCTGCAGGTGATCGTGGACAAGACCGCGGGCGCCCAGGAGCTCGAGGCGATGGCGCTGCTCACGGAGCATGTCCGGGCCAAATCGGCGAGGCTCGTCTGGCCTGACAAGACTGTCGCTCCCGATCAGGCCCGATGACTGACGACGCGCAGACCGTGTTCGTCGAGGCGCCGGCGCGCCTGCACTTCGGACTACTCGATCTTCGCGGCGCCCTCGGACGCAAGTTCGGCGGCATTGGCACGGCGGCGCCGGCGCCGGCGCTGCTCGTCTCGGCGCGCACGGCGGCGACGCTCGAAGTCCGAGGGGACGATGCCGATCGGGCCGCCGGCTTCGCACGCCGGTTCCTCGCTGGTCACGGCATTCAAGAGGCCGGGGGCATCAGCGGCGCCATGCTGTGCGTGCACCGATCCATTCCGTCGCACGTCGGGCTTGGCTCGGGCACTCAGCTCGCGCTGGCAGTGGGCCGGGCGCTGGCTGAGCTCTATGGCGTCTCCACTGACGCGCCGGGTCTGGCGCAGGCGGTCGGACGCGCGAAGCGCTCGGCCATCGGCACGTGGACATTCGACGGCGGCGGCCTCGTGCTCGAGGGCGGGCGGCGGCCACCCGGCGAATGCGTCGCGCCGCTGCTCGCGCGGCTGCCCTTTCCACCCTCGTGGCGCTGCGTCGTCGCGGTGCCGGACTCGGCGCCGGGCATCAATGGCAGCGCGGAAGAGGCGGCGTTCGCCCAGCTGCCGTCGCCTCCTGAACGCGACGCCGAGCGAGTGGCTCACCTCGTGTTGATGGCGCTGCTGCCGGCGCTGGCGGATGCGGATCTCGCGACGTTCGGCGCCACGCTGAGCGCGATTCAAGCGATCAACGGCCGCTGGTTCGCGCCCGTGCAGGGCGGTACGTTCGCACCAGGGCCTAGCGAGGCATTGATCCGCCGCATGAGCGAATGGGGCGCGGCCGGCGTCGGCCAGAGCTCGTGGGGGCCGACGGTGTACGGCATCGTCAACGGTGAGGACGCCGGCGTCCGGCTCGCCGATCGCCTGCGGACGCTGTTGGCGACGTCAGGCATCGCCGGCTCGATTTACGAGGGACCGTTTCAGACGCACGGCGCTCGCGTCTGGCGCGGGCCGGCTGCCTCACGGTAGTTTCCTTATTTGGGCGGCCGTGGGCCGATCGGGGACAATACGGGTTCCTGACATGAGGCAACGCGTCACGCTGGCTTTATTGCTCGCCGCTCCTTGGCGTTGTCGCACCGGCGCCGGCGCAAACGCCGAGTCCGCAAACGCCGCCCTCAGACTCGGTGCGGTTTCAGACCGAAATCGTCGTCACTCCCGAACGCGGCGAGACGCCGCGCGTCCTCGTCCCGGCGTCAACGGTGGTCGTCGATGCGCCGGCGCTGGCGGCGCTGCCGGTCGTCCATCTCGCGGAAAATCGTGTCCTGTCTTCCGGGATTCCACGTCGCGCAATCGCAACTCTTGTTCCGAGGACATCGATCCGGCGCATCGAGGCGTTCAGAGGACCAGTCGTCGGTGGTCAGGCTGGCTGATGCGCGACAAGGTGAGCGGTTCCTTCTGATTGGCGCGTCAGTTGTCGAAGGGAGAGGTCGATGGCGGAGCTCGGCGAGACGGTGAACGAGGCGATTGAGCGGGCCGGCGAATCCCGTCTGAATTCCACAGTGGCTCTTCTCGTGGCGCTGGCCGCAACGTTTGTCGCGCTCGCCAGCGTCAAGGACCGCAACCTGACGCTCGGCATGATGCAGGCGCAGGCGAAAGCGGTGGACACGTGGAACTATTACCAGGCGAAGAGCACGAAGCAGAACCTGGCGGAAGCCACGGCCGACCAGCTCCTCGCGCTCAAGGATGTGTCGTCCGCCGGCGGATCCGCGCAAGCAGCGGCGGCTCGAGAGCTCGAAAAGCGCATCGAGAGTTACCGCGGCCAGGTCCGCCGTTACGACCGCGAAAAAGAGGAAGTCAAAACCGAAGCGGAAGGGTACGAACACCGCTACGAAGCGCTCAACGTCCGGCACGACGAGTTCGACATGTCAGACGCAGCGATGTCGGTGGCGATCGCGCTCCTGGGCGTCACGGCCCTGACCAGGAAGCGCTGGCTGCTGGGCGTGGCGGCCGTGTTCCTCGGGATCGGCGTATTGTTCGGAATGGCCGGGTTCCTGAACTGGAATCTCCACGTCGACGCCCTCATGTCTTGGCTGGCATAGTCCAATCAAAGTCTGCTACATTCGCCCGGTCACACATCCGGTCCCACTCTTGTCTGGAGGACGTATGAAGAAGGCTTTCCTGCTCGCCGCCTGCCTGGGGCTTGCCCTGGCGACGTTCGCGAGCGCTCAAACGCCGTCGGCAGGGGCGTCGCGCAAGAAGCGGATCGCGGTGTTTGATTTTGACTACGCCACCGTCCACGCCGGCGTCTCCGCGATCTTCGGGCGGGACATCGACATCGGCAGGGGTGTCACCGACCTCCTCGTGACGATGCTGGTCAAGGACGGTAGCTATTCGGTGATCGAGCGCAAGGCCCTGGACAAGATCATGGCCGAGCAGAACTTCTCGAACAGCGACCGCGCGAACCCGACGTCGGCGGCCAAGCTCGGAAAGCTCCTGGGCGTTGACGCGATCATCGTCGGCAGCATCACGCAGTTCGGCAACGACACCAAGAACACCGGCGTCGGCGGCGTTGGCGCCGGCCTGGGCAAGGTCGGGCTGGGCGGCTTCAGTCGCAAAGAGAGCAAAGCCATCGTGGCGCTAGATGCGAGGATCGTCGACATCGACACCGCCGAGATCCTGGCCGTGGCCGAAGGAAAAGGCGAATCGAAGCGCACGAGCACGTCGCTGACCGG
>FTFB01006369.1_pt1 | contig 13159 bp, 11 predicted proteins | sample 1658331 | NCBI WGS metagenome assembly FTFB01 (sample SAMEA3914816, study PRJEB12502) | metagenome | biome: forest; material: soil | place: USA | collected 2011-09-16 | depth 0.3 m | reverse complement strand
CCGCGCTATACGCGGTGCAACTCGCCGCGGCGAATCGACGACATGTGGGTTCGCAACTTCGTCGGCGAGTGGGGAGACTGCGCAGAAGGACTGTCACTGAAGGCGTTGACAAGCGCGTACCCGTACAAGACGGCGGAGGAGCACTACAACGCGCTGCAGAAGAAGGCGAAGGCGAACGGCGGGCCGACGATCTACGATCGCGGACACCCGCCGCCGGCCTGGGACGGCTACTACAATTCCCGCGGCCTGCAGCAGAAGCAGTGGAGCTTCGGCAACAACGTCCAGTCCGCGACGTTGATGCAAGTGCTGACGCCGGAATACCAGCGGCGGTTTGCACAGGCTCTCTATCACGTCGCGGTCAGCAACTCGTCGCAGTGGGTGTCGTCGACCTGCTATCCGGAAGGCTTGATCCGGTGGTGGGCTCAGGGCATTCGCGACGTCCAGATCTCAATGACGCCGTACCAAGTGCAGTTTCTCTCCGGCACCGCGCTCAACATTCTGCGGCAGGTGCTGATCGATCAGAAGCATGTCGCGCTGATCCCGCAGTGGTATGGGGAGACGGTCGGCTTCTGGGATAAGGAGACGCTCGTCGCGTGGACGGCCAACGTGCAAGGCTGGTGGATGTCGCACGCCTTGCCCGAGTTCAGCAGCAAGCTCGAGGCGATCGAGGTCTACACGCGCGACGCGGACCGCAACCTTCACCTCGAAATCACGCTCTACGATCCAGAGGCGTTCGTGGCTCCGCTGCGTCTCGACGTGCTCTATACGTACCTCAAGGGGCCGGAATCCGACATGCGCTACCAGTGGAAGGAGTGCCAGCAGGCTCTCTGGAACGTCAACGGTCGACTGCAGCCGGTGACGCCCGGCACTGTCATCCAGTATCGCGTCCCCGATTGGTACGATCGCCCCTGGGCCCGGATCTGGGAAGAGTATTTCGAGGAGGGCATGAGTCGGCCGAAGAGCGACGACATCTTCGAATTCAAATAGCGTCTCGCTCACCCGCTCAGGTCTGCTCCAGATCCCAGCTCACGAGCGCCGCGCCGCGCCGATCCAAAAACCCGCGCCGACGGGCCGGAACTTCTTCAGCAGGCGTTCGCGGTACCACTCGGCCTCGCGCAGATGCACGTCCGGGTCGGTGTAGCGCTGGTCGCAGTTCTCCCGCCAGTCGCGTGCAGTGAGCGCCGTAAAATACAGCACGCCGCGGCACAACCGCCCGAGGTTCGCGAGCCCGCGCGTTGCATCGCGTGTACCTAAGTACTGGAACACGTCGTAGCAGACGACGAGATCGAACGTGCGCCGCGGAGCGTAATCGCAGATCGAACCTCTCACCCAACCGTAACGCTCACAGAGGTAGTCGCTGACCTCGAGCCCGGTGTAGGTCGCGCGCGGTAGCCCGCGCAGCAGCGGCGGGCGCAGCAGGCCCGTTCCGCAGCCAGCGTCGAGGATGCTGCGCACGCGGCAGCCGATCAGCTCGACATACGCGGCGATCAATCGGCCGCGCGCACGCATCTCGGCGCGCGACGTCACGGCCGTCGCGTTCTCGAAATAGAAGCGCCGGTAGTAATCGCGATTGAAGCGGTCGGCGGTCCCACGAGAGATCGGTTGCGGCATGCACGTAGTATGCGTGAACCATGCGAGCTCACGCTGCTGCGCGGATGAGGAACGGAGACTCCTTCATCCTGAGCCTCTCAGGGCCGCGCGTGTCGTGGCTGATAGAGTCCGAGCTTGCCGCCGCCCGGTAATTGGATGCGTGTCAGCCGTCCCCAACTCTGCTGTGAGGGCTCCTCGCACGCGACTCCAGCTTTCCTCAGGGCGGCGATTTCCAGATCCAGATCGTTCGTCGTCAGATAGAACTCGTGCATATCATTCTCATCGGAGGGATGAACCGCCACTTCCGATGGCGGCAGTTTGAAGATGAGCCATCCCTTGTGGACGTCGACGTACTGGAACTTCAGGACATCCTTGATGAACGCCTTGTCCGCCTCGGCGTCCTTCGAGTAAATGATAATGTGTGCGCCGTCGATCATCTCACGCCCCCATTGCTGCCGATCTGGTTATAGCAGTCGCGATTTGTGCTTGCCAAATGTGTTAGTCCAGCTTGACAGTACGAGTGATGGCTAAATCCCACGGCGACGCCGCAGACTTTCGCGCCGCTTTGCGCGTGTTCGCCTTGTTCGGGCATCCCGTACGGCTGGTCATGTTCCAACGCCAATTCGCTCTTCTGATACGGCGGCAGCGCGTCGCTCAACTCGAGCGTTATGCGGCATAGCAACACTTATCGCGGCAGAAATGGCATCGCTGCGTTCGCGGCCATCCTGGCTGTCTCCCTGGCTTCCACCAGTGCCCGCGCGGCGATCTATGAGTCCGGTTTCGTTGAGATCGGGGGGCTCGATCAATGGATCCAAGTTCGTGGCGCCGACGAGAAGAATCCCATTCTCTTATGGGTAAACGGTGGACCGGGTGGCTCAACGATGTTCGATTCGTTTGCATTTGAGCCGTGGGAAGAACATTTCACCGTAGTCATGTGGGATCAACGCGGCGAGGGCAAGACGTTCGAAAAACACGGGCGATCTTTCGCGGGCGCCATGACCGTTGAACGAATGAGCGAAGATGGTATCGAGGTTGCAGAATACCTGCGGAGGCGCCTTCCTGACGCGAAGATAGTATTGCTCGGACATTCATGGGGGTCGATTCTTGGCGTCCACATGATCAAGCGGCGGCCTGACTTGTTCGCTGCTTACGTTGGCACTGGGCAGGTCGTCGCAGTGCGAGAGCAGTTTGAGGCTGCCTACCCGGTGCTGCTCGATCGCGCACGGGAGCAAGGCAACGCAGACGCAGAACGCGAATTGAAGGCGGCCGGTCCGCCGACCGCATCCAATCCGAGTGCCTACGATATTACGAACAAGTGGGGCGCTTTACTGGAACCGCCGCAGCAGCCCCCAGTTCGCCAGTTCACGTTTCCGCCGCGCGGCACACAGCGCCCGACGTACATCGCTGAGGGCGAGGCGTTTTCCCATGAAGTGCTAGATCACGCGCTCGAAGACGAAGACGTGACAAAGCTAGGGACCGAATTCAAGACAGCGGTTTTATTCTTTCAGGGTGATCTCGATTTGATAACAACGTCGTCGGTGGTGCGAAGCTATTACGACCGCTTAGAAGCGCCGGTGAAACGCTTCGTCGTGCTTCCGGGTGCGGGTCACTTAGCTATTTTTCGTGCACGAGATGCGTTTCTCGACGCGCTTCTCGCCGAAGTAGCGCCTATGGTTTCGAAATAGCTACTTCATCACCGTTCGTAGCCGGCAGTTTCGAGAGAAATGCAGACTTGGAATAGGTGCGATCGATGTTCGAGCTCGGACGGACTGCAGATGCCGCATAACAAGCAGTTGGAGCTGCAATGAAGGACCGCTTCAGCCGAAAGCGGCCGTTCGACCTGGCGGCTGCAACGTCCGCTTCTACAACTAACGGCAGACGGATCGACGTAACATTCGGTTGCGGGTTCCGGCAGCTACCGGCGCCCAGCGGCAGCCACCGCGCGGGTGACGATGCGCGGTGGGTGCCGTTGCGTGCCCCCTGGGTTTGGCTGCACTGGTAACTTTACCGGTAACTCCGTCACTCTCCTTGCGTCGTGCCCAGCGTTCTTAACGGCGCGTTAGCCCTCGAAAACGGACGCTGGCAAGGTTGAGCGAGATGTCCGCAACCCGAAGCGGTCATTGTTGGCGCGTAGACGTCAAAGGTAGACGCTCGATATACTGCCGGGAACGCGCTGTAGGGCGCGTCCGGTCCGCGGGAAGGGCTTCGCCCACCTGCAGTTCCCTTGTGAACTGAAACGCAAACCTCTTTCCGCCTGTCTGCGGACTCCAGGCGCTTTAGAAGGAGGTTGTTGTGCCCAACGATCGCATCGCCGAGCCGTTACCGGCGCGGCCAAATCTCGAGCATCAACGCAAACGCGCGCGCGCACTTTTGAAGGCGGCGCGTGCCGAGGATCGCGAGGCATTGCAGCGGTTTCGCGCCGCACGTCCGAATGCAAAGGACGAACCGCCCAAGCTGTCGCTGCAGGCTGCCCAGTTCGTGATCGCTCGCGAGTATGGGTTCGCGAGTTGGACGAAGCTAAAGGCGCATATCGGGGCAATGCAAATTTCGCCGCTCGGATCGCTCGCGCTCATCGTCGCCGCGAACCGCGCGTTCGAGACGGAGCATGCTCAACCGCTCTATCGTGACCCGTTCGCGCGCCTGCTCGCGGGTGACGCGGGAATGGCGCTCATGGCGCGAATGCGCTCTGCATTGGGTTCCGCCTCGGGGCCGTTCTCGACGCGTGACCCGGACCCGTATCTCTCCGTTCGTACCCGGTTCTTCGACGACGCGCTGCAGAAGGTCGTGCGTGGGGCTGGGATTGCGCAGGTCGTCGTCCTCGGCGCGGGCATGGACATGCGCGCGTTCCGGCTGGAGTGGCCGGCGGGTCTCGCGTGGTTCGAAATCGATCGTGAAGAAGTCTTCTCCCGTAAGGAGCCAGTGCTGCGCCGGCTGGCGCGACCGCGTTGTGCTCGCCAAGCAGTATGCGCGGATCTCGGCGGGGAGTGGACGAGTGCGCTCGCGGCCGCCGGTTTCGACTCGACTCGGCCCGCTGCGTTTCTGATCGAGGGCGTGCTCCTTTATCTGAACGCGGCGACGGTTGCGCATGTTCTTCGAACGTTGCAGGGCGTCGCGGGCCGCGGCAGTTGGATCGGATTGGATCTGATCAGCGCTGCGACAGCTGCATCGCCACTCATGGCCGCACATCTAAGGCGACTCGCCGAGCTCGGCCGGCCGAGCTGGGAATTTGCGGTCGATGATCCCGAGGCGCTCCTGGCCGACCACGGTTGGTGCGCGGGGAGCGTGATCGCCGGCACACCGCAAGCGAATTTCGGTCGTTGGCGTTACCCCTACACGCTGCGTGAAGCATCAGGACCGGGCATTCCGCGCGCGTTTCTCGTCGAAGGTTGGCGGGAGGTCATGCAATGATCGCAATCAATGTTCTACCGGATGCGCTGCTCGACGCTCCGTTCGCGCTTCGCATCGAAGGCCTCGAACCTGGTGCACCAATCCGCGTCTCCGTTCGCGCCGAGTCATTGAAGGCGCAGGCGTTCGCGGAGTTTATCGCCGACGGCGCAGGAAGCGTAGACGTCGCGGCACATGCGCCGTACGCCGGCGACTACGAGGGCGTCGACGCCGCGGGCCTGCTCTGGTCTGCGCGGTTCGATGACGGTGCGGATCTGATCAGCATGCTTGCCACGCTCACGACAGTCGCGCCACTCGCGTATAGCGCCGCTGTGGAGTTGGCCGGCACTGAGATCTCACGCACGGTGTTCACGCGGCGCCTCATAACCGACGACGTGCAGCGCACGGAAGTTCACGATGGACGGGTGCGTGGCACGTTATTCGTGCGCGAGGGCGCGCTCGCTGTGCCGCCCGTCGTCGTGCTCGGCGGCTCTGACGGCGGCAACAACTTCACGTTTGTTGCCGCGTTGCTCGCAGCGCATGGTTTTGCGGCGCTGTCACTCGGCTACTTTGCGTACCAGGATCTGCCGGCCGATCTTGTCGAGCTGCCGCTGGAATATTTCGCCGAGGCGATCGCGTGGCTGCGGAGCCGTCCGGAGGTTGCAGGCGCGCGTGTCGGGATCCTAGGGATGTCGCGCGGTGGCGAGCTAGCGCTGCTGCTGGGTGCCACGTACCCCGAGGTTGCGGCGGTCGCGGCGCTCGTGCCGAGCGGGGTATCGCTGGGCGGAATCGGCAAGGATCCCGCGATGATGTCGCGCGCCGCGTGGACCCACGCTGGCGAAGCGCTGCCGTTCCTTCCTCCGCCAATGGACGCGGAAGCGATGCAGGCCGTGCAGCGCGCCTTCACGGAGCGCGTGCCGTACGCAGGCACGCCAGGTTTCGAGCGGCTCTTGGCGCGCTCTCCGGAACTCGTCGAGCGAGCGGCGATCCCCGTTGAACGCACGCGCGGCGCGATCCTCCTCGTGTCGGCGCAAGACGATCAGATATGGCCGAGCACAGCGCTCGCGGAGGTCGCGATGCAGCGCTTGCGAAAAACGCGGTTCGCGTACCCGTTCGAGCACCTGTCCTATCCCGGCGCAGGGCACTGGGTTTGTTTGCCACCGAGCCTGCCGACGACGCGCAACTGGTCGCTGCATCCGCTCGTGCCGCTTCCGCTGGCGTACGGCGGCAACGCGCGCGATACGGCGACGGCTGCCGCAGCCGGTTGGCTCCGCGTCGTGAAGTTTCTACGGCGGTACATGACGAGCGGTTGACCGCGCTCGCCGTGCCAACGATGGTGCTCGCGCTCATCGGGTTGCCTTCCAAAGCTAAGGCAACGGAATGACCGCTCCTGGCCGGCTGCGGGCTTCGCAGGTGAGCATTTGAACGTCCCCCGGCGCGTGAAAGCGCTGTCCCCGAGTAATTGCCGCCCGACATATCGACCTGAAGGCATTTTTCGCGCCGCTCTTCTTCACGTTCATTGACTGCCGATTGAGGCAATAGCGACACATGAGCCGGAACCCCCTTGCTGACATCGTTGCGAGTCACGTCGATGCGGGCTCCCTTGCGGGAGTAGCTGCATTGGTATGGCGCGACGGTGAGGTGCGTCACGTGGTGACGATCGGCCGACGCGATCTGGCCAGTGAACGGCCGGTCGAGCGCGACACGATCTTCCGCATCGCCTCGATGACTAAGCCCGTGACGACCGTCGCGGCACTTGCGCTCCATGATGAAGGGCTGTTTGATCTCGATGATCCGATCACAGTGTGTGCGCCGGAGCTGGCACGGATGCGCGTGCTCCGAGAACCAGACGGACCGCTCGACGCAACTGACGAGACCGCACGGCCCATCACGTTTCGCGATCTCCTGACGCATTGCTCCGGCCTGACGTACGGCGACTTCCATCGTGGTCCGATCGGCCGCGCGTCCGCTGAGACGCTGGGTGGGCAGATCGACAACACGCTCACGCCCGACGAGTGGATCGCCCGGTTGGGCACGCTACCGCTCGTCGATCAGCCCGGAAAACATTTTCACTATGGGCTCTCGACGGATCTGCTCGGGTTCCTTATTGCACGCATCGAAGGCATGCCGCTCGGCGAAGTGTTGAGGCGACGTGTGTTCGCGCCACTCGGGATGCGTGACACGGGATTCAACGTCGCGCGCGACGCCCGACATCGACGCGCCGGCTTGTGCGGTTTCGATGACGAGGGTCGCCCGATGGCGCTCCAGACTGCACCCGGTGGGCACGCGGTTAGTGAACGGCCCGAGACGATGACTTTCGAATCCGGTGGCCAGGGTTTGTGGTCGACGATCGATGACTACCTGGTGTTCGCGCGAATGCTGATCGACGATGCGGACGACGGTGCGCTGCTCCGCCCCGAGACTCTCGCGATGATGACGTCGAATCGGTTGACGAAGGATCAGCGTGTCGCCGCCCGCCAGTTTGGTCAGGCCATCTTCGCTGAAGGGCATGGGTACGGAATGGGCGTTGCGGTGGTGACGGAACCCAAGAAGGCAGATCCGCTGCGGTGCAGCGGTGGGGTTGGCACTATTGGCTGGCCCGGTGCATACGGCGGCTGGTGGCAGGCCGACCCGAACGATGGCAGCGTACTGATCTTTCTCTCACACAACATGGTGGACTTGCCGCAGATGATGCGCGGTATCGGTCTCGGTGTATGGAGCGCGATTCGCGACTTTCACGCGACCGCCCAAAGCGCCTCGGCCTAAGGTACGGCACCGACGGTAAGATCGTGATGCTGCGCCGCTGATGTGCAGCGACGACGATCCCGGAGGTGGCGGTGTTGAGTATCCAAAGTTAGCCGTTTGCCGTTGTTTGCGATGGACGCTTGAAGGCCTCGGGCACCGCGGAAGCGAACACTCCCGAGTAGAATCGGCCAGAGGACCTATCGACCCAAACCGGCTGTCATTACCTTGGTGTGCCAGTCGCATCACTCGGAGCGCGCCGTGGCAGAACAAGCTCTTATGCGAGCGCTACGCTTCGTGACACGCTACTAAATCGCGTTGTACGACGTTGACAGTGCACACACTCCTCAAACCTATCCGGTACGTTTTCTACCGCATTCTCCAGTTCAAGCTACGTGACCGCCAAGAGCCAACGCCGATACTCGTAGCTGCGTTGTGTACGTTCCTGCTCCTGTTCTTCAACGCAATGGGGTTGATGATGACCATCAATATCGTGTTAGGGCGTCACCCCATACTACCGGCGGTCCCATGGCCAGCGCTGGCCGCTGTTGTGCTAGCTGCTTCGATCGTCGGGTACCAGATCATGAAGTCGGCATGGGTGGAGCGTGACGGGTACTCGAATCTCGTGAGGGAGTTCGAATCCAATCGACAGAACCGAGTTCGCGCAGCGCTCTTCTGGGCCTACATCGTCGTGTCGGTCGGGTTACCTGTGTTCATCAGCGTTTTGTGGTTCGGCGCGGACTCCGGCTATGGCAGTCCGTGATTCCGAAAACCGGCTTGCACGGTGAGCGTCTGAATGTGTCAGCCGCTGCGGGCACGGACATCTCGGGTAGAGCAGAAATCGCGGGCCAGTTCAGGCACAGGAAGTTGTCCGCGCTGTTTCGAGAGACAAGTAACGCCCGCTCCTGGCCGAGAGCGGAAGTCGGGCGTAGACGCTGCAACGTCCGCTCCACAACCAAAAGCGGACAGATCGACGTAACATTCGGTTGCGGGTTCTAGCAGCCACCGGCACGCAGCGGCAGCAACCGCACAGGTGCCTATGGCCGATAGGTGCTGGTGTGTACCGCTGGGTTTGGGTGCACTGGTAACTTTACCGGTAACTCCGTCACCTTCTTTGTGTCGTGCCCGCTTAAGGGCGCGTTAGTGCTCGAAAACGGGACGTGTGTGGTACCACGTGCACGTCGCATATCACTATCGTTCAGAATTGGAGCAAGCGGACGCCGAGGTAGCGCGGACGGCTCGCAAGCAGAGCGGCGACGGCGGATGTGCGTGCAAGGATTGTGAATACTGCCAGGCAATATGACGGGTCTGTTCAACACCAGGATTACCCTCTCGCAACTGTTCCGCGGCCTGTGTGGCTTGGCGGGTCTCGCGGTCGCGTATGGCATCTACCTCGTTACACAGGACTACGCCCGCGGGCGCGAAGCCCTCGCGCAGATGTGCGAGGCGAGCGGCGGACTCACCGTATATGAAAGTGTTTTCGCCACCGGATACCGTGAAGCACAGCGCCCGGGAACGTGTCTCAACTGCCCCGCGGAGTTCGTGGGGAAGAAATTGGCTGACTTCATCGAGTTTGAGTCGTCGGATGGCGCACGACCGTTCCTCGAGCCAGGTGAGTACCGCGTGTCACTGGCCGAAGACAGCGACCCGCGGTGTGCGGTGTACACCCGCCTCCGCGAACGCCCTCACTACTCGCTGAGAAGTCCCGCGGAGTACGGACACGGGCTGGACATTCACCAGTGTTTCGCCTTCGAGCGCATCGACCAGCCGATGGCTCGCTATTCGTTCTGGTCGCGTAGCGGCCGGGTCACGGCCGCCAACGGGTACGGGCTAACGGTACAAGAATGGATCGTGTCGGAACTTCCATCGCAACGGATCCTCGCCGCGAATCGCAACTACGCTTTCTATCCCAAGATTGGGCCTTATCTCGACGAGAGCGGCGGTGGCGGTACCCAGGACTCGAGCTGCGAATCGAGGAACCCACGAGGTATCGTACGACTCGACGACATGCTCCGGCGCGTATTGCGGGACGAAACGAAGCGGTAAACGCCGCGACTGCACGGTTCCATACTTGAGAACGAACCGATTACATTCGGTTGCGGGTTCTAGCAGCCACCGGCACTCAGCGGTAGCAACCGCGCGGGTGACGGCGCCCGGCGGGTGCCGGTGTGTGCCGCTGGGTTTGGCTGCACTGGTAACTTTACCGGTAACTCCGTCACTCTCCTTGCGTCGTGCCCGGCGTTACGGCGCGTTAGCGCTCGAAAACGGACGCTGGTAAGGTTGAGCGAGGTGTCCGCTATCGACCCCAAGCGGCTATTAGGTTTAGTGCGTCAACCCCAATAGCTCCGAGCGTGCCCTTGGTAGAACGTCGTCTTTCGCCGGACCGAGTCCAATTTGACGACTCGCTTTCTAGTCGCGACATCGCCAGTTTGATCGGTGACGCGCAAATTCGCGTGCTCCAGACATCCCAGCCGATTCGCTCAAAGACGTGGATCGAATTGAACGGAAAGTTTTTTTCGGCTCGCCCCGACGTCCAGCTTCGTGTCTTTGGCTTCTATTCGAGCGTTTGTGACTTGAGCTTTCTTTGGGCGATGGACAACGTCCAGGACTTTTCGGCTGACAGCCTTCGGACGGTGCAGAACATTGAAGCGATCGCTCGCTTGCCGGCGCTGCGGCGTGTCGGGATCGGGGTATTCGAACTCGACGATTTCAGCGTCCTAGACAACCTGCCGTCCGACATCGAGGCTATCTACCTCGGTGCAACTCGCTCTCGGAAGCCGAGCTTGCGTCCGTTGGACCGATTCCGCGATCTAAAGCGGCTGAACGTAGAGGGCCATCGCAAGGACCTACAAGTGGTCGGCTCCTTGGGAAAGCTCGAAGACCTTACCCTACGGTCGGTCTCAGTGGAGGATTTGTCGTTTCTTCGGCCGCTCTCCAGCCTATGGTCTTTGGACATCAAGCTTGGCGGCTCGAACGACCTTCGCCCCTTGGTCGATCTGAAGAACATCAAGTATCTGGAGCTGTGGCAGGTCAGAGGACTAGCCGAACTGGACCCGGTTTCCACGCTCACGGGACTGCAATACCTGTTTCTACAATCCCTTCCGAGAGTCACGAGGTTACCCGACTTCGGACGGCTGACCAAGCTGAGGCGAATTCATCTAGACAATATGAAGGGGCTGCGAAATCTCGACGCGTTGTGCGACGCTCCGGCACTTGAGGAGCTAATTCATATCGACGCACGGGGTCATGATCCCAACGAGTACCAGTGTCTCCTGATGAACAAGACTGTGAAGGCCTTGCGAGTCGGATTCGGTAGCGATTCGAAGAACAACACCTTCCACTCTATGCTCGCGGCTCATGAAAAGCAGTGGCACGACTTGTCACCGTTTGACTTTCAGAGCTAGTAACACGCTGACGATAGAATGGCTCACAACGGAATGCGGGCCGCGGCGGCGATCCGTAACGAGGCCTGGTTCAGCCGCTTGTGGCCGAAGGCGGAAGTCGGGCGTAGACGTTGCAACGTTCGCTCCATAACCAACAGGGGACAGATCGACGTAACATTCGGTTGCGGGTTCTAGCAGCCACCGGCACCCAGCGGCAGCCACCGCGCGGGCGACGATGCCCGGTGGGTGCCGGTGCGTGCTAGTGGGTTTGGCTGCACTGGTAACTTCACCGGTAACTCCGTCACTCGCCTTGCGTCGTGCCCAGCGTTCTTAACGGCGCGTTAGCGCTCGAAAACGGACGCTGGTAAGGTTGAGCGAGGTGTCCGCTATCGACCCGAAGCGGACATAGAGCTTCAGCCACGAGCCTGCATGCACCCGCCTATGGGTCCGATCGCCTCCCGCGTATTGAGTGCCCTTCTCGCCATCGAACCGCGACCTTCACCACGTTTCTCGGACCCGGCAAGGGCTAGCATCGTGTGGCGCGCATGAAATATCGCACCAGGGAGCCCGAAGTGCTTCGAGTTGCACCCATTGCCGTGTTGTTAACGCTATTCGCTGAAACCGTTGCCGGCGCGAGCTTCAATTGTGCACGGGCATCGACCGCAGTGGAAAAGATGATCTGCGCAGACCCAGGTCTCTCTCGCCTAGACGAGCGGTTGGCCGCCCAATACGCGGCGGCCATTGAGCACGCGGACTCCGGCCTGCTAAGGAGCGAGCAGCGGGCCTGGCTGCGAGAGAAACGACCAGCGTGTGACGATGCGGCATGCCTGCGGCTCGCTTATCGTCAACGCATCGAGGAACTGGCTGCGCCGATCGACGAAGCAGCCTGCTCAACGATCGCATCACTAGACTCTCGCTTTCGGTCGCTAGCCATTCCGGAGCCGCAGATTGACGAGGCGACGGAAAAGGAAGTCGAAACTGCGCTTGGTGGCCGAGAATTCGAGTCCCCAGATCCAGGTACGACCTTTCTTTGGCACGTCGACTTCGATTCGGACGGTATCGAGGACCGCTTCGGTATCGACTACGGAAACGGTACTGCGCATGTCGGTAGCGGGCACTTCCTATCGGGAGTCGCCGGCTCCGCGCGCCAGAGCTTCGACGCCTACTATGACCGCGGTGCCATGGACCTTTCTCTGGTGGCTTTCGAAAGGCGCTATTACGTCGTCTCATCGACTATGCGAGATCTCGATCGACTTTGGCGCGTAGGCGCCGACGGAACGTTCCGTGCCGTCTGCCAGTTCGAGGCCAAGATGCCCGAGCAAACGCTAGTGGCCGGCACCGGCACCCCCGTTTGCGAAGCAGTAGCTCGAGGCGGAGCATTGACAGCCAGTTTCAACGAGACTCACGCGATCTCGCTTCCCTTACCGGGCGACCCCTTCTATGAGAAGAAATACCCGCGCGATGGTGTGGCGCGAGTCGACATCGATAATGATGGCCGGACGGACAGCGTAATCCACGTCATGCATTTAGATTCTGCTGGCCGAGGATGCGGCGCTCAATTGCTGGCGGTTGTCGACGAATCGCGCACGTCGTTTTTGCCAACCGATCTCAACAAGTTGCTCTTCAGCTTCCCCGGAGGTCAGTGCGGGCCGATGCTCGAACTCCTCGTTTTCGATGGCGCTGCGTTCGTCGAATCGCAACCGCCGGGTGCGCGCGAAGTATTCCGCATTTCGGGAGTTGACGCTGATCGAATCTGCGACTTCCGCATTGCGACCGGTCACACGTTTCGAATGTCGACCGCGGCTCCTGCGAGTCGTTAAGCGAGCAGGGCCGCCAACCGATAGGCACACGGGCACCCCGATTGGGATACCGCGGAACCTCTGACCGTCCGCTCCTGGCCGAAAGCGGAAGTCGGGCGTAGACGTTGCAACGTCCGCTCCACAACCAACAGCGGACGGATGGACGTAACATTCGGTTGCGGTTTCTAGCACCTACGGGCACCCACGAGCAGCAACCGCATGGGTTCTCACCGGTAATGGGTGCCGGTGAGCACCGCTGGG